>JACLAD010011622.1_pt1 | contig 26103 bp, 10 predicted proteins | sample 8027901 | NCBI WGS metagenome assembly JACLAD01 (sample SAMN15725071, study PRJNA655200) | protist metagenome | isolation source: fluorescence activated cell sorting (FACS) single amplified genomes of... | place: Spain: Blaines Bay Microbial Observatory, Mediterranean Sea | collected 2016-07-05 | reverse complement strand
TGTATATGCACCGAAAAACGATACGACATGTGGACATTTTCCTTTTCCTGAAATCTCTGTAGCGGCAGAACAGGAATACAAGGTTCTTAGTTCACGTGCCATCTGTTTTAATTGAGAATGCTGAAAAACTTTAATACGTTTCACTGCCGTCACAACCATTGACGGAATGTGTAAACCTTTTTTCACAATCCCACCGGCACCAGAACCAAGTTTATTTAACATTACCATTTCGCGCTGCAAGGCATTGTTACTTGCTGGCTCATCTTTATCATTTGTTAACTTTTCGCGGGTCGACACAGTCAATGCATCTACTGGCTTTGTTTTAACCCCATCTTGGCGTATTTCAAACCCATCATATTTCAAAGTGCCTTGTGATGTAAACACCCACGATTGCTGCATATCAAATGACTTCTCGACTGCCGTTACGTCTAATTCTAGCTTTTCAATGGCAGGTGCAACCAAACCCGTTCTCTTTTTCTTCTCCGCCCCTGCTTTGATTTTGCTGCCGTTGCGGCTACCATCATCCTTATTACTACTACTACTACTACTACTAGATTTTTGAACTCGAATTTTTAAATTAGCAAATGGATTGACAAGACCTTTACTTTTCTTCTTTACTTTATGCTTTGGTGATGGCGAAGGTTGGATACGAGGTACAGCTTTTTTATTATTTGTAGATGGTGCCTGGCGTCTAGTATGTCTATTGCTGTTACTATCACTGCTATCTTCGACATGATTTGATGTTGCAGATGAATAACGATTATTTACTTTCATTGGCGACTCGGTATTGACATTATTATCAATCGTAGTATTAACTGTGCTATTCAATATACTATCATTTGGCAAAATCAAATCAGACGGTATTTTATCCAATGTAGAACCAAGCTCACTGCTTGAATAGAAGGAATTGTAAGTGTCATCACCATGATGATTGCCAACACCATCATCAACGTTTCCATTCCCAGCACTTTCAACTAAACGTTCAGAGGAACAATCTATGTCATGTAGTCTATGGCATACTTCGTTTAAAAACCTTTTTTTCATCCCATAAGATCTCAGATCTGCTCTAAAATCATCATCGTGTAAGTCCTCGATTAAGTCTCTCACCTTTAAATACCCTTCATTTTTTAACATTGAAATAACATTGGAAAGCATTATATTCCAATCTGCATCATTATCTGCAATACCTAAGCTGCTTACAACTTGCCTTAACCATTCATTTAAAGGCGATTCCATTTCTTTTAACAATTGATCCCAGGTCCAACAAAATGATTTTGCAGCGTCTATATTACCACTGGACAAACGGCGATGCCTTAATTTTTTCCGAGCAAAACCAATTGGTGCAGAATATGGCCTCCATGAAGCTGTTGATGACGCAGTTGATGATGCCTGTGAGGAGATTGATAAATTAACATCCGTCGTATTTCCTCCAATAATACTACTATTCTCGTTGTTTTTCATTTGTTTCACATCCTTTGTATCCTCATCTGGGGAATCGCTAACATGGTTGGACAATGGACTTTGTTTTTTTTTGTTTACATTATTGTTGCTTGAGTTCTTTGCAGCCAAGTTAACCTCACCTGTTGATGACCTAATTGAATCAAATGAGGAACGATTTGATTCGATAGATGATTGCGACCATGCCGATGGCGATCTGTTACCGGTTGGTGTTCGCCGGTTATGGTTTTGTACCACACGGCCAACTCGTCTATTTGACAACCTGCGACCATTCAAAGCTGCTACAGGGGATGCATGTTGATCAATTGCATTTTTTTGATTTGACAAATTTTTTGTACGAACTGTTAAATGCACTTGTTGTTGGTATAAATGAGTAGGATTACTACTATTGGTATTTTTATCATGAATAATATTACTATTACCATCATTTTTCATTTCTTTTTCTTCATTTTGAATATATTGCCTTGCATGAGGTTGTCGTTTTTGTTGATGATTTTTTACATCTAATTTATGCTGCGCGCGAGACATTTTCGATGGTGCCGATGCAACTCTTTCGTGTTTTGCTAGCTTGTTGATTGCCTTGTTCTTCCTAGTTGGTGTCTTGTTTTTCGATTCATTTACAGTAGTATTAGAAGTTGATGCTGTTGATTCTTGATTTAATTGTTCAAATGCACGTAATATTCTAACCCGATGTAGACGTACTTTTACCCCAAGAACATTCTGAAGAAAATTATCATTGTCATATATTTCACATAATTTTTTACCATTTACATTGTTTTTTTGAAACGCAACGACATATTTGACCAATTTCATCGATCTCACCCAAGTCAAAACTTCTTGTACGGTCCACTTTTCAACATTTTTCATATTAATTTTCTTTGAAGTTGCCATTATTTTAATATTATTTAATTTATATATTTTATATATTATTGATTTTATTATTATTTTATTTTTTATTAATATGAAAACGTATGTTTATATATCTGTTGTTATTATTGTGGTAATACTCTTATTTAAGATATATATTATTATATATAAAAGAAATATACAATTATTTGTCGTCTCTCTATCTTTATCTGTTTTTATTGATATTTTGCAACGTAGATCCTTCAAAAATAATCTTTTTAACTTATCTTTGGCAACTGTATATATACTTTGCACCTTTTTTCCAGTTTTTTTCATGTTGTTGTTTTTTCTTCTGCTTTGAAAACTTAAACTACTACTGATGTGAATGATTTTTATTTTTTTGATTTTGTTTATTTCTAGAATATTATATAATAATGCTATCTCCATGCTATCTACCCTATTAATATTATTAGCATAGGAATAGTGTTATTAATAACTTGTATTTTGATCATCACTCAAGATTTAGATTATTTGAAAAATGTTAGATTATAACGATCTCGATCTATCCACAATGCTATTTCTATATTATCAAAACCCTAACACAGAGAGACGCACACCTTTTTTAATAACTTGAACAACAGTGCATTACTACTATAAATATATATATACACACTATGAATTCACCCCAAAAGAATATCATGAAAGATGATGTAACAAACATATAATATACTGTAGCACATACAAAACATATCAATATCTTATATATAAAAATTATAAATTAATTAAGAAGAGAACATTAACAATTATAGATAGATATATTTAAAAAAAAAAAGAAATGGATGAAAATTATGAGACACCACCAGCAACACCAGAAAGAAAACCAGTCAGTTCTGCGGAAAAGAAAATTTATAAAAGTTATAGTCACCATTCCTCAAATTCTTCTTCCACCACTTCGACAAGGCGTTCACTTGGAAATGCTATGAGCAATAATAATAGTGACTATTACAATGAGGCATTAGCCAGTATAAGTCCTTCTTATAGCAAATCTTCGTATCTTGACCAAATGCGTATGGAAGATGAAAAAGAAGCAGCTGATATTGTAAATATGTATAAAGGGTTAAAATTATCAAAAGAAAATATTGAAATAAATATGCCTGGGTCACATCAAAAATTAGCTATGAAAGAACTGGAAGATCACGTCGATAATTCTACATATGTTATGCCGCACGTTAATGCAATCTCGAGTATATTTGAATTCCCATCAAAAGTAGGAAATACATTAGATGCATATGACAAGTGCTTGACGATAGCAAAAAATCCAGAAAATAAATACTTACTTACGACAGCAATACCAGATGTAACCAGGGCTATATTAAATAAACTATACGTATCATCTACTGAAACACCAAAAATTATTGAATTCTTTCAGCACATAATTGCTATATCCCTTGGATTGTTAAAAGGTGACAATAAAAACTTTTCTTTAAATAATACTTTGTCTCGTATATTTGATAGCGAGAGGAGATTTTATACCTCGAGTTTATCGTCGTATACGTCATCATCCCCATATTTTCGCAATAGTAAAAGTAATAAAATATTTTCATCACCATCATCTACTGCAAAGAAGAAGAACAGTCACGGTATATTACAACCTCCAGATATTTTCGACGAAAATATTGATATAGATGAATTGTCCGTTAACCTGAAAGAGACTAAAATAGCAGCGGAAGAAAAGACTGATAATGGTTTAGAAATTAGCGAAAAAGATTTTTTAAGTGACATTATTGATCATGATAGTTCAAATTGTAATGAAAAAGGTAAAGAAGAGGAAGAAGGGAAAAATGGAAGCAACGAGAATGATTTGAAAATTTTTGCAAGTGTTGAAAATAAGTTATTTACACCCCAAGAACTTGTTAATAACGTAAATTATTTTGGAAATTTAGGAGGATTTGAACTTTTATTAGAAACAATTCAAGTATTAGGAAAAGATGGTTCCTTTAATCAACTAGCTCAAGCAGTCGAGCCGCTTGTAAGATTAAGAGAAGTTCTCAATAGCGAAGTATTTACTGGTATTGTCCCAGCGTTATTTACAGCAATCAATGAACGTGTTACTAAATTGAGTAATTCAGATATCAGAGTTATTGAAGTGGATGATGTTCTCCAGTTAGTAGAGCAATTGAATTTGATAATGTTTAAAACTGTTGATGAGAGAGAGGTACGCAAAGAAACAACGCCATTAGAAATACTTGTCGCGCTACGTTTTATGCAATGTGAAAGATTAGAAAAGCGTTTAGCGGGATTAAATCACATTACGCAAAAAGTGATCAAAACTTCTCTTTATGCAAAGGAAAAAGGGGAAGGTGATCTCGTTAGTTCTAATAATAACAAAAGTAGTGCAGGATATTTGGCAAAAACACCTCCGAGATATGGACGTTATGGGGAGCCACCTTTAAGCATTGGTAGAAGAACTTTTACCGACACTGGCACACCGCCATCTCAAATGGTGTCCTTTTTAATAGAGAACAAGGTAATTGAAGAATTATTTGGCGATCATATGCATACTGAGCTAATCAACCGATCGCATGATATATTGAGGTTTCTTTCCTCTAACAACGCAATGACGGATACACAATTAGACGCTATTTGGAATGCATCGATTGGACAACATGTTAGTGTTGTCAAAGCTGTACATAGATCTATTTTAGCCATATCACAGGATATATCGCCTACCTTATTATCCCATTTAATGGATATTTGCAAAGAAATCAAAGAAATGGATTCAAATACGATTGAATTTTTTGTTTATTTGGTGCACCATTCTGGTAATTCTCGTTTAGTCCTTTCGTCAGTCTTGAATATATTATGGAATTTTTTGTTTGAGGAAAATGTAAATAACAAGAAGGAGGGCGGAAAAGATAATGTTGATACAAATAATACGAATTATTCTTTGGATGATTTAACCGATGAGATTGTAGAAGAGATAGAGATGCGGATAGTCGAGCTCCTAGGAAGACAAGCTTCTCAAGAACTTGGCCTGCCAATTGCTTATTGTAAATTATGTGTAAAGCAATTGAAAAATGGAACTTTAGTTCTTCGTTCTCTAAAACTTATACAAAAAGTCATTGAAACAAGTGATTATGCCGTAGCATTGCTAGAGGCTTTGGAAGATAATGATGGCATTCTATCTTTGCTAGTTGATGATCTTGCACGTTATCAGCGGAGTGCTGTAAAAGTGGCATTGGAATATTCCCCAAATGGAACTGAACTGCCAGTCAGTGTAAAAACAGATTATGGTCATGCTTTGTTAGAAGCTATTTTAGTAGGTAATACTAATCATGGTGAATCGTTGTTTGAAAGATTAAAAACGTTATTATTTGTCCTTCAAAATTCCTCGTCTAACATTCGCCTGGAGGTTGAAGCAACAAAAGCTTTATGGGAAACAGCAGTAAAATGTGCTGTAACAAGCAGGGATTTGACGCTATTGATGGAATTCTTTGTACATGCTATTGATTTGGAAGATGATGAGAAGCGATATATAGACAAATCTTCAGCAGATTTTGTCTTTGCTCAATTAAACTCAGAAGCAATTCCATATAATAAATATGATTTATTTACGACTAAATGTTTTATGACGTATTTTAGATTTCAAAATATACACCTCGGTCGATTAACAACGGAATCATGTCAAACATATTTTGGTCGTGTAGATAGATTATTGCCTAAAAATTTGAGACAAAACGAGGAGGAAGAACAAAGTCGTAATTCAGAAATATTGTATAGAGACTGGCGTGTATCGCCAGCATTAGCGCCATATGGAATGGAAACATTATGGAAAATTTTACGACAAGTCAATGATAAAGCTGTTGTTGACTATATAGTTACAGTGTTGAATGTAATGCATCTAGAACCTGCTGCTCTACGTGTTGGATACGATAATGAAATTAGAGCGAGTGAACGAAACGAATGTATCAAATTATTAAGAAATTCATATGTAAAGTCATGTATACAGCAATACCGTTACGGGGAAGAAATGATTAATTCAGACAAAACCTTAGCTTTGAGATGCTTCGAACTGACATCGATTGTTTTACGTGAGTACATAAACGAGGCTCAGAAACATTATTTGCATACTGTCAATATTGGATTGTTTAACGATATCGATGATTTAAGCAGTAGTAATATATCCGCTTCCAGTAGCAATCATAACGACGAAAATAAAACAGATGGTGCTAATGCCGAAGAAAATATTAGAAATATGGGCGATGAGTCAAAATCAACAGCGCCTGGAAGAAAACTTTCAAGAATTCCCTCATTTGGTACTCCAACATCCCGTTCAATGGATGGCCAAAAGCAAAGACTAGCAAGTTTACCAATTCTTGAAACGGAGCGATTAAAACCATCTTCAATATTAGCACAAGAGGATAATTTTAATGTTTTGTTCAATTTTCTAGATTTAGACCTCAATTTGGCCCGGCCAGTGTTTGCACTTTTAGAAAGTATTCCAGTGAACAAACAAGTTTTTGGGGACATTCTTGAGTTATGCCATTCAAATGGATTAACCCCATTTTTGCCACTAGATGGAACTTTTCGAGCCATGTACAGCCTTCGAATAATTGGTGAAATTCTTGTACAAGGAAACAATAGTAGCAAGGAAGACGATTCAGATGAAGATGAAAATTTCTTAGATGAGTCAAGTATTTGTAATTCCGTGGAATATGGTTACTTGTCGATGGAGCAAAGAATTTTATGGACCATGCAATTTTCTGCGAAGGGTGGAATAGAAATCTTAGTAAATTTATTGAAAAAATGCGGTGGTAGCATACGCTCTGCTGCAAATAACTCGTTATTGTCATCTCATTATATGGAATTTAGCAGAAAAATAATCACTGGATTACGACACATTGTGAAAATTATGAAAGTGGCAGATTCGCATGCTGGTACGGTGATGGTATCTTCCGCTTCTAAAGGTGCAGCATTTTATGCCTGGCGACAATTATTGGATTCGAAGAATAATACACATGGTAATCAAGAAGGCAGTGCTCGTGGTCAAAATATTCGTCGAACAATTTTGAATGAAATGCAATCATCTGCTGTTGTTGACGGGATTGTATCTTTATTATTAGCAACCATTAATTCAATGCGTGTGGAAAATAACAATGCCAATTACTGGAATTTGAAATGTACGGCAGTACACAGGTATGCAATTTCGAAATCATTTTCCCTACTTGAAGAATTGTATGAAGAAAATGAAGCCGCATTCATAGAATCCTTCAAAAATCGCATTAACGATTGGCACATCATAATTGAAGCGATCCTTTTACAAACATCAAGTACTAATACAGCAACGGAGATACGATCAAATGTTTTTAGAAGCTTACAAGCTATTTGTAATAATAGCGTTGAAAAAAGTAATGATACTGTATTGAATATACTTTTTGAGTGTTTTTCAAAATTGTTACCGAAAGCCTGTGGAATAAGCGAAGAAGTGCGAAGCAAAAATGACAGTAGCACAAGATTTCTTTACGAATATTTCTTGGTATTTTCTGTAATTGCGAAAAGTTTTCCTGTGAAGGATGACAAGGCAAGCGATAAATTGTTTACTTTATTGGAATTTACTGTTGATTGTATAGAACAACTAGAGACACGTGAAACAACAGTTGAATTCCCTGATGAGAGAGGAATTCGATGTAAATCTACAACTGATTATACGCTGGTTGGGCTGTTACTCTTGTCATCGTGGATTATTAAGGAACGACCATCTATATCTATTAAAAGTTGTGTGGATTTAAATTTAGGAAAGAAAATACTAAAAGGATGGCTCTATCCATCAAATAAATCAAGATCTCCGAAGTGTAAGTCTGAATTTTCAAGGAAAAATGCATTTGTTGCATTAACTAATCTTGCCTCTGCAATTTTAGCGTACAGAGAATATCACAACATTTTCTTGGAAGATATTGCCATTCCACTATCGGAGATTATGATTGTTGATCAGGGGATGGGAGTTGGTGGCAAAAGTGTTCAAACGCAATTGGATTCGTATGAGTTGGAAGGACGATCAGGAACTGGATTTGTTGGTTTGAGAAATCCTGGGTGTATTTGCTACATGAACTCCCTGATGCAACAATTGTTTATGACGGTAGATTTCAGGGAAGGTATTTTAAATACAGATATTAACAGTGTGGCAACAATTGTGGAGGATAAGAAAGAAAGCGTTTTGTACCAATTACAAACCGTTTTTGCCAAGTTGTTTTACACCCACAGAAAAGCATTTCCACTAAGTGATTTTTGCCACGCCTATAAAGATTTTGATGGAAATCCTACAAATGTTTATATTCAACAAGATGCAGATGAATTCTTGCGTGTATTTTTTGATCGTTTAATGTCAACATTGAAAGGTTCGAACCAAGAGAAACGAGTCGCATCATGTTTTGGTGGAAAAGTTGTTAATCAAATAATTTGCCAAAACGTATCGTACGTCTCAGAAAGAGAGGAAGATTGCCCTTTTTTAACTGTTGATATTAAAGGAAAAAGCCACATCTTAGACGCATTAACGTCATATGTTGAAGGAGAATTGCTTGCTGGAGAAAACGCATATTACTGCGAAAAGTTTGATAGAAAGGTACCTGCTATTAAACGTATTTGTATACGCGATTTACCAAACACATTAATATTGCATTTAAAACGTTTTGAATTCAACTTTGATGCCATGTGTCAAATGAAAGTGAATGACTATTGTGAATTTCCACTCAATCTGAATATGTATCCATTTACGGAGGAAGGTTTAGCAGAGAAAAAAGATGGGACAAATGTTCTGACGTCTGTTACTGGTACAGGCAACGAGGGTGCAAAACCCAAGGACGAAGAGAAGGCAGAAGATACCAGTAACCCAAATAAAAAATGTACAAAGAAAGATGATGAATATTATGAATACGAACTTGTTGGTGTTGTTATCCATGCTGGTACGACCGATAGTGGGCATTATTATTCTTTAGTTAGAGATAGAGATGTTAGTAACGGGGCAAGGTGGTATAAATTTAACGATGATACCGTTTCTGAATTTGACTTGAGAGAGATGCAAGATGAATGTTTTGGTGGCGATGAAACGGTATATGGAAATGAAAATGGTGGAAGAGCACGCTATCGAGAGAAAACTAGAAATGCATATATGTTATTTTATCAACGAAAGAAGTTTTTCGATGTCAGTGATGACAAGATTGGGAAAGCAAAACAAGAACAAACGAGTAAAACAAAAAAAATGGAAGAAAAACGAAAAGATGAAGAAGATGGCAACACTAGTATTGAAAGTGATGAGACAAATACCTTATCCATTGATGTCAGCAGTATTAAAAAGAATGAGGCGGCAAAAAAATCCACGTCAAACACAACAGTTTCCCCTAGATCACTTGCTGCTATCAAAGCTTTATCAAACGCTATAATTGAAGAAGGTCTTAATACTGATACTGATTTACCAATGGGGTTAAGCGGTCCTAATTCCATTTTATCCAAGATTAAAAATGACAATCTTCGTTTAATGGAAAATCAGCTAATGAACGATCAAAATTCATTTCATTACATGTTACAAATATTGCAAAACCTTACATTGTCCATTGATCCACGCCCGGTAGTTCCAGCACAAATTTTGTCTTATCAGGATAGAGACAAGGATAAGAAAGGAGTAGTGAACAAATTATTTGATTTATCAGCTGCTCCTAGTCTTGATCAATGGACTATCCGATTTTTAACAACATATTTTTTTAATACTATAGCTCCTACTTTATCAAAAAAAGTAGCGTATGATGAAGATGCTATGGTATATTTGAAACGATTTGTCCAGGTATTAGAGGAAGCATTTAGGCGCTTACCAAATAACACCATTTATCTCATAGCTAAGATTCAAAAAAGTCCTCATTGGATTTCAAAATGGCTCTTAGCATGCCCTGATTCTAACTTTCGCGATGTCGTTGCAAAATTTTTGTCAAACAGCATATTTTCGTTTGTAAACTCATGCGAAGAAAGCGAGATGGTAGATGATGACTACATTTTGCTGTTCTATGATAGTGTTGTTAATGCATTTGCCCGCATACTTTCAGATGGTTACCCTGCAAGATATTGTGATAATATTAGACAATATTTCGTAGTATTAAAGTGTTTGGCGAAAAAAGGTGTTTTGGCACGGTATGCCTTTAATGGATCTGTGGGAATGATTAAGAAATTGATTGATTTCATATTGTGGGAAAACAGCCCGTTAATTTACGGCACCAGTGTACGCAGAACTCCAATGCGTACGTCTAGTAATAGGGATGAACCAGATTTCCGCGATGCGGTTGATTTTTTAAGCATTTTGATTCGTTCGTGTAGACGGGTAATGGTAGAAGAAGAGGACGAAAAGCAAATCGAATCAAGTGAAGATATAAAGGATGATTTGAAAGGGACTGAGAATGACCAGGATGCTGCAGAAAAGGAGGATAGAGCAAGGGCAACGAAGCTTCAAAAGCGTTTGCCACCTTCAACATTGCCAAAAGGTACGGATGCCGACTTAGTGCCACCATATCAAGCGGTTGATTGCATCTTGTTTGAAAATGTTGGATTCCTACGAACGTTAATTAGCTTAAATAGCGTAGCGTCTCGTGATATAATATTGCACCTTTCATTCTCAAATATTCAATTTAGTGGGAAAATTTGTCGTGTTATTCTCGACGGTGCCCGACGATTACCTATTGATCAGCTTCCACAACTATGGACATTGACAAGACGATTATTTTGCCTTCGAGATGAAATCCAGGAACAGAGAATACATTTATTACTGAATCCCGAAAATGGTTTAACCTATCTTGCCAAAAGTCTAAAAGACGCCGATTTTGCCAGAAGCTATGCGATGATAAAAGCAGTTGCTAGCTGGTCTAATGGTAAAAGTGATTTGTTAGAAGGTGTTGCGGCGTATTTAGCAAAAGATATAGAACAATTAACATGGATTAAATTATGGTTAAAGAAAATTGCAAAAATGGAACAAAGCAATATATATAAAAGGACATCCCCTTCTCGTGGAGTACCAAATGCACCAAGTGCAAGAGCAAGAATGTTTACACCACCTGGACCTCGTGGTAATCGAAGTGATAGTCGTAATGGTGCACCATTTTCACCATGATATCATTTGTACGTTCGTACGATTTTATAGTGTTTTTAGTAAGAAAATTTATGTGTGTGCGTGTATTTTATACCGAGTACGTTCCGTATATATTAAAATATATATGTATGATATAAATATTTTAGAGCGTTTTATGATATATAAAAAATGATTTTATAAATAGCTTATATTTTATAATACGCGAATATTTTTTTTCTCTGTGTCTCAAAATAATTTAAAAATTTCATCATCGTAACTATAAAGACACTCATAAAAGAGTGTCTTTGACATCTCCTATTATAAACGAGGAGATTCTGTTTAATATAATTCTGAATACAAATAACGAGCGATAGTTCTCCTACAGTAGCTAGAGTGCGTCCTACGATCACGGAAAGACCAACCATACCCTCCACCACTACATATATACATTTTTTTAAATATACAACACATACGCACACCTTTTTCTACTAAGCTAATCGGATAAGTACATAATGTAACGTGTTTATATTTTTACTCTTGTGTGAATATATATTATAATACTTGATATATATATTATGTAATATACGAAGTGCCATTTTAAAATATTATTTTTCCTAACAACATTTTTTACCACCACCGGAAGAACTACTATTGTTGCTTTTTTGATTAAGTTGAATCTTTGGTGCAGCAGGTCCAAGAGTTGGAATTACAATACGTGTAATTTTCATGAAAGCATCTTCAACATTAATATTGTCTTTGGCACTTGTTTCAAGGAATGGAATACCATATTCTTCAGCTAATCTTTTACCCTCTTCAGTTTTAACTTGACGGTTTTCCTCTAGATCACATTTGTTTCCAACTAATATTTTTTTTTGCTCGCCCTCGGCGTCGTTATCGTTAATTTGATCTACCCACGTACGGATACTTTCGAATGTTTTGCGTTGGGTAATATCATACACAAGTAACATTCCTTGACAACCACGGAAATAACTTTTTGTAATTGTACGGAAACGTTCTTGTCCTGCTGTATCCCATATTAAAAGTTTGTATTTTTTACCATCAACTTCTACGGGTTTGATTTTATAATCAATACCAATAGTTGTTATAAAATTTGGATTGAAAGAGTTCCTTGCAAATTGCGAAATAAGACAGGTTTTTCCAACAGCACTATCACCAAGGGTAAGTAATTTGATACTAACTTGTTTATCACCACGGTTGGCCATATTTTTATATTTTTTTTTATTTAATTTTTTTTTTTATTCACTAATTTATTAAAAAAAACAAAATAATCTATAAAATATATTATAATATATGAACAAAAAATACTATATATATACTATGCCTACAGATAATGTTATATATATATATATCTACTGAATATATCTATAGAATGTATTTATATGTATCTAACTAGTTTGTATATCTGTTATCTCTATCAATCAATATTTGATTCATTATTGTATGATGTGTGTATTCATTTCTTCATGGCACTCATCATGTCCAAGATATTAGAGATAACGTGGTGGTTTGGTAATGCTATTTACCTGTAATGCTAAAAATTTTAAAATCCAAGAAAGGGCCAAGATGATACCAGTGATTTACTAGCTAACTAATTATAAAACGACACATCATTGAAAATATATTCATATTTAAATAGTGGAGAGAAAGGATTATTTTTATAAATATTACTTTAGTCTAATGCTACTTCCTTATATACTATTCCTTGAATAACTTTCTTTAAACTAGCTACTGCTGTGTACTGCTGTATACTTTCTGCACAAGTATTTACACAGTATCAGCTGCAAATTGTTGCTCCACAATCCGCAATCTGCAACATCTCTTATACGCGATTTTAAAAATTTGATGATGGTTTTCGTGTAAAACGAAAGATGTTAGTATTAAATACTGTGTAGTTGTTTTTAGTATACTCTTTTCCCCCTATATCTTTGGAATTGGAATTACATCACCACATCACCACAAATAGTTTCTCCATTTGGCTTGTGGTTTCTTGTATTATAATCTAGTGATGTTCACCATTAACATAGCCCTTCACAAATTAAAAATATTAAAATACGATGGGAATAGGTAGGCCGTATTGAATCCATAGTAGCTACTGATAACTTCTTCTATCAAAACAACATCAACCACCACCATTTAGCTTCATCCATTCATTTTAATTTATTTATTTATTTCAATTCTAGATATCCGGACACACACAAGTAGAGGAGATAGATAGGTTCAGCAAAACGGAATAAATCATTATATTACAAAACAAAATAGGAAAATTAGCAGGATGTCGGAATTTTTGGAACCATTACAAGAGAACCCAAATAAAAAGAAGGGGGATGAAAAGAAAAAGAAAAAAAGTACACCAAAAAAACAATTAGCATTTGAAAGTGATCCAAAATATCGTTGTCGATATTATGAAGCTGAATATCCAGAACTGGAACAAGTTGTTGTCGTGCAAGTCAATGCTATTAAAAGTATGGGTGCATATGTATCATTGCTTGAATATGATGGTATAGAAGGTATGGTGCTTTTATCAGAGTTATCCAGAAGACGTATTAGATCGATTAATAAATTGATACGTGTTGGTAAAACAGAATGTGTATCAGTTTTACGTGTAGACAAGGAGAAAGGTTATATTGATTTATCAAAACGTCGTGCATCCATTGAGGAAGTTCAAAAATGCAATGAGCGTTACAACAAAAGCAAAGCTGTGCATAGCATCATGCGCCACGTAGCAGAAAATTTGGATATTCCATTACTGGAATTGAATCAAAGGATTGCATGGCCATTGTACAAAACAAAAGGGCATGCATATGATGCCTTTAAATTAGCTATCTCAGCACCGGATGAAATTTTTAAAAATATTAAGATTACAGAAGAGGAACAACGTGTATTAATGCACAATATCAATCGACGTTTGACGCCGCAACCAATTAAAATCCGTGCCGATATTGAAGTGCATTGTTTTAAATATGAAGGCGTAGATGCAGTCAAAGCAGCATTGCGTGAGGCATATAAATTTGGTACCAAAGCGTTACCATTTGAAGTGAATTTAATTGCACCACCATTGTATGTGATCAAATCATTAGCGGTAGACAAAGAGAAAGGCATTCAATTATGTAAAGATGCAATTGAAGGTATTAAAAAGAAAATCGAGGAGAAAGGAGGTGTATTGGTTGTTAAAATGGAACCACGTGCAACGACTAATAAAGATGAAGAAAAATTGGAAGAATTGATGGAACAAATGGAATTAGAAAATGCAGAATTTCCAGGTGATGAAAATGATTAAAAGTGTCATGGTTTTTTCAATTTTAGTTTTTATTTAATTTTAAAAAATGAAATATTAATATTTTATATTTAAAAATATAAAATATTAGTGTGGTGTGTCCGGGAAAGAGAGAAGAGATTGCTTTTCCGTTCAATAACTTTTTTTTAAAATTTTGTACGTACCCTATACACGCATTGTTATTTATATAATTAAATTAAAATGTCAATTAAATAGTATAGGTCATCTCATTTCGTTTTAAATATTATGTTTTATATTGAAAAAAATATAAAAAACAATGTGGCAACACTGCACTCACACAAACACACACACATCATTAAATACACTACTGGTGGGAGATCTTCATTTCTTACGAGGCGTCTCCAGTTAAAATGTCACAATGGTAGTAAATTCCCCTATTTCTTCTTTCTATTCTACCAAGTACATAACTCAGTACATCTAAAACGATTGATCAGTTACATTTGTCACACACATTTATCACATGACATAAATATATATATATAAGTACGCATTTTATAAAATGATATTAGATGTAATATTGTATTATACAACATATATTGAATACCTATATAATGTACAGATGAATGTGTACAGATAAATAATACTATAGGATTTACGAAAATTACAAATACTTTTTATCATCGGATATTATCCTTCCTAATATATCGTAAGGATGAGTTATAAAACAAGTTTCATGTGGTCACCACGACGTCCTGTGACAAATAGTAATAATATTACACCAATATCAACACCAAGAAGATCATTACCACCATCATCAAGGCCTTCGTTTCGATCATCTCCACGACATCGTAATACGAATATGCTACAACCGACACCACCACAACAACAACACAGGTCAACGCCAAAGAAACGAGAAGTACGATATATAACACCACCAACACCAAGATTGATGAAACCGGCAGGTTTCAATAATAATACGCCACGGCATGTTTCTATCATACAAGGTGATAATCCTGATTGGATGATGTTACCACATGTTAAAGCAACAAAACCATCTCCTAGAAAAGAGTACACGATGAGTGATGAAGCAGCAAAAACTGTTGGCATAGCTGGTGATTGCCCAGAATGGATGACACAGACGAAACATATATTAAAACGAAAGCCGGTCGGTTTGTATCAACATAGTAAAAAAGCTACGGTTCATAGTAGGGATAAAGGACCAATGTCTGATAATAGAAAAAATATGCATTATTTTCCAGATGAAGACATCATTAATTCATATATACCAACGAATAATCCATATCGTCGAACTAAAGAGGATAAAATGAAATGTAAATATCGTCAACGTTTATTAAATAAAGGATATACTCCTAAAAATTTAAATGGACCAGGATTACAATCGTTGTTTCGTGATGAGATACATGCAATGGAATTTGCTTCTATTTTTGGCCGTGATACGATGACGCCATCCAGACGCTTTGGTTTTAAATCACCTAGGCAACTCGTTAAAAATGGTCAAAAGAAATCATTTGGAAAAAAACGATTTAAAAAACATCTACGTTCATCGCCTAATGGTGGTGTTTTCCATTATGGACAAGGCCATGGTGTTGTTGGTGGTAGAAGCGATGAACATCATGGTAAATCAGTGACACTTTGGCAACTAAAAGGTTCGCAAACTAAAAATACACACGTTGATAGCCATGGTCGTAGTATAAGTGGAAGAAAATTCATTGATCATGGTAGTCAAATTGTGTTGTAACAAAATTTTTATTTTTCATATATAATTTAGTTTACGCATTTTTATATAAAAAATTCTCTTAATTTACGCATTTTTATATATAAAAAAATATAATAATTTATTTTAAAATACACTAGTATGTTTTTTATTATACAGTTATTTTTGCTTCATCGCTAATATGATGAGTATGTGCACTTATTTCATCTGCTTCTTGTAAACTTTTCATTACTTCTTCCAATGTTTTTTCACGTTGTAACTCTGGTTGCGTGGTATCATCATCAGCATCAGGTGGCGGCAATATTTGAAATTGATTGCCTAAATTATCATTCACATCATCATTATTATTAAATGTAGTAGTATCATCTTCTGGTAATAAATCGTCCACTTGCTTCTCTTTATTACTATCAACAGTTGCTTCATCAACAGTTGCCTTTGCTTTATCACTTATATGATGCGTATGTGTAGCTATTTCATCTGCTTCTTGTAACCTTTTCATAACTTGTTCCAATGTTTCTTCATTCTGTGGCTTTTCTGAGTCATTTTTTAGTTTTGGCACTTCTATTGTTGTCTTCTTTTTGCCTTCATTATTGTTATTATCTTCTTCCATTTCATCTACACCTGATGCTTCAACTTCCCCCGAATCTTCATCTTTTTCCGATTCTTCCGTTTTATCCTCGGGTATAACTTCTTCTTCTTCTTCTACATCTGAATAATCAACTATTGCTTCGAAATGTTTAATTTTATGAAGCCATTGATGAAATGTTTGAAAATCAATTTCATCTTTTATATCTGGGAATGTCTCATCAAATATCTCACTTAAAATTTCGGTTAAAACATAATCATTTTTCATAGTTTCATCAATATCGTTTGAATCAATACCATGCCTACGCATATCACTTCCTAATTCATCAGTTGCACTTGCACTTGCCATCATACTTGCAGTCATTCTAACAAATTCACTTTTTTTTATTTTCTTTTTCTCCCATGCATCTTTTCCACCGTATATCTTAAAAATAGCTTCTGATTGTTTTTCTTCTTCTTTGTGTGTCAAATGACCTATGCCATGTGCAAATGCATTGAAACCAATTTGATATTTTTCATATTTAGATTTATTTTCAATACTACTTTCATCTAGATGCGAATACTGATCAAAATGATCTAGCATTCTTGAAGCAAATAAACCTCGTACTTCTATTTGACTCTCCGTCTTATTTTCGTAACAATCATGATGAGAGATCTTTAATGATTTCAATAATCCAATATGGTTCAGATGAATACTATCTTTATCTCCATATTCATTTGCAGCAGCTAAAAAATTTGCTTGTATTTGTTCAACACGTGCAGTATCATTATTATAATCTTGTTTTACCTCTTCACGCACTTCAATTTTTGCAATTGCTTTTGCAAATGCTAATTTTCGAACTGCGCCACCCCATAAATTATGTTTTTTCCTATGCTTTCCAGTATCAATTCCTTCATTTCTTGGTGCTACATTTTCTACTTCTACTTCTTCATCATCAGATCCAGAAGATGATTCATCATCATCATCGCTATAATCTTTTTTCTTTTTCTTTTTCTTTCCTGTTGGTTTTTCTACATGATTATCTTTTTTCTTTGAATTATTGCAACCCATGTTTGTTGTTTGATATATTTCTTAATATATATGTACATATAATATACACATACGATATATTTAATTGATTTATTGTTTTGATTATTCTTTTAAAGTTGTTTGTGATGTATGGCCTTACACCTGATATGTCTCTTGATTGACTTATCTATGTATTTTGTCATGAATTTTATAGGTTGTTTTACAACGTCTCTTTTTATCAACAATGTAAATGGGATCTATAATAGCATAGGATTATCATTACAAATGACTCACATGTAAATTAAAAAACATTACACTTATCATGAATCCCTTTCAATTCAATGCACCACACCACACATGATATAACAGTGAAATATTAAAAAAATAACGTTTTTTATCAGAAAACATGAATGTCACATACACACAAGACATTATGTCAAATGATGAAATATATACAATATAATATAATAACAATGACAATAATTTATAAAATATGAATCATTTATCTATATCTTCCTCTTCATTCGTGAAAAAGAAGAAATTGAAATCATCGAGAAAAAAAAGTAATAAAAAGAAGAACAATTCAGATAATAATAAGAATAATAATAAATTTACTAGATATGATAAAATATGTTTTCTTATAACATTAATCATGTTTGTATCAACATATTTTTATGTTGAAATTATGAATACACATAATGATGGGAAAAAAACAAGCGTCTTGGAATCGTCAAGGTACAATTCAAAACAAGTGAAAAAATTAGCTGGAAAAGTTAATAATTTAAAACGAAAAATACGTGTCATACGAAAACAATTAAATATTGAAGGTTTACAAGAGGAAAATGATCGGAAAACAATACAAACAAATCATCATCTACGATCTAAGTCTGAATCAAAACAATCATCAAAAAATAGCAATGTAGACACCCCACCTCGGTTTAGACAACAAAAACAACAAGTGGTACAAAATATATACGAGGAGGCAACAAAAACAAACGCAGAACAATCACAAGAAAATGAAGTGAAAAAAAAAAAAGAAAATAACGTCGTTGATGAAGAACCACCTCCTACTATTCTCCCAACGTCTAAATCATTTTTATTGCCGGCATTAGATTATGGCAAACCAAATAAACCAGGTTTAGATGGTATGAAAATGAAAGGTGGTGGACAAGGTGGAAGACGAAAACCATTTAATACTGCATGTTTTCATAGTAAAAAATACATGTTTACCCTCGTACATGTGCATAAAAATGGTGGTTCTGCACTTGCAGATAATTTAAGACGTATAATATGTAAACATCATAATATCGATGAGAAAAAAATGAAACATTTAAAATACCCAACATGTGCAGAAAATTTATGGACGACAGGATGCAAACATTTAGGAGAAGATATGTGGTTTGATTTTACCTTTTCACGCAATCCATGGGATCGATATGTCAGTATGTGGTCATATACATTAAAGCGTAAGCAATTACAAACAAAAGATTTAGAAAAGCGCAAAAGTTTATCAGATAATTACTGTAAATTCGAAGATTTTGTTATGTCTGATGGGAAAAAATGTCCCGCTTTTCATGCAGAATCCCAATGGACATCCATGTTTACCAAAGGTGAAGAGCCGATTTTAAATTTTATCGGTAGATTAGAATATTTCCAACGTGATTTTAACCGTGTATTAAAGCATATAAGTCCAGATTTATATAAAACATATAAAGAAATTGGTTTTGAAATGGCAAATGATAGTGCACATAAGAAATATACAGAATATTATACAAATGAAAAAATGATTAAAAAAGTAAAACGAAAATATCGTAAAGATATTAAATTGCTTGGTTATAAATTTAAGATCGGGGGAAATTTAGATGGTTTTAAACCAGAATCATATCATGATGGAAAACCAGCGCAAGAATTAAATTATGGACACGTATAAAAGAAAAATGATTTCAATGTGTTGGGTGTATATACATTTAATACGTTTTTGAATAAGTTGTTTTCTCTTATCTTCTATTTTTGTGGAAAATTAAAAATCCAGTGTAATATAAGGTATATTTAGTATGTACTTGTAAGACTATACTTATATATATAGGAAACCTAAATATTTTAATTTTTCGTTTAGCTTAAAAAGCCCCATAGCTAAAATAAATTTTATGCATATATCTTAAAATGTTTTATAAATCTTTCACTCTTTAAATCTAGCGAATTTAGCTAAACGAGCAGCATATTCAGGTGGAAAACGAAATGCTCCAAGGTGTTCATAAAATGAAATGACAATACGCTTGATTCCACGCGTAATGGTGTCAGCCAATACTATTGCTTGAGGCCTAGACAGTTGGTTGCCTTCTAATTCCGGTGGCGACCCTTTCTGCCCGACAAAAATGGGGGAGGATACAAACGTTTCTAATGACATTAAGCATTCCAATAAACTGCAAAGTATAGTAGGCACGGTCTGGTGTACAATTCCATGATATTGTTGCCCGAGTTTTCGTACATTAACTTTCAAGTTCGATTGTGACAATGTGTGTCTAATAAAATGCATTTTCCACGCCTCATCTGCACGACCATCATGGCCACGAGCAGCTGCCATTGCTGTTGCTTCCGTCAAGGCTTCAATAATCCAAGTGATTAGTTGCGTATCAGCAAATAAAGCATTTGCTATTTGAGATGGGGTGCGAGTAAATATATTACCATTTAATATTCCACGCGCACCGTTATTTTTCGTAGATTTCTTTAATATACTCGTCTCTTCCAACCATTCATCAATAACAGATAAATCATCTATAACGCGTTTATGCGTTTGGACAGGATCTATTTCTTGCCACTCATCGTTAAACCACAAAAGACTACGACACCAATTTGGTAAGTATTTGTAGCACATCACTCTCCGCAACATGTTCTTACGGTCTAATGATTTCTCTTGAACCATCCAATTACTTGCACGTTTACCTACTTTTGTCATATTTGCACGCGTTCTTCTAGTGCCGCCTTTTGCTAGATAAGTATGTTCAGAAGGCGCTGTAGCGAGTGGTCTAATTTTACAGACTAATTGTAAATTCAATGATAAGCTATCAATAGTTGCCGTTCCAATTCGTACTACTTCGATCCAACTATGAAATGGATTTAATGATACAGATGCATTTTTATGCCTATCCCCACGAATAATATTATCGTAATTATTTTGTTCCTCGTCCATTAGCATAGTCAACAAACCGATTGGGTCATACCGGGCAAGATTTCGTATCTTTAGAAATGCAACTGATCGCACCAATTGTGGATACAAACCAAGTGGTTTTATTACACGGGCGCTTGCCTTGTTATTTACGCCCGCCTCAACACGTTGCTCAAGAACACTTTCAAATCGCAATCGTGAATTAATCATTAATATCCTCCAAATAGAATTTGTCGATCGATCGACTTTCAATTTTTTTGAAATGTCACAATTTAAAATCTCATCATTAATAGATCCTTGTGAAACAATTGAAATTGCTGCTAATAGACTTTCTCGTGAAGTTATTCCTCCGACGCTATTATTTATACTATTTTTACCAATTGCACTACGTGTGTCAAAATTATTGAGTCTATCAAAAGCATCATATCGCTGAGCTGTAAAACTATTACCACCTATATTTTTAATCTGTTGAAACCATGAAGATGTTTTTGCTGATAAATTATAAGTCAAAAGAGCATTTTTATATATAGGCAAATTAAAAGTAAGTGCTTCATCTGAAAACAAACCAGGAATTTTGAAAATAATAACGCGTCTAACTTCTGCAGATCCAAGGTATATGAAACACGAGACTACGTTGTGTAGAAAGATTGACGTCAGATGGCTTAAAATAAATTTCAATTTTGAACCATTTACTAATATTTCCTCTACAAGCCCTTCATCTGTACATTGCCCAATGTTCGATTCAAAAATAGGTTCATATGCAATCATTGAAATTTTTTGAATCAGCAATATAAACGTCTCCGCTGACACTATATTATAAATCACACTCCCAAGAAACATTGCAAATAAGCTAATCTTCAACGATTTTTTCATGACACGAGAAAAACGTGGCAACAATTCTTGTATCCAAGATTGTGTAATTTCTGGAAACCACATGACGTTCTGCTCATATCTAAAAAACATGAAAACAAACACAATACTTGTAATCATCCCATTAAATACTAATTTCATTGAATAAAAATTCCATTTACAATGATCCGTTTTACGTGTTTTCGTACTTTCTTCCGATACAAGTTTTACTATTGACCAATTATATAATATTCCATTGACAATAGCAGTCAGAAATATTACATTCAATATGAAAAAAATATATTTCAACGAAAATACAATTTTCAATACTCGAACAAATGTACTAAAAACTGGCCGATGGATAGTCAAAAGGCATGTAGTATGAAATTGTAATATTGTATGTAAAAACGATACTTTTACAATAATTGGAGCATAATTTAACAAATTAAAAAGATTAAAGTTACTAATTACTAAAAAACCTAAACATGTAGTAATTGTTATCCATATGAAACATGTAGCAATTAAAAGCAACACGATACCATAAACTTCCGTACCAAGTGGAAATTCTCCACCCAATAAATATACGTGTTTATTATCTTTACTGTTACTTCTCCTATTGCGATTCATTGATGATATTATCTATTTCAATATGTATATGTTTTTGTTCTTTCTTTTGTACATTGATGTATATGTATATATATGTGTACTACTGCATATTATTTATATAAATAATAATAATATATCATTCATAATAATAATAATAATTAATAAATTCAATATAAAATAATACAACAACAACAACAAAAAATTGCACAATTCAAATTTTACTTTGAGTACTAATACTTTTGTATTATAGTATTAATAATATGGATATTTGTAGCTTGTATTAATAGCTCTTCTATAGTATTATATACTGTGTAATAATATCATAGCTGTATTAGTATTACAGTAATGTTTTTGTATTAATAATAATGCTATGCGGTGCTAAATTGGGGGCGACAAAGGAGAGGACGGGGAAGAAAAAAAAAGTACATATAATATATATCTTCTATTTTATTTTGTCATGATGAACTTTTCTTTGATTCACCATATACAATCATTATTAAACCAATTAATACGACTGGACAACCTAAAAAAGTAAATAAACCAGGCATACCTTGTACGCCTACAATCGCGCCTAAAATAGATCCAACTAATGGTTCCATCAACAATGCGGTAGAAACAAATAATGGTGATAAATATCGTAATAATGTATTTACCAAAGTATGCCCACCTACACCAGCACCACCACCAAGATAAAATGCAATTATAATGTATTGCAATGCAAAAAATCCAAAAACAGATTTAGCGGTAAGGCCTATAAATGTTGTATTTTCCATTAATACTGAAGCAAAAGTGCATGTCCAAGCAGCAAAAAAAGCTACTGGTGTCATATATAACCATATTGGAGCCCATTTTCTTAACGATTGACCAACGAGTAAATAAACACACATAGTTGCAGCACCAGCAAGTGCCATCATATCACCTTCAATAGTTACTTGTTTAACATTTGTTACAGAGGATGTTGCAGTATTATCATTTACAGTTACAACATTTGTATTATTGATACTTGATGCATTATTATTATTATTATTATAATTATTGTTGATGTTATTATGGCTAGTTCCAACATCGCCAAGCATAATCAATCCACCAGCAAGTCCAATAATTGCACCCATTGTTTCCAACATCGTCGGTTTTAATGACAATGATTTTTCTTTAATATCATGATCACTTGGGATCACCATGGTAATTTTTTCATCCTTGTTGTTATTATCATCATTATTATTAGTATTATCATTGTTGTTGACCTTCCTCATTTTATTATCTTTATTATTATCATTATCATTATTATTATCATCATCATGATCCTGAAATAAAATATTTTTTACAAAACATTTTTTACAAAAAACGTTATTATATTTCAATACAAATACAACAAGGCAACTATACAAAATCCATTGGCCACCATTTAACAAAATAGGATACATAGTTACCCACATCAACGAATGTGCCAATGTTGTGTGATCTAAACTCCATACCCACGTCCCAAAATGCAAACCTAAGAAAAATCCACTGAAAATCATTTTATGAAAATTATTTTTCCACTTAATTATAATATTGGGATCTTTTGTTAAATATTGTTTATATTCAATTATGAATGGGATTAATTGGACAAGAGTTTGTGCATGTAATCGCCAAGCTGCTCGTAAAAGTGGAGGCACTTCAGGTATTAACAAAAAAACAGTACCAGCAGATGAACACATCGTAACCGCAATGACTAATCCAATAAATAATATGACTTTATTTTTTGGAGATGAATTTTGCATGGTTGGTGATATATTAACAGTGACCAAATATGAATGATACTTGATTCTGAATTAATATTACTCTCTAAGTTATGATGATATTGTTCCTAAAGACATACGGGTTGTTATTATTTAGTTATTTGATGTGATTTTTACTTTTACTTCAGGATATATAGATCTATATTAATATGATGAAAGATATTTATTAATATTTCATATACATTTAACATGTGGCATCTGGGCATCACAATAATAATAATTTTTTAATAAATTTGTTGCATTTGCTGGCTTGCACACTTCTTTCTTTATTATTATTATAATTATTAACTATTATTATTTATCTTTTTTGTTGTTGCTTTTTTGGCACTTCTTCTTCTTGCATGCACACACTGCACACACTTCTCTTTGTTTCAATTTGTGATGATGAAAAATATGATGTATAATAATAGCAAATAGCACATTTTTTTTTGGTTTACATTTTTTTTACCACCTTACTTACTACTATAGTCACCTGTGATACACAAATATAATAGGCACATATTGTACTAAAAAATATCCTATCAAATGCTCTGAAATCTTAAATATTAATATGAGGATATGAGCATAAGGCATACGTGCATAAGTTAAAGTGCTATGTTAATGTGTGTACTAATTTAACCTTCTCGTCGGGGGACTTTATTGATGGAAGCGGTCATATTCGACCGCTTCAATTTCCGACATTTTTCGTATAGTATTTTTATCGCTGCTTGCTATTCCCATTGTATTAATATAAATGGAAAACATAAGTCTATTTTAATTTCGGCAAAGAAAAGAGACAGTTTTGATAGGGGATTTTTTATGTAGTCTAATCAATTTGCACACATTAAAATGAAAAAAAACAACTTCAAGAATATTCAATTACAACAAAACGTTAAGGATTGGATAAAAAATGTAATAAACATAAGAATAAACAAATAACATTTCTAACAATATCAATAGAGAGCGCTTAAAGTGGAAGCGGTCATATTCGACCGCTTCTAAATTGATCAAACAGTGCATGTGTTTGGAAAATATATGAGTGGTTCATGGACGTGGTTCTGTAATTCAGCATCACAAGTACAGCCGGGGGGGAATTTTCAATATGAAAATAACACTAACAAGTACGCTTCCCTATACTAAGCATTGGCTGTATATAGTGTAGTAGAAATCGGAAATAATTAATTTTTTACATATTTTTTTTTGATATTATAAATTCAATAGTATTACATTATATTAAAGTATAGTATAATCATAGCATTAAAATAATTATTTTTTCCGGAAAGCGGTCGAATATGACCGCTTAATAAAACGCCCCGACGAGAGGGTTAATAACAATGATACAATATAGCTGGATAGCAGCGCATAATATGATGATGATATTTTTTTATTATTTTTATTTATTGAAGTGTTTAATTTCTATATATATATATATATATATATATAAGATACCTCGTATATATGAAATACTCGATTCCCTTCGTTCTTCCCTGCTACAGCCCATAATAATAAATTGTGAGCGTATATATGAAAATATGATTATACATGTAAAACATTGATATTTTTCCTGTGTCTCCTCCTTACTCTCGACGAACTGTGGAAAAATCTTTTCTCTTGGTAGTGCATTATTTTACCAAGGATTATGACTGTGTGAAGCCCATGATTCTCTGGTGTTTTGGCTTTGTACTTCGAAAAATGATACAATATAGCTGGATAGCAGCGCATAATATGAT
>JACLAD010000021.1_pt1 | contig 26118 bp, 20 predicted proteins | sample 8027901 | NCBI WGS metagenome assembly JACLAD01 (sample SAMN15725071, study PRJNA655200) | protist metagenome | isolation source: fluorescence activated cell sorting (FACS) single amplified genomes of... | place: Spain: Blaines Bay Microbial Observatory, Mediterranean Sea | collected 2016-07-05 | reverse complement strand
AGATGTCATCACCAGACCTACCCCGAGTTTTCAAAAATGACATTTTTGGGTATTTAATTTTTATTTTTGGGGTATTTAATTTCGAGTCAAAAATTTGCAATATTACAAGCAAAAAATGAGAAAATCGAACAAAAAAATACAAATTAAATATCCAAAAATGTCATTTCTGTCAATTGGGGATCGAATTGTCATCAAATCGAGGGGGGGAGGGGTCGACAGGCCCAGAATTTGGTTTGATGACAATGTCATCACCCATTTGAAAAAAAAACGGTCCCTAATGTGTATAAAAAATTTAAAAACACTTTTCTATACAGATTCTTAAGTAATTTGATTTGATCAGCAAACATTTGTTATGATTTTGTTGTTTGGTTTTATACTTGTAGAATTTCAGCAATGCCATCATCAATGAGTAGAATGAAATTCAATGCCACACACTCTAGGAGTAGATTGGTATTATCACTAAAAATCAAAACAACCAAACATCATTTGCAAACAAAATGTATACTAAAACTACTAAAACAAAAATGTATACTAAAACGGTAAAACAAATACGTTTTGTACATAATTAATTGAATTTTGATATTTTGTAATTAATTACCTAGAATTCGCCAAGAAGCTAAGACCGAAAAGCGCGGTGAGGATGCCAACGGCAAAATCGAGTAGATATAAGAACCAGGCTGTAATTTGATAATAACGGCGTGTTTCTGGCAGGTTGGAGTACGTGGTGTAATATAAATATTTCACATTTTCTTTACTTGCGAAAGTTTTCGCATCGCCCCATGAATGAATGTCGTAAATTTCCGCTCTCCCCTTGCGATAGAAATACTTGATAGAATGAATGTCATACGCACCATGGCTTGGAGTGATATGAGTGATTTTCGTCCCTGCCACATTACGATCTGCACCAACAAACATCTCGTAGTAGTAATTTTGATCCGGGAAGTCATGTAGTTGGACCTTTGCCCTCTTGTCATTCAAGAAAATAAACTCTTTTGTTTTGTTATCCACCTTAACCTCTAGGTAAATACTTTCATCAGTCTTATGACGTAAAATCACCTTGTTAGCAACATTTTCCCCAACGGCATTAAGAATCCAATTCTTCTTTTCAATAACGTATTTGCGAAGGCGCTCTACGTCGACGTTATTATGTAGGTAAAAGGCTGGTTTGAACTCAATACTTCCGGCTCCGTCACACGTTCCGGAAATAGAATAATTTGGGTCGTTGACGTCTGTATTAGGTAGGGACATGTAGCATTTGATGTCAGATTGGGCCATGATATCGCGGTCAGTAGCAAGAGTCACCTCAACACCTTTAGTTAATACACCTTTTTCGTCGAGGTAATCCTCAAGGCAGTCACGGGGACCACTCCTTGCGAAATTGTGGCTCATTTTAGGGAAGAAGCCAACATCATTTGGATTGTCATTAACAATTTCATAACGGCCAGGGTGCAATGTCAAGCCAAAAGCATTGTTAATGGCGTCAACATTTGCATTTGTAACTACAAGCGTGCGCAAAGAAATAACTGTATCTTTTTGCAAACCGCTTTGAAATATGTAATCCCTTGTTAATAAGCTTTTGCCGTCAGGGTGTTGCCTGTCCAAGAAATTCTCTTCATTCAGATAGATTTCATACTTCTGCCCAAGGGTTGGCCTACCGAAAGCCAACACAATGTTGGTGTTATTCTGATTAGCTTCCGTGATCACAAGTTTTCGAATATCACTGTCAAACCAGGATTCATCAATGTATGTACCTGCTTTTAACCAGGTTTTTAGATTTCCTGAAGGTTTCTTCATGTAGATGACTGCAACACCAGACGGAGGTTGAGCAATTTCATCTTTGACATGCTGTTCAAAATCAAGAAATGATTGGAAGTAGACGGGTTCGTAGACAGCAGGAACATGTTGAGGTGTAAAAAACACAGTATCTGCATGATCCAGGACGAGTACTTTTAGTACGAATTGGCCTTTCTTCATTGCATTTTGTAAGACTTGGGGAGTGAAGTTCTTGTTAGTAATCATAGTCTTGTATCTACTACCATCCTCATAAGATTTCTGGTCATCAGTTTCATAAGGTAGGTTGATCTTCAAGCAATCATTAATATGCTGAATCGTTTCCAAATCTTGCCTTACAGACCATTTATCATCTTCAGTTTTAGAAGTGAACCAATTAACATCAATATACGTGCCTTGATTAATAGTAATGTCCTGTTCAAAAAGGATTTTTGACTTTTTCAACATATCGGTAGGTTCTGTAGGGCGGTACGTTGGCACATAACCACCATTATCAAACTCCAGTAGGTATTTGGGATCCTTGTCTGCATTTGCGTCTTCAAATTCACTAGGGACTTCTTCAACCAAATCACCATACGAATCTCCGTTGAAGACTGGATTTATAGTACTAGATTTAGGATTGGGGCCTCCCGGTCTTTCGTAGACAATACAAAGTTCATTGGCATTTGTCTTGCTTTTAACGTATTTTAGGAGTTCTTCATATTCGCCTTGTTCCTGGAAAAAGAACGTCATCTTTTGAATGTTCGACGAAATAGAATTTTCCCAGTACTGCAAGAAATGCCATAAGGTAAAATCTTCGCTGTCTTCGTTTTGCGAAAACATGCACCATTCAGATTTTTTAGCGTCTTCATCGTTGTGTTCTTTCATTGTCACTTGCACCTTGAAAATACGTTTGCCAATATGTTCGTGAAGTTGAGGACCAACAACCCCAGGACTAACTCCCATCAAGACCATGACCCCATCAATTTTATCTAATTTAAGACCATATTTCTTGGGACCAATAATTTTCTCAGGCAGCACAACTTCAACCTCCTCAACTGTCTTCTTGCTGTCAGTAAACGTTTTTAAGGTAGGACGACGTAAGGGAAAGCCACGATCCCAATTAGTGCCAAGGATGCATTTAAGCGAGGCAACGTGAGGTCCGAGAAAGAAGATGAAGATCTCGTAGATGAAAACCATTAGGATAGCGATAACAAAGATTGGTTTGGGACGGTTGTCAGTAGACAACGATGCCTCATCCTTATATTCTTCCGTAATCTCATAAAGGACAGCTAGAGCAAGGCCTTGTAGTACAAGCGGCCAGATGGAAAACAGCGCTAGTTTTGGTACTTCGGTATGGATGTCTGGCTTGTCGCTGGCCATATAATACCTAAAATAGAAACAAAATTGAAAAAATGATAAAATCAAATACTGTAAGATTACTGCTTTACGCATGAGATCAACGCTTTCTTAGTCTTGTTTTTGTATGCTTTTCGTACGATTTTTGCAAGATTTTTGTAAGATTTTTGTATGATGTATGTACAGGGTTTGGAGGACCATAGAGTGCTTTGCGAGGTCGACTTCACCAAGTTCAAGTCCTTGAAAACGCGGATTCTTGGATGTGATTTTAGTTTTGACGAATTCACGATCGCGAAATTCCATGTTGTGGTGGCGGAATACGGCGTCTACAGCACGTTCAAACGTATTCATATAAGCTCTTCTTGCCTCAAGTTCCCAAGGTTCGAGGGCGTTAAATTGGCGGTATTGGTCATTTGTAGGGTCAGCCGGAAATTTATAATTGTCAATTCTTTCCGTATCCAGCTACAAACATTACGAAAAAACAATGAAAAATGCTTGCTACGCAAAACTTTTATGTTTTTGTAAAATTACCTGCATATCGTAGGTCCACTTGTGGAAGACGCGTCGCAGCTTTTCTTCAAACTCTGCATTTTTCCGATCCACTTTGTTGGCTAGGTCATAGTACAATTTAAAACGATCTAGCACTGCGTCTTTGTGAGCTTGAGTGTACCCGTTGTCAACACTTCTTTATGAACAACATCAAGAAATGTGGAAATTAATGCATGTACAACATTTTTTCGTGCGATTTTTGAATATTTGTGTAATGATAATTGATTTACTGTAACAACTTCTTGACGTCATGCGGGGTGGTGCCGTTTCTCACCATATCCAATCCCTCCGCCATTAGTGGATCCCTGGAAAACAAACACAATTTGAACTTTACAATTCATGGCTGCAAGCATCAATATCAAATTGAATAAGTATTGAAAAAATCATACAAATGTATGTTAAATGTTATTACCTCCCGTTTAGGTCATGCCAGCCAAGGCTCTTGAATTTGATTTCATCATAAACCGAAACCTTGGCGGGATCATTGAGGCACCCTGATGAATCAAAAATTAAAATTTTAAAAAACAAAAAAAAACTAATTAGTTTCAACAAAAACATAAACGAAATTTGCTTTTTGAAAAAGTTTTTTTTACTTTCTTTTTTCTTTTTTTTATTTTTAAAATTTCGTCAACCTGGCATAGTTTCAATAATCCGACTGATGACCTGCGTGTACTTTTTGTTCTTCTGGACGATTGCGTGTTGGATGTCTGATTCATGGTGCTTAGCTTTCTTCATGCCCATGACGTACTTATTATCCCTAGAGAACAATAACAAATAACTAATCGCAATTCGAACAAGAAAACAAACATTTTTGTGTTCAAGAAATAACATACCTTTCGAGGTGACGTTTCAGTTGCTTCCAATCCCAGTTGCAATATTCTTCTGAGGCGCCTTCTACAGCCCCATGCTTCGCCAATAAATACAAGAGTTCTGCAAAAGTTTGTCCCTATTAGAAAACAATCAAAATAGTACTAAACCTCTTTGAAAACATCGCAAATTAATGATTTTGTGTGCGATTTGTATGTAGCTAAAGAACTTATGAATACTTCATGGATCACATGCCCGCAATATGATTTTGGAACTTCCATGTTCTTCTGTAGATCCAACGCTTTGTTTAGAAATCCCATACCTAAAAAATTCAAAAATGATTTCAAACTTTTGACAAAACTAGTATAAACTTTTTTGCTTCCACTGTGTTTCTTCTTTAGTGTGTTAAATTGAAAATTTCGAATTTTGTGAGTAGATACGCGCATCGGTGTGTTGTTGATTAAGACGCTGAGAACCATACTTAGAAAAGCCTGAACATTTATATGATTCAATTCAAAATGTCTATAAGACTAAGCAAAATTGATTTGTAGTTTGTGGAAGATGATTGATGTACCTTCTTCCGCAGCGTTTCGTTCAAGTTCTGCCATGTAGTCTTTTGGTGGGCGGCGTGGCTCCGGCGCGGCGTTTTTCATTCTTTGCAATTGCATCTTATCCCACAATTCTATTACAAAATACAAAAAAAACATACAAAATACGGTATTTCGCATTCAAAAAACCATTAAATTTTGTTGTAACTTGAGAAATTTTGAGTACCGGCCTGGACTTTTAAATCATTCTTATCCATAACGGAGTTGTCATAATCGCTCTTGTACGAAATAAGTCGTCGCATGTTCTTTCTCCCGCCACTTTCAACATTCGGTGACATAGGATTTGTAGTCAATACAACATCATCTCCTTCTTGAATTTTTGATGCATTTTCCAAGGAGGCACGAGATTCTAGATCAGTCATCTCAACATAGGCTTCTGCGGTATTAGTATTATTATCACCATTAGTATTAGTAGTGGGTTTGTTATTAGGACTTTTCGCTAAGGATTTGCCACGAGATCTTCCGCGCTTCTTTTCTGAAACATTTTAACAAACAAGAATTCACATAATATTCGTAGGAAATTGTTGATTTGGTTGCTAAAATGTATGATGGTAAGCAGTACCGGTGATGTTTTCAGACTTGCTGAAAGATAAGGACTTCATGGATCTTTGACTGTCATCTTCGATAGTCGAGGCACCTTCGTCCATGTTAAGGGCGGTCCCAAGCCCAACGGCTTGCCATAAGACTGCTTTCTGCAACATTGTTACTTGTTTACACTTTTCTACTTTTTGGTTGACTTCGAAATATTTTGTTGAGGTTTGTTGTGGTTACTACTAAGTAGGTACAAAATGTCTGATATGACTTTACGATTGTATTGAAATTTTACGTTGGGTTCAGGTTTAATTTGTGTAGGTGTTGTGTTGTGCCATTTGTGGGCAAATTGTATAAATGTTGTTGATATTGTTGTTTTGGGGGTAGGAAGAATTGATTAGTTTTTGTTTGCGTGCCAAATTTGATTTGGTGGGTTGTGAAAAATCATGTGAATGTGCACCACAGGCAACAAATTGTTAATACATCCGCCGATGCTTAGGTAGAATTTTCTAAATGTTTAAAAAAATTACGAATTTCACAATGTAAACGCGGTACGCTTACTCATTAACACTCACTAACTAATCACGATGTTTAGAACATGCTTTAGGTACTATAACTACCAAAGAATTTTTCAATACAACTGACCATCAAGAACAACTACAAAACTCACTAAAACCTTGCTGGAGCAAAGAGATTGAAAATCTTAAAAAATTATGAAATACACAAAATCGCATGCAGTCATGCGATTTGATAAGTTGAAATTTGGTTGTAAGTTAACTACTTGAAGAAATTTTGCATTTGAAAATTGTCGTACATCATCATACAGAATACTGTACATATTGGTAGATATGTGATTACATACTTTGTTTGTGGCATGAACCAGAGGGCAGCCGGTTTGATCTTATTTAGCTGATTTTACGAAGCAATGCAACCTTCTGACGCAGAAGTGGTATCGGTGACGCAACTTGACGACTGCTCCTTATCACCCCTCTTACGAATCTCAAGAGCCAGCTCACATTCAAGACTAGCGTTGAAATTTTCTCTCGCAACACCTCTTGCCTTCTCCGACTCACTTATGTTCTCTCGATGCTCAAAAATACAAAATTAATAACAAAACGTATAGAAAACAATACAAAATGTATAGCAAACAATACAATAAACAGGTTCGGAATGAGATTTGTAATTGTTTTGTATGATTTAAAATTTTGTAAAACGTACCTGCGGGGAGCCTTGTGTGTAGTTGAAATACTCGTAGTCACCAATACAGTACTCTAACTGTTCATCGTTGTAATGGTTGTAGATAAATTCGGCACGCTTGAAGGCATTTATCATGCGATTTTCAAAATTATCAGGTAGATAAGGCTGGTTAGGGTCATTTTGTTGGACGAGGTCAGCATTGTCTTTGTAAATTTTCACCGTGATAGGGCCATATTTTTGAACAAGTTCGTGGGGCAAACCAAACTTGTACATGGGGAGCGCAGTGCGGCAGTAAATCTCATACAAGCGCTCGTGATTGACGGTGTCAAGATTCCGTGCCCATGTTGCAACATGGCCTAAACAACACCACAATAGATTTAGAGCATAAAAAAACTTTTTTACACATTATGTTTTTATGTGATTTGTTTATTTTTTGGTGTGATTTCATTGATTTTATTTTTTTGATTTAAAGTTTGATGAAAATTTACCGCGAGGAAGCGTAGGGTAGTTCTGGTACATAGTCTCGATGTACTGAATCAACACTGGCACATTATTCCAAAACAACAAAAAAATTAAAAATTCAAAAATCAAAGAAAAAAGACATCTTGAAGATCTTGCTGTAAATTTTGATGATTTTGAAGTAAAAACCTGTTTCATAATTTGGCGGCATCGGCAAGCCCTGCTGATCCAGATGGTTTTGCATAGCTTGAACCATCCATTTTAACCCTAAAAATCAAAAACACCAAATTTATTAAGAAATTATAAGAAAAGAAAAGAACGTACAAGAAAAGAACGTCGAAAACATTAATTTTGATGTATTTTTCAACAAATTGTGTTGTTTTTTGAATTTTTGTTTTTTACCAGTCATGATCTCATCCCGGTGGAAGGCGTTCATACGCATATACGGAGACATCCTCTCAAAGAAAACCTTACCGCCATTTGCGAACGCCTTAAAAAAAACAAAACAATTTTAAAAAAAAACTAAAAACATTTAACAAATGAAATCGTATGTTTTGGGAATATTTTTAATGTTTTTGTATGTTTTCTTGTTACTGTAAATTCTAAAACAATTACCTTGACAAATTCGATGTTTTCTAAATGTGTTGAAAATTGCCAGATGGTGTCGTTCTTGTCATGGATGAAGAGCGAAAACAACCAGAGACCTTTGCACAATACAAAAAAAGAACTTTTTACAACAAAATCGATGAAATTTCATTATTTTTGATGTTGTTTGAATGATATGACATTATGATTCTTATAGTTTTTTAAGTTTTTTAAAAGAAGTAAGTTTAGTAACCTTCAGTAGATGGAAGGCAGCGGGAGGTATGTTGGCGGTTTTCATGCATACAGAATTGGCATTTTGGGTCCGGCTTTTGAAAACAAAAAAACACTATTTTGGTGACTTTTGTGGTATTTTTTATTAGTTTTTGGTATTTTTGTTTTTTATTTTTTAGTTTTAAATGGTGTTTTTAAATTTTATGTACTTGTTTGTAGTTGTTGTTGAGTTCTTGACCGCGGTGGAATTTTAGACGGCGGGCGCAAGAAGCATGGGTCTGGAAAAAATTAAAAAATCATGTAAAAACACACAAAAATCTTTGTTTTTGTGGTACAATGTAATGTTTTCTTCAAGTTTTTGTTAATATACCTTATGCTTGCAAGCCCAAAAACAAGATAGCGACTCTTCCTTCTCTTGGTCCAAACAGATATAGCAAATATCTTGGGCGGGGACCGGATCATCTTTTCAACAAAACAAACATACAAAACATACAAAAATAATCACTTTTGTTGAGGAAATGCAGAAAATTTGTAAAGAAATGAAAAACAAACATACCGGTTTCTTGAAATGTAGTAGGCATGTTTAGTCGTTTCAATTCAGTCTTCCAGATTTCGTCAATCTGTCTTTCCCACCGCTCCATAGGCGTTTCTGTTTTCATACGTTTTAGCTTAGTTTTAGCATTCGTTTTGCGAACCATATTGTTGATCTTGGTGGCGGCGCTAAATTTCCTCTCCCTCACCTTCTTATTGGCCATATAGATTTTTGCAGTTTTATTGATTTTGACAGCCGATTCTTTCATTTTGGTAGTCTTCTTCTTGGCTTGTTGCATTCTGGAAAGGCCGGAAATCTTGCTTGCCATATGGTGGCGGTACTTCTTCATAGAGGCAATAATTTTGTCGATCTCATCAGGATCGTATTCTTGGGGTACTCCTTCAAGACCGTCACCCTCCGAAACTACAAAAGAACCCCTCTTCATTTGATATTTCTCACGTTTTTCGTTGATTTTTTTACGCCGCTTGGCACTCTGCTCTTTCCCAATAACACTCTTGCATGAAACATGCTCCTTACTTTTTGTGGAACTACCTTTTTGAGAACTACCTTTTTTAGAAAAGTAATCAGGGTGTGAAATGGCAATTGTTTTTTGTTGGGGTTCTTGGCGTTCTTCGGTACTCCCACTGTCTTTCTGCTTATGCTCCATCAAATGCGTTGTTTCATCAACACCACTACTACCTTCGGTTAAAATCTTAGAACGGCTTGGGCTTGGCATGTTTGCACTCTTATTAGAGGTAATATTAGTATTGTCAATGCTTTTGTCTTTGTCAGAATCGGTTTTGGAAGGCGTAAGGCGGTTCAACTCCATCTCAAAACTGTCCGGTTCCCTGAGGGTTTTGTTGTTATTACGACCGGAGATAGACCGCATCTGCTTGATAAGAGGCAGCTTGTGAAAAACAAAAAATAATCAAAGCCTCACAACAACAAACTTATGAAAACGAAATATTTTGTATGTATTTTGTTGTTCATGATTTGAAAATTTTGAATTTAACAATTTGCACATTTTATGTTTGTTGATGTGATGTTTTGTGAAATGAATGTATACGTTCATCTCAAGCGCGGTTGCCAAGAGGGTGGGTGAAAAGAAGACATACTTCATCGTGGACGTCATTGTGTTTTGTTTTTGTGAACGCTTTGAACTGAAAACGCTTTACGATTTACAAATTTGTACTTTAATATCCTTGTAAAGTACAGATTTTATTGGTTATAAAGTTTGTTTAAATCATGAAAAATTACAAAAAATTTCAATTTTGTAATTTTGTTGCAAAATCATGGTGTATGTATCATGTAGGAATGTGTTGATTAAATGTGAACGCGAAAAGTTGACGAAACAGAAAATTTTCAACGGAATATTTTGTAGTGAACAAGGGACTGGGAAAAAAATCAAATTAACAAACAGCTGCACGAATTTATCTAAATGTACGTATGTAAATATTCACGAACTGGTTCAATCATGCACTTGCAAACTCAAACTTTCATTTCTATTCAATCACGTTATCAAAAAAGTAAAACTCAAACTGCTTTACGTTTTTGAAATGTTGTATATTATGTTTATTTTGAATTTTTTAAAAAAATTTCAGTAGGTATGTAAAAAGTTTAGAGCCGATTAACGTAACTGAAGACAGTGAACGCTTTGACGAATTTGTAACTTACCTGACAGGATACCACAATACACTTACTTAACACTCTTACTGGTTTGGTACATTCAACTCGACCTTGTGAACGCAGACAAACCCGACTCATCAAGAAAAACAAATGCTACAACAAGGACGTGTCAATAGCTGGGACCAACTGACAAACGCAGGACGACCAACTGTATGTATGGTTTCAAAATCGCAATGTCATTGATCTAGGGTTCGCTTTGGAAAACTGAAACTAAAAGAACCCTCGAATACAAACTGGTATTGCATCATAAACTCTAATTACTAGTATACTTTACTAAAATGATTCTGAATTCTGTGTAATAGTATTGTACTCAAAATTTTGCGACGTCAAAATTTTTGATTTTTATTTTTTACATTTTTTCATTTTTGAATTTTAACTTTTTATTTTTGACAATTTTTCATTTCAAAAAAATTAGATTTTTGGTATCAGCACTAATATGCTATATACCTTGATATATAAACGAATTCTTGAATGTTTTATCAATCGATGCGTTGGTTTAAATAATTTGTTGAAGCATTTGTTAGATTGTTTAGCGGTTGTTATTGTTGTTGTCGTTGTCATCCCCCTTACGCGAAAAAAACAATCCTTTAAGTTTTTCGGACGTCGTTTTCCTTGGACGCCTGTTTGTAAATACAAGTTACAAAAAATGAAAATTTACAAAAAACATGTAAAAATATTATTACGCACTTTTTGGTGCGTGGTGCGCCCACGTAGGTTCCATTGCTATCGCCTTCGGCGCGCAATGGAACCTGAACGTGGGACACCACGCACCAAACGTGCCCAAAGTTCGACTTTTGGTGGTTTTACTTCATTATTTCCACTCCAAACGTCGTGTAGATAACCCTGCGGCGCTCGATCCCTACAACTCCATCCAAAATTGATCGGATTCGTTACTATTTCCACTCCAAACGACATTTTGACGTTTTTTCGACTACTCAAAATGACCGATTCGCTATTATACTCGCTCCAAATGACAATTTTACCAAATTTCGATCAGATTTCATCATTTTGCTCCATTTTCGACACCAAAAAGTTCCACTAGCCTATGTTTTTCCATCTGAAATATTTATTTTGGAATTTTCGAAATTCGCACCAAAAAAGTTCCGATAGCATATGTTTTTCCACTCGAAACGACTTTTTGATGTTTTTTTCGTCCCGAAATCACGAATTCGTTACTATTTCCACTCATTTTGAACTTTTTTGAAGAGTTTTTGTCATTTTTTGGCCACCAAAAGTTCCACTGATACATGTTTTTCCATACAATCGAATTTATTTGTATTTATTTCGATTTTCGTTACTTACTGACAGACCGCCAGTGAGTGTTTAAAGAAAGGCGCCCACTTACGTGGGCGCAAAAATATGTACAAAGTGATGATTTTTTAAACTTTTTATGTTGTACGCGGGTGGTCCCCAATCGATGCCACGCACATGAGGGCCCTGCGGATGGCCCTCACGCCCAGCATTACACATTTCACACTTGTCCACATAGGTTCGATTTGTAAACGAACACAAGGGACAATCCCATGGCTCTTGATTCTGCACAACAAAACAACAAATAATTCAAACAATCATCAACAAATTTCAAAATATGATTATTGTATCGCATGCAAAAACGTATTTTGATTAAAAATGTACGCGGTCGATGCGGACGCCGTCAACGGTATCGGGCTGGAGGTTCTGCAGATGCTTCGACACCTTTTGTTCTGGAAATAACGGGCAAAATCCTTCCGCGACGCCATCGTGGGACCCATTGCATCGTCTATCACAATTAACAAGATAATACAAAACAACATTACTGCGTAACGTTTATAGTTAGTAGATAAAGTTAGCAACTTTGTAAATATTGAATGTATACGGGCAGACGTCAATATTAGCGAATCTTTCCTGGCTTCTCATCAAGTCCAGTTTTCTTTGTTCTTCAAGCTGACGTCTTTCTTCACTCGTTGGCTTCTTGACAGGACTGCAGACAAGATTCTTCTTTCCAGACGTAGGGTATTGTTGGTTGGGAATAGGAATTTTGGGTGGTAGAACAGGTTTTTTGCGTTGAGTTTGTAAGGGCGAGACGAAATCAGGTTGCTTGTTTATAGCTTGGGGAATGGGCATGTTGGGCATGGTCTGATGTGAAACGACATCTGAAGACATCATCCCTTGCGCAATCATCGTTTGTTGCACTTGTTGTTGAACTTGCTGTTTAACCTGCTCCTCCATGAGTTTATACATTTTCTTATCTTTGAATTGTTGCAACTCATGATTTTTCACAACAAGCTCAGCCATTTGCGCTTCCAACTTTATAAGTTCGTTACGCTGTTCATTAATCAATCTTTCTTGGGATTCCGCATTCGTCAAATACACTTCAGCGATTAGGTCTTCTTAATTTTTGAAAAATAAAACACAAAATTGAAAAACCAAAAAATACAAATAGTTCCAATCACAAAACACAAGTTTTAGTGCATAAAATGGGTTGATTTTGCATGTTTAGATTGTTGTTCTACAAAACATTTTGAAAAAAAAAATTTTGTGAATGAGGTTGTAAATTGCTGACCTTGATGATTGCCAAAAGCAGCCGGCTGGTGAGGCCCAAGGATAGGGATTGCATTCAAGAAATTCACAAAACCTAAAAAGTTACAACAACAAAACAAAATAACAAAAACCCAAAAAGACAAAAACAAAAAATAAAAATACAAAAACGTTTTAAAATCAAAAAGAAAAACTGCAATGTTCCTTATGTAAATATTTTGGCAAGTTTAAACTTTTTCTTGTATATTAGTAAACCTTGTAAGTCTGTCCAAGACGACATGACTTCCCATGAATGGTCGGCAAGAAGTAAAATGTCGTTCACAAATCCTTGTAGATAACTTTGCTTAAGATTTAGCTCTTGATTAGTAAGAGTTTCCAAGGCGATAACATGCATGTTTGAATTGCCAGACACAAAATCGTTTCTTTCACAAATTAATCCATCCTGACCACCAAGCTGAAGAACTAAGTTAACTTCACAAGGCTTGTCTGTTTTTGTCAAGCCGTAATGACCAAGATTATGATTTTCCTTATACGTGAAAATGAATGATAGTCTATCTGAGTAGTCATCAAGATCAATAAGCATATTTTTGATTTCCTCAAGCTCCCATGTAGAAATAAAATCTTCAAAAACAATAAATTCTTTAGTAGTATAAGTTTTTGTTTTGTCAGGCTTGCAAGTAATAGCCATATCCCCATTTTCCAATTCGGCCACTTCCTTAATTCTGTACCTAAAATCTAAGGGTAGTAATTGTGCGTTGCGATCATGGTCTTTAATCACGTGTACAAATTCGTTCAACGCACCTACGTCAAGAATCTTCTTATCCGTAATATACTTTTTAGCATTTTTCACGTTTTCTTTCTTAATCAACACCTTGAAATAAGAGTCCTTCTTAGCTTTTGGATATCTTGTTTTTCCATACTTCCTCAACGTTTCTTCTGTCGTTAGTGTAATATCTTCACTAGCGTATGTATGAATCTTAACGCCTTTTAGAAATAATCCGCCTTCAAAGAAGTCGATGATTCGTTGATGTACCTTTCCGTTGTATCTAGATTTTATAGATACGCTCTTGTATACGTTATCGTAGAATAAATCATATTCTTTTAGGAATGTCTTGCGGGGGATTTGAAAACTTTCGCCAATATGCATGGACTTATGATCAAAAATAAGACGTTGGAGGTTTGGTTCTATGCCTTGTGCCTTTGCTACCTCTTCTGCAAGTTTGAAGACGCAATCGGTTTTCGTTAAGCCTTTAATAATACTAGCTTCACCGGTCAAGGGCTTAACATGAATCTCCCCAAGATCTTCGTCTTGGACGGTTGAGGAACCTTGAATTTGATTCTGGATCTGAACCTCTGGAACTGCTTTCTTATACCTCCACATCTGACAAAAATACATAACAAAACAAATACATTTGATGTTAACAACAACTATTGTATAGCAAATTTGTACGTTTTTGTTAATGAATGAAAAATTAGAAAATACGCGAGGTTTTTCGTCTTTTTTGTAGTTCCACTCGAACTGATCCTTGAAGCCGTGACTTGCTTGGATCATTTCCTATTAACAAATTTACAAAATATTTTACAAAAATGAAAAATCATGTAAGTTACATGTACAAAATTTGTATTCGACGTAAGGTTTTATGTTATGATGTTTGAATAGGTACGTTCAAGACCATGTTGAAGGTGTTGGTTTCTTCATTGTCATTCTGCTGCATGTCTAACAGCTTCGTACGTAGTTCTAAAGCCTTTCGATAGTCCTTAAAATACATCTTGTTTTGAAGTTCTTCTTGCGGTGCGTGCTGTTGATTATTAGCTAGCAACACAAAATGACAAAAAACAAAAGCTTGAAACTTTCAAAAACTTACCATTATTTTTTGGCGCTTCTTTTCGCGCCGAAAAATAATGGTAAGCTCGTTTTTTCTTTTAATCGTTTTCTGTAACTTGACTTTTCTGATTTTCATTTTGTTTTTCATCATTTGTAAATTGTATGTTGTTAATAAGATACCGTTAACAAACATCATAATGGCTTCGTCCTCGTTGATGATCACAGACCCAGTAGGAGAAACTTGTTGAGCCGGAACGTTTTCATGACTTGAATCATCATATTCGTGGTCGGGTTCGTCAGCTTTGAGTTCTTGTTCAGAATCTAAGCTTTCGCTATCAGAAGAGGTATCATCGTTAACTCTAGTAACGTCTAGCGATTCCGAAATAGAAACTTCTAGTTGTTCTTCTAACTTTACATAGTTCTCATTTTGCTTTGCCTCCTTTTTCTTACCGGATTTACCGCTTTTACTTGCACTTTTTGGCTTCTGCTGCTTACCTCCTTCTTCTTTTAATTTTTCTTTTTCTACTTTTAAAGAATCTTTTTCTACTTTTAAAGAAGAAGAAGAAGAAGAAGGATTTTCTTTCGAAGACGAAGGAGTAGATTTAGACTTTTTAGATTTGTCTTTTTCTTTTGAAGAAGATGTAGAAGAAGAGGTTTTGGATTTTGTTTTTTTCTTGCTGGCGACGATAGGCGTACTATTAGGTGTTTTAGACTTCTTCTTATCCTTTTCCTTTTTAGAATCTTTCTTGGTTTCCTTCTTAGTAGTAGATTTGTTGTTGTTGTTGCTACTACTAGAAGAAGGTTTTTTCTTGCCAGGTGGTGTGGGGAGGCTTTCATTAGATGGTATTTTTCCCTTCGAGAGATCTTCTTGAAGTTTTGAGATATCGTCTTTGCTGATTAGGGATCCGAGGTCGTAGTCGCTCTCAGACGAAAAGGACTCTGGATCTTGTTTGGCTTCTTGAACTTTTTGTATAATAGGTTTGTTGATCTTCTTTTCTTTTTTAGAAGCTTGAGTTTTAGAAAGATCATTTTTAATTTTCTTAGAAGAATCTTTCTTAGCGAAATCGTCACCACCTTGTTGGCTTTCTTTTACTTGCGCTTGTAGGAGATTCAAATCGATTTCAACTTTTTTGATGTCTGCTTGTTTGTCTTCTTGTTTGTCTTCTTCTTTTCTAATATCGACTTTAACATGTTGTTGTAGATTGTTGTTATTATTAGTAGGTTGTTGTAGATTAAATAAAGGTTGTTGTTGTAACTCTTCAAATGAGACAGGGGGAGATTCGAGAGGCGTTTGCGGGTGAAAACTTTCTTCGGCTGGTTGATCCAGATCTAAAACATTACCACAACAAACAAACATTAAAAATTTAAAGGAAAACATAGACTAAAATACTGTAGTACAAACTAACAATGAAATTTCGATTTTGCTAGGAAACAAAAATGTTTTTCGATTTTGTTTGTTAAGAATTCCTAAGAAATTACCTGTTGATTCGTGATCGCTAAAGTTGGTAGAAGAATGTTGGCTGACATCGCTTTCATTATCATCCTTAACCACTAGATCTTGTTGAGGTGTAGGATTTGCATTTTGTTTCTTGTTTTCTGCGTTTTCTACAACATTCGAAGCAATCTTAAAAAACTGATGGGCAATATCATCCATGTTGTTATTTGAATTTCCGATTAACGAAAAATCATCATCTTGTTTATGATCTTGTTCCAGATTATCCTCAGCCGTAAGCAGCCCCTGTTTTTCTTCTTTTTTAGAACCTTTAGAAAACATACTACTTGTACGTTTCATCAATCTTGCTCTACGACTTCCGGCAATCTTTGGAGAATCTATTTTCGTTGACAACAAAAACATGAAAACAAAAATTTTAATTCATTAAACAACAAAAAAAGTAAAAGCAAAATGGTTTTTGTTTTTTTAATCTTACCATTATTTTTTTGGCGCTTCTTTTCGCGCCAAAAAAATCATGAAAGAAGCACCAAAAAAATCATGGTAAGCTCGGTTTTTGTTTTTTCTTCTTCTTTTTTGTTTTTTTCTTTTTGTTTTTTCGTTTTTTTGTTGATAGTTTTGATGAGATAAGTACCTGTAGAGGCTTGTTTTGATTTAGGAGTAATGGAAGAGGAACCATCGAAAGATCCATCATTCCACAGTTTCATTTCCTCGTTAGTTGACACTTGTTCTTTCGGATTGTCTTCTGCATTGTCTAAAACAGTATTTACTTTTAGCAAAGGATTGTTCATAGGAGACACGACTACGAAATCATCTTCAAAGCCTTGTTGAGGAATATTTTTTGCGGTGTTATTTTTGTTGTTAGCATGTTGATTAGATTTTTTAGTATTTTGTTGTTGTTGTAGTAAAGGGTTGTTTAAAAAGTTATTAATTTTTTCGTCGCTTCCATTCGCACTTCCACTTCCTTCACTACTGTTGTTATGTTTCGAAAGCAAAAGATTTGATTCTGAATCATCTTCTGAGTTGGAAACGTTTTGGTCGTTTTCTTCTTCGCGCAGATTGGCAAACATTTCTTGTTGACGCGCAATTGCGGCAATGGCATCTTTCACCTGAACATCGCTACTAGGAAAAGAAGGGGCGCTAGGTTTGATCTCGTCACTGGTCAACGCTTGCGCCACGTTGAAACTACCAGCGATAAGAATCAATCTAGAGTTGTAAATCATATTTGTAAGCTTTACCAAATTTTCGTTTTGAAAACTAAAAATTTGTATCGGTACTTACTCGAATTCTTGGTATTTTTTCAATTTGCTGTTTACTTGAAGTAAATTTACTATGCAAATTTAGAGTGTTGTGAAATAGTTGTTGGTATGGTTTACTGGTTTGTAAATAAAATCCGTCTGCTACAAATTTCAAAACAGCATTTGGTTGATTATTGATGTTGTTGTTGATCATTGTGGTGTCATTGTGTTGTTGAAAAATTACAATTTTTGTTGATGCCAGGCGTTAGTTTGGATTTACAAATTAATGAAATTACGTGGATAATTTGGAGGTAAATTGCTTTTTACTGAACATTTATGATTTTTGCTTTTGACTGTTTTTGTGTTACAACCTGCAAATTATTGGTTTTTTGAAACAGAGCTGCTGCTTCAGGACGTGTAAAATCATTTGTGAAATTAGGGGTCGGTACTAACACGCGCGCATTGCATTAGAAAAATTGCTAAAATTTGAGCGGATGCGAAAGACTACTCACCACATTTTTATTATTTTACACAACACATTTTTTAAGTAGGCTGTTTAATGAATTTGTTATGTCAATCTTACGGCTTTTTGTAGTACGGAAAAAAGATTTTTTTGAGACCAGAAAAAGAACTTCGACGAAAAATGTTAGGGATATATTTAGAGAAATTAATTTTTTGTCTAGCTACTTGTGGCACATCACACACTCTAAAATTATTCGGAGGACAGTTTTGTACTGCCAACATTTTTTCAAATTATTTTTTACTATGTTTTCATGCACAATTTTGAACAAACAAACTTGAGACGTCATTGAAAAAAATACTCTAAATTAATCAGGAAGCGTGTTTGATCATTTTTGTGATAATGGTTTGTTAAGTTAAAAACTTTCGACGACGTCGAACTGAGAATTTTGTATTTGTACACGTCAGGAATCATTTTTTACCACAAAATATCACGATATTATTTTTTACAAACTGCGACGGAGTTTAAAACTAATGTCAGGAATTGTCTACTGAACGCTGGACGGTTGCTTACTAAATGCTGAACGGATTACCACGTGCGGACTTTACAATAACGCTGGACAAATTTACGAATCGATCTACAAAACGTAGCAATCGAGGTGTCTACTGAGGCAAACAGCTGTTTGCGCAATCACACGCCTTTCCGCACACCAAACGACCTGACGACCACACAAGGATATCCCCTCTCACGTGACAAACAGTACGTCATGCGATGATGCCGCACCACCACCAACAACAACAAAACAAACGCAAATCATGGGATCAATGTCTTATCAAAAAATTAATAGCATTTGCTCTTTAGCTTAACCGCCCTTCGCGGCACATAAAAATTTGAAATCGCAAGTCTTACAATGCAAAAATAAGACTTAAACGGCTTGGATTTGATCTTCAGGAGGGCAGACCAGCTTTGGATGCTTACTCTCGAAATGCTGACAACAAACATTACAATCAAAAAAAAGATAACCCATTGAAAATCAATAAAACAGCTACAAATTGTTTGAAAAATATTCTGAAATTTAAATTAAAATCGTACGACTTTCAATTCGTTGTAGCGAGAGACGGTCACCCTGCACTGGGGACAAATGACTCCTTTTGGAGTGGGCTTTCCTCCACCAGCTGAAATTAACAAAATGTATAAACAAATATTTGAAAAGACGTCGGGGGAGTTATTTTGACTTACAAACTGATAACAAATTGAGCAATTTGAAAGTTGAACACGTACCTTTGGCTTTCTTAATTTTTTCCTGCTTGGCCGCATTTTTCTGCTGCGACTGGATCTTCTGTTGTCCTCTTGCCATGATTAAAACGTTTACTTCTAACTTAACTTGTACTAGGTAGTTCGAACTTTTGGTTAAGTTGTAATTCGATAGTTGTTTGTTTACTTGTGCGATAGATGTTGTTGTTGATAGTCTGTATGTTCGTTTTAAAAAAGGTTTTGGTTTGGTTGGTTGATTTGTGGGGTAGATGGGGAGAACACCAATAGCAAATTGTTGACTAAATTTCTATTTATCTACTGCTAAAACTGAAAATAGTCGTACCTACATACAGCTAAGAATTATGAAAACGGTTTACTAACTACATACTTCATTATGTACTAAAATACACATCACTGCAACAAGCACGACGACACTCATCCAATGCTTCGACAAGAACGAAAAATGTTTTGGTGGAAGACAACAAATTTAGATGGCGTTGACTACCCTGGGTTAAACATAATTATTACATTACGTGCTTATAAAAAAATAAAACGAAATAAAAATTTAAAAATGTGCGACTTTGGCAAATCAATTTGGGATGCCATTACATGTAAATATCATCGGAAGCAGCACGTGCCCATAGCCAGTTTAGAGACCGCACACCACGAAGGATCTTTCCAGAATTTCGGGCGACCGCTTGTGAAACCGCTTGTCCCGATGGCTCTTCCTCAAGACCGAGCTCGATCCTCAGTTCGCTCGTGTCGCCGCCACATTCATCAGCTGCGTCCAGAAGAGGAATCATGTCTTCCGGTGTCTCGAAGGTTTGATAATTTGGGTCAACTGCGACGTACAAGCACCACTGTAGTAACACAAAACATGTAATAAAATCATACAATGATTCATGATGCACAAAATTATGGTGCTCAGTATGATGATTTTGGTGCTTGCATAATGTGTACTTCACATCCGGGTGTCGGTTGCCCCCGAAGATCCTCACTTTCGCACGCGTTCGAAACCTCGGCTCCACATTTTTCAAGTGCCGGCTGCAGCTCCTGTACCGTAGATGACGGCAATGGACCGTCATCGAGCAGCTCAGGGAAATCATCGAAACTCGAGTTCTGACAGTACAAAACAAAATGGTCAACATATTATCATTTCTGAAAACGATATTATTGTTAAACAAATTGGATACGAACGTACGGAAATTCGATATGATGATGGATTGCATCAAAAATCGATTTAAAAATGTTCGTACGTCGAGTAGGCAGGATCGGCAAGCCTGAGTTTCCTCAGAATCAACCCAAAACTCTTGCTCGAAGCAAACTCCGGGTTCCTCCTTTGTGTTTTTATCTTCTTTGCATCCCTGAAAGGCGACGCCACAGACTGCGGCAACCAAAGCGAGATTCTGTTTGGACATCATATTCAAATCGATTGAAAAGTATTTGGCGTTTGTTTAAAACGTTTTTTCTAGATATTTGTTTGTTAGTGGTTTGTAAACGTAAATTATTATTCTGCATCGCGGTTTGATAGAATTGACACATATTTTGTTTTTATTGTTGTACACATGACTTTCGGTATTTGTATTTATTATTTTTCGTTATTTCAGGAACACAATGCTATTTTTGCAAACCACATTTTCTGTTCCAATCATCAAAAACAACGCGCGAACACCAGATATTTACTATGGTATTATTTTTTCAAAATTTTGGATTTTCTAATTCACACATTCCAACGTGTTTTACGCGCATGTGCGACTTGACTAACTACATACTTCACTGTATATGCTAAAATACTAAAGCCATAACTGCAACAACAATAACAAAGCATATTCAATGCTTCGACAAGAATAAAATGTTTTGGTGGAAGACAACAAATTTAGATTCCGTTGACTACACTGTATTAAACATAATTGTTCCATTACGTACTTTCAAAAAACTATTAAACTAATCAAACTTTAAAAACGTATCATACCTACGTTTTTCCTTTAAATTTTATTTCAAAAAATGTATTTCTCAAACTTTTAGTGATCCAAAAAATGTGTAAAATAAATTTTACGACATGTTACAAAAACAAAATGGTGCCAAAGACTTTGTAACTTAGTTGCGGCCAAATTTGCGGAAGCGGTTTCTCAATTTTTTCATGGCTTTTTTGATACGGTCGCCGACGCTGCTGACTGCGTTCTGCAGAGAATCAACAATTTCTTGGAGTGCGTTGTTGTCCACACATTTACCATCGCGGACCTCCCCGACCTCATCGCATTCTTGAGCCGAAAGGCACTCAGGAACTTGAATTTCTTCACTTTCTTTGTAAAGGTAAGGCTTGTCGGACGGGCAATCAGCAACGCAATAGTCACCGGCAACTTTCCCATCGGTAATGGTGTAGCCACATTCAGCACGAGACAAACACCAGTTCTTCTCGCCTTCGGAATAAAAGACGCGGTCTCCGGTACCGACGGGGCAAGCCTCGCAATATTTGTTGTCGAAATTGATAACGCCTGCGACAGCGGATCGGCATTCGACTCCGGTCATGCACTGGCCTGTACCAACGGGGTCGGGAAGGTAGAAGAACGGGCGGTGTGCAGGACAAGGATTGGGTGGAAGATGCTGGCAGACGCTTCCCCTGGCAATCCCGTGACGAGTTTCACATTCGTCAGCATCAAGGCATGACCACGGCTCACCCTTGAAAACATACTTTCCGACAGGGCATGTAACATCAGAAATTTCACATTCCCTTGTGAACCAGTTGACAATGCCATTATGCTCATTGCACATTTCAATTTGAGGGCATTGGGTAGGGCAACCTTCCCCAAGGCACAAAAATGAAGTAGGGCCGCAAGAAGGACGGATGCACTCGTTGCCTTCAATAAAAGAGTGACGGGCATCGCATTGTTGTGCAGTAATGCACTCATAACCTTCGGCAGTATTCCAGATGTAGGTATCGGCAGGGCAGGTTTGGTTAATGTAAACACACAAGCCGGTGTCAGTTTGCGGCTCGCCACCGGCAGAGATGCAAAATTCCGCGGTGAGGCACCATTGCTGCTCGCCGTCGACAAAAAGAAATAAGTCATCTTCGCACTCAAGACGGCTGTTTGAAGAAACAACTTCAAACTCCTGTTGTGCGGATGCACTAGCAATCATGCTAAAAGTGATGGCGTTGGTAAAGGTAGACATATTTATTTAATTACTTAAATGTAAAGGTTACAAAAGATGTAGGCTTTGCAAATTTGTAGGATCGTTGTGTAGATGGTTGGTTGGTGTATGCGTTCTTTGGTTTTCGGATATATATTCATGCAAAACATTTTGATCAGGAATTACACAGAGCAAACTTCAAAACAATTGCAGAAAAAACATCATTTTTCTAAGAATCCTAAAACCTAAAACAACAATTGTTTTTTGGCAGAGTCAGATCCAGAACTCTAATCACCGGTAATGAAGGTTTCTGTGTCCTGCCTCTTCCAAAAAACTGAAAAAAAAAGAAACAACATGTCACCGCTTGGGGCGGTGATATGTGCGCAAATCATTTTTACATCAACAAGAGCAAAACTGGAATAGCAAACCTTTTTTTCTTTATTTAGCACTACTACATTTAATATTATACACCAGACTCAAAACTTTCTACGTTTTCAACACTTCTGCAAACATAACTACAACAATACAAATCAAATAATGAAACAAGAAGACAAATGTTTGGGAGGAAGAATATTTAAATATTACAAAAAATGTGAAACTCAGCAAAAGTGTGATCTTAACTCTTAGCGCAAACATTTTAATTTACAGCGTCTCGCACAGACTTGAAAAATTAACGGAATCGGAATCGGTTTTTGATCTTCTTGAGGGCCTCCTTGATGCGATCCCCCACGGTGCTGACAGCGTTTTGAACCGATTCGCGGATGCTTTCAACGCTGTCTTGCGGAACGCAAATACCGTGCGTGCTGACCGTACCGACTTCATTGCACTCTTCAGTAGAAAGACATTCTGGCACTGGGTTCACGTCAGGATCTTCAAAAACAAAAATGAGTAAATACAATTTCAGAACTATGATCTCTATATTTACAAAACAAAGGAAATATCTCCTACAATTCATGAGCTTTTTTGATTTTTTGAATTTTGTTAAGTACCGTTGAATAGGTGAGGTCTCTCGGAAGTGCAAGTTGAGACGCAATGATTACCAGCAATCTTGCCATCAGTAGCGGTGTAAGGGCATTGTTCACGATACAAACAATGCTGCTTTCCCTCTTCAGAAAAGTACACACGCTCGCCAGTACCAACCGGACAAGGATTGCAGTAGTTGGTTTCAAAATCAATCACGCCGGCGTATTCATCCTCACATTGACTTGTGGACATACATTGGTTAGTCGTATGATGAAAATAAGGGTGTTGGCCAACGCAAGGGTTTGGTTTGGGGTGCTGGCAAATCTTCCCCCTGGCGGTTCCATAGCGTGCGTCACATTCGTCGATATCGAGGCATTCCCAGGTTTGTCCCTTGAAAATGTACTTGCCTGCAGGGCAGGAAACCTGTAACGAGACATTCAAAATGTGAGTCTAGAGAAAATTTCGAACAACTACTTGCAATGATTTCGTAAAAGCTAGATTCCTTTTGTCTAACGGATGGAATTTCACAGGTTCGGGTTTCCCAATCAACAATCCTGTTGTACTTGTTACAGGTGTCGATGTCGAGGCATTGAGTAGGGCAACTTTGCCCGACGCACAAAAACTTATCAGAACCACAAGACGGGGGATTGCACCAGTCGCCTTCGATGACAAAATCACGCCTTTGACATTCTTTTCGATCGACGCATTCACGACCTGTGGGAGTGGCAAAGATAAACTGATCCTGAGGGCAGGTGTGGTTCACAGTACACACATTGATGGCACCATCAAATTCCGGCACACCACCAAAATTGATGCAGTTTTGCCTACTGTAGCAATACTGTTGGCCGCCGTCGATCAAAAGGAATAATTTCGTTTCGCAAACGAGACGGTTCTTGTCGGAAACGACTTCGAACTCCTTTGCAGCAGCGCTAGCAATGAAGCTGAAAGTAATAGTTTTGGTAATAATAGACATATTTGTTTACTTGAATGTACTACAGAAAAATGTCGGTTTTGTAACTTTGTAGAATCGTTGTTTAGATGGTTGGTAGGTATTTTCGTTCTTGGTTTGAGTAGAAAGGTTTGGCCAGGTTACATAGAAAATATGTTTATAGTTGATATCTAATTAATACACAGTGTACGCAAGAAAAATACAGCAGAAAAAAAGAACAAAAGAAAGCACCACGTCACCGGTTTTGGCGGTGATATTTGTTTCTGTAAAACATATCTAATTCAACAAGAACAAAAAAAGGAGCAAACATTTTCTTGAATCTACTACAATCATACGCAAGACTCAAAACTACATTCAAAACTACAAATTGCAAATTTTTCAGTTCTGTACTTCTAACTAACAAAAACTAACTTCTTCTTCTTCTCACTGAAATCACCTCATAATGCTCAAAATCAGATGGCTGGCGTAAAAAAACATCGATGTAAAAAAATGTTAAAAATCCAAAATGCTTGTGTTTGCTTAACAAACATAAACGTTGTAAACTTGAAAAAATGATTAGTTGGCGAATTCGAGGGCCCACACGTTCAATCCGTCATAGCCACAGCCCGTCCGCCCGCATGTGTCATCCATCAATTCGTCGACAGTACATACACGACGCTTGTTATAAGCACAAAATTCAACAGCTTGGCTTGCGGTCATCAATCCAGAGCACCCGTCGTCAGGAACAGACACGCGGTTTTCAACTCTTGGTAGTAGGGATTGGGGGCGGTTTTGATCATTCTTGGGCCATTTTTGGCTGGGGGAGTAATGGTTGATGTTTGAAATACTTCGTCCGTCGGGGACGGGACGGGATGCACATTGTCCAAAGTCCAAGAAAGCCTCCTGAATGGTACAGCATCTTACAGGATGCATGGCATTGTCGTCTGCTTCTTGCGGTGTCTTGAAAACAGTCTTGCCCCTTGGAGATCCGCCAATCACCTTTAACGAGTAAGGTACGCACTGGTTGTTGTGGGATACATGATCAGGTTGACACGGCTGACAAATTTTCATACCGTAAATTTTCCATTTGTACACAACGCCATTACTTGCTTGGCATTTGTCCTCATTACGCATACATGTAAAAGCATTTCCATCAAATGTAATGTATTTAGAACAGGTCCTTTCAGAAATCATACATTCATTGGTATCCCAATTAACCATACCGTTGATTTCATTGCATAAGTTTACAGATTGTAAGCAACGATTGTCGTCACGTAACAAGAACATTCCTTGGGGGCAAGTTTGACCTTGGGAGGCCGGCTCAGGAATCATACATTCGCGCGCGTTCCAGTCAATAATCCCGTCAATTGCTGTGCAATCTTGCTTTGAATTCAAACAACGAGTGCCATTATGACGCAGTACAAACTTACCATCAGGACAAGAAGCAGGGGGGTTGCATTGAGCCAGGTGCTCACTGATTGTGCCGTTTAGTTCGTGGATACAACGGTATTCGTTGACACATTCAAAATCACCGTTGTCGGCATGATAGGAATATTGGTTTTCAGGGCACGTTGGCGGTCCGCATGTTGTGTCACTGGTCACCACACCTCCTGTCGACAAAACAAACAACAAAGCGAACATAAAAAAAATTACTTTGCAAGCAAACAAGGCTTTCAAAATTTGTTTTTGAGTTTTTTGTTAGTAAACGTGTTTTGTGTTGGTAAAAATGGATACCTGCAGAGAAGCAATTATCTTCAGTTAAACACCAGGATTTGTCACCTTCGACCCAGAGATACCATTCACCGCCGAATGGACATGGAACACATTCATTATTGGTGCGGTCTACAAGACGACCTTGTTGAGAGCATTCCACTTCGGTCAAACACTCGCCATCAAGCAGAAATTTCCCATTCGGGCAATTGTTTGTGGCTTGTTTACTAACAATCGTAAAAGCATGGTCATTGGTAGTAATTTGTGCGGTCACTCCCGCAACAAATGCAGCATTCATACAATATTTTGTACTAGACATTTTTTTACTTT
>JACLAD010001288.1_pt1 | contig 26134 bp, 23 predicted proteins | sample 8027901 | NCBI WGS metagenome assembly JACLAD01 (sample SAMN15725071, study PRJNA655200) | protist metagenome | isolation source: fluorescence activated cell sorting (FACS) single amplified genomes of... | place: Spain: Blaines Bay Microbial Observatory, Mediterranean Sea | collected 2016-07-05 | reverse complement strand
CAAAAAATCCACTCTGGTTGTAGAAAAATAAAAAACATACTGGAAAATAGGATGATATAGATAGTGAACAAAAGATTTCAATCGTATCGATAAAGACGTCCATACACCCACCAAAATCTAGACAGAAACAATGAACATTAACGTCAAACACACTCATTGACAATAGCGACAACCAATATGCATCAAACTAGAAATCCTTTCAATAAACAAAAAAAGCGAGAGTTGGCAGACTAAAATTGACAGGACACAGCCATTTGATTAAAATTAATCATTCATTAAATGCTGAGCTGCATGTTCGACCGTTTTAAAAACCAAGACAAAAACATCACGTTACACTTACCACTGGTACTTAAAGTGCTATTCCTAGTACTGTTGGCCTTGATTGCATATCACACAAGCTTCCTCAAGACTATCTCGAAAGAACTTCAAGAGTCAAATCAAAACAGTGAGATAACCGTCAATGTCAACACCAGTGACGGCACTTATCAAGCACCATCACAAAAAATGACTCAGAAAAAAGCCATCAGCCGAACAACTGCACCTGCATCAATGCCAAGCGAGGCACCACAAGCAACAACACCGGCAAAACCTCAAAAAACCACAGAGACAACAGGCACTCAAAAAGAAGCATCTCAGCCTGAGGATAACCCCAACCCTACCACTCACAAAGTTGAAATGCTCAACAACAGCCCTGATGGTGCAATGGTTTTTAAACCAGCGTATATTCACATCAAATCTGGTGACTCAATTGAGTTTTCACCGACCAGCTATGGCCACAATGTACAAACGCCTGAAGACATACTAGGCAATGATCAGGCCATTCCTAAAGGTGCGAAACCATTCAAAGGCGCTATGAATGAAAAGCTGATTGTCAAATTCACCCAACCTGGGGTTTATCTCTACATTTGTAATTACCATTACATAGTTGGCCATGTCGGCGTGATTCAAGTTGGCAACGATAGCCACAATCTGGACACGGTGAAACAAGCTGGAGCAGCATTGAAAAACAAAATATTCTCTCACCCAGAGCGTGTTGATAATTACCTAAAGATGGTAAAAGTTTTTTAAAAGACGGCATACACTAGCTCTTATCTGCGAATCTGCTCATCTTATTTAAACATTGAGCATCAAAACATCATAACGTGACAAAGTCCATAGCTAAGCTAAGTAACCCGGCTCATACAAGTCAATCACCAAAGACTCAGAGGCACCCTAAGCAGACACATGGCCGAACGAATCTACCTACTATGTTCTTGATAGATAGACAAGCGTGGACCGCGTAAAGTGGAAAAATTGTTAACAAGTCTTGTCACAATTGTCCAGATCGACACGGCCACAGTATGATAAAAGCGGCCCATTCAATTGGAAAGTGAAAACGCATGTTTCACGGGATAATCCAATTGAGCAAAAAAAAATATATAATTACACATTAAAACAGGAGCTTGAGTGGTGGTAAAAATATTACCAATCCGCATAAAACAGCGAATTTTTCAGGTTCCTCATGACAAAAAGAGACGTAATCCCCAAAGTTATCCACAGGTTCTGTGGATAGAATGATAACTATCTATTTTTTCTTTTTAAAGCGAGTAAGCGCCGCCGTTCAATAGGGCTGGTTGGTAATGGAAGAACCAACTCAAAACGGTCTTGTGCTGAAAAAACATAGTCACTGGTAACTTTTTTACCATATACGCTCCAAACAAATACTTGGTCATTTTCTATACAAGCTGCTTCACGAAGCTGCGAAAGTAAATCCGAAACACAGGAACCTTCTGGCAAGTCAAAAAAATATTGTTGCAAAGAATAATCAGGCAACATCACCTGTACTTCAATACGCATACGATCCGTAAAAGAAATGAATGGGCAATTATATCCTAAAGCAACCATTAATCCCAGATGGTCTGACGAGAAGATACAGGAACACCACCTTTCCAAGATGGAGAGATAACATTGGTTGATTGAATACGTGGCAACAAGCTTGTTAATCGAGCAGGCATCAATGAAGATTTTCCGAAACGACGGTTCACAGACATAACCAATTCATCAACTCTCGAGTTAGACACGGGAGTCTGCTGACAAAATAAATCTTGTTGAGGAGCGCTGACTAGATCAAGCGCTGTTATTTGAACGCGCTTAACAGGTGAGCTGATGGTAATACCCTCACCCACACGCAAGATCCAAGCAGATAGCAATTCATAGTGACAAATAGGTTGAATAAGAGTCAACTCGAATAACAATGCTTGTCGTAAAAAATGAATCTTACAAACAAAGTGTGCTGAAAATTGTTTATGCATTAGCATGCGGTAACAAAGTTTGAATGCCATCGCATCCAAATAACCCAATAATAATCCCTGACTAGAAACACCCGGCGGAAGAATTTTACTATGTCCCATTGTTTTGGCTGGATGCACGTAAGTGCGGACCATATCCGGATCTTTACCCGCACACATCAACCATAAACGCTGGCCTTTAATACCAAACTTTTTAGTCAGTAGCGATACGGGAATACGCGAAACAGAACCGCAGTTCGTAACGCCAAATTTAGATAAATAACGTTGCGTCCTCGGACCAATACCACAAAGTTCTGAAACAGAAACTGGGGATAAAATAGATTGAGCAATTGATGGCTCAATAACAGTTACCCCCATAGGCTTATGTAATTTTGCAGCATATTTAGCGGTTGTCTTATCACCAGAAATACCAACTGAACAAGGCAAGTGCAACAAACGAAAAACTTGATCACATACAGACTGAGCAAGTAATCGCGGCGTCGCATACCGATGGTACACATAACTCATGTCTAAAAAAGCCTCATCAACCGAGAAAACCTCAATATCAGGTGTAAATTGATCGTAAAGCAATTGCATTAATCGTTTTGAGTAATGTTCGTATACAGCAGAACGCGAAGGAACTTGAATAAGGTGTGGACACAAAAGTCGCGCATAAGAAAATGTCATACCTGTTTTAATCCCAAATGCGCGAGCGGCATATGAAGCAGTAATGATACAGGAGCCATGATTACCATTGGTAATGGCAATAGGCTGGTCTCGCAGCCTAGGTTGCAATAATTGTTCGACGGATGCGAAAAAAGCATTCATATCGACACAAATAATGCACCTAGGCCAACCATCAAACATAAAAACACCCATTTATTTTGACAAACGAAGCAAACCAATAAAAATACCTTGTATGGTAACCCTATGGCTGGCATACACCTGAACACGATGCTGTGCATTTGCTGGTATCAAGCTAATGGTAGCGTCTGCATTTTTTTGTAATCGTTTCAAAGTAGCTTCTACCCTATCAATCAAAGCAACCACAATTTGTCCATTACTAGCTGAATCAGCATGTTGACAAATGATAATATCGCCTTCATGTATGCCTTCATCAATCATAGAATCACCCTTAACTCTTAACGCATAGCGACCGGAAGAAAGAAACATCTCTGTCACATTAACCGTCTCACTATCATGAATAGCTTCTATGGGCTCACCTGCAGCAATACGACCAAGTAACGGAAGCGTAAAATCAGATACAGGATCTTGTGGATTAACTAAGTAAATATTACGTTTCTTATTGGGTTCTAGACCAATATACCCTAATTCTTGTAATGCTTTTAAATAACGATGAACAACACCACGCGACTGAATACCAATACCAGAAGCGATCTCAGCAGTGGTTGGCGCATGCTGGTGCTGTAAAAAATATTGTTGAATAAACCGATATACACGATGCTGACCTAAAGTTAACATATTTTCTCCTTACCATGACCCATCTATTCAGTATAGAGAACATAAAGAGAACAATCAAGAGAAAGAGAACAAAATGAGGACATATTGATTGGGGATTAGTAACAACATGTTATCCTGACGCGTAGAGGTAGAGATATAATAAACTATGAATTAGAAACATAACCCTCCTCGAGAAAAGGTAGACAATTAGCTGATTTTTTGTGATTATATGTTGTAAAATGAACCTAAGATTGATATAATATCACAAAATTGAGTAGAAATAATAATGAAAAGCACTATCAACAGTAGAAACACAAGCGGTTACCATCTGAATGATAACGATATAGAGATCATTCAAAGATGCCTTAGAAAAAAACATCAACGCCAAATTAGTAATCGTACATTCATTACCCACTGTATGCAAAAAAGCTTTCCAGGACAGAGTGATGTCCTAACACCTCTTGGAACAGGTCTAGAAAGCACATTGATGGGATACAACACAGAGCTACTTCAAGAATACCCTAAAAAAATTGTCGTGCCTTACAACATAGGAAACGACCACTGGACTGTGCTAGAGATTGTACTGGAAAATCCTAGAAAATCATTCTGTGCAGCTTATGATACAGACGGCAAAGCCTACCCTGTCGATCAGGAAGATATGAATATCATCCAACAAGCAATCGGTGGCAATCAAACCATCACAACACTCAATAGTCCAAAGAAAATCTACAGCTTTAGTGGACAACAAGAGGTCAACTGCGGCATTATTTGTGCAATGATAGCACACGATCTCTCACGCGACACACAAAGCTACTGCAATAAAAAAGAGCAAAGAAACACTTATGCTGATAGCATCACAGCAAAACATAAAGCCCATAATATCAGGGATATCACCAGCACTTTGGTCAATCAATATGGATCAGATGCGGACAAGCAAAACTTCTGTCATGAAAAACGCTCAAATTTTGACGCTGCAAGATATCTTAGGAAGGGTGGATTCAAACCTAACTGGGACGATCCCAGCATCAATATGATGTACCAAGCACTATCGGATCTGGATGATGAAACTTTGCAAGCACTTTATACCGCCATCACAAAACATGCTGATAACGGTGCTAAACAGTGCCAAGAAGCCAAAAAAATAAAAAATAAAGTACCCTTCATCATTAGAAAAGACGATCAAGGGAATGAAATAAAGAATGACGACGGCTCAATAACATTTGTTGAGAACTGGCAAGATATGACAAAATGGTTTTACCATGAGAAACACAATATTCCTCACGAAATGCCGGAACAATGCGAGGCAGAACCAATGCCAGAAATAGTAATGATCGGCATATTAGCTGCATTATTAACAACCATAGTGCCTGTTCAGTGGGTCATGGTATTAGCCTGTGTACTAACTGGGGTTGTAGGCTCAGTGTATCTATATGAAAACCACATGGGCGATGCCACAACAACAACAACAGATGAAGTGAAAAATAACCATCTCAAGGCGACATCGATCAAAATACCAGAGAAAACAGCAATGAACGAGAAGCCAAGAGAAAATGAGAGAACCAGTGATAACAACTGGAAAATGGCGACTTTGGCAGCAGGCATCAGCACTGCTGCGGCACTAACCGCCTATCAACTAGGCTGCTTTAGAAGTTATAGTCCTGTATAACAATCAAACCATGACTAACGAATCTTAACAGGAACATTAGGATTGCCAGTCAACATGGGCTCACCAACTTTTATGAATCCGAGTGCAGTTAAGGTAAAAGTGAGTATGATAACGCTATTGTTAATGATCAACAAACGCACAGCCAGCTTGATTAAAGTATAAGAGCGAGCGGAACAACGCCATAAGGCCACGTGAAGAAAATTGACAATAGCGAAGAGAAGCAGAGCTTTGAGAGCAAAAATAGCCTTGTTTGGCAGCTGCATCAGAGCAAACAGTAGCTCAGCAAAAAGTAAGCCCAGCGAACCGAAAGAGAATACAAGAAAAGTAATAATAACACTGACAAACAGCGACAGGTCTCCTCGAAAGAATTGAGAAAGCTTATTACCACTCCAGTGGATAGGCGTTAACAGCAATCCCGTCAATGTCATAGAAACCACCCTAAAGAATTCATTTAATGGTAGCAGAGAAGCAAAGTTATTGCAAAAAAGCTCATGATATTTGAGTTTTAACGCCCCGGTGTGATAAAATAAAAGCCATTTTAACTGAGCAGGAAAACCTATGAGCATTGAAAAAACACTATCCATATTGAAACCAGATGCAGTAAACCGAAATTTTATCGGCAATATTTTATCAAGATTTGAAAACGCAGGCTTAAAGATCGTTGCTATGCAAATGAAACATTTAAGCAAGGCGGATGCTGAACAATTTTATGCCATACACAAAGAGCGACCTTTCTTTGGAGAGTTAGTCGACTATATGAGCTCAGAACCAGTCGTTCTATTAGTCCTTGAGGGCGAAGACGCCATCAAAGCAAACCGAGACATCATGGGAGCAACCAATCCAGATGAGGCATTAGCAGGGACGATTCGTCATGATATATCTCTATCGATTGGAGAAAACTCTGTCCACGGATCCGATAGCAAAGAAAATGCGGTCATTGAGATCAAACAGTTCTTTCCTGATCTCATAAACTAGATGCCACATATTTTTAACTACACTCGTACAACACTGTCCACACTCATGGAAGATATGGGCTTTGAGAAATATCGGTCAGAGCAAATCATGCGCTGGATTTACCATCAAAAGGTTCGTGACTTTAACCAGATGGTGAATCTTCCGCTGGCTATGCGATCACATCTCCAAGAGAACCTAATGACTGAGTTGCCAGAAATACAGTCTGAGAAAATCAGTGCTTGCGGGACAATTAAGTGGTTAATTGGCATGGACCCCAAAAATGCGGTAGAAGTTGTTTACATCCCTGAGGAAAAAAGGGCAACACTTTGCATATCATCACAAATTGGCTGCGCATTGGCTTGTCAGTTCTGCGCAACCGGTATGGCAGGGTTTCTTAGAAACCTGAGTACCGCTGAAATCATTGGCCAAGTGTATTTAGCATCAGAGCGCATTACAGCAATCACACACAAAAAAACACTACCGAAAATCACCAATATTGTCTTCATGGGAATGGGCGAACCCCTACTCAACGAAAATAACGTTTTTCAAGCAGTCAATATACTGCTTGATGACTTAGCATTCGGATTATCCAAGTACCGAGTCACTGTAAGCTCATCAGGTATTGTCCCTGCTATCCATCGCTTGACAGACAACTGCCAAGCAGCCCTTGCTATCTCAATTCATGCTGCAGACGATGCAACGCGTAGTAAAATTGTGCCGATCAATCGACGCTATGATCTCGCTAAGTTAATTGAATCATGCGATTATTATACAAATAAAACAAAACGACCTATCACCTATGAATATGTTATGCTGAGAGACATCAATGATAGACCAGATGATGCCCACAAACTAGCCAAACTGCTTGGCCCAAGACATGCTAAGATCAACCTTATACCTTACAATAGTATTCAGGCGCTGACCTTGAAGCCAAGTCGACCAGAGGCAATAGAAAAGTTTAAAAAAATTCTTCAGGACAAAGGCCTGATTACAACCGTTAGAAAAACACGTGGAGACGACATTGATGCTGCTTGTGGCCAACTCTTTGGGCAAGTAATAGAACGCAAGAAACGTATCGCGGATTATGATTACGTCAAAGAAAAATACGTCGTTTGATCCAAGCAAGCACGATCAAGTACTTTTTAAGCAGATTCAGCTCAACAAGACAACCTCAACTAACTGAAGTGACACATCTTAAGAGACATTGATCACATAAAAAACACGCCGTCATTATCGAGATAATATCTATGATCACAAGCACGATCATTCAGAAGGCCAGATACTTGTACTCAGTTTAAGGAGTACAACAAATATTGGTTCATTGAGTAGTCACAGACATACAGCAAAACGTTTGCAAGTAAATATGAGAACATCGAGTAACACAAGAAAAAATAAAACTCATAGAAAGGTCGATGAACAACTCGATGAAAAATGTCGCGCGCAAAAAGGTGATAAAAGAAAAGTAACAATGAATGAACACCTGGCATGACGTATGTCATCAAATCATACGAAAAGAGCACCACAAAAAGGCAAGCATCTGAAACATGTGCTCTGAAGAATTGTCTCAGTAAAAAGGTGTATGCAAACAGCAAAACATAATTAAGAAAAAGATCATGAAAATCAAAAAGGTAATAAACACATAAATAAAGAACTACGAAAAAAGACGCCAAAAACACCTCTTTGAAAAGACTCAGAGAGAGCGAGAATAAAATACGCCTCGAAATCAGATAAGTATGAGCCATTGTAAACTCTTAAGAATATCAGCTTGCGACAACTTAGCGATTAAAAACGTCCTATCCGGGCTATTTTGAACACTATCCACTGTCCCGATTGTTTGATAATCAACACGGTCTTCGTGGGTTTGCAACGTCCTGACTACATCACCAGCCTTGACGTCAGAATCTATAGGAAGATGAACAAGATCAATCCCCTGACCATTACCAACAGCCACGGCATTGACATGCTTGTTGGACACGACAACAGGAAGAGCGCTTTTTTTGTCATTGAGCAGCAAGATATGGAGACTGTTTTGGGAAAGACTCGCCACTCGGCCTATAACCACACCATCCTCGTTAAGCGCCAGCATCCCAACTTGGACGTGGCCACTGGGACGCACCGCTCGCATAGAACGATTACCAGCTTGATTGTAAACGCGGATAGGTCGAGTGAATTTTGGGGAATTAAGTACATTTTTAATTCCCAGTAATCTTCTCAAATGCTTATTCTCATCACGAAGGAAGTCATGCTCAGAGCGTTCAAACTTCAACCGAGCAAAGGCTTGCCGAGTCGACATGATTTCCTTTTTCAACCTTTGATTGTCGGATAATACTTGTTCATTATAACGCAAACGATCACTGATATAGGCATTTGTTTGTATCACGTGCTGGCGCAACAACAAAGCCTTGTCAGTTAGAAAACCCTTTGTGGAGTATTCAATCAACAAACAACTGACGACCAACAGAAACGCTAGCCGCCTGAGATACTGTTCCTGGGTAAGTACAACTCTCCTACGCATACACTCTGATTGATTAGTCTTCGGTTAGCAGATCGGCAGTAACCTGATCATAGACTTCTAATAGTTTGGCGCCGCCTCGCACAACGCAGGTTTTTGGGTTATCGGCTATGATGACGGGCAACCCAACTTCCTCAGCAATAAGACGATCAATATTGGACAACAATGCTCCTCCACCACTCAAAACCATACCACGTTGATTGATATCTGAAGACAACTCAGGTGGAACCTGTTCCAAAGCAGCTCTAATCGCCGAGATAATACCAGTCAATGGCTCAGTCAATGCCTCAAGAACCTCACTGCTGCGCAATACAAAGCTACGTGGGACACCCTCAGAAATCAGTCGACCACTGATCTCCATCTCTAAATCTTCCGATGTTGGAAACGCCGTCGCAATGGAAAGCTTGATACGCTCTGCAGTTGCCTCACCAATGAGGCAACCATACTTACGCCTCACGTAGGTGATGATAGCCTCATCAAATGCGTCACCACCAATCCGGACCGACTGAGCATACACAATGCCATTAAGTGATATGATGGCAATCTCTGTGGTTCCTCCCCCGATATCGACAATCATATTCCCACTGGGTCCATCTATGGGCAAATTAGCGCCCAGAGCGGCAGCAAGCGGTTCGTCGATGCAACGTACGTAGCGCGCACCAGCACCGTAAGCAGATTCTTTGATCGCACGGCGCTCGACCTGGGTCGAACCACAAGGCACACAAATAACAACAACAGGACGCGGTCTGAAAATGGCATTATTATGAATCTTGGAGATAAAGTGCTGCAGCATCTTCTCAGTCAAGTGAAAGTCAGCGATAACACCCTCTCGCAAGGGCCTGACTGTTTTGATGCGACCCGGCGTCTTTCCAACCATACGCTTGGCCTCACTACCTACCACACAGACCATATCCTTAGGGTTTGCTTGGGTTGTGCTTACCGCAACAATAGAGGGTTGATCAAGTATCACCTCACCTTTAACATTACACACCAGCGTGTTTGCTGTGCCAAGGTCAATAGAGTATTTCTGTGTAAACGAGTCCATCAATGAATTGATGTGGGCAATGACCATAATTATTCCTAAAATTCTATCTCGTATAATAAGGTACAGGAAAAAAAAGCTTGACACAAGCATTTTAATCAATATGATAGTCATACAAAGATCAGGCAGTTAGACAAATTATGGCGCATTGTACTATTGATATCAAAGTAGTCGAAAAGATTGCAAAAACAGCAGCTCTGGAGTTGGACAAAGAAATGATGCTAGAGATCGTTTCCGATCTCAAAAAAATCGCCATATTATTCGAAGCGATGGACAAAATAGAAATATGTCCAACAAAACTATCTGATTTCAACAAGATCAACTGCGCAGAACTTCGTGATGACATCACACAGGAAGCTGACACAAAGGCGGACAAGTGCTGCTATCGCTACCACGACGCAGAGACAGGGTACTTCACCGTCCCCAAGGTCCTAAACAACGAGAAATAGATGCATCATAAAACCATACGACAACTCTCTGAGCTTCTTCGTAAGAAAGAAATTTCTTCTCTTGAACTGACCGATCACTTCTTGAACAGGGTACAACGCCACAACAAAGCCATCAATGCTGTCACGCATCTGGATGAAAAACGGAGCAGAGAGCAAGCCAAGAAAGTTGATGAAAAAAGAGTCAAGAAAGAAAACCTCAGCCAAATAGCAGGCATTCCACTATTAAACAAGGATATCTTCTGCACACAATACGAACCAACAACTTGTTCTTCCAAGGCACTGAAAGGTTACCTATCGCCATTCAACGCAACAATCGTCAACAACTGCATAGACGCAGACATGGTCATGCTCGGCAAATGCAACATGGATGAATTTGCCATGGGTGGTTCTAACGAAAACAGTGTCGATGGCCCAGTGAAAAATCCATGGAATCACGATTATGTTCCCGGCGGATCCTCTGGTGGCAGTGCAGCTGCTGTCTCGGCTCGCTTGTGTCCAGCAGCAACTGGCACAGATACAGGAGGCTCCATCAGGCAACCGGCAGCATTCTGCGGTATAACCGGCATCAAGCCTAGTTATGGGGTGATCTCGCGCTATGGAATGATCGCATTTGCCTCCAGCTTAGATCAAGCAGGACCAATGGCAGCGACAGCAGATGACTGTGCTATTTTATTATCCCACATGGCAAGTCATGATCCAACAAATGACATGACCAGCGTCAAACAGCAATGTTACGACTATACGAGTGATTTGGAACAAAAAGTCGATGGACTCAAAATAGGCCTACCAAAACAGTATTTCACTGGCTTTGGCGACAAAAAAGCCGAACAACTCATGCTAGATGCTATAGAAGAATACAAAAAACTCGGTGTCCGATTTATAGAAATCGATCTACCTGATGTCAAACATTGTATTTCAGCATACTATACGATTGCACCTTGCGAGGCATCATCAAATCTCGCCCGATTTGATGGAAATGTCTACGGGCATCGATGTGAAAAAAGCGAAAATATTGAAAGCATGTATGCCAAGTCGCGATCTGACAGCTTTGGCAAAGAGGTTAAACGAAGAATCATCACCGGCACCTATGCGCTAAGCTCAGGATACAGCGATGATTATTACAAAAAGGCTCAAAATATCCGCAACCTGATACGTCATGACTTTGATGAAGCATGGGAAAAAGTTGATATGGTCATGGCACCAACAACACCATCGACGGCGTTTAAATTAAACGAACTGCGTGGAGACCCAATCAAGATGTACCAACAAGACGTTTACACCATCCCGGTCAATCTTGCTGAACTTCCAGCTCTAAGCATGCCCATTGGCTTTGTCAACGGTCTTCCTATTGGTCTACAGCTGATAGGAAAAAAATGGGGCGAGAAAGCCATCTTGAATTGCGCACATCAATATCAAAAAATAACCGATTGGCATCAAAGAATTCCCGACATATATAGTGATTAGGAGAAATCATGAGCAAGCAATGGCACGTAGTCATCGGACTTGAAGTACACGCACAACTAACAACCAAATCAAAGCTTTTTTCACGGTCAAAGACACAGTATGGCGCTCAACCTAATGCACAAGCAAGCTACGTCGATTGCGCACTGCCTGGTACATTACCAGTTCTCAACAGAGAAGCCATCCATCAATCCGTTCGCTTTGGACTGGCAACCCATTCTACCGTTGAAAATAGAATCAGTTTTGATAGAAAAAATTATTACTACCCTGATCTTCCAAAGGGGTATCAGATTACTCAACACTATCACCCGATTTTATCAGGTGGTTATGTGGACATAGAAACGGATGATGGGGGTAAAAGAATCCACATTCACCATAGCCATCTCGAAGAAGATGCTGGAAAAAGCAATCATGAATACAGCCGCAAAGCAACGGGCATCGACCTAAACCGAGCAGGCATGCCTTTACTAGAAATCGTGTCAGAGCCAGAAATAAGATCACCAAAGGAAGCTGTGGCATATATTAAAGCTCTGCACCAGCTCATTGTCTTTCTCGATATCTGTGATGGCAACATGCAGGAAGGGTCCATGCGCGTGGATGTCAACATCTCACTGCGAGAAAGTGAAGAAGCATCTTTTGGCACAAAAGTAGAAATCAAAAATATCAACTCCTTCAAGTTTGTTGAAAAAGCGCTCAATTTCGAGATAAAACGCCAAGCCAGCATCCTCGAGTCTGGAGGAACAATATCTCAAGAAACACGATTATTCGATGAAGCCAGCGGACAAACTGTTTTCATGCGCGGAAAAGAAGACGCCCATGATTACCGCTATCACAAAGATCCGGATATTCCCCATATCGATATTGATGACAAATACATTCGCAAAATCGAGTCTGAAATGCCAGAGATGCCCAAGCAAAAAGAACAACGATACATCAGCACCTACAAACTCTCAGATTATGATGCCAAGGTTATCAGCCAAGACAAAGAATTTGCATCCATTTTTGACGCAGTGACCTGTAACGAAGCATGCGCTGCAAAGACCACTGCAAACTGGATTCTGGGGCCAGTTGCTGGGGCTATCAACAAGCATGGCATCAAATTTTCCAACAGCAAGATCACCACTGACAAACTCGCTGCGCTCATTGAAATGGTAGATACAGGCAAAACTTCCAATAACAATGCCAAAGTCGTTTTCGAGAAAATGTGGGAATCCGGAAAGCATCCAGAAGCCATCATCAAAGATGAAGGGTTGATTGAAATATCCAACACCGATGAAGTACAGAAAATGATTGAAGATACGCTGAAAGAGAACCCCAAACAGCTGGAGCAATATCGGAGTGGAAACCACAAGATCGCTGGCTATTTTGTTGGACAGGTAATGAAAAAGGCAAAAGGAAAAATCAATCCGAAGATTGTGAATGAAATCCTACAAAAACTCTTAGACGCTTAATCAGGACATGACACCATCTGGCAATCACATGGTTAATCAGGTACAATAAAGATTGGTCTTTCAAACAGTTTACTTATGAACACACGAGCAAGCCATCTTCAAGGCTGGATTATGTATGCCATAGCGGCATTCTTTTATTTCTACGACTTTATCCTGAGACTGATTCCATCCATTATGATGGAAAACATCATAGAACGCCTACAAATCACAACCAATCAATTTGGTATTCTCGAACTCAGTTTTTACATCGTCTACACACCCATGCAATTACTGTGCGGGCCACTCCTGGATGAGTATGGCGCAAAAAGAGTTCTACCAGGTGTAATTACACTTTGCATACTTGGTAGCATTCTGTCTGCAATCACCAAAAATTACTATTGGTATCTTATGGCCCGAACATTGATCGGCTTTGGCTCGGCATTTGCCTTTGTATGTGTATTGAAAATAGCTAGCGAATGGCTACCGAAGAAGAACTACCCTTTCCTCGCTGGGTTAACCACAACCTTCGGTATGCTCGGTGGTATTTTCTCAGAATCCGTTGCGCCCGCTTTTAATCAATTTGACCAAACCTACTTTTACAGTGGCATCGTCGTCATCGGAGCCATCCTACTGATCCTATCAATGATTTTTATAGAAGACAAAGAATCACATGACGACAGCGAATTTGATTTAAAATTAATCATTAAGGATATCAAGTTGGTGTTAACAAAATCACAAATCTGGGTGGCAGGACTGATTGGCCTAGCGATGTTTAGCCCCATACAGCTATTTGTCACTTGGGCAATCAAGTTTTTCCAACAAGACCTTGGCACCACAGAAATCCTTGCTGGCAATATCACAAGCATGTTGTTTTGGGGTGCGTGCACCATTGCGCCAATTTCCGGATGGATAGCTGGTGAAATTACCCACAAAAAAAGATTGCTTTTTATTGGGAACAGCGTCGCATTACTAGGCATGGTGGGCATTTTATACAGCGCTCACACAGACGTGCTATCAGCAATGATTCTCATGTTCATTGTGGGTGCCGGTATTGCAACACAACCCCTTGTTTTTGTCTACGCAACACGACAAGTGAGTTTACACCTAACAGCAACCGCTGTTGCAGCAACCAACTTTATTGTCAACCTTAGTAGCCTTCTTCAGCCTTATATCGGCAGTCAACTGATTGAAATTTCCAAACAGGTATACAGCTTAGAAAGCTGGCGCTATGCCCTATCAATCATCCCTGCCCTCTTGGCAGTAAACCTAATAGCTATCATGTGCCTAAAGGAAATACAATATGATGAAAATGACTAATCCAACAGAAAAAACTGAAACTTTTCATATCGAAACTCACGGCTGCCAAATGAATGAAGAGGATTCCAATAAAATGGCTAATCTTTTGCAAGAAAAATGCCAAATGCAAGCTGTCTCAGACGTAAAAAATGCAGATCTTATCATTTTAAACACTTGTTCTATCAGAGAAAAAGCGCAAGAAAAGGTTTTTTCACAACTAGGACGGTGGCGAAAAGCAATTGGGTATAAGAAAGATGCAATCATCGCTGTTGCAGGATGTGTTGCATCACAGGAAGCTGAGGAAATCTTTAAGAGAGCGCCTTTTGTCAACATAGTGATAGGTCCGCAAACCATTCATAGACTTGCTGAATTATATCTTGCTTGTCGGCAAACTAAACGTAAGCAAATCGATGTCAGCTTCCCAGCTATTGAGAAGTTTGACCATTTACCCCAAAACAAACAGAGCCAAATTTCAGCATATCTAACCATCATGGAAGGGTGTAATAAATTTTGCAGCTATTGTATAGTTCCCTACACTCGAGGGGAAGAAATCTCACGCAGCTTTCAAGATGTCATCAAAGAGGCAAAGAATCTAGTACAAACGGGCGCCAGAGAAATCATCTTGCTCGGACAAAACGTCAATGACTATTATGGAGATATTGACGACAGCACGAAAGCAAATTTGGCTTTGCTGATACAAGCCATTAGTCAAATAGAGGGCATTGAAAGAATACGTTTCACAACCTCACATCCGCAGGCATTTGATGAAACGCTCATTGAAGCTTATGACCCTAGACAAACAAAACTGTGCAACCACCTGCATCTCCCAGTTCAAAGCGGTAGTAACAAGGTTCTTAGAGGAATGAAACGAGATTATACAGTCCAACATTACATCGATATCATCAAAAAATTAAGACAAAAAAGACCCGATCTCAAAGTATCAACGGATATCATTGTCGGCTTTCCTGGGGAGACAGAAGAAGATTTCCAACAAACGCTCGATCTTGTCGACATCATCGGATTTGATAGCTCATTCAGCTTTATTTACAGCCAACGACCAGGCACACCAGCGAGTGATCTTGATGATGAAGTACCATTGGCTGAAAAAAAAGAACGCCTGAGAAGACTTCAAAACAAGTTAAAAGAACATGCCAACCGAATCGGTAATGAAATGGTTGGTAAAACTGTTAAAGTACTGGTAGAAGGTATTTCCAAAAAAAGAACCAATGAAATATCAGGCAGGACAGAAAACAATCGAATTGTCAACTTTCCAGGAACCGAAGCGTATATTGGTCATGTCGTTAACGTACAGATCACCCAGAAACTTGAAAACAGCTTACGCGGAAGATTGGCAGAGACCCCTGAGAAAAAAACAGATGAAATACAAGAAGTATGCTATACTATCAATAGTGTACAATGAGATATGAGTTTGCCAGAACACAGCACCAAACAAAAAATCAAATTACTGCCACATGACACTGAGAGACTCAAAGTATTATGCGGCGTCTGCAATGAACACCTCAATGATATCGAGCGTCATTTTAATGTTATCATCAAACAAAAAGAAAACCAGCTGAGTGTATCAGGCCAAGACAAAGATGTTAAAATAGTCTCAACCATACTACATGATTTATATGAAACGACGAGAGAAAATCAGCAACTAGGACTCAATGAAGTCATCAGCATGATTCAACAATACAGTCAGGCTGAAACAAAAGAGAACCCGAAAGCTAAAAACTTTATTCAACTCGCAGAACGTCAGATCTATTTGCAAAATCAAAAGCAGGTAGAATATATCGATAACATCAGAAACAACACCATCACTTTTGCATACGGGCCTGCAGGAACTGGAAAAACATTCCTGGCCGTTGCAGCCGCAGCGGAAGCATTTTATAAAAACCAAATCAAAAAGATCGTTTTAGTCAGACCAGCGGTCAATGCTGGGGAAAGCATTGGGTTCTTGCCAGGCGACATCAACGAGAAGTTCAACCCCTACCTACAGCCATTTTATGATTCTTTACAAAATTTAATGCCCAGTGAAAAGAGAAAAAAACTTCTCTCTGACAACACAATTGAGATTGCCCCATTGGCATTTATGCGCGGACGCACACTGGCTAACGCATTTATCATTCTCGACGAGGGACAAAACACTACAGTCGAACAGATGAAAATGATCTTGACACGCATCGGACACAACAGCAAATTGTGCATTACCGGTGATACCAGTCAAGTTGACCTGCCCAAAAATCAATTATCTGGATTGAGTCACGCTAGAGAAATTCTACAAAACATTGATGACATCAGCCACACAACCTTTCAGAACAATCATGTTGTACGACACAGACTCATTCAAAAAATAATCAACGCCTATGACAAGGATAAGTCATAGTATGTGGAGTTTTTCAAAATATTTCAATCAAATCATTGAAAAGCTGTTCGGTCTTTCTAAGAAGCCAGTCAATAAAACCTCTTTTAGAAAACTGTGCCAGCGGTTAACAGTAGAAAAAGTGATCAAACCTCAACAAGGACAACAAATCGAAAAGATCCTTGAGCTTGAAAACATCAAAGTCAAAGACATCATGATCACTCGCGCTGCCATGTGTTGCATTGAGAGCAATCAGTCACTGGATGAAGTGAGAAAACTTGTTCAAGCATCGGGCCACTCACGCTTCCCAGTCATTGACGATGACAAGAAAAAAGTGGTCGGCATCTTGTTTGTCAAAGATTTAGTCATGCATCAAAACAAAAAAGACATTAAAAAACTGATACGTAAAGCACTCTACATACCCGAAAGCAAGAAGCTAAATAACCTCCTACATGAATTCCAACAAAAACATCAGCACATGGCCATCATCATCGATGAATACGGAGACTACTCTGGGCTAGTTACTATTGAGGATATTATTGAGCAGATTACAGGTGATATTGAGGACGAGCATGACCCGCAACATCACGAAAAAACAATTCGCAAAGATGCTCAGGGTCACTATAGTGTAAAATCGACCACAACACTGGATGAATTCAACTCGTTTTTCAAAACCACTTTCGAAAGTGAAGATATTGATACCATTGGTGGCATCATACTCAAAGAACTGGGCTACATACCTGAAGAAGGCGAATCCATTCATATTGAACCGTATATCTACACCATCAAAAAAGCTGACGAGAGGAAAATTCAAACGATCACAGTTTTCAAAGGTAAGAATCAGGCAGACGAAAAATGATGACAACAGGATAAGCAGACACTTAAAACCGTGAAATTCATGCAAAAAGATTGATGGAACCAGCCTTGATGTTTATAATAGCCTGACTCATCAGCAAAACAACCTATGGCAACCATCTATCGACCTGAATCAATTGAAAAGCAAGCACAGACATTTTGGGATACTGAACACACATTCAAAACAGATACCAAAGATTGCGCATCACGAAGCAAAAACTACTATTGTCTCAGCATGTTTCCGTACACCAGTGGCAATATCCACATGGGTCACGTTAGAAACTACACCATCGGTGATGTCAAAAGCAGAATGAAAAAAATGCAAGGGTATAATGTGTTACAGCCCATGGGTTGGGACAGCTTTGGGTTGCCTGCTGAAAACGCTGCCATCAAAAACAAAAGCCATCCTGCCATATGGACAAGACAAAACATATCTAGCATGAAAGAGCAACTCAAGAGAATAGGATTTGCTTATGACTGGTCACGCGAGATGGCAACGTGCGATAGTGATTATTATCAGTGGCAACAATGGCTTTTTATTGAAATGTATAAAAAAGGACTGGTCTACAAGAAAGATGCCATTGTCAACTGGGACCCAGTAGATCAAACTGTACTGGCAAACGAACAAGTCATCAATGGCCGAGGATGGCGATCAAACGCCTTGGTTGAACAAAAAAAGATTGCACAATGGTTCTGTAAAATCACAGATTATGCTGATCGCTTACAAGGCGAGCTGGACACCCTAGATAAATGGCCTGAGGCAGTTAAAATCATGCAGAAAAACTGGATTGGTAAGTCCACCGGTGCCAGCATTGATTTTCAATTAAAAGATAGCAACGACAAGCTAACCGTTTTCACAACCAGAGCGGATACGCTCTTTGGTGCAACATTCATGGCGATAGCAGCGGACCACCCTCTTGCCATAGAGCTTGGTAAACAAGACAATGCGATGCAGACATTTCTGGACCAATGTAAAAAACAATCAACTGCAGAAGCAGATATTCAAACCGCAGAGAAGATGGGCATCAAAACGCCACTGGTAGCAATCAATCCAATCAATGGAGAAGAGTTACCAGTTTGGATAGCCAACTACATCTTAATGAACTACGGAACTGGAGCAATCATGGCAGTTCCGGCTGAAGACGAACGTGATCATGAGTTTGCCGAGAAATACCAGATAGCTGTCAAGACCGTTTTTGATGATAACGGTTGCCTCATCAATGCAGATGAGTTCACTGGACTGAAGCAGGAAGAAGCCACAGCTAGCATCATCAAAAAACTGGATGCAAAAGGATGTGGAAAAAAAAGCATCACCTACAGACTCAGAGATTGGGGCATATCTCGACAGCGTTATTGGGGAGTCCCCATACCCATGGTACACTGTGACACGTGTGGTACAGTCCCTGAAGATCAAGCCAATCTACCAGTCAAACTACCTGAAAACATTGATTATCAGTACGGAGAATCATTGCTGGAAAATTGTGAGGATTTCATCCATGTTAAGTGTCCAATATGCGGGAAACCAGCAAGACGAGAAACGGACACATTTGATACTTTCTTTGACTCATCATGGTATTATCACTACTTCATCAGTCAAGGCAAAGATGGCATAACCTCAAAAAGCAATGATTACTGGATGGGTGTGGATCTCTATATTGGCGGTATCGAACACGCTATCCTACATTTACTCTATGCACGGTTCATTCAAAAAGTATTGATGGATCTATCGCTTACAGAGGTACCGGAGCCGTTTTCTCAGCTACTATCCCAAGGAATGGTTTTAAAAGATGGTGCAAAAATGTCAAAATCAAAAGGCAATGTTATTTCTCCGGATGCTTTGATTGAGCAATACGGAGCAGACACCATTCGCTTATTCATCATCTTTGCGGCACCGCCAACACAAGATCTGGATTGGTCAGATGGCGGTGTTGAAGGATGCTACCGTTTCTTAAAAAGAGTCTGGGCCTTGGTTAACGATCATATCGATGATTTAAAAGAAACCTCAAAACCCTTTGTATTCACTCAAACACCGAAAGAATCTCAACGCTTGATGATTGATATTCACAAAGAGCTCGTCAATATCAATCGTGATGCTGGCAATATTCAACTGAACACAGTAGCATCAGGTGCCATGAAACTGTTTCAACTCATCAATAAAGTAGATTGGAAAAAAGAGCATATGGTCGTGCTCAAAGAAGCCATATCCATTTTATTGAGAGTACTCAATCCAATCACACCACATATCGCTCACTTCTTGTGGCAAGAGGGTCATTTTGGTGACAATATCGCCACAGCAGACTGGCCACAAGCAGATAGTGAAATATTAAAAGCTGAGGACAGTGTTACCATCATTATGCAGATCAATGGTAAAAAACGTGGCAGTATTCAAGCATCCTCTAATGCAACACAAGAAGACGTTATATCAGCTATTGAACAAGATGAGAGCACAAAAGCGCAGCTTGATAAACATCAGAGCATCAAAAAAACAATTTACGTCAAAAACAAGCTGATCAACTTTGTCGTTTAAGCCACCCAGGTTATTCGTGCATGATACCTTGTCCTTTTGTAGCGTAAAAGCCACAATGAGGCTACCAAGACACAAATTGGCAGCCAATGGTACAAGCAAATTCACCAGTCATGCCTGTTCGCGAATGATCTGGTGTAAAAGCCCATGAATAAGAACCGTTGAAATCATTGGTGTGAAATCAAAAGATCACAATACAGCACTCAAAACCATGACCACAACAGTATGACAACTTGGTCAACTTGGATGGCCTTATGCAATGCCTGGGAAGTCCATATGAAGGTTGAATGAGTCATCCTTCTCACAATCATGAATCTGGCTCACAGATAACACCGATGATTTCAAATCATACCAGGCGTCGCAAGCAAAGATAGAGTGTGGCAGGTGAGAATAGTCTTGTTTGGCAGATGTATCTAAACCATTTGACCAGATTGATGAGAACTCCGACAAACAATGAGCAAATGAATGCTTCCTCTTCTTGAGAGGCAAGCGATCATTGCTTAAATAGGGGTTACTACAATATGCTGCAGAGGAGTTTAATTGATCATTGGGCAATGCCGTAGATATGATCTTACGTTTCGAAAAAGAATGATAGAGAGATTCAGCAGCGACAGACTTTGGCGAGATTTTAACGTCACCGACTTTAGAAAATTGAGTTGTGTTGAGTGATGAATGACCACTCTCATGACCGGATTGTAATTGGTTCACTCTAGGCAAATATTTCTGATGATGTGTCGCTTGCCAAGACACACGGGAAACGGGTGAAAATGACTCACCAACAGATGAGGCATTATGGAATTGATGAGCATGACCAAAACTTTTACCATGCCTTGACATTTCATGAGAAATGGTTGACATGCCAGTATCAAAAAATGATTCAGATGAAGACTCAAGTTGAGCTTGACCCGCGATTGGAAGTTTAACCAGTTGTGCAGACTCACGCTGAGATGTTGTCCCGTGAGAGTCATCCCTATAAATGGATTGATTCATGACGCCTGTTTGGCAATGATGCATTGACATATCGCCAAAAGCCATCTCATCGTCCAGATCAATAACATCATGAGCGCACTGACTAGCAGTGGCTTTACCATGAGCGCTATTAGAAATTAACATATGGCAATGATTGGAAAAGACATATTGATGCATTTTTCTGTAGTGATCGCAGATGATGGGATCATCATAGCGAGGACATTCAACACCCTGTTTGGTATGTAAAGGAAGATAAGTTGGGTTGATGTTGCCCTCTTGCAAAAGATTGAAAGTGCGCTGCACACACAGCACAAGGTTTAAAAACAGGTGAGGACAGTGATACATGAATCGGTATGGACTGGTTCGAGAAAAACTTTGAGGAAACACACAACGAATGATGTCGATAATAGAATCAAATTGTATGGTACTTTCGCAGCTAAGTTGAATTGGATTAACATAACGACAGATAAAATCGTACTTTTTGGTGATTTCACAGGGAAGTGACTGCTTTCTAAGCCACGAAATAACCCGTGTAGATTGTTTACTCGTAACATCGATCTGTTGTAAATATTGTGCATATAGCCCAGAGAAACCTTCATATTTGAGCATGAATGATTCAAGAAATAAACGTCTCTTCACATCAATATCCAATTGTTCATGATCAGGTATTAGGATTGAACTGTGAAGTATCATCAAATCTAGGATTGTTTCAAAGTCATCAATAGTAATATCAGGGGACATCATGGCATAATGCAGTGGATGGCATTGATCATGATCCAATGGAATATCAAGCACGTCAAAGCACGGCCTCATTGATTTCAGAAAACGTTTAACAAGATCAATACGATCACAAGAAGTTAGGTAACGAGCAAGCGAACTATCTAAAAAGCTAGGAAATAAAATCTCACTAAAAATCGATTTACCATTGAGCTGAGTTTGATGTTGAGTCTGATTTAAGAAATCATCAGCGTCAAATGTGACCGAGTCTAGTGAGGAGTGGATATAATCGATTAAAGTTGGCATGACACCTTACTCTTGGTTATTATTCTTCTCAACATGGTAGCAGGAAATGAGGAATAAAGCAATACTATAACATTTCAGAGATAGTAATCTCTGCAGATCAATTGACCATCAACAATCACAAACTCACTATAGTGATCACTGACAACAAAAATAGTACAACCTTACCCGTAAACAAACAGCCGACATCAAATGTGAGATTAAGCAGCACTTAGTCTGAAAATGCGTCCTCAGACACTGATTCATGATTCATCTGAACATTATAATTAGGCTCTTGAGCATTCTGAGTGGTAGCATGTTCATTGCTTTGAACGTGTGGTTGAAATGCATCGAGAGAAACCCCCAGCATTTCCAAGACCTCTTCATCATAAAAGAACTCACCGGTAAAGCGATCAGAAGGCTGAGTAACAACACCATACACTGCTTCACTGAAGAGTTTCACGGACTTGAGACTGTTGCTAGTATTGATATGTGACTGATATATACCTAGATGGCTACCATCACAAAATGGCGCAACTGGCCAGATAGCATTGCATGCTATGCCCTTCCACTGTTCAGTGTTAGCCATGCTGACAGTAATCATACTACGCATATATTGGGTGATGGTATAAGCTGTTCTAAAACCCATAATTTTTGGATCCAAATTGATTGGAGGGGCAATATTAAGCACATGTGGATTATGAGACTTTTTCAAGTGCATATGCGCTGCACGCATCATCACGTAACTACTTTTAGCATTGACTCTATAAAACAAATCAAGCTTGTCCGGGGTTGTTTCTTGATAACCCATAGCATGTGAAATCATAGCAGCGTTGATGCAAACATCAATCACGCCGTTATTGTTCGCAGCAACTTTATCAACGGATTGAACAACGTCAGATTCACTCATAATATCAGTTGGAATAATGCGCACGTCGCTACCCATTTTGCGATACTCTGAGAATTGTGTGGTAATTTTTTCCATATCAACACTTTTTGAGTTCGCAATAATCGATATTTTGCACTGCTCTTGCGCAAAGCGATCAACAATTTCCGCACCAATCCCATGCAGACCACCTGTAATAACAACCGATAAATCGGACATAGTTCATCCTAATAGTTATTGACTTCAATCATTCTACTCCCAAAGTTTCGGATTGACAATAGGAAAAATCATCAAGATGTAGCCAATAATGACCATCGAAATTGTTACAGACACAAAAAAATCACAGTCTTGCTCACCAAATCACTTTTATGTAGAATGAAATAAAAGTCGAGAGGTTATATGGCGCGATACTATGATTTTGACTTGCTATCGAATAATAGTCTAACAATCAGTGATATCAATACTCAAAGGGATTTCACCTACTTGCGTAGAGGGGTCGAAGGTTCTTGCTCATCAGAATCATCCCTAGGATCCTTTGTTTGAGTATTTTGTTTACCAGCACCATCCAATTCTTGTCGATACTGTCTAGTGCTGTTATCAACAGGTAAAGAGGATAGATCCTGTCTGGAAAATCTGGAGGTGTATCCAGTAGGCATTGTTAACCCATCCCGGCTGCTATGATCAAGATCCTTATCAATCACATCAGATATTTTTATAAATTGCTCACTCACCAATGGACGATCAGGCTCTGAATGGCGGTCACGTGCACGATCAAAAGCCCTAAGCATAGTCGATGCATGACTACTCTCACTAGCATATCGCGCCAAAGCATGAGAAAAAGCTGGCATCTTTGAAGCACGGTACAACAATGAAAACTGTTGCTTGGTTTGCTCGTCAGGCACACGTTGCAGTGCTCCATTATCAATAAACTGACAATCAACCAACTGTTGGTCAAAAATTGAAATACACTTAGCAATGGATTGATTGGCATCACGCACTAAAGCATTCAGTTGATCAACCCTCTCAGCCCCACCAATTGACATAGCTGACGTTGGGGTACCCTTATAAGTACAGTACAACACAGTAGCGATATCTGAAGCCCTCTGTAAAAGATCAAGCTTTTCCTCGGTAAAAGGTGATTGTGAAATACTGGTCAAGTAACGTTTCAACTCTTGCTCAAGATCAGAAACTTCTTGAGATAGGCCTGAGGCAACCAAGCGTTGTAGTATGTGCTCAAATGCCGGTTCAGCCCTGGACGTCTCTAGCTTATAGTTAGTCACTGCGTTTTCAACCTTATAGCGACCAATATCCAGCAGGCTATCATCAGCATCCATTGATGCTTGCAACCGTGCAAAAGATTCATCGAGCCTACTTTTGTCGAGGAGACTTTCCAGATAGATAGCAGCGGTCGTGACAGCAGCAAGCAAGACAGGGAGAATCGTATCATATTCCATGAGGCACACCATAAAATTATTATCTCATTTGCTTATAGTACATTTTCACAAGATTTTCCGATTTTTCTGGATATCTAACAAAATAGATGTCCATTTGACACTACAGCGCCATTTAATAAAATTAAAATACAAAGTCCAATGGATTTTGAATGGTGCTAATGATAAAATATCGGGAGTTCAGATCAATCACCATTGTGATCAAACCACTCTTCATCCCAATCAGCTATTCAGCTATGCTCTTATCTTCATATCTCATAGGAAGCACCATGAGTGCCATCTGGATTGCTAAGATTTTCAATCTCCCCGACCCCAGAAGCTATGGGTCAAGAAATCCTGGCGCTACCAATATGGCTCGTAGCAATCACAAACTCGCTGCACTGCTGACCTTCATACTTGATATTTGTAAAGGCATGCTTTCAACCGGACTTGCTATCGTGCTTGGATATCCACAACTATTTGGATTCACTTGTGGCGCCATGGCACTATTAGGACATATTTTTCCATTATTCCATGATTTTAAGGGAGGAAAAGGTGCCGCAACGTATTTTGGCGTGGTCTTGGTATTGAACCAAACCTGCGGGCTCATAGCTTTTTTGACATGGTCAAGCACACTACTCGTATTCAGAAACAGCGGTCTCAGTGCAATCATCACATCAATCATCAGCCCAGTAATCATCAGCTACACCCCTGGCATGCACAAACTAACATTACCTGCAGCAGCTGCAAGCTTACTGATCATCCTTGTGCACAGACAAAACATCCAAACACTACTAGGCGACTGGCTTACACAACCCAAACAGTCATCTCAGTAGCATGCAACTATCGTGCTGTAGCACCTAAAAACAAAGCATCACCGATACACCCTCAGCGAGACACCCTCTTGGAAGAAACCATGCTACATCGACGATGAACACTCAATTCATGCCAAAAAGCTAGCAATACAAGTATCACAAAGTATCTGATCTTTAGAAAATCTACTCATCTCGAGATGACAGCATTTCAATTGGCCATCTAGGCCTAACCCTTTGCGCACTACTACCCCACACACCGAAACGCTCCCAGTGCAAATACGCATTGTGCGCAATCATACCAGCATTATCCGTACAATAACATAAATCAGGAAAATACACCTGTCGTTGCATACTCTGAGCAATATCACTGAGCGATGTGCGTAAACACTGATTAGCGGCAACGCCGCCTGCAACCACCAAAGGCATGTCAGGATAAGACGACAATACCTTTTGCACTCGAGACGTCAAATGATGTACAATTGCATGCTGTATGGCATAGGCAAAGGCATTATCAGAATAACAGGCATGATGAAGGTCCCATGAGCGCGCAAAAGCAGTTTTCAGTCCACTAAAACTAAAATCAAGCGTGGATTTTCCTTTGAGAGGTATGGGCAAATCAGGGTACTCACCGGGTACAAACGCATCAGCCAGTTGCGCAAGTTTTGGACCCGCAGGATACTCAAGACCCATTACCTTACCACACTTATCAAATGCTTCACCTGCAGCATCGTCCATTGTCGATCCAAGTAATTC
>JACLAD010008652.1_pt1 | contig 26139 bp, 32 predicted proteins | sample 8027901 | NCBI WGS metagenome assembly JACLAD01 (sample SAMN15725071, study PRJNA655200) | protist metagenome | isolation source: fluorescence activated cell sorting (FACS) single amplified genomes of... | place: Spain: Blaines Bay Microbial Observatory, Mediterranean Sea | collected 2016-07-05 | reverse complement strand
GCAGAGCCAGCCGAGACCCCAGACGCGCCCCGCGTCTATCTCGCCTGCCTTGCGAGCTACAACGCGGGCACGCTGCACGGGCGATGGGCGGACGCGACCGACGCGGAGGGCCTGCGGGCCGAAGTGGCCGCGATGCTGGCGGAGAGCCCCGCGCACGATGCCGAAGAGTTCGCGATCCACGATCACGAGGGGTTCGGCTCATGGGGGCCTGACGAATACGAGAGTCTGGACGACGTCGCGGCGAAGGCCGCTTTCATCGCGGAGCGCGGCGCGGTCGGCGCGGAGGTGCTCACCCACTTCTCAGGAAGGCTTGATGAGGCCGAAGCCGCCTTTGAGGAGTATGCGGGCGAGTGGCCGGACCTCGGTCACTTCGCCGAAGACCTGACCGAACAGTCTGGCGTCGCGATCCCGGACGGCGTCCGCCTCTACGTCGATTATGACGCGATGGGCCGTGACCTGGAGCTTGGCGGCGACCTCTTCACCGTGCGGACCGACTTCCAGTCCGTGCACGTCTTTTGGTCGCGGTGAGGGAGGTGAGCGCCATGAGCATGAGCACCCCTCCACGCCCGCTTCCCCGCCAAGCCGGATGGATGGGCGACCCCACGCGGGGCGCCCAGCTCGGCAGGCCGACAACAGACCCTGACACGGTGCCGCCCGCTCCCTTCCGCTTCTACCTGCAGCGCGTCCGGCTGGACGCGGGCGGCTATGACAGCGGCGGCGCTTATTGGGGCACGGGCGCGCCGCTCTATCGCTTCGAGGCAGGCGAAGGCCCGGACGAGTTGGCGGACTGGCCTAGCGGTTTCCTGCGCGCCCGTACCCGGGCCGATGCCAAGCGGCAGCTGCGGGAGACCTATCCCGCCGCCCGGTTCTACGCGTGAGGGCCGGTCCGATGAGCATGACCGAGAGAACCGCCCCGCCCGCCATCCTGCCGATGCGGAACCCCACCGATGCCGCCAAGCCCGACCCATTCGGCCCAGCAACCTTGGCCGATGCCTATGCCTGCGGCCTCATCAATGCGCGGCACGCCGCGCGGGAGGAGATGGCGCGCCTCGCGCTCAGGCTTCGCGAGGATGGCGGCAAGGGCAGCCATGCCGCCCGGCGCGCCGTCGTCCTGGCGGACGTCGCGCTGCAGGAGCGTCTGACGACGCTAATCGGGAGGGCCAGCCGATGAGCGCGCCTGTCTTCCTGACGCCCTTCCCCGCCTCCGTCTGCGAGGGCGACACGATCACCGGCACCCGCGAGGGCTTCGAGATCATCGCGCGGATCGTCCGCGACGATGACGGCACGCCGCCTTGGGATCGCGAGGACGGACACGGTCCGGTCAGCGAGTGGACGAGCCGTTCCAAGGAGCCCGGCGAGCGCGTGCTCGCCGAAGACCGGCACGGCGTGCGGCGCTACTACGGCTTTGCCGAGGCGGTGCGGCTTGCCAGGCGCGACGGCTGGCGTGCCCTGGACGAACCGGACCCGATGACAAGCGGACGAACGCCCGGACAGGTGACCGAGCGTGCGGCGGCGCAAGACTTCGAGACGCTTCGCGCGTGGTGGGCCGACGAGTGGTTCTACTGCGGGATCGTCCTGTCGGTCAGCCGTAGCGGCGTCATGCTGGACGACCACGCGGCGAGCCTATGGGGCATCGAGGCGAACCATCCCGGCAGCGACAACGCCTACCTGACCGAGGTCGCGGAAGAGCTGGCCGAAGAGGCGCGCGGCGCGGGCCGGGAGGCCCTGTCGCGGCTCTGCAGGGAGGCGGCAGCATGAGCGGCGCTCGGTCCCCTGCCCCGGCTTCGCGTGCCTTGGAGAGCGAGCCGACCGAGATCGGCGAGCAGACCCTCGTCATCGGTGTGCGGCCCGTGACGCTGGCTGACCGGCTGGCGCTGCGCGCCGCCGCGCCCATCGCGCCCAAGCGGAACCCGGACGCGCGGCAGAAACCTTGCGACCTCGGTCTCTTCGACGAGGTGGGCCGCGCGCAGACGGACCTCGTCGACCTGCTCAAGGCGACGCCGCTGAGCGACGCGGCAGCCGAGCCGTAGCGGCCCGGCGAACGAGGGCGGGGCGATGCCCCGCCCGCACCCTGCGCGCTCCGTCATCCGAGGCGAAGACCGACTCGGCGCGCCCTGACCTCACCCACCAAGCCAAATCATCACATCACGGAAGACCACCCATGACCTTGCAACACATCCCGCTCTCTGACCTGAAAGTCTCTGCGCTCAACATGCGCCACGGGCGCAAGAAGCCAGACCTCGCCGACCTGTTGCCATCCGTCCGAGCACGCGGTGTCCTCGTGCCGCTCTTGGTCCGTCCGAATGGAAGCCCCACCAGCTTCGAGATCATCGGCGGGCGTCGGCGCTACTTCGCGGCGAAGGCCGTCGCGAAGGAGACGGGCACGGATGAGGCCGAGACCACCCTGCCCTGTCACGTGCTGGGCGAAGGCGACGACGCCAGCGCCGTCGAGGCCTCGCTCTTGGAGAACACGGCCCGGCTCGACCCCGACCCTATGCAGCAGTTCGAGGCGTTCAAGCGCTTAAGCGACGAAGGCCGCAGCGTGCCGGACATCGCCGAGCGGTTCGGCGTCAGCGAGTTGATCGTGAACAGGCGACTGGCGCTCGCGCGGCTGATCGCGCCGATCAGGGCGGAGGTGGCAGCGGGCAAGATCGACCTACCGACCGCGCAGACGCTGACGCTCGCGAGCGAAGAGAGGCAACGCGAATGGTTCGAGCTGTACGCCTGTGAGGAGCGGGACGCCCCGTTCCACCGCGAGCTTCGCGCCTACGTGTTGGGCGGCGGCGAGATCGACACGGACGCCGCGCTCTTCGACCTCGCGGGCTATGGGAGCGGGATCGTCACCGACCTCTTCGGCGAGAAGAGCGTGTTCGCCAGCGCAGAGGACTTCTGGACCGCGCAGAACGAGGCCATCGACGAGCTTGCCGAAGGCTATCACGAGCGCGGTTGGACGTCGGTTACCGTGCTCAGGGACAAGTGGTTCGAGGCTTGGCAGCACGACCGCGCGAAGAAGGCCGAGGGCGGCGGTGTCTTCATCGAGGTGCGGCGGACCGGCGAGGTAGTCTGCCACGAGGGCTTCGTGCGGAAGACGCGCGGCGGCAGTGCCAGCGAAGAGAAGCGCAAGGCCGAGATGTCCGGTCCGATGGAGGACTATGTCTCGCTGCACCGGCACGCCGTCGTGCGGTCCGCCCTCACCTCACGGCATGAGGACGCGCTGCGGCTGGTCATCGCGCACATGCTCGCGGGCTCGCCGTGCTGGCGTGTCGAGCCCGAGAGGGCACAGGCCCGCAAGGAGAGTACGACGGACAGCGTACGGCACTCCCTCAGCCACCAAGCCTTCGAGGCCGCGCGCGCAGAGGCAGCGCAGCTCCTGGGCCGCGAGAACGACGGCGGCGAACCGCTGATCCGGCAGAACGGCGACGCCTACGCCGTGTGCGAACGGTTCGAAGCGTTGCGCGACCTTGCCCTGCCCGCGCTTCTGCAGTTGCTCGCGGCGGTGATGGCGGAGAGCCTCGCAGCAGGCACCTGCATGACCGAGCACCTTGCGACCGTGTGGAACATCGAGATCGCCGACCACTGGCAGCCGGACGACGCCTTCTTCGAGTTGGTCCGCGACAAGCCGACCCTTCGCGCCATGCTCGCCGAGGCGGCGACGCCCGCCGTCGCGAAGAGCCACGAGGGCGGGACGGCGAAGCAGCTTCGGACCGTGCTGCGGGACACCGTTACCGGCGGTAACGGACGCAAGGCCAACCGCGACTGGCGCCCCCGGTGGATGCGGACCGCCTTCGGCCAGTACGACGAGAAGGCCGAATGCCGGATCGGCAGCGAGGCCGCGCGGGTGCGCGGCTTGGCTGCCGAAACCCCCTCGGCAGAGCGATCCAAACGGGCTGCATGACCAACGGGCGGTGCGTTCGCGCCGAGCGCACCGCCCGCTTCCAGCTCTGTCGTTTCCCTAGATATTCGGGTGCGTCGCCAACCGGCTACGACATGCGGTAGGCCTCCGCCGCGCTGTCAGAATCGATTCGACTCCGCCGCCCTCCCGTCCTACGTCCGGTCGTCCGATGAGAACATTACGCGAACATATCGCGGAACAGGAAGGGGCGGACGGGGTTGGGACAGGCGGCGCGATATGGACCGGGACCGGGCGAGCCGGAGGCGTATGACTACGTTCTCGGCTGCCACAAATCGCTGATCGCTTGGGAGTTCCTGCGGCGTAGCCAGGACTACGCCCGCCACTATCGGCGGCACAGCTCGCCCTACGACCACGTCACGGAGCGGAAGGCCGGAAATCGCACCGTCCGTGTCTTGAACACGCCCAGTCAGCACGCCCACCCCTTCGGCCTGGAAGCCTTCATCGAGCCGGGCTTGCGTGGTGACGACGCGCCGGTCTTCTGGCGGCGGGACTTCTACCCGGCCGTTCTCCGCATGAGCGTCGCCGAGGCCGACCGGGCGGAGAAGATCAAGTCGCCGATCCGCATCGATTACCTGCCCTGCCGGATCTGGCTGCTGCTCGCGCCGAACGGCGTGCAGCATCTCCTCCTCTCGGAGCGGCTTCGGTCGATCCAGTTCACCTGCAGCGGGCCGCTCGTGATGGACCCCGACGTCAACCTCGTGCTCGAAGTCGATGACCATGAGGACGTGCCGATCACGCTCAAGACCTTCGGTCAGCTGACGGAGTTCTATGACGGCTATCTCAGCGAGAAGGCACCGGATCAGACCGAGCAGCAGACGCTCAAATGGCAACGCATGCTGATGGCGCATGACGGCAAGCAGGCGGGCATGACAGACCGCGAGGTCGCCGAGGCGCTATTCGGAGAGGCCGAGGTGGCGGCGGAGTGGGAGAGCCGCGACGGCCCGCTCCGCGCGAAGACGCGGCGGCTGATCGCGGGCGCCGACGACCTCGTCAACGGCGGCTATCTGAAGATCCTCAGAGGGCGGTGACGCCCCGGACCGTCTGGTCCGACGCGGCGTGACCGGCGACACCGAATGCCGGAGGTTCACCATCATCCGAGAGGTTGCCAGCGCAGCGTCAGAGAGCGGCATGACGGCGAAGCCAGCGATGACGGTAGTTGAAGAGCGTGGCAGTCTGGACCCGACCGTCGGGGCGCTCCGGGCCGGGCGGCGACCCCGCCGATCTCGCGGGCACCGTCGGCACAACCACAGACGCACCGTGCCACTCTCCCTTCCTGCGTCGGCGCGTTCGAAGGCAGCGCGGCGTAGGGTCCGGTGCGGGGGTCGAGGATGCCGACGAAGCCGGATCGCGGCGGAAACATCGCCCCGAACCCGCCTGCGCCATGGGCCCGTTTCTTCTCCGCATCTGCCCCGGCGAAGCGGGAAACCGGTCTCCCTGGCCGAACGCTGTTGGACCTGGGGAAACCGTGCCGCCGCCGAAACCCTACGGGGGCGGTTTTCTTCCCCGCCCCCCAAGGTGGGGGGCTCCTCGCGGAACAAGAAAAGCCGCACCTGCGGGTGCTTCGCTGCGCTGCGCCCTCAGCAAAGCTGAGGTTCCGCGGCGTCCCGGCCTCCCCTTTTCGGTCCGCGTCGGCAGGGAGATCGGCTCCCCGCCGCGAGCCAAAGAGAAGGAAACGAACCCATGGCACAGGCAATCGGATATGTGACGCCCACCGAGACCGGCTTCGCCGGCACCCTCGCCCTCATCGGCCTCAAGGCCAAGCTGGAGATCGTCCGCAACGACGCCAAGGAGACCGAGCGGCAGCCCGACTTCCGGGTCTATGCCGACGGCGCCCGCGAGATCGGCGGGGGCTGGATCAGGACCGGCAAGACCTCGGGACGGGACTATGTCAGCCTGACGCTTCAAGATCCGGCCATCGCGCGCGGTCGCCTCTACGCCAACCTCGGACGCGCCGCAGGCAAGGATGACGGCACGATGGCGATCCTCTGGAACCCGGCGGACTAAGCCGAAACGCCGCCCCGGACCGGACGGTCCGGGGCGGCACCGATCCATCCCGAAGGGGTGGACGAAAACACCTCAGCGCTCTTCGTCCCCTCCGTGATCGCGCACGTCCGGTCACCCTCCTCTTGCCGCATCGTTTGTGGCCAGATCGAGGAAACGACCATGACAGACTACCTTTCCGACCCCGAAGACGCCGTCGCCGAGGCTGACGAGTTCATGACCGTGAAGGAGGCCGCGGCCTTCTTGAAGGTCCACTATCGGACGCTCGAAAACATGCGCTACCAGCGCCGAGGCCCCGCCTTCCGCAAGCATGGCGGGTCCGTGCGCTACGCGCTTACGGACCTCCTTGCCTGGTCCGAAGCGACCCGCGTTGCGTGCGACAATGATTGATCGGACGAACGAGCCCGGCGAGGACGCCGCGCTGACGCGCGTGCTTCTCGCCTTCGACCGGACCCGTCACTCGCGGCGGCTCCTCTTCGGCGACCCCGTCCGCAGCGAGCGGCTGGACGGCTCTTCTTCGTACGCGTTCTTCGAACCGGAAAGCGTCCTCTGCTATGTCGCTTGGGAGGCCGGTGCCTACGGAACGAAGCGATGGTCGCTGACGGTTTGCCGGACGGCCAAACCAGGCAGCGAAGTCAGTCGGATCGACGGGATCGAGCCCGGCGCGACCATCCTTCTTCACGCGAAGACCGCGCACTACGTCCGAAAAGCCTTGGCGGTGACGGATGAGATCGTCGAGACCGGCACCGCCCTTACCGATGTGCCGGATGCCTACTGGCGGCGGGTCGCCGCTGCGTTCGCGTGCCGTAAGCGCCATCCTGTTTTCGGACCCGACGCCGCGCTTGCCGCTGCGGTTCGGAAGGCGGTGGACGGATGACGAAGCGAGCAATTACCTTCGCGGCGAGTGCGGTCGGCCTCGCTTCGCTCGCTGCCGCCACCCTGTGGAAAGGCTCGGAGAGGCTCGTCTACAATGGCAGCCGGAGCGTTCCGGTCGGCTGGTATATCATCGAACAGAGACCAGTTTACGAGCGCGGCAACCTCGTCCTCATCGAGCCGCCAACGAGCTTCGCTCGCCTGATCGAGCGGCGTGGCTACCTCCCGCCGGACGTGCCGCTCATCAAGCGGATCGCCGCCGTGGGCGGCGATCACGCGTGCTTCGAGCGAGGTCGTCTCACGCTAAGCGGCGACGGCTTCGAGACGATCGTGTCGCCCCGTTCGATCGACCGATCGGGATGGCTCATGCCGCACTGGAACGGCTGCAGAGAGCTAGCGGCGGACGAAGTGTTCGTGCTGCTCACCGACACGGATCGATCACTCGACGGGCGATACTTCGGCCCCGTCCCGGCAGCCTCGATCAGGGGCGAGGTGCGTCCTCTTTTTGGCTCGTGAGCGTCGCGGCGCTGTGTACGGACGTGCAGCGTCCGAGGCGTAGCGAAGCGGAGGTGAGGAAAGGCAAGATAAAGGCCGGGCGCCACGCGAGCGTAGCGCCCTGTCTGCACGTCCTTTTTTCGTGTCCCTTTCGGATCGGTCATGGAGACACCGATCTGACGCAAGCGTTGACGGTCACTCGCCTTGGCGGTGGCGCCAAACGGCGTTCAGGAACTGGCGGGAACGACAGTGCGCTTCCCTCTCGGGACCGAGCGAAGAGGCCCGCGCGGCTCCTTCCAACGCAGCCGGTGGTCACATGACGGACGAGTTCGACTTCCCGGACTTCCGTCCCCGGCCAGGCCGAGTTGGGTCAGGCCGAAATCGCCCCATCACGCCGATCCTGCTCCGCGTTTCTCGGGGCGTGTCGCGAGGCGGGCATGGCAGTCGGTCGGGAAGCTCCTCCGGCGGAAGCGCGAGCGTCGCCTACGGCACGACGCGGCGGGTCGTAGTGAAGGCGCGCATCCACAAGCTCTCGCGCGGCGGCGCGAAGACCGCCGCCGCGCATCTCCGCTATCTGCAGCGAGACGGCGCGGGCCGGGAGGGTGAGCCGGGCCGCTTCTACGACGCGGGTTCCGACGACGCTGACGCGCGTGCTTTTCAGGACCGATGCGACGGCGATCGTCATCAGTTCCGCTTCATCGTCTCGCCGCAGGACGGGGCGGAAATGGATGATCTGAAGCCGTTCGTCCGGAAGCTCGTTGCCGACATGGAGACGGATCTCGGCACGAAGCTCGAATGGGTCGCCATCGACCACCACGATACGGGCCATCCGCATACCCACTTGCTCGTTCGCGGTCGGACCGACCGAGCGACCGACCTCGTCATCGACCGCGACTACATCAGCCGAGGCCTTCGCGAGGCGGCGGAGGAGCGGCTGACCCGTCAGCTTGGGCCACCCTCCCGGCAGGCCCGGCTCGAACGAATCCAGCGAGACATCGCGAGGAACGCCCCGACGCCACTCGACCGGATCATCGAGCGTCAGGCGGACGGCGCGAGGCGTGTCGTGCCGGGCGCGCTGCACCTGCCCGCATCTTCGCTCGTCAGGCCCGCTCATCTCACGGCCCGTCTGCGGCATCTCAAAGCACTCGGCCTCGCATCGCGTGACGGCACGGTCGGGTGGATGGTTGAGCGCGACCTCACGCAGCGGCTCGCCGCGCTGTCGGATCGGGAGGACAAGCTCGCGAAGATTGAACGGGCCTTTGCCGACAACATCCGAACGCCTCCCGCGACGGAATGGACCGTCTACGATCCGACCCTGGGCGAGCCGGTTACGGGTCGCATTACTGCGCTCGGTCTGGAGCGCGAGCTCACCGGTCATCGCTATGCGATCTTGGAAACCATGGACGGCCGAGCGGCCTATGTGTCGCTCGGCCTGGCCGAGCAGGAGCCATCGCTCCGCTCAGGGCAGGTGATCACGGTGACGCCGGCACGGATAGAAGTCTCTGCGACCGACCGGACGATCGACGAGATCGCCAGGCGACATGGTGGACGATACTCGCCGATCCTGCACCACCGCGCCGACCCGAAGGCGTCCGAGGCGTTTCTCCGTACCCATGTCAGGCGGTTGGAAGCGGAGCGCCGCTTCGGCAACGCTACGCGCGCCGGGGACGGCGTCTGGTCGGTGCCAGACGACTACCTCGCACGCGTTGAGGACGGGCTTCGCGCGAGCGCACTGCGAAAGCCGGTCACGATCAGCATCGAGGCGCGAGAGCGGCTCGATGGCCTCGCGACCGTGCGAGGAGCGACGTGGCTGGACCGCATCCTGGTAGGGGAGCGCGCACCGCCGCAGCGAGACGCTGGGTTCGGTCGAACCGTCAGCGAAGCGCTGGACGACCGCCGAGCTTGGCTCTTGTCGCAGGGCTATGCCGAACCTGACGAAGCGGGCGGCTTTCAGCCCGGCAAGCAGATGCTCAAGCGATTGGAGCAGGACGAGGTGCGGATCGTCGGTCAGCGGCTCGCGACTGAGACGGGCAAGAGCTATCGGGAGGCGCGGTTCGGCGACCGGGTGGAGGGCACATACAAGCGGCCCGTCGATCTCGCGTCAGGCCGCTACGCGCTGATCGAAGGCGATCGCGGCTTCAGCCTCGTTCCCTGGCGCGACGTGTTGGAGCGGAACCGAGGGAAGCAAGTCAGCGGCGTGATGAGGGGCCGTACCGTGTCGTGGACACTTCAGAGAGACCGGGGGCTGGGTCGCTAAACCCGATACCGGCTATCTTTGACCTGGCTCCGCATCATGCTCGGCATCGAGCTTGTCGAGTATCGTCAACCCGTCAGCCACGTTGCCCTGCGTTGCGCGCGCACGGAACCGGAGCTCCACGTCGAACTCGGCGATGGCGCGTGTGCCGAACTCCTCGAACAGCTTGTTCATACTGACCCCGCGATGCTGCGCGAGCGTGCGGAGGCGCTCGTGCTGATCGTCGGGAAGTCTGATCGTCAATGTACTCATGACCGATAGTCCTTCAAAAAGCGGGCGGGCGTCACAACGTCCAAATCTTCAAAGCGCAACTCACCTCGTGCTACATCGCGCGTATTGCCCGTGATGATCGTGCGCGCCCCGCCCGCGACGGCGAGTTCGACGAGGTGGTTATCTGCTTCGTCTGGCAAGTTCGGACGCCAGAGGTAGTAGACGCGCACCCACCTCGCGACCGACAAGATCGCGTCGAACAGTCGATCTCTCTCGTCTGGACCGATCCGCGATCCTTTGAACAGTTCGTCCCGCGCGAGAACGTCCTCGTACTCAGTGAAGAGAGCGTTGCCGAAGATAGGGACAGCGTCACCGTTCAGTGCGAGCCGAAGCACTTCACGGGCCGTCCCATCCGCGCTCATTACGGCGGATACGAAGACGTTGGTATCGATGACGACCCGCACAACCATGCGGACTGATAGCATATACGCTATCGCAAGGCAATTGGGTGAAAGCTGCGATATCGCCGCAACGAACTTTATCGATGCTCGATTTTGCAACTTTCAAACAGTCTCTATCCTCCCTCTTCACGCCAATACTCTTGCCGATCCATCCAGCAAAACTGTGCATTTGATTTTTATACGGACTTCCTGATCTCTTGGCCTTCCTGACACGCTTCGGAGGCCTTGCTCTTGACCAGTTCCCGCATCCATCTCGGCTCCGTCGGCCTCGTGCTCGGCACGGCGCTCGCGGGCGTTTGGGGCGGCACGCAGGTCGCCGCCGATGCGCTCGGCCATCAAGCCGCGCTCGGGCCTGACTGGTTCGAGATCGCTGGCAGACCGGTCTACAAGCCGTGGCGCTTGTTCCAGTGGTGGTACGCCTATGACGGCTATGCCTCGGAAGTCTTCGACAAGGCAGGCCTAGTCGCCGCTTCCGGTGGGCTCGCAGGGATCGCTTCGGGGATCGCGGCATCGGTCGTCCGCTCGCGGCAGGGCAAGGCTGCCACGACCCACGGCTCGGCGCGTTGGGCGACCCGTCGTGAAGTTCAGAAGGCTGGCTTGGTCCGTCCCGCCGGGATCGTTCTCGGTACCCACCGAGGCCGCTACCTGCGTCACGGCGGCCCCGAGCACGTCATGCTCTTCGCGCCGACACGCTCCGGCAAGGGCGTCGGCCTCGTCATCCCTACCCTCCTCAGCTGGACCGGCAGCGCCGTCATCCATGACATAAAGGGCGAGAACTGGACGCTGACGGCAGGCTGGCGCGCCGCCTTCGGTCGCTGCATCCGCTTCGACCCGACCGATGCACGTTCGGCGCGCTTCAACCCACTCCTCGAAGTCCGCCGCGGCGAGCACGAGGTCAGAGATGTCCAGAACGTCGCCGACATCCTCGTCGATCCGGAAGGCTCGCTCGAGCGCCGGAGCCACTGGGACAAGACAGCTCACGCGCTTCTGGTCGGTGCGATCCTGCACGTACTGTACGCTGAGGAACAGAAGACCCTCGCTCGCGTGGCTTCCCTACTCTCCGATCCGGATCGCGCCTTCGACGACACGCTGCGTGCGATGATGGCGACGAACCACCTCGGCACCGATGACGAGCCTAGAGCCCATCCGGTCGTCGCGCAGGCGGCGCGAGAGCTGCTCAACAAATCGCCGAACGAAGCGTCCGGCGTGCTGTCCACGGCGATGAGCTTCCTGTCGCTCTATCGCGACCCGGTCGTCGCCGCGAACACGAGCGCATCGGACTTCCGCATCGCCGACCTCGTGCAGAACGAGCGACCGGCCTCGCTCTACCTCGTCGTGCCGCCCTCCGACCTCAGCCGAACGAAGCCGCTCGTTCGCCTGATCCTCAACCAGATCGGCCGCCGCCTCACAGAGGCGCTTCCAACCGAGGAGCATGACCGGCACGAACTCCTCCTCATGCTGGACGAGTTCCCCGCGCTTGGGCGGCTCGACTTCTTCGAGACGGCGCTCGCCTTCCTCGCTGGCTACAAGGTGCGCGCCTTTCTGATCGCGCAGTCGCTCAACCAGGTCAGCAAGGCCTATGGCGAGAACAACGCGATCCTCGACAACTGCCATGTCCGGATCGCGTTCGCCACGAATGACGAGCGGACGGCGAAGCGGATCAGCGAGGCGCTCGGCACGGCGACCGAGATGAAGGCGCAGCGCAACTACGCCGGCCATCGTCTCGCGCCTTGGCTGAGCCATGTCATGGTCAGCCGCCAGGAAACGGCGCGACCATTGCTGACGCCGGGCGAAGTCATGCAGCTGCCCGAAGGCGAGCAGATCGTCATGACGGCGGGCACCCCGCCCATCCGCGCGCGCAAGCTGCGCTACTACGAAGATGCGAACTTCGCTCGGCGGGTGCTGCCCCCACCCGCTGGCGAAGGGCTGCAGGCCGGTTCGGGCTCTCTCCCCGTGCCCTGCTCGGACCGGCCGCAGCCAAGCCACGACTGGCAGAATGTCGTCGCGGAGGTTCACCCTTCGCTGGCCGCCGATCGTGGCGGTGTGGGCAACGATCACGAGGAAGGTTCGGGGAAAGGCCACGAGCCCGACTTCGATGCCGCGCCGAAGCCGCCTCGCCCTCTGTCAGTGGACGACCATGATCTGCTGCTTGGCGACGACGAGAACGACGCATCGCTGCCGCCCAGTCGTGCCCTCCGTGAACGCATGATCGGCGACGTCGTGCGGGACGACGCGACACCGGGGCTCGGAAGGATGGACCGATGAAACAGCCGAAACCCAAGCTCAATGTCCGCGTCCGGCAGGAGACAGTCGATCTTCTCGCGCGGCACCCCCGGCGAGCTGGCGTCAGTCGCGGCGCGGTCGTGGACGCGGCCATCCTGACCTACTGTTCGCCGGAGCGCGGCGAGGATCTCGTCCTTCAGCGCCTCGACCAGACGCATAAGCGCCTGGACCGGTTCGAACGCGATCAGCGCGTGCTCGCCGAGATGATCGGTCTCTATGTCCGCTACTACCTGTCGGTGACACCGCAGCTCTCGGAAGACGCGCAGCGCCTCGCCCGTCAGACCGGTGGAAAGCGTTTCGATCAGTTCGTCGCGCGCGTCACCGAGCGGGTGGCTGGCGGGGGCGGCGCCGTCGCCGACATCGTCCAAGCCATTGAGGTCGGCGAGGCTGACTTCTTCACACTGCCCCGAACGTCCGATGAGGAGGCAGTACGATGAGTGCCGCCGACCGTCAGCAAGCGATGTTCTCAACCGCCCTCGGTCCGCACATCGCGGCGGCGCTTCGGGACGAGCGTGTGACCGACGTGATGCAGAACCCGGACGGACGATTGTGGGTCGACCGGCAGGGCGAAGGACGCCGCTGCCTCGGCCGCGTCGTATCTTCCTCCGATGCCGAGCGCATCGTGCGCTTCGTCGCCAGCCATGTCCGCGCCGAAGCGCATGACGGCTCGCCAGTTGTGAGCGCGGAGCTTCCGGGCGCGGGAGAGCGGTTCGAGGGCCTGCTTCCGCCGGTGGTCGCCTCGCCGACCTTCGCGATCCGACGCCCAGCCTCGACGGTCTTCTCGCTCGCGGACTACGTGCAGTCAGGCGTGATGACGGCGGGACAGGCAGGCGTGCTTCGCCATCTCGTCCGGCACCGCCGCAACTTGGTCGTCGTGGGCGGCACCGGGTCGGGGAAGACGACCCTCGCCAACGCGCTTCTCTCCGAAGTCGCCGAGCGCCAAGAGCGGGTCGTTCTGATCGAAGACACGCAGGAACTTCAGTGCCGGGCGAACGATGCCGTCAGGCTGCGAACGAAACCCGGAACTGCCGATCTGGCGGCGCTCGTGAAGTCGACGCTGCGCCTCAGGCCAGACCGGATCGTGGTGGGCGAAGTGAGAGGGCCGGAAGCGCTCGACCTCTTGAAGGCTTGGAACACAGGCCATCCCGGAGGCATCGCGACCCTGCATGCGAACGGCGCGCGAGCGGGGCTGACCCGATTGGAACAGCTCTGCGGCGAGGCCGCGATGACGGTGCCGCGCGCCATGATCGCGGAGACTGTGCACGCCCTCGCTTTTCTAAAAGGGCGCGGTCAGCACCGACGCCTCGACGAGATTGTCACCGTCCACGGATTGACGCCCGACGGCGACTACGACCTCGCCCCCTGCGCGAGCCTCGAGCCGGACGAAGCACCGGCCGCCTGAGCCAACCAACCAAAGAGGATACTCATGGACACCACCATCACGCCGAGCCTCGATCTCGGAAAGAACAAACTGGCAACGAGCGAGCCGACGGCGCGCGAGAAGCGCCTCGCCGCTGGCAATATCGCCGGTGCCGCCGCGCTCTTCGGCATCGCCTCGGCGATGATGATCGCCGGTGCCGAAGCGGCAGGCTCTGGCATGCCTTGGGAAGCGCCGCTCGCTTCCATCCTCGCCTCGATCGAAGGCCCGGTGGCGAAGATCATGGCCGTGCTTGTCATCACCATGACGGGCCTGACGCTTGCCTTCGGCGAGACCTCCGGCGGGTTCCGCAAGCTGATCCAGATCGTGTTCGGTCTCTCGATCGCCTTCGCCGCCACGAGCTTCTTCCTCTCCTTCTTCAGCTTCGGCGGCGGGGCGCTGATCTAGTGGCGAGCGACGCCACCACAAACGGGGGCGGCGCCATCGGCGCCGCCTTCGGCACTAGTGTCCTGCCGGACGGCTACCGCGTGCCAGTGCACCGATCGCTCAGCGATCCGATCCTGCTCGGCGGTGCGCCGCGGGGCCTCGCCATCGCGATCGGCACGCTCGCCGCCGCGCTAGGCATCGGCCTGCAGCTCTTCGTCCCCGGCCTCCTCATTTGGGCACTCGGCCACGGTGCCGCCGTGAGAGCCGCCAAGCGCGACCCGGACTTCGTCCCCGTCGCGACCCGTCACCTGAAGCACAAGGCGTATCTTTCATGCTGAACCTCGCTGAGTACCGGGCACGGCCCGCGATCCTTGCCGACTATCTGCCTTGGGCTTGCCTGGTCGCGCCAGGCGTGATCCTGAACAAGGACGGCAGCTTCCAGCGCGCCGCCCGCTATCGTGGCCCCGATCTCGGCAGCACGACGCCGGAAGGGCTCGTGCAGGCGACCGCCCGGATCAACAACGTGCTGCGCCGCTTCGGCAGCGGTTGGGCCATCCACTTCGAAGCGCGGCGACGCGAGGCGCGCGGCTATCCGGACAGCGACTTCGACTGTCCCGCCGCTTGGATCGTGGACGAAGAACGGCGCGGCCAGTTCGAGGCGGCGGGGGAGCACTTCGCGACCGAAACCTACCTGACGCTGACCTATCTCCCGCCGTCCGAGGCGAGCCGGAAGCTGTCCGGACTGCTCGTTGAGCGGTCGGACGAGGCGAAGGATGCTGGCCCCTCCTACTGGGACTATCTCGCCAGCTTCCGCACGCAGACAGACCGGACGTTCGACCTTCTAGCTGATTTGTGCCCTGAGTTCGCGGCGCTCGATGACGACGAAACGCTGACCTTCCTGCACGGCTGCATCAGCACGAAGGATCATACCGTGCGCCGCCCGGACGTGCCCGCCTATCTCGACGCCTTCCTGATCGACACGCCTCTGACCGGCGGGCTCGCGCCGAAGCTCGGCGACCGGCACTTGAAGACCCTTACCATTCTCGGCTTCCCCTCGCACACCGAACCGGGCCTGCTGGATGCCCTCTCTTCCCTGCCCTTCGAACATCGCTGGACCACTCGCTTCCTACCGCTCGACAAGGCGGAGGCGACGAAGGAGCTGACCCGGTTGCGGCGTCAGTGGTTCGCGAAGCGCAAGCGCGTGATGGCGCTCGTGAAGGAGGCGATGACGCAGGAGGGGACCGCCCTCGTCGACACGGACGCCGACAACAAGGCCGCTGACGCGGACGAGGCGCTGCAGGAACTTGGCGCGGATTATGCGAGCTACGGCTACCTGACGACGAGCGTGGTGATCGCGGACGAAGACGCCGTGCGGCTGTCCGAGAAAGCGAAACTGGTCGAGCGTGCGCTCGGGGGCTTGGGCTTCACGACCATCGACGGAGACCTCAATGCAGTCGACGCCTGGCTCGGCAGCCTGCCGGGGCACGCCTACGCCAACGTCCGTCGCCCGCTCGTCAGCTCTCTGAACGCCTCGCACCTGATGCCGTTCGGCTCGGTTTGGGCCGGACCCGAACGCAATGGGCATCTCGATGGCCCGCCCCTCCTGATCGCAAGCACGGAGGGCCAGACTCCATTCCGCCTGACGACCCATGTTGGCGACGTGGGCCACACCGCGATCATTGGACCTACCGGTGCCGGAAAGTCCGTCCTGCTTTCCCTGCTCGCGATGCAGTTCATGCGCTACGAGGGCGCGCAGGTAATTTTCTTCGACCGTGGCAACAGCGCGCGCGCCGCAACGCTCGCCATGGGCGGTCAGCACTACAAGCTCGGCGAGGATCAGGGCTTTCAGCCGCTACGAGCGATCGACACGCCCGAAGGCAGAGCGTTCGCCTCGACGTGGGTGAGCGACCTCCTCGAAGCGCAGCGGGTAATCGCGACCCCGGAAGTGAAGGGTGTCGTTTGGACAGCTCTCGGCAGCCTCGCCGGCGCCCCGCCCGAGCAACGCACGATGACGGGCCTCTGCCTGACGCTCCAGTCCGGCAAGCTGCGCGACGCGCTTCGTCCCTACACGATCGACGGGTCGTATGGCTGGCTGTTCGATGCCGATGAAGATCGCTTCGACACCGACGCTGCTCGCGTGCAGTGCTTCGAGACCGAAGCCCTCATGGACACGCCTGCGGTCGTGCCGCCCGCGCTCGCCTACCTGTTTCACAAGCTAGAGGCGCGCTTCGACGGCTCACCGACAATGCTGATCTTGGATGAGGCCTGGACCTTCCTCGCCGACCCGATCTTTTCCGATCGGATCAAGAGCTGGCTGAAGACGCTCCGTAAGCGCAACGTCTCGGTCGTCTTCGCGACCCAGTCCCTTGCCGACATCGAGCAGTCGCCGATCGCGCCGGTGATTGCGGAGAGCTGTCCGACCCGCATCTTCCTGCCGAATGAGCGAGCGACCGAAGCGCAGTCGCTCGGGGCCTATCGTGCGTTCGGCCTCAACGACCGGCAGATCCAGATCATCGCCAGCGCGACGCCGAAGCGGCACTACTATTTCCAGTCCCCGCGCGGGAACCGCCTCTTCGATCTCGCTCTCGGTCCCGTCGCGCTTGCTTACTGCGCGGCCTCGACCCCTGACGCCCAGCAGCGGATCGATCGGCTCCTCGCCGACTTCGGCCCGCGCCACTTCGCGGAGACGCATCTCCGCGACCGAAAGCTGGCTTGGGCCGCGGAGTTGATCGCCGACCGCACGCCCGCCGCGCCACTGCCCACAGCCAATGAAGGAGCTTCCCGATGAAGAAGACACTCGCCGCCCTGTTCGCCGTCCCCGCGCTCGCGGTTGCCTCGCTGCCGTCGGCGAACGCCCTCTTTGGCGTCGGCGACATCGTTCTCGATCCGACCAATCTCGCGCAGAACATCCTCACTGCCGAACGCTCGCTGCGGCAGATCAGGAACCAGGTGCGGCAGATTGCAAACGAAGCCCGCATGCTGGAAAACATGGCGAGCGACCTGCGGGCGCTGCCAACCAGTGTGATGAACGATCTTCGCCGTGACCTATACGAGCTCGAGACGCTGATCGGCTCGGCGCGGGGCATCGCTTACGATACCATCCGCATCGACGACGCCTACGGAACGGTGTTCTCCGCGAGCTACGACCCGGCTTCGGTGACAGCCGCGTCGCTCGGCGCGGACGCGGACGTCCGCTACCGTTTCAGCCATGCCGCGGTCGAGGATAGTCTGCGCGCTCAGGCTCGGGCGATCGATGCGATGAGAGCCGATCAGGTGACGCTCGAAGACCTGTTCAGGGAGAGCCAGGGCGCGACCGGCAACCTCTCCGCTCTTCAGGCGGGGAACCAGATGCAGGCGCTCGCGATCAAGCAACAGATGCAAACCCAGGCACTACTGGCGGCTCAAGCACGAGCGGACGCGACGGCACAGGCTGCGGACCTCGCCGAGACCGCTGCGGCAAAGGCGCGTCTCGCTCGCTTCCGCGGTGACGGAAGTCGCTACACGCCGACCGGCTAACCGATCGGCGGGGCGGTGCACTGCCGCCCCGCCTCCCCTCCACCACCGACAACGCGCTTGTGGCGCCCCGCCCGCCTTGCGTCCGTTCGCGACGCCCATCTGCCCCTTTGCCTACGGACGGACCGATCATGGACGACCTCAGCGTCATCGACACCTTCCTCGCCACCTTCAGCACCTACATCGATTCAGGGTTCGGCCTTCTCGGACCGGACGTCGCGTACCTGACGACCTTCCTCGTCACGCTCGACATCACCCTCGCAGGGCTCTTCTGGGCGTGGGGCGGTGGCACGGACGTGGTCCAATCGCTCGTCAAGAAGGTGCTCTATGTCGGCTTCTTCGCCCTTATCATCGGGAACTTCCCGACGCTGACGGATATCGTGTTCCGAAGCTTCACCCAGCTCGGCATCACGGCGTCGGGCGGGACGATGACGGCGAGGCAGCTGCTCTCGCCCGGCTTCGTCGCCGCCACCGGTGCGTCGGCGGCAGACGTGTTCCTCGATGCCATCGGAGAGTTCGACGGGTGGAAGCAGGTCTTGAAGAACCTCTTCATCATCATCCCGCTGCTCCTCAGCTGGTTGATCGTCGTCGGCGCCTTCTTCCTGCTCGCCGTCCAGGTCTTCGTCGCGATCATCGAGTTCAAGCTGACGACATTGGCGGGCTTTGTGCTCGTGCCGTTCGCCTTGTGGAACAAGACGTCGTTCCTTGCCGAACGTGTGCTCGGGAACGTCATCGCATCGGGCGTGAAGATCATGGTGCTGGCTATCGTGATCGGCATAGGCACATCGATCTTCAGGACGATGTTGCCGCCGCCGGGCACCGAGATCACGCTCGACCACGGCCTCGGGATGATGCTGGCGAGCATCGCGCTTCTCGCCCTCGGTATCTTCGGTCCCGGCATCGCCAACGGCCTCGTTTCCGGTGCACCGCAGCTCGGCGCGGGTGCCGCGATCGGAACGGCGGCGGGCGCTGCTGTCGGTGGCGGGCTTGCCGCCGCAGGCGCTGCGCGCGGCGCGGCTGCAGGAACCAGTGCGCTCGCCGGCGGTGCTGGCGGTGCCGCCAGGGCGGCGTCCGGAGCCATCGGCGCCGCCTCCGCATCGTTCGGCATGACCAAAGCCGCCTCCGGGTCAGGCGGGCTGAAAGGAGCAGCCGCAGGAGTCTCCGGCGTCGCGAAGGCCGCTGGTGGCGGCGTCGCTAGTGCTGCCACCGGCATGGCGACCCGCGCGAGCGAGAGTGTCCGCTCATCCTTCGTGGGCGGAGGAAAATCGGCTTTTCAGGCGACCGGCGGCAGTTCGTCCGGCGGCACGCTCGGCGGCGCAACGTCGAGCGCTGGCAGCGCCTCCGTCGCTGACGCTGCGCCTGACTGGGCCCGAAAGGCGAGCCGCGCAGACGCCACGCGTGATGCCGCCACCATGACCGCCCGCACCATCGCCGATGGCGACCGCCCAGGCAGCGGCGCGAACCCGTCACTGAAGCAAGAGGACTGAGCCCATGATCTGGAAGAGACCCAGCACCCGCTACGGGGCGACTCCCGAGCCCGTCACGCCCTACCAGAAGGCCGCGCAAGTTTGGGACGAGCGGATCGGCGCGGCCCGCGTACAGGCGAAGAACTGGCGCATCGCCGCTCTCGGCAGCACGGCCTGCGCCGCGATCGCAGTGATCGGCATGGCGGTGATGGCGAACCAGCCGAGCGTCATGCCCTACGTCGTCGAGGTTGCAGACTCCGGTGCCGTCCGTGCCGTCGGTGCCGCCGCCCGGGCCTATGAGCCGACCGACGCGCAGGTCGCCTACCACCTGTCGCAGTTCGTCGGACACGTCCGCTCACTGAGCACCGACCCGATCGTGGTCCGCCAGAACTGGCTGGACGCCTACGAGTATGTGACGGACCGGGCGGCACGCACGCTCAACGACTACGCGCTGCGCAACGACCCCTTCGCAGAGGTCGGCGAGAAGACCGTGACGGTCGAGGTGGTCAGCGTGGTGCGCGCCTCTCCCTCCTCGTTCCAGCTGCGCTGGATCGAGACCACGCACCAGAACGGCGCCTTCGCCGGACGCGAGCCCTTCTCGGCCGTCCTGACGATCGTCCGCCGCGAACCGCGCACCGAACTCGACCTCGCTGCCAACCCCCTCGGGATCTTCGTCGACGCCTTCGACTGGTCCCGCGACTTCACCCCTGGAGAGAACCGATGAACATCATCCGACAGAAGCACGCGTTCAAGGCCGCAGCCGCCCTCTATGGGGCCACGGTCCTCTCCGCGTGTACGACAGTGCCGCCTACGAACGATACATCAGCTTCGATGCCGACTGCTGACCCGTTCGTCGCCGCTGCGCTGGACGAAGCGACAGAGCCCAAGGTTCAGATCGTAGAGGTTCCGAAGCCGTTGCCGCTTCCCGGCCAGCTGAAGCCTAAACCCATGTTGAAAGCAGATGCCCTGCGCAAGCAGGCGACCGGAGCCCCGGCCGTCCTGTCCGGCACGAGCGCTGCCCGCGTGGAACCGAAGGGCGGGCGCTTCCTCAACGCCATGCAGGTCTACGACTACGCGCCCGGTGCCCTGTACCAGGTCTACGCCGCGCCGGAGCAGGTAACGGACATCGCGCTGCAGCCTGGCGAACGCCTGATCGACGTCTCGGCAGGCGACACGCTCCGCTGGGTGCTCGGCGATACGGCATCGGGCACCGGGCCCGAGCGGCGAACGCATATCCTCGTCAAACCGACAGGTGCCGACCTCGCCACGAATGTCGTCGTGACCACCGACCGTCGAGCCTATCACCTTGAACTCCGTGCCACGGACGCGACATACATGGCCGCCTTGTCCTGGCGCTATCCGCATGATGAGCTTCTCGCCCTTCGCGGACGGGCAGCCGCTGCCGAACGAGAGGCCGCCAGCACGACCGCCGAGCGAGTAGACATCGCCTCGCTCAACTTCGGCTACCGGATCGAGGGCGACCGCCCCGCGTGGCGTCCCATCCGAGCCTTCGATGACGGGTCGCGTACCTACGTCCAGATGCCGGACGGCGGGGAGGCAGCCGTCCGTCCACCGCTCTTCGTCCTGAGAGACGACAAAGAGCCGTCGCTCGTGAACTACCGCGTGCGCGGCGACGCCTATGTCGTCGACGGCCTCTTCGAGGCTGCCGAGCTGCGGCTTGGCGGCAAGAGGCAGGAGCGCGTTCGCATCGAGCGAACCGGGGGTAGCCGATGAGCGAGGGAGCCAATCCGAAGACCATTGAGGGACTGACCCTGCGCGCTCGACCGCGCCCGGTCTCGCGCCTCTCCCGGAAAGCGATCCTCGGCGCGTCCGCTGCATCAGCCGGCCTCGTCTTCGGCGCGATGCTGTTCGCCCTGAAGCCGCCGAGCGTACGGACGACGGACCCTGCCTTGCTGCCTACCGCGACGGTGAAACCGACGACGGAGGCGATCGACGGCCTGCCGCGAAGCTACGAGGAGGCAGCGGTAGCGCTGGCGTCTGGACCGGTGCCAGCTGCTGTCCCACGTCTCGGACCACCCCTGCCCGGCGATCTCGGCGGTGGGCTCATCGAGACCGAACGCGCCCTCGGCATAGACGCCGCAGCGGATTTGCCAGCCTACGACGAGACGAGCCTGCCATTCTTGCCGGACGCCGAGAGCGAAGCGGCTCGGGTCGACCGCATCAGAGAGGCAAGGATCACGGCAGAAGCACGAGAGGCTGCCGTCTTCTTCTCGCTTCGCGGCAGCGATGCTGACATGGGTGATGGTCCCCTCGCTTCGCTCGCGCAGGCCGGCGCTTCGTTGTTGGATACGTCCGGCGTAACGACCACGATGCGAGCTGACGGAGGTTCCTACCTCGCACCGGGTACGGTCATCCGTGCAAGCCTCATCACGGCGGTGAACTCCGACCTCCCCGGCACCGCGATCGCGCAAGTCACGGCGGACGTTGTCGATAGCCAGAGTGGGCAGGACGTCCTGATACCGCGCGGTGCCCGCCTGATCGGTCGCTACGGCAGCGAGGTCGGGGCGTTTCAGTCTCGCGCCGACGTCCGCTGGAACCGACTCGTCTTCCCGAACGGCGAGGAGGTTCCGTTGTCGGACCTGCCCGCCCTCGATGAGACCGGCGCGGCAGGCCTAGAAGATCAGGTCGACCGTCACACCGGACGCCTGGTTCGCGCCGGCCTTCTGTCTTCCCTCCTCGGCGTCAGTACCGAACTCGCCGTCACGGGCGATGGCGGCACAGCGCAAGCCGTCCGCCAGGCGCTTCAAGGCACGACCAACGCGGCAGGCCAAGCGCTCGTTCAGCAAGGCGTCACCGCCCAACCCACCCTGCGCATCCGCGCCGGGTTCGAGTTCGCGCTCGTCCTGGAGCGCGCCCTGTCCTTACCCCCGTACGAAGGAGATCGACGATGACGAAGAGAAGCCTTCGCCTCGGTCGCGAGGTCGCCCGCAAGCCTGTCCGCCTTACGCTAACGATCGGCCCAGAACTCGCAGAGGAACTTCAGCTTTATGCTGACGCTTACAAGCGGGAGTATGGTGAAACGCAGACCCCGGCGCAGCTCGCGCCGCATATGATCCGCATGTTTCTAGCCAGCGATAGTGGGTTCCGAGCCGCGAAACGTGAGGCCTCTGGATGACCGCTACGGCGCATTTGCGGACATAAGCACAGGTGCGATCCCAGCCCGAGTTGGACGTTCGCAAGTCGTTTTCAAACGTCCGAGGTCGGAAACGAGCGGCACCTTCCGCTTTAAACGCTACCGCTTGACTGGTCCTAACACCTTCGCGACCACCCACTTGTGCTTGCCGATCCGGCGCTTGCGCACGAAGCCCTGCGCCTCGAACGTCGACAGCGCGCCGTTGAATAAGAAGGCGGGCGAAACCTTCCGCCCTTCGATATCCTCCGGGTAGCCTTCGACGATACCGCCCCCGAGCTGCGCGATCTCGGCCACAGCGCCTGCCAACGCCGCCGTGCCCACACCTTTCCCCCGGTGTCCTTTGCCGACGAAGAAACAGGTGATCCGCCAGTCGGGCGAAGCGCTCGCCTCCTTCTCGTAGGCGCGTTGGTTGTGCAGGCGCGGCAGCTCGCCGGGCGGGCCGAACTGGCACCAGCCGACGGGCGCACTGTCCTCGTACACCAACGCAGCGTGGGCCCGCCCCTCCGCCACGCGGCAGCGCTTGGCCTCTCGCTTCTCCTCGGGCGACGCGTCGGCTTCGGCCTTGCCGTGGTACCACATGCACCAGCACCCACCCCACACGCCCCCGTTCGCCTCGGCGAGCGTCTCGAAGTCGGGCCAGGTCTTCAGCGACAGAAGCTTCGTCGTGTAGCGCGCCATGGCGTCACCTTCCTCCTTCTTCGTACCGTTAGTGCCGCGGCGCTCGGCGCGGCTCCGCCGCGACAGGCAGCGCGCCGAACAGGGTGGACGGCTGCGCAAGACCGGCCCCCTCGATCTCCAAGAGCCTGCGCTTGGTCTCGATGCCGCCTGGCGCCGAGAACCCTGTCAGCCTCCCGTTCGCGCCGATGATCCGATGGCAGGGCACCACGATCGGTAGAGGGTTCCTGCCGAGGGCCGCGCCGACACCCCTTGCGAGGCGCGTGTCCCCTAGCCGTGAAGCGAGCTCTCCGTAGCTAATGGTCTCTCCCGCTCTTACGGTTCGCGCGACGGTGTAGACGTCCGAGGTCAGCTGGGTGCCCGGACCGTAATCGCACAGAACGAAGGACAGGTCCGTCTTCGCCCCTTCCAGAAGCGACGTGATCGCTTCGATCGCGCGGCGGGCAAAGCTCGGCGGCTCGCCGGCACTCCCGCCCGTCCGTGTCTGGAGCCTCGCCTCTGTCGCGCTAGGCGTGCTCTCGGACAGGCAGGTCGCGACGATGGCTTCCCCCTGCCAAGCGAGGCCACAGACGCCTAAGGCCGTCGGGAAGAGCGCTAAGCCGATCGCCCTGCCTTTGTCGGTCGGGTCAGAGCGAAAGTCGCCTGGCGCACCGGCCAAGTCTCTAGTCTGCGAGGAAGGCATCGAACTTATCCAAAGGGCTGGTGCGCTCGGTGTAGCCGAAGCTGCCCTTCGCCCTGATCTCTCGGGCAGCGTCGACCGCCGCCGTCATCGCGTGCGTATAGAGCGACGGTCCCAGGCTGATCCGCCTGACCCCGACCCGGGAGAGCTCGGCGACGGTGAACGAGGCCCCCGGGATGCCCGCCATGAAGCTGAACGGCTTGGTCAGGCTGCTGCACACCGTTTGAACCGCCTCGAGGCTTGGCAGTCCCGGCGCCATGAGCACGTCCGCCCCTGCGGCCTCGAAGGCTTGAAGGCGCCGGATCGTGTCGTTGAGATCAGTCTTACCGTGCACGAAGTTCTCGGTTCGTGCAGTGAGGGTGAACGGTAATGGCAGTTCGCGTAAAGCCGCGACTGCGGCTTCGACCCGGCGAACGGCATGATCGAAATCGTAGATCGGCTTGTCAAGATCGCCGGTGGCATCCTCGATAGATCCACCGACAAGTCCGATCGCGCCAGCATCGCGAATGGTGGCCGCCACGTCTTCAGGCGCATCGCCGAACCCCTTTTCAAGGTCAGCCGAGACCGGAAGGTCGGTCGCCTCAACGATGATCCTCGCATGTGTCATGGCTTCGGCGTGAGTCGCCGCGCCATCGTGCTTTCCGAGCATGGCTGCGTGGACCCAGCTCGATGTCGCGATCGCCTCGAAACCGATCGACGCCAGCATGCGCGCCGAACAGCCATCGAAGGCGTTGGCGGTGACGAACGGGTCAGCGCGGCGGTGAAGCGCCGCGAAGGCGTCGGCTTTGTTTGACTGACTGACTGGCATAAGAGTTCTCCGGGAACGAATGAAACAGATCACGGCGTGAGAGAGGGCGATCGATGAGGGGAGCCGGGAAGCAACCAGAACGCGATCGTTCCCATGGCAAGTAGTGCCGTGACCGTCATTAAGGCGACACGGACAGGCTCCATGCCAAGCTGGGCACCAGTCTCGGCCGCGATGCCGCTCACCCATCGTACTGCCACAACCCCTGTGAACATCGCCATAGTGAAGGCGCGCACGGCACGGAACGTCATTTCGGTCGGATAGGCTGCGCAGAGGTCGGCATGTTGTAAATCGCGCCGTGTGCTTCCGTAACGGCACCGAACTCGCTGGCAACCGGATCGCTCGCCACGGCGATCATCCTACGGAACGCATGGCTGAGGACGAATACGCACGAAAGCGTGCCCACCATGGTGACAGGATGCGAAGAGCAAGAAACGTCGCTGGTCAGCCAGGTCACCGCTCGATGCCGCCCCGCCCTTCAGGGGTAAGCACGGCGGAATCGAAGATCACGTGCTCCTCGATTGCCATGCCATCTTTGAGACGGAAGCGATCGACGCCGCGATAGGTTCGCCGTGATCCGTGTATCATGGCCGAGGTTTCCCAGGCGATGTAGAGCATGTCGCCATTACCAGCGCAGTCGAGAGGCGTAACCGTCATGTCCTCCATCTGTGCGAGGGTCTCGCGCATCCATTTGGCATAGTCAGTGCCGGACATGATCCCCGCACCGGTGAAGTGAATGGTGGCGTCGGATGCGATGACCTCGGCCACCCGTTCGCCGGAGGGCGCGGCCCAAAACGATTTGAATCGCCTGTAGAAGTCCTGATGTTCGGGGCTGAGGTTTTTATCCGACATGTCCGTCTCCGCATTCCAAATCAGCGTTGCGGCAATTTATGTGCGCTACGCACATATAGTCAATTGAGAGGCGTGCGCTCTGCACATACGCTACAGGGATGATTGATCGTACCGCGAATCTGCTTGGCGCAGTCGGGCTTGCTGTTAACGACCGTATTGAGGAAGTCGCTCTCGAAGTTCTGAACCGCGCAGGCGAGACTCCTGCGGCGCTCGTGGTCATCGGCTACGACTGGGGCCCGTCGAACGAGCAGCTGCGACGCGTGCTTCGCCTTTCTCATCCCGGCTCCGTCCGCCTCGTCGATCGGCTCGTCTCCGACGGCCTGGTCGAGCGCCAGAAGGCGAGCGATCGCCGGGCGGTGGCGCTCCATCTGACCGCACAAGGCAAAGCGCGCCGCGAGGCGCTGCTGACGGGGCGCCTCGCGGTGATGCGATCTCTTATCGAACCCTTGACGAACGACGAGACGGAGGCTTTCGCCTCGTTGCTGCACAAGGTGCTGTCGTCGCTTGAGCCGACCCAAGCCGAGCGGCGGACGCTCTGCCGACTCTGCGATCGGCGTCTATGCGGCAACTGCCCGATCCCAGCCTGAAGCAAGCGGGAGCCGAACACGACCGGAACAACGGCGCCACCGATGGCGATCTTCGGAACCTGCGTAGCTCGGAAATCAGGTAGCTACCTTCCGTTGATTGAGGTGCGGCGAACG
>JACLAD010010854.1_pt1 | contig 26143 bp, 21 predicted proteins | sample 8027901 | NCBI WGS metagenome assembly JACLAD01 (sample SAMN15725071, study PRJNA655200) | protist metagenome | isolation source: fluorescence activated cell sorting (FACS) single amplified genomes of... | place: Spain: Blaines Bay Microbial Observatory, Mediterranean Sea | collected 2016-07-05 | reverse complement strand
AGGTCCAAGCAAAATGTGATGACAATAATAAGCTATTCGAATAATTCCAATGTCTGCCACTCTCTTCGTGCGAGCGCAGGTATTTGCGAACCGCGCACAAAAAAATACAGCCGCGCTTAAAAAAATAAAAAATCAATCATAAACAATACCTGCTGCCTTCACTTGCTGGCGCGAATTTTTCTTCTCGATCGCTTTCACAATATCATCTCGCCATTTCTTAATGGTTTGAGGCTCAGTATTACAATACAATTGGAACATTTCATGATATTGCTGAGCTGTAGGAACTTCCATATTGTACTCCCTCTCGATCTTTCTAAATAGATTATTCTGTCGGTTTGTGAACATCTTCCATTCCTTCAATCGCTGGCGCATTAATTTGAAGGTTTGCTGCTTGGCTAGTGGACAAATCGTTCTACAATTTCTAATGTCTCGTAAAAAATTGCTCGCTTTGTCATTAACCACCTCTGGTAGTTTATCCTTTGGTTTGACATCCTCCCCCTTTTTGATCCTTTCCTGGTAGTCTGAACCATTCCTAAACGGTTGTCGAAAGAACGTTAAAGTCGCTTCTTTGGTGCCTTCATCCAATCGTAATCCAAAATCACCTGCGCTGAACATATTGCACAATTCCTTGGTCTTTGAAGTGTCGCGCGCCCACCATAATCGCTCATCCACGGTGAAATCGTTGTCTCCCATGGCGCTGATCTCTTCCTTTTGTGTGAGAGGTGGTTCGTTCTTTGCGATGCGCTCGCGTGCAAGCTTTGCTAGTGGTTGGCTGAAGAGAGATGTGTCGACGAAAGTATTTTCCGGCTTGCATTCCATACATTTGATTTCAGCCACGCCAGGGTGCTTTCGGCATCCACCACAACCTGGCTCGGGGCAGAGCAAACGGGCCTTACCATGAGGACATGCGTTACATTCGATATCCGTACAATCCTTTTTCAACCGACCGTGCTTACATCCGCCGCAACCGATATCTAAACACCATTTAATCAAATTACCATGCGGACATCCATTACAGCTCGGCTTTTTACAACTCTCTTTACACTGGGGATGGTTCGAACGATCCTTATGATGGCAAGCTCCGCAGTTCTGGCATTTTGCGCGGTTTACATCCCTCTTCCTGACTTCGATTGCTTCACCGTTTGCTTGAATCAAATCTTTACATGCAAGTGCCTTTTCCTTATCGGCTTCGTTTTCAAACATCACATACGCTCTGTTGTTGTTCTCGTACGTCCTGATGTTTTTAACCGGGCCGAATTTGGATTCCATCAATTCTTTGATTTTTTCTTTATTTTGGCCGGGTGCGAGGTTGTATAACGTGACGGCAGGACAGACGCAAGGATTATCGACCTTACAATGCTTGCGAACATGTGGCGCTTCTAACGTTTTTTGTATTGCTGCTATTTCCTCCGGCGTCTTCTTATCTGCATCCGGAATTTGCTCATTGCTTGGGCAGGAACAGCCATTGCACTCTCTCATTCTACAACTGATGAAAAGCTTACCATGAGGGCAACCTCCACACTGCTTATCTAAACAATAGCGTTTCAACTTACCATGTATGCAACCTGAGCAGTCTATATGCATGCAATTACGTTTGAATTCGTTGTGGGGACACCCACCACAAGTTGACATCGGACAATCTAACACATGCCAGACACCATGTGGACATGCCTTTGGGAATCTATTTTTATCAATCTCGCCTTCGATTTTGCGGACGGACCATCTTCGAGCAGGTTTTACGCGTACATTTGACTCCTTCGGACGGGATGGGAAATTCAAATCTGCGAGCTTACGTTCACTTGCCTCTAATTCCTTCATGGTTTCACCCTTCTTACTTCTGCGGACTGGTGGTACAGCACTCAACAGTGCAGCTTTTCTTCTTACTTCTATCGTGATCGTGTCTGGACATGGTAAACAGATGTTGGGGATAGAATCTGCGGAGTATTCGGAATCGCCGTTCACGTTTTGCATGATTGCTCTGACCATGTCACTGTGATTCTTCATACCATTGACCGATAGAATTTCATCACCTGCTTTGGGAACTTGGTTCGGTCGATACAACTCCTTCAAACACTCGACACATCCTTCTTTCACCTGGACTTTGCGCTGATTCCAGAAGTTCCAGTGCTTCTTACCCTTATCTGACATTAGATCAACCTTACTCTTTCGATTATTGATGGATTTGTGCGCGCTTACCATCATATCATCAGGTAGTTTCTGGAACGGCTCGCTATTTACAAAATCCGTATTAAAACACAACTCATCCCCCAACCGGCACACATGACTATGCTCCCGGTGGTTGCACATCCACACTTGACTTCTCGGCTGTAGTAAATCATTCGTCAATCTATCCAACGGCGATCCAAAATACCTAAAAAAGCAAAAAAAATGATGGAATTTGGATAAGAAAATAAAAAAATGTTATTGAAGTACCATTCGCGACTGGCCGCCACCATCACTTTTGGATCTTCGTCACTCATTCCCTCTGGCTCATGTGCGCGTACTACTAACCCATACCGATTGCTGACGCATCCTTGATCCACGCAGCCGAATAAGCTTTGTAAACATGGGGACGGACCTTTCTTCATCGTCAAGCTAAATGTAATCTCAGGGAGGCAGACAACCGGACCGCGACGTCGACACTGCTCTCGCATCCACTGTACAAAGTACCGTGTGTTTTGGCCAGTTTTCATTGGCTGACCTTGATCGTTGAAGGAAAAATCATTGTACTTCTCAAGAATCGGACTCCACGTATTGTGCTGCTCCATGGTCGTAAGCGAATGATACGGCTGAGGATCCCTTTTGTTAATCGGGTTAATCATAATGTGGAACTTGGGTGTTTCATAACCAAAACTGGTAACATGGTATTCGTGCTCTTCATGATTGACGCGGAAGGAATATGTGTTTGTGACTTGTTTTTGATTAGCATGTCGATCACCAACGCCTGTACACGCCGCTCTCTCAATGAAATTCCAATTTTTATGTTCCGGCTTATCCCTCTCCATTTCGAAGCATACGACGGTTAAATCCCTTAAATTATTGGTAGAACTCTCCTGATTGACTAGATGCTCATCTGCACTCGACCCAAAGGATACAGCACCTGCTAGATACCGCCCGTACGTACATGCTAGATTCAACACCGCACTACCACCCATGCTGTATCCATAACAGTGAATCGCTCTTAGATTTAAGCACGTCTTTCCTTTAATCCTCTCATCAAGACTCAATCGAAATATACTCTCCTCTAATATTCGAAAAACAACCTGCTCATTATACCCTAAATGCCAGCCATCTTCACTTTCACAGCGTAATAAGGGCGAACGCGATGACGTCGGTCCGGGCATATCCGCACTGTTTGCTAGTGGTATGATTGTGATGTACCTTCTTCTTAATTTCTGTGAGTAAACCGCATTGCGCCAATGCTGCTCCCATGGTTGAGTTAGCGAGTATCTGGAATGTAGGTATAAACAAATCGGCCAGCCCTCCTGGCTGTCGTGAAGTGTTTCCAATGTTTTCGGATCGTTCGGATCATCATTCGGGCCGTCTTCAACGCGGTGGGGGAGAATTACTATCCAATTAACCTCATGAAATTCACCAGTGCCATCACCGCTTGGCATTTTGATATTATATCGTCTGGTATGTCGTTCCATATATTTCAGTGATTCACCCGTGTTAAAACCGGGGCCTTCATCCCTGGTAAACAAATATCAAAATTATTCGAATGCAATCTAAAGAGTATGACAAAAAATATTGAATCGTACGAAGATGATGCTGCTGCTTCCTGCTCTTCTGGCACTATACTCGGTGCGGGCGCCTCCGACGCGGTTTCGTCTTGCAGTGTTTTCATGTCCGCATCGACACTCTGGCTAGGGGTTGACGCCATCATGCGCTTGAAAAGCTTCTTAATCCACCGAGCCGTCGCTACTAGGGCGATCATAAAACAACCGCCTCCAATCCTTTTTTCTACCACCACCACTATTTTGTAATTTTTTTAGGTTTGCAATTTGTAATTGACTGTTAGTAATGTATATTATTTATAATATTATAAAATATTGTAAAACATACATAACTATACATGACGTCACGTAGCCAGGCCTTGGTTATTTAGGGTTTTAAAATGTTGAGAATATTGAAATTAAAATGAATTTTGAAATTGAAAAAGTGCGGACAAAATAGGGGGTTACCAAACGATATTATATTCATACAGGTATTTTGAGACTCTATTCTATGTACTAACTACATCACTACAGACGACTCTTCACCACAAGGGATGTTTCAAAAGATAATTATTAGTGCAAAAAATTAATTAAAACGAATGATTTATTGCGACGGTTTCTTAAAGCTGATCTTCATCTTCCCAGGCGCACTGCCGTCGCCCGCGCTCTTGATCTTAATCTTCACCTTACTCGGAGCGCTTGTTTGTTCAGTGGTTGGCGCGGGTCGTTTGATACCCTGCTGTGGAGGCGGTTGGCTGCTTGCTGCTGGTTGTTGTAAAGGTGGTTGACTGCTCGCCGCGGGTTGAGGCGGTGGGTTGGTTTTGATCTTAACCTTCGTAACAACTGGCCTTGACGGCGCCGGCGGAAGTTGCTGGCCAGTTGAAGATGCATGCGCGGCAAGCTGTGCGGCGCTCAACCCGGTGATGGAGGATGACTGATCTTGCCTCACCGGCTTTTTGATTGATATCTTGGGTACGGGATTGCGCTGTTCTAAGAGAGGGCGGTCAAGTTGATTTGTACCTTGCATAGCCGCAAGCACCTTCTTCCATTTCGCCATGTAATGCTCGCGAGCAGCCACGCCAATGTGATAATAGCTGCTATCCCGCCCACCTTGCGCCTGCCTGCCGTTGAATCGACAGCAATTAGCCCAGATGCGCTGCATATCTAAATGGTATTCGATTGGTTTGCAATACCTTCTTTGCCGGAGTTTGTCTCGCACGGTGGGGAAGTCCATCGGAAGCTTCACACCAAGCTCGTCAACAATCTTATCCTTATAGATCTTGAACGACTGCGCCGTTGGAAAGTTATCCTTCACTCTCTTATCAAAGGTAAGCTGCGCACCATGGACATGCTTATTGATACTCGCGATTATACCATCACACGCGTGCATCCAAGCATCAGTCCATGGGACTTCAGGGACGTTATGATCGATGTCGAATGGAATGTTGTAACATTTGTTCAACCTACCCAACGCAGCAAGATCTTGACTCCTTTGTGACATTACCTTCCTCTTGTCCGCCAATTTGATGCTACAAAATGTCAAAAACAAAAAGAATATGAAAAATAAATGTTTGCAAATAATGATTCAAAAAAAAAGAAATGAAATAGTACTCTGTGTGCTTGATCCAGGTATGTGTTGGCTTGGCTGTCGATCGCATACCCATCAAATACGACTCTTCCAACTTCCACACGCGTACGCTCTCCATCTTGTTCCACTGCTCTTCGTCCATCTTTTCCGGGCGTGTCTCTGGTTTAATCATACCTATCATGCATGCCATGACTTGCCGGATGACAAAGGGTAAGGTCTCGGAGATTGCTTTTACGCAGCTGGGCCAGGCTGTGATGGCTTTCCACATGCGAAGTAAGCGCTGTTTGGTCTTTTGGAATTCTTCCTCACGCTGCTGTTGCATTTGACTTGTGCTACCAGAGAAGACAGCGGTGCTGTGGAATTCATGCTCTTTCATCAATGCGAGGCACTCTTCCCATTGCCATATTAGCGCTTCAAACTCGAGGTACGTGTCGGTTTTGTTACGGCGAGGCTGATTTGGTGGTGGTTGCCCGCTGCGCTGTGCGATTTTCATTGCCTCTTCGTATTCTTCCCGTTTGCGCCCGCTGTAGTCGAATTTCTCTGATTTGAAAAGCTGGTCCGTGTAATGAAGGACTTGCTGGAAGCATTCCAACATTGCTGACTTTGGCTTCTTCGCGTATGCCTCATAGAACCACTTCCGCACGCGGCCGATTGCCGCCGCCCGCCGGATGTTCCTATTCAAATCTAGAAACCGCTTGGAATCTTGCTCCTGTGGTAGGAAATACTCGTCAAAGTTCTTCATCTGCAAATGTGGAAGGACAGTTGGAATGTAACCGCATACTTCAAGAACTTTTTCAAGGACGACGCAATGTCTCGACTTCATCGCATCCTCAGACGTTTTCGCCACGTCCAATGCCTGATGAATCCTGCTAAGCGCGCTGGTTTCATCTTTGAAATTCCGATCAGAACCCATCAATATGACGTAGTTAATCGAGCTGATAAGGTCCGCGCGGAGCTGACTACCGTCCCATTGGTTGCCTCGGTTGTCAAACTGCCAAATCAACTCTAATATCATACGGAGGATTTCGGGATTGGTATATGGGTTCTGCCGTTCAGCAGGGATAGCGACGCGTAGACCTATTTCCGTTGGTAGCGGACCGCGCGCTTTCATGACCTCTTGGAAGACAATCGACAACAAGAACATTGTGGCTGGTCCACCGCCAAACTCGGCGACAAATTTAACCTCATCCCCTCTCCCCTCTTGCTTTTCCAACAATACCTTGACTGATAAAAATTCAATCACCGTCTTCAACGCTTCACACGTCTGCAATCCCTTGTTGTGTAAATGCACCAACGCTCGTATTGCCCTTGCGCGTAGACCATAATACCGACTTTCGTTTGATATGTAATTTGTCAACGCTTTCACGACGTTTGCTGTGGGTAGATGTTGCAATGCTTTGATCGCGTGCCACTCCGCTATTATACTGTTTGATTCGACCAGCATGCTGATCCACATGTTGGTGTGCTGACAGCAATGTATCCTCGCTAAGGGATGGCGGAGGTCGGGGTCGACTAATACATACCCGGGAAGGTTTGACTCGTCACCATCTTCCAAACCTTTACTCTTTTTCATCTTACCAATAGGCACGGTTTCAAAATTACGGTTTCTACTCGATACCATAAAATTGATTTTCTTATCGGTGTCGGCAACGGCTACTCGTACGTCGATCTGACCTGTCCAGAACTTACCATTTTGATCTTCCGGGTATTGAGGGTCGGGTTTGGGTATGCGCAGGCCCCAGACAGGGTCTTGCGAGCTGCTGGCGTAGCCGAAACCGTTTCCGCCATCACTGTGGACCACTAGCACCGGGTCGATGCCACTATCGCAGAGACCTTCACCTCTACTCTCTTCTAGGAGATTACTGCGCGCATGCCAATTTCTCTGCAAAGCAGTAATACCTGGTGCGGTGGGTGCTTGTTGCAGGCATAATTCCATCTTGTTAGCTTTTGTATTGAGAAGCATGCCCAGCTGGTATGTCGGTGCGCCTGTTCCGTATACGAACTGTTCGAAGAAGTTTTCAAAGAATGGTCGTTCGCTGGATGCGTCATTGATGGTGTCCACATAATATTTGAACATGTCATGAGTTGTTACCGTGAAGGCGGCATCCTCTTTGTTTGCTGCACGTACTTGCTTTTTCCAGAACTTCAAAAACAAATTCTCACCAACTCGATCACATAAACAATGAATAACCAAGCTTGCTTTCATCAAACGTATTTCATCATGCACAGTATCCAATGAACCGGAATTTGGCCATTTCCATTCAAAAAGCGCGGCGAGGCGCTGGGGTACTGCAAGCGGGCGCCAATCCTCACCCCGTGCAACCAACTCTAAAAACCGCTCCTGCCGCTGCAGCAATCTGAAAATCATCTCATTACGCCCGAACCAATGCCCTGCGAATTTATCACTGAAATACTGCTGCAAACCAAGCATCATCCAATTATCATACCGCGCCTCTGGCTTTGTTTGTAACCTAGTACCAAAAAAACTCGCCGCCAAATTCTTCGTTATAATATCCTGCATCTCCTTGGTCACCTCCAATTCATCGTTCTGATGCATCTTTTCATAATCAACCACGATTAGATTGCCGAAATTCATGCTTGGACCGAAGGAATGCGGCCGGAAAAAAGTTGGTATGAAGAGCAGCGTGTAAGTGTCGTACGGGAGGGGCAGCTCAAGCTGGGACTCTAGATACTCCGCAACGTTTGTAAACCACTTACCACTACAATTGAACGCCTCCTGACTAGTACCCAACGGCGCAACCACTGCCAGATCGCAATTCTTCGCCGGCCAGAACTCCTCGTCCACATCAACCCTTGCCGACTCTACTATCTTCGGATCCCTTGGTACGCGTATATCATGCGTTATAAACCGACCAACATATAACCCTATCGACCGACCGCACACGGGTAATACTGAATCGTACATGTATACAACACGTGGTAGTGTGTTGGGATCGCTCCGTGGGAGGTAGTATTTGTCGACGAGATGGCCACTGGCAACGACGATGTTTGGGGATTGTTCGTCGTACGCGCAGATGTAGCGAGCGCGCTGTACTATTTTTGGATCGCCCTCAAGCGTTGGAAAAAAATATTCATCATGATTGCAGTTCGTGCAAAAATACTGCGCGTTGTACGTTATAGTATCGCATCGCATGCTCCCGCCAATGAAGAAACCGCTATTTGTCAATGGGTTTGGATGGTCGAGTACCCATGCTACGTGCACGAAGAAGATCTCCGTGTACTGGTCTTCGTCTTCTGGTCGCTTGCTGTAGAGTTGGAGGAGTGGCTGGGGTAGTTGAATGAAAATGCAGCCGGTGCCCGATTGCTGTCGGTCCGCGGTGACGGATTGGTGCTGGTCGAGGTATGTGTTCACATCCTGTGTTCCTTTGTTTGAGTATTTCTCCCAAGCGCGGGCCGGATGCTCATGATTAGCGGACCAATTCGGTTTCTCCTCCGTCGTAGTTGGTGATGCGCTCGTGCCGCTGACCATGGATTCCTCATCTGTGCCCTCGGCTCGACCGTATGAGATTGAAATGTTGGTAACCCTTACAGGCGCATTGATCTTTATGTTTTTGTGACCTAGGAAAAAATGGAAAATGTGGATCATAAAATTGCATTTTGTTTCTTCATTCTTTTTCGTTTCCTGTACCCTTTTTACAATGAAAACAAACAACAAAGCCAAAACGGATGGTCCGGAATTCGCGAAGTGGATGGAAGCGCGCGCGGCTCTTCATCATGATGGTTCGGGGGGCTGTCACTTAACAAAACCACGTTATTTGACGCAAAATCTTTCGCCCGCGAAATGTTGCCGCTATGCGTTTCCTCTGCCTATTATTACCGCGAAAATCAAAAAAACTAAAAACGGTTGGTCGGAAATGCAAAGCTTAGGCGTGGCGGTTTGCTTATTTGCATTTGCTAATATTTTAGCACAAAAGGCGGGCGAATCTGGGCACTCAAACCAGGGCAGTAGCCATGTCCTAGAAAGCCAGATCTAAAGATTGAACTTGAAGTCGGCTCAAATGAACCCAGGCGACACGTCAATTGCAAAAGCCGCGCGCATTGCTCCTTCACTGCGTACCTTTTATAACCTGCATCTCGAAGCTACTCCTTCCAACTAACTTACTACCAACCACAATCTCAATGGTCTGCCACGCTGATAACGCCTTCACCTTTGGCAGGTCGGGCGGCATTTCACTTCCGACTGCAGACATCTTTATTGATTCGATTTAAATTAAAATTATTATGGTACAAAATTGAAAAGCTTACTTAAAAAATTAATAGTCAATACAAGACTTGAGACAAAATTTTGATGCTGTACACTTTTGATGGACCACACAATTACATAAAAATGGAATATATGATCTGTGATATAAATTCATGTATGACTAAACTACCACCCAACAAAACTATTACAAACCTCGACAATGACATCAATTAATTTAGAAATTCAATATTATTAATTTAAAAGTAAAATCTCGTAGTGTATTGTATATAATTAATTTCAATTACATGTCGTGTAACATTTCTTGGACCGAATTCACCATGCCGAAGATACTAGTGCTGACCGCGATAAATACAACGAATAAATGCAGGCTGAACTTTAGAAAATCAGTACTGATCACATTCGTAAAGCTCTTCCATTTACTTATCCCCCTGCCATCATCCCTCCTATCCTGCTTTGCTCTGCCGTCAGCACCATCAACACAGTATTCATACAGCAAACTCCGACTGGTACTATCCCGCCGCTGCTCGACCAAACTTCTCCCAGCCCAGTAGAACCAAATTGGAAATATACTAATCACACCACCGGGTACAATACCAAGGAAATCCTTGAATAACCCACCTGGTAAACACGCTAATCCCAAGCTGAACGCAACTAAACCAGCCCGGTATCCACTTCTCTTGCATCGACTCTCCTTCATGCTTGGATAGTTCTGCTCCACGCTGGAAAACACGCACATCAAAATGACAGGGATCTGGGTGAGCATCAATGACACACATGCGATACTCGCCACATACCAACCATCTCTAAAATTGTGAAATTTGTCGTGGATTACCGTCAATATTTCATCATCAACACTGCCGCCAAAACCGAAAGCGGTAACCACCGCAAACACCAAATAGAATATCGTCGTCAAGAAATTACCTGTACAAAAAAAGAAAATCGAATTTGAAATTTTATAGAAAAACTCATCAAAATTTCTTTCTTCGACTCCAATTGGTGACAGAATGCATCTCTTCTTCTTTTTCCAATCCTTCTTGGATGGCAGGCTGGATCATTAGCGCACTGAAGGAGTAAATGAACATCACCGAGCTTCCAATGAAATCAATCAAATTATCTGCAGGATTAACAATAAAATCAGGTGCCGCCGGCCTATCTCCAAGTTTCCCCATAATCATCATTACACTACCAACCAGAACCGGCGTCAACATACTCAATGTAAAGACCTGCCCGAGGATCCCTGCCCAACCAAGGCTGCTCATATCTTTGCTTTTGAGGGCAACGAAAAATATTAATGGCGAAGCAAACACCCTCCACATTACCTTGCCCAAATACTCATGTGGGTTAATGGGATATAGTAAATCCATTTGCTCCCCGAACAAAGTGAACAATAATGTCGATGCAAAAAATAAATTGAAATTCCAAAACACATCGATCACCTTCTCCAGGCACACATTCCCAGTTAAAAACTTGGATATCGCACTCATCTCAGTAACCCTCCCATCCAGACCAACCTTCCGCAATAGTAGTAATGCATCGTAATAACACCACATACACACCGCGCTGGAGTACCCGCTCCAAAATAATGTAATCAACCCAAATAAAAATCCCATTGCACCCATCGCCTTGGTCTGCAGCAGCGTACAAACACCGATATTCCCCGTCACAAACAAGAAAATGGCTGCTACCTTGGACAGCCCCTCCTCATCCTTTTCCACATTTGAGATTATATGCGTGGGATGCTCGCTGACTGGACTCGCCCGGTCATATTCGACGATTGATTCAATATCTGGCCTCAGCTGCAAGGAATAACATTGTATTAGTAGGAGGAAGATTAATTTGGTAATCATTGCTTGATTTATCAAATTGAAATGAATATATTGTGCAATATCACACCATGTGAGTGTTTAAAAAATTAAAAGACTGTAATTTTGTAGTAATTTGAAAATAGAAAAGTATGATCACGTCTAATTAGAGGTGATAAATTGAACCGTTACACTTGAAACATACGCAAAAATAAAATAAAATATTAATGAACGTGTATAATGTTTGTATGCGAATTCGCAACCATAGGTAAAAAACATTTACATGGAAGAACGTTTTCGATCAAGAATTTCAAAAGCTACTTAATCAATATCATAACTACTGATATCCAAACAACTCGCAACTTCGCACAAATGATGACTTGAGATACATTCATGATTTTTCCTAAATGTGTGTACAAATATGTATGTTGTCACATCATAATACCATTATTGCTGATTCATAAGCTTGCTCAATTCAATGCAAAAATCTGCCTCGCTGCCAATTGACAGTGACTGTAGAAATGATCGTGCACTATCTGGAATTTGACCAAGGCGTTGTAAAACATGCCGTAAGAACGATATTTTGGATAGAACGGCAGGGTCTACCAAATCTTTGTTGATGCGTTCCAAAACGTCCCTGGGGAGAGTTTTAAATGTTGATTTTGACGCAACTTTGATCATACTCAAATGACTTAATTCATTTGCCGGGAAAACTATCTTCAGCAAATGTTTGAAACGAGCTGTAATATCATTCTCATCAGCGAAAAAATTACGAAACCATTCAATCGCGTAATTTTCTTGTTGGCTTTCAAACAAAGATGTGATAACGTATTCAACAGCATCCTGGTGACTGCGTGCAATTTTACCTTGGTAATTATGGGAATTTGCATAGTTTGAACAGGTCGGATGGACATGCACACTGACCCTCCGCCCTTCTTCGTTAAAAGTAGTGGCAAACCAACAACAACGCGTTGTATGCCAGCTGACACCATAGACATCTTTAATACCGCACTGTCTCATTGCCCTATTCATCTTTTCACGTTCAAACGCAGGATGCTTCCACTGCAAGCGACTGGCTAAGGATAGTGTAAGAAAACAAAAAACTCTCATAGTTAAAGTAGAATTGCAAACGATACTGTTTTGAATATAAAATTTGAAATTTCGTACATTCAAAACGATCAATTGTGACTAATGCATGGGGGTCGGGTAACGATCAAATTGAAAACGCACAAATTCAATCTTTTGGATAATACGTTCACTTGTAGTGAAACGATAATGACGTTTAGATGTGGAAATGATCTAGTATAATTTCTTATGACAGATAGACTACCAAATCAACAAGGTACAATCGGGAATGACATTTAAATTTAGATATTGATTGGTGTCGATAGCGCAAATTCGGGATTTGCACCGCGAAAATATAGAATAATATATATGTAGACTTTGAATTTAGAAAATATTGTGTATGCCCTCACATGGACTCTTCCATCTGCTGGGACGAAACGTCGGCAGAGTCGCTGATCGAAGCGAAGACAGCCTTGATGTCTTGGACATCCTTCGGCGAGGGAGGAGACTTTCGACGCGTGCCAAAATTAAATTCACATACCGAGGGGGCCAACATCAGCTCCGGAGGGCGTGGCGTAGTGGTTGCGTTGCGCTCAAGTTCTTCGATTGCGTTGCGCTCAAGCTCTTTGAGTGGTTCACGGGCTTGTTTTTTCATCTCTTTTGCAACTCCCGTCGCTCGAGCAGTTGCCTTCAAAAGTTTGATGATCTCCGGGTTTTTATTTTCGATGGCCAACGCGATCAAAGATTTTCCATCCGGCCTTTCTTTGAGGAGGTCAACAGCAGAGATGGCGGAGCAAGATCGCATCATTCGGATGACCGGTTGCTGCATGTACATAGGTCTGTATTCCGGAAACAAACTGAAGACCATCCTTGCGGCAACTCCATTAAATACCCAAGAGTTTTCCATGCCCTCGCTGCCATATTCACCGTACTTCAAAAGGGCAGAATGCGCTTTGCACGATTGGGCAAAGCGAGACAAAGGGGTTGTGCAGAGATCCGCAACGGTGTCCAAATCATTGTCCTCACAAGCGCGGTGAAAGGTATCACCGGTGTTCGCATTTGCATGGCGGAGTAGCGAAATAATTTGAGGATCCTTGTTCTCGACAGCAAGTTCCAAAGCAGTTTTGTCATCATGCCTCTTGGATCTCGTCTCGATGCCCAACTTGCATTCACCTTCATACGGGTACTCCAAAAGCACTTGTACAACGTCGATATCACGCGACGCAACGGCTGCAACCAAGGGTGCACCATTTTTTTCTGGGTTGGCGCCCCGTTCGAGCAGGTGGTACACCACACCAGTGGCAGCGACTTCAGCAAACAAGCTGAGTGCAGACGCGCCAGTGCTCTCATCGCAATGATTCGGCGTTGCGCGTTCATCATTATCGAGTACCAAATCAATCAACTTCATACTCCTGTGTTGCTCATCCGCAGATGGTCGAATGTATCGATATCCGCGGTCAACTTTGTGACCCCAATAAAATGACGTGGCAAGCTCCCAAAAGATGTTCGGACCTTGCTTGATGTTAGCGTGATGTTGGAGTAAGAATTCGAAAACCTGAAAAAACAAAGCAAATATCAGAAGTACTCATCATAAAAAATCGAATGTAAACCTAACACAAAAAAAAACTTACCTCAGGGTGGTTGCCTTGTGCTGCGAAATGTAGCGCGGTCAGCCCTGGACGAGGCACATCGCTCTTCTCTACAAGACCTGGCCGCTTCTGAGAGAAGTTACGAGACCTCTCCACCCTCAGAGCATTAGGCTGAGTGGCAACATTCACATCGAATTCTGGCAGCAAAGTCGAAACCAACTCCAAGTTCCCACCTTGGCATGCGTGCATGAAAATATTCATACCGGAGCGAGGATTTACATACTGCAAATCGGCACCATGATTTGCGAGCACGTCGAAGACATCTCTGTTCCCCATGGATGCTGCAATTGCCAACACGCTGTCACCACGAAGATCGACCAGAACAACATTTTTGGTGGCACTGTCCACCCGGTACTTAGCCCCTGCTGGATCAACCTCGAGGCAGTGTTGAACCAACGGTAGGTGTCCAGCCATAACAGCCTCAACGATGAGCTTACCTGCCTCTCGGTCCTCAATGGTATTCAAATGATCCACAACAGCTGGGTGGATATTCTCCGTCACGATAAAATCAAACCAATTTTCCTGCTTACGCTTGAACGGACCCCACTCCTGGTGAAGCCGAAACTCCGACAATGGCATATTGCCAATTTTTGTTTTGACCGCTTCAACTTCTTTTTCATGAATAAGCTCCAAAATGAAACTTTCATCTGACTGAACACTTTCAACCACCCGCGCTTCAGCAGATTGGTAACCGAAATCCAATTTAAGGCCAGAATCCATTTTAAGGCCGGCGGCACATGTGAGGTGTACAAACGTAATTATCTTTGTAGTAAACATTTTGATTTATTGTAAGAAATAGTATAGATTAGTAAAATGAAAACCTGTAGGTAAGTAGAACTTTTGAGTATATTGCATATACGTCGTAATTCTGGGGGGTGGGGTAACGTTGATAATATAGGATTTTGAAAACGTATGATAATGGTATTTTTGATATAATGATGTTTTAGACACATGTTTGAGACGCACGACCGGCGCACAATAATAATCTACCTCCTATCTAAACGCTAAAACCACTACCAAACACTTCTACATACATTGCTCTCTGATTATTTTCAAAATTGGTTGCTCGTCCGAAAGCCCGGACTAAAAACATTATTGCTCTTTTGTATATGTTGGATGTATATAGTATAAGTGTATGTGTGTATGATTGGTAATTATTATTTGAAGAAACACACAGTAAGTAATAAAATCGTAGTATCCAAATTCATTTTCTTTTATTTTCCATTGGCCATATTGACGATTGCATTCCAGACGCCGAAGATGCTGGTGGTTGCAGCGAGAACGAGAATCAGCATGTGGAATATAAATTTGATAGGGCCGTTTGCAATGACCTTACCTACTGCTTGGCAAGTGGTGATAGGCTGTAAGCTAACATCTCCATTTACCACATTTTCCCGCTTCACACGCTCTCTCAAATCGCCCACATCGTTCAACGCTTCGACATCATGATCTAACAAACTCCTTGATCCAACATCCAGACTTTTCTCCTTCATAACCAACGCAGCGTAGTAAAACCAGACGGGAAACACAAGCGTAACAGTAGTCTGCGTGACGCTCGGTATCAAGCCCATCATATCTTTGAATAAACCACCGGGCAAACACGCCAGCCCTAATCCAATACCCAATAATAACGTGCGGAACATATGCTTCTTACACCGGTCCGTTTTCAAACTCGGCCACCTTTGCTCCGCCGCAGAGTAGACGCACATACTAACCTGAAAAAAATAAAATTTTGAAAAAAGAAATAGATTTTGATTGAAAAAACATGAAAACCGAACAAATTTATTGAAATTTGAAAAAGATTTTTGAATGTCCCTTTCTTGGACCAGGGGCAGCTGATCCAGCATTAATAACACGCATGCAACAGAACTGACATACCAGCCAATTCTAAAATCGGGGAAGTTATCATAGATAATCGTTAAAATTTCATCCTCAACTGGACCAAAGCCAAAGATGGTAACCAGACTAAATGCAGCGTAAAACAGAATGCAAAATGCATTGGCCCACGCAATCACCTTCGGCATTTCACTCTCATCTTTCATTTGCACCTGCACACTTGGCACAACAACGATACTTCCATATGAAAACACCAATGTGCAAATCGATCCAAAGAACTGAACGAAATTATCGAACGGATTTACCATCATCGGCGGGGAGGGCGGTCGGTCGGACATGTCGCCGAGGATGTTCATGATGGCGCCAACCATAATCGGCCCGAGCATAAAAAACGTGAAGAAATAACCTACAACATTGAATAAATTTCATCAAATCATATTTTTGAATTCCATTTCAAAAATGAATACCTAACGGCCCGGCCGCCTTCAGGCTCTTCATGTCAGGAAAATAATTCACAACCGCCCACACAAACGGAAAGACAATTGCCCTCCACCTCGCTTTGCCGCTGTACTCATCAGATGCAAGCGGTGCAAGTAAATCCATTTGCTCGCCAAATAGAATGTAAAGCATGCAGGTAGTAAAGAATAGATTGAAATTCCATAGAAAGAATGCGAAATTGTATGCAACTTTACTCCCCGTGACAAATTCCGCGCAATCGCACATCTCAGCGGTGTCACGCCGCAACCCCAAATCACGGAGCATGCACAACGCATCGTAATATAAATACATCGCGACCATCGACGCAAGGCCGCTAACCACTAAGATGCTGCTGCCCGTGATTACTCCCATGTGACCAAGCGCCCATGTCTGCATGAGAACACCTACTCCAATGGTTGCCGCGACACATAAAAACACCTACAAACGCATTTACATTGAGAAAAACCTATCTAAAATGTTTGAAAATGAATAATTACCGCTCCCTGCCAAGAAATTTCAGAGCCCTCCTGCTGATTCTCAATAATCTCACCCCCGCCAATACCCTCTTCCTCCGCATACTGGATTACATCTTGATTAGAAGGCGGACCCGAATTAAACGAGTCATGGCTCACGGCGGATTGAAAACTCTGCTGCGCGGTGACGGGGGGCTTGAGAGAGATGGCATTTGCTAATGGTAGCAATAGTAATACGGCACCTTTCATGTTGTCTCGATTTGAATTGATTTGTATATATCTTAATATCAAAAATTGTATATGTTGCCCAAAAGTAGAAGAAATCCAAAAAAGTAAATGATACAATAGCAAATGCTGGTATTAGGCAGAAACAAAAATGACAATTGATTGGATTATTATGAAAAACGTCTCTTCAGTCGTTGATCAAAACAAATATATATAGATTTCACTACTGTGAGATTCACAACATAACATATATAGATTTCATTCAAACATGAGCAGAGACACGTTTTTGTGATCATGTTTCATTGAACCAAAATATGTGAAACGTTATTTGTATCAACATCAAAATGTTTTTGACGGACTACTTCAAAATAGATAAGTAACAACTGATAATTATATGCATACAAACAAAACAATCAACCATGTATGAATGATAATAAATGCAATCAAATATCTTCTTCATCTTCCATATGGAACTCGTCGACAGAATCTGCAAAATGATCGCGATCTGGCGTTAGCATGGCCTCGCTCTGACTCATGAAAATACTACTATCAGACTGGATGTCATCGGAATCATTTTCCATACCCAGATCCGGCTTACCTAGACGAATGAATGAGTCGGGGGCTTGTGATAAGGTCGTCGGCGCGCTGCTTTGCGAGATCACATCTGCTTTGGTGCCGTACAGCAAATAAGCTGCACGACCGGAAACATTTTTCTTGATGACGTAACATTCGTGGTAACTACCAGGAGAATGTGATTCAGCGGTGAGAGAATTGCACACGCGGGATAGATGACCGAGGGCAATTGCATCTGAACTTGGATGAACTCCAAACAGGAGACAACCAGCCTGTGCTTCCACTTGCACGGATAAATCCAAATTTGATTGGCGTAAGTGTAATGTGCAATGGAAAACAATCTCAGATTCGCTGTGGTTGCAGGGTAAAACGGTACGTTCTGATTCAATCCTGGCCTCTGATATTGGAAAATACCGATCGCATATTAGACAGCGACGCTGCATACGATCTTCGATTTTTGGCGGACTAATCCCAACAACGTCAAAGCCTCGCATGTGGTATATCTCAGGAACGCCCTGCAGTACATCTTTCAAACTAACCGTGGGATTATCACCTGCTTTTCTATCTTGGATTTGTAGCCGCCAAATTTCCGCCCCAGGGGGTGCAACGGTTCGCGGTTGTTGGACGAATGCGTTGGACGCTGCTGCATCGGCAAATACGTTGGACGCTGTCGCGTCGGAGGACACTGGATTCGGTTTAATTTTTTTAGGCTCTTGATGCGGCAAGGCTAACCTCTCCTGGACGTCCTTGCACCATTTCGGAAGCTTCGTGACCCTACTAGCGGGACAAATCAACCCAATCGCCGTCCGTTTGACATCACGCAGCTTTACCCAATCCCCAATTTTTAAACCATCGCTCAAATACTTGCAGGTAAACGCCTGTCGATCCCAATGCACGCCCTTGAAAACAATGGCCGTGGCGTAGGGTAGAGAGTAATCTTTTACTGAGCATGTCCAGCCTTTTTCATTGTCTAGCTTCTTTTCTTCCAAACTTGAAGTGATCTCCACCACAAAATCGTACGAAAACGTATCATTGGCCGCGTTGATATCACGCAACAACGCTCGAGTGCTATCGGGGCATATATTCTTCATCTTTAACCGCTCGGCAGACCAACTGAGTAAATGCCCTGCAACTTTCCTTTCATCGTCACTGACCGCGCATCGACCACCAAGCATGTTATAGGGTTCTTGCAGCGTCCCTCCTTCCCCCGGCTGTGGAAAACATACCACCTTTGATGATCCGCTGCGCATGCGTAAATCTACATATCGACTTTTGAACGATACCTCATACCCCCTGCAGAAGATCACATCACCTGAGCTAGGTATGGTACTCTTCTCCCTCCCCGGCAAACCTTTCAAGGGAAACTGAAGTGAAAACTGCATATGGGAATTAACCTGACTACCATCAAATGGATCAACCTCCTGAATGGACTCGTCAATCACGGCCCCATTAACTACATAGAGCTTCAACTGCTTATTAAACAACACACCCGGCGTATTCGATTCATGATAAACACACCAGAAGTTGACCAAATTATTTGTCGGCATTAAACATGTTAACGCTTCTAGTATATTGGTATTGTTCGCCGGCTTGGCCCAATCGACGTTGATGTCGGTACACTGCTGGCGGGAGTTGACCACTGCAATATCTTTTTGGGCGCAGCGTTTCACAAAGCACTGAACATCGTCACAATCGATTTTTTGCACTTGCTCCTTCTCCCTGATGTTTATACAACCCTCCCTCTGCGGCCGCGCATCGTTCCCCACTTGCTGATCATACGCACGAAACTTAACTGCATCACCGACCTTGAGAAAGGACATCAACTCGCTCCAGCAGCCTTGAAATTCAATGGTTACTACATGCTCCTCTCCATTTTCCCTGCGTATTTTGACATCGACCAAAAGTATGTTTCCCTGCCGGCCATGGTTATATAAAACCTGCCCAAACAACATGACTTTTGATTCAAAAACTATTGCTTGAGTTACATAATCTATTAGCCAGACAGAATCGAATTCAAACAAACCACCACAACAAAACAAGCACAACCAAAATGATGAGACTCTTCTTCAAGATGTCAAAACGGCAACGACGTGATCACATAAGCATATAAATAATTATTCATCTAATTAAAATGGAATACAGAGATAATCTCTTCCTCGAAACCAAGGAATTTAGAGACCCGCATAATACAATATTACTGGCCGACGCTCCGGCTATAAAAAATCATATGATTCCATTAATTAAACATTAATATAATAATACAAAACTTGTACACATTGCATCAATGTGTTAATAATATATTTAATTTCATCAGCGGATTGAGATTAATTAAGTGTATACATGACAATAAAGTTTAAAAAAACAAACCCAACCAAAAATCAAATTTTACTTCAAAAGGTCTTTCATAGACGACCAGGGGCCAAAAACCATAGTAAACAGGGGTAGGAAGATGCCGATGATGATATGCCAGAGAAAACGTAATTTATTCTTGCCCAAAGCAAGTTTGAACGCCTGCTGCTTCGTCATGGTTGTACTATAATGCCTTTCTCTCGGCACCAAAGCATCAGTCAATTCCTCATGCCCGCGCGAGCTCTCTGGTGTTTCGATGTCACCAATACTCCGCAACACCGCGTCTTCCCGCATTTCAAATGTGATCATGGCACCCCAGTAAAACGCAATCGGAATCACGAGCAACACGATCGGCGCCATCATACCAGTGACTAACCCAACCACATCTTTGAACCCACCTGGGATAAAACTAATTCCCATCCCAATCGCTAGCGTGCCCCCACGGTAGAGCGACCTGTACAACTTATTCTCTTTCAAGGTCGGTACCACCGTCTCACAGCTATCATACAAACACATCGAGCACAACGGCAACCTAAAAATCAAAATATTTCAAAAAAAACAATGGATTTGGAAACAAAAATCGGAAAAAACAACAAAATATGATAATATTTTTGTTCTTTGATGATGCACACGCAGTCGGCGGAACCAACCGCGTGTGAATCGTGAAAATAAAAAATTGTGGAAATCAAAAATCTTCCATTTTTGATGTCAAATTATCATCTTTTTTGCACGTGCGCAACGAAAAAAACGTTCACACAATGATCACATCCCTTTCTTGGACTGAATCAACATTAGACTGACGCACGCGATTGCGCCAACCATCCATTGGTAATGATAATGCGGGAACTCATGCAGCACATTTAACATTTCATCAGTAACTTTACCAAATGCAAGCGGTTGTACAATACCAAACGTAACATACGCACTCAAAATAATCATCGTTGCAGTCCAAATCACCGCTGGCATACCTAAAACAAAAATTCAAATTTTGATATAGGACAGAGATTTTGAGGAAAAGAATTTGAAAATTGTGAAAAATTGAGCAAAAAAAATCAAATCTTGGACTCTCTGGATCTTTCATTTCTGCTTGAATTGCGGGCTGAGCGGTGAGGCTGCCGTACGCGAAGATCACTTGGCATAGACTTCCAAAAAAGGTAACCGCACTGGACATATCATTTGGGGTGAGAATGACTGGCGGTGCAGATGGCCGCTCACCTACACATATTCATAGAAGTGATAAAATTGAGTGTAGTAACAAAAAAACTGAGCTTCGATCAATTATTTCGCGAAAAAAAAACTTTCATCAAACTAGGATCACCAGCAAGATTCATAGCTGCAGCAACAACCATACTCCCAAGCATCACAAACGTAGCACCTAAAAAATGAAAATTTTGATAATAGAAAAGGATTTCGATTGAAAAAACAGTGAAAATCATGAAATTTGAAGGCAAAAATATTTTTCTGAAAATATAATTTGTCCCTTCTTTGGACCAGTCCCGACATGGCCGGTCCAATCGATGGCGCGCATGTTCGGTGCCTTGAGACAAACTAAACAAACGGGTGTAAACGCAATCAGCCGCCATAAGATACTCCCGACGTAACTATCTGACCCTAACGGATGCAGCTTATCCATCTGTTCCGCGAATAGAGACCATAAGCAGGGCTGGTAGAAGAAGAGATTTATATTCCACAGCCAGAAAATAAAATTCTCAAACTTCTTATTATTCTCCGTCACAACCGCGCCAACATGGCTAAATTCTAACGTCTCATCATCCAACCACCAAAAGCCATCGCGTTGGTAAACCATCTCCCTCTCTCGACCTCCATCCTTATCAATTTTCAGCTGCAACAGCTCGTCTTCAGTGCGCTCACGCTTGAGCGCTTTCAACGTTTGGAAGTAGATAAGCATCGTTTCAGTGGAAGACAAACCACCGATGAGGATGGTCAGCGTGCCGAAAAAGAATCCCATTTGGCCAATGGTTGAGGGGAGCATGAGCACTCCCATACCAAAAGTCTGACAAACTAAAACCATCACTGTAGTACCTCAAATATCAACAAAAAAAATGAAAAAACTTTATAAATATATGAATTCATTTTTGTTTGTATACCAAAGCCAGTGCGAATTTCTTCATCCGCCTGTTCAACTATTTCACTGTCGGGCTCGTGATGATTAGTAGGGATTGAATCGTCGGAGACGAAATTTGGTTCTTTCGTTCGGCGGGTCGTTACGATGATTGGATCTGGCTGTGCCGCCGCGGCAAGTTGATCCGTTTCTAGTGGTGCCGATTCTGCCACCACATCACCATCAGTTTTCCTCAGATTTAAGGCATGTACCCCAAAACACAATAACGCTAATATATGGAATCGCGTCATCATTGTATATGCTGTAGATTTGGATTTATAATAGTATATAACTCTCTTGAAAATAAAAACAACGGTAAAATAAAAACAATATGTGTATATAGAGGTAAAATAGGTAGTAATTAGACTCGAAACGAAACTTGATTGATAAGTTCGAATACGTATTGAGTAGTGTATATTGTGCGATTCGCTACAAATTAGTTGAGCATGAACCAATAAAAGAACGTTATTATCGCTTCAAACTTGAAAAAAATAAAAAAGGACACAACACACATATTACACCACAAGAATTGAATCAATGTGAAATAATAATATTGTCAAAAATTCAAAATCAATACATTTAATTATTTAATTCTCAATCTGTACAACTACTTTGGATTCAGCATTTCAAAAGTTCAAAACGTCAGATCTCAAACCAGCTCAAAACACCGCGGTGCCCGCCTTCCACACGCCGAGGATCATAATTAGTGAACTGAGAAAGGACAACCAAACGATATTAAAAACAGGTAGACAATCACGGATCCTTGCTATAATTCCGCTTTGATCAACAGTCTCATCATCACGTAGCAATGGAGCCTGCAACGCATTCTCAACGTCGACATCGGCACAATTCGTAAGCCGCTTTGAAGCCTGCCAATACGCCAAGGCAGGAATGACTAGACCAACAGGGGGCGCGAATACGCTAGTCAGTAAATCGCAGACGCCACTCACATCTAGCGCTGTTGCATCGCTGATGAAGGACAATGTTAAGCCAAGAGCTAGAACAAAGAAGCGGAACGCGTAAAACTTCACACCTACCAAAGGGAAAGCACTGTCAATAGCATCGAATTGGCATACAGGCGTCAAAACCAACTGACTCGCCATTAGTAACACGCAAAATATCCCGGATGTACGAAAAAACCAGAGCATATCATTGGACGATGACAAAGTGTCAAGAAGGTGAACCATGTCCGTATGAATATTCCCAAACTGCAAGACCATCAATAATGCAAACCCACTAAAAACAATCAGCAAACTACCAACGGACCACCCAATCACACTCGGCGCCTGCGTCACGTCTTCCATCTGCTTTACTAGCGCTGGCATCATGGTTATACAGGCAAAGGCGAACATCGCTGTCGGCAGCGACCCGAGAATATTCAAATCGATCGGGTTAGCGGTAATTTCTGGAAGATCCACACGATCAGTGTTCGTGGACGCCGCAACCACCAGAGAACCCAGCATGACAAAAGCAAAAGATATTCCGCAATAAACCAACCAATTAAGCTTCGCGGCGTCCTTGAAGTACATCGCCACTGGAAACACAACGGCTGAAAAAATAAGCTTGCTCAGAATGGCGTTTAGACCAGTCAAATCATGCATGGTTGTCCCGAGCAGTGTCCACAAAGCAGGCTGGTATACAAACAAATTCAACTGCCAGAACCACCAGGTCAAATCTCTAGCAGCCCTGCTGTTGCTAGTTAAACACGCTACCACATGGTGCATATCAGTTGCAGATGGTTCTAAATACCACACCCCAGCGTGCTGATAGACAGGGTAAACTGCCTGCTCGTCGATATCTTGAGCGAGCTGGCGCAACTGCTTGAACTGCTCGTCGGAAAAAAGCCTCCCCTCGCGGTAAACATTCAGTCGCTCGATTAAACTTTCCCCGTCATGTTCTAAAGCCACTGCCAAATCATGCGAATGTTGATCACCATTTTCGCGTATCTTTTGCGATCTGAACTCATCCCGCGCTGCATGGCTGCGTTCCCTTTGAATCAACCGCAATGTCTCGTAATACAGCCGCATTGGTACAACATTCGCAAGCGCCGCTATAGCTAGAAATGCATACGCATTAGTAAACGAGCACTCCGTGATCACCTGTGGTAATAACAACACTCCCATACCAGTGGAGCACGCACAAATGAAACCGATTGTGTGCCACTTGCTCATTTTTCCATCTTGAACAGCTGTGTCGGCGGCATGGTCGGTTTGTACAAATGCAGAATTGACTTCCACTTCAGATCGGTAATCTTGAAATACCTAATACAAATGATAAAATCGATTTTTCTCGCACAATAAAGAAAAATGTTTCGTTTTGACATTTCTGCACCGATGTTGCTGGTGACAATTTCAAAGCATTGCAAGAAAGCCCAAGACCGGCGAGGGCAAAAAATCTGATACGACTCATCAGCGTAAAATATTATTAGTAAAAAGTTAAAACCGAAGTGGTGAATTAAGATCAAATCAATTTGAAAGAGGAATTAATTAAATGTCTGCCAAGAATAATTTTTTTATCAAGAAGAGTAATTGAAATTCACTGAGAACGTGAAGAATTAATCTGGTCTAATTAAGCTGTGTGTGATGGAACGTAAACAAAAATAAATTCAATGGATGCAAACAAAAACATCGCGATTTAATCAACACTGTCCTGCCGTGCGTAGTATTCCGCGCAGAGATCATTTTGACCTATAAACACTACATCTGAAAACCAACACTTCACCATCGCTTTTTATAAAATGCGAGAACAAATACTAGAAGATGCATGAAAACATCAAGAACTTTACTAAAATTACTCTGTGCAGCGGTGTATAACACGCGCAGAATCAATTCTAACTAAGCAATGAATAATAATTAACTCGTTTGAAACAAAATCCGATTCTAAATCTATACATTGAAAACGCCGACGTATGACAAATGATGTTCTCAAAACTTCGTATATGAATCCATGAAATTTAAAATTTCAAAATATTTTTTTTTCTGATGCAATATTATTTTTTCAAAGGATCTTTGAATCCTTTAAGTGCTTCTTTTGCAGCAACATCATTCATGGCGCGGACCAACTTTCATGACACGTTGTGATGTGACTGGGGCACTGCCCCCCTTTCCTGTTTACATCTTGCGGCGCGCGAAAAAAACTCCAATCAATCTTGATTTCTTTTTCCTTTCGAAACCAAGCACCATGACGATCGATCCGATTAAGATCTTCCATTAAACCTTGATCATTTTTGAAATCCTTCCAACACTCCATCACAGGTCGATGAGACATGACGTCGTCGAAAATCACAATTCCTCCAACGGGGACACTCTCGTACATGTAATATAATGCATCTTGGTACGAATCATAATAGTTCGCATCGATTCTCAAAATCGCTATTTTGTCAGCAGCTTTCCAGGTCGGCAGAGTGTCTTGAAAAAGACCCTTCACAAAATGCACATGCTCGCTCATGACATTCAACTTCTTGAAAGCCTCGCGAACGAAAGACTCATTGACAGCCAAAAAATCTGAATGTTCACCGTAGTTATTGATCGAATCGAAAGCATCGAAAAGATACAATTCACGCTTGATTAAAGCCTCGTTGTTAAGGGCCGAAGCGAACATGACTGAACCGCCACGCCAGACACCGGTCTCTATGATTGCGCCTGGGATTTGTTTTCTGTTCACTTCCGAAATCGCTGCGGCAAAATTTTTGAGTCGTTGCACGCCGATCATTGTGTATTCATCTTTTGCCAGCCACAGATCTCCGTAATAGATGCTCTGGGTAGACTCGCTCATTGTCACGCCGTTCACCTGATCACCAATCGACGTCACGAACTCCGATAAATGAGGTTCTCGAAGGCATTGACGTTCCTGGGAGGTGTCGGGGATGATCATGTTGTTGTGCGTTCCGTCAGAATCAATGGGTAAACACTCATACAAAACCGAAGTAAGATCGCCAGCATGCAAATTGAGAGAAGTGTCTATCCCGCGGAGAGCAAGTACCTGCTCAAAACAGCACCGATCGTACGTGTATTTGCCAAATTCATCTCCATCAACCCAACACA
>JACLAD010000020.1_pt1 | contig 26168 bp, 28 predicted proteins | sample 8027901 | NCBI WGS metagenome assembly JACLAD01 (sample SAMN15725071, study PRJNA655200) | protist metagenome | isolation source: fluorescence activated cell sorting (FACS) single amplified genomes of... | place: Spain: Blaines Bay Microbial Observatory, Mediterranean Sea | collected 2016-07-05 | reverse complement strand
AAAGTTGCCCTGTCCAATCATGCCCTCGATGTGGAAGTCATCAAGCTGCCGCTTCACCCGGTGCTCTCTTGGGAACGACATCTTGCTAAATTGTTTTTATACCCCTGCTTATTGCTTACTGTTTTGCTGTACAATAGTTAGTATTACCGTTTTGCAATTTGATTGTTGGTTGGTATTTTGTTGTTTGCTATTTGCGTTATGTATACGTTATTTTGCTGTTTAGATTTTAGTGTGATGTATTTTTTACTTATTAACTTATTTTTGATTTTAGTTTGGTGTTTTTGAGTTGTCAAAATTTTGTGAAATGTGAGGTTGTGTTTTTCTAATGGACCAAAAATGAATACACAGATATTATTGCTAGTACACTACAAAACTTACCACAGTACTTAGATTGCCATACATGTATACTTACAAAATCACAATACGCACAATAAAATATGCAAAATGTGGTCTTGTGAATTTGAAATTTTGCTGTGACTTATACGATTAGATAACCTTCTGTTGAATCAGGAATACAATGATTGCGAAGGCAGCGAACCAGAAGCCAATGTACGTAGCGAAAACCGTTGCCTGCTGATACCAGTCATCCTCTTTTTGCTCAAAAAAAGGGTCGTGTGCATACTTTTTGAGATATTGTCTGACGGCATAGTGCTCGGAGATTTTCGGCACGTAATCGATGGGCAAATTCTGTTTACAAAACAAAACATTCAATCGATAAAAATCATAAAATATTAACATCTAATAACAAAAAACATAAACATTCTTAAAGTTTAAACATTATTTTTTGAATTTTTCGAATTGTTGCCGTACGCCGTCGTCATCCTTCTCATGAGGGGAGATCTGAAATTCGACTAGAAGCTGTTTGATCAGATTGACAGAAGGATTAGTTTGTGCAGCGACGTGAAGTAGCGTCTGGCCTTTTTTCAAAAATATCAAACGAAAAATAAAAAAAAACGGAAAACAAATTGGAAAATTGGTAACAATAAAAAATCAAACAAAAAATGTATTCTATGTTTGATGTTTCGTATTTTATTTTACGCTTCGTACTTTTTTATTTTTGGTTTCTAAGTTTCTTGTTGACATAACAATTACCTTTCGCATTCTTAGCATGGAAGTTGGTCTCGGCAAAATAATTCTTATGTTTGTCACCGATTTTGGTAATCGTCGGCATTAGGCCAAACAACTTAGTGGTGTGCTTCCAGTCCATCATCGCCTTACCAAAAAAAATAATCATCTTTCAAACTACATCAAATCGGCAATTTTTGATGAGACATATTGATGAAAAACTTGTCAAATCGAAAAATGTACTTTCGTTTTGGCATAGTCGCGCATGAGCTTTTCATGATGTTTTTTGGAAGCCTTCTGGTTGATCACAAAAAAAGAATTTACATATCACAAGCATGGAAAAACCAACAAAAAGACATAAATCTTGCATTATTTTTCGTTGTTTTGAATTTGTAGAATTTTCTTGTTGACTAAATCAACCTTGTCGCTCTTGCTGGCTTGGTGACGCTTCGACACATCTTTCGGTACCACCTAGTTTAAAACAAAATCGAAAAACAAACTTCAAATGCAAAAACCAAAAGTAACTTGATAAAACAATGCATTTACAAGACAATGTGCGCATCAACAGTTTGTAATTTATTAGAAAATGTAAAACGTACATCCTTGTCAGAATTCAAATTTACAGCTCCTTGGACTATGCCGACGGCTAGAAATAAAAACTTCATCTTCAAGTCTTGAGTGTAATGTCAATTTGTTTCGAAACAGGCTGTTGAATTTTATCATTTTTATATTATTTTTGAATTTCAATTTTTATATTATTTTTGAATTTTCGAATTTGGTGTAAGAAATATTATTTATGATGGGAAAAGAAAATTTGTTCGTTTAAAAAATGTATGTTTGCATTTGTAAAGGATGGACCGATTGCACGTGACAATATAGTATTTCTACCATACGTGAGCTGCACACAAATCTATTGCTATGGTACTGACAAACTGCAGAAGACAATGTACGAGCAAACAAAAAGGCAAATTTAAAACGATATGTTAGGTATTGGATTGGATACAAGTCACTAAAAACCTTTAGTAATTTGAAAATGTGTTTGCTTGTTTGGACGTTTAAAAATTATGTGGACGTAATATTTTGTCCGCTCTTGTATTAAAAAATTGTGTTGGCGTTTGCTTTGAAATATTCATCTTCGTCAACTCGTTACCTTCCGTTAAGTCCGGGATGTCAATTACCAAAACAATAATACAACAATGCTAATAGATACCAAAGGATCTGGAATGGTAGAACAATGACCTCTTTGAGCACATCGCCTTGGATGTTTTTGTCGGCATTTCAAAAAACAAAAAGGAACAAAATCGATCATAAATTTTTTTTTGTAGAAATATTTTAGTCGAAATCGCTTTTTAGCTTGTGTTAATAATATTTTTTACGAGATTTTTTGGCGACGCTAAATTTTGAAAAATTTCAGATAGCGATGTGAAACCTGGTAAACGACATCGTTTTTGAACTTTTCATGAAAATCAAAATTCTGGAAATCGAGCAAGCAAAAAAATGCGATAGAATATTAGAAACCATTAAAAACTAATGCTAAAATCGACTTCAGCGTAAAATTCTGACCCGGAAAACGTTTTTTAAATTTTGAAAATCGTTAAAAATCGAATGCCGACATCCTTTAGTAAATTTTATTAGTAAACATCCAGTACGGAGCATATCAAGTGCCGGATGGTAGGCAAGCAGTGAGACAAGCAAGGTGATGACAATGCCGATGAGTCCATAAGCAATCGCACGAAGCAACTCGAAGCCGGCATCCATGACTTCGAAAGGTGTGAAATAAACCATGATGCAAAAGGAAAGAACACCCAGAGCAATGCCGACTTTCATCTTTCTTTCCTTCTCAAACTTTGGATTTTTGGCGTAGTTCTCGAGATACGTTTTTACCGCCTTGTGCTCGTCAGGCACGTAATCGATAGGCGTTTTCTGTAATTTGTAACAAAAAACAAAAATTGATAACGAAAAAAAAAAGAAGAAGACATTTTTAAATCTTTAACTTTTCGAACTTCGTATGAAATCATGAAAATCAACGTACTCCTTCGGAATCTTTTTGATCTAAGGGACATCCCTTCGTTGCTAGTTGCCGGACCAAATCCACCGACGGATTGTGTTCAGCGGCAACGTGCAAGAGAGATTGCTCCTTGTCGTTTTGCCAGGCTGGATCAACGTTGAAAGCATCGCCATTTTCATCATGATAAATGAGCTCACGCCAGTGCTTTGATTCTTCGAATTTCTCAAGTGATTTCACGGCATTAAACACGAGGTCTCCTATCACAAAATGTAAATGAATTACCGTTTGAAACGCACATTGATAAAACATGTTGTGATTTAACTAGTAAACAAAATGAGAATGTTTGACATAAATTATAGTGTACTGTGGAGTGCCAGCGTTTTTTTGATTCCTTCGCAAGTGAGCTCGAAGTCGGTTTTACCGGATTTCAATCTCTGCCACATCGATTGCTTCACCCACTGTTGGACAAAACGCATTAACAAAATTATAAAAAATGTTGATCTGGTATTCAAAATAAGTTATAATAATTAATTTCAAATTTGTCAGAAAAAACATTACGTGAGTTTGTAAATTCATAGCTCCCACGATGGCGGCGCTGATGGCCAAGAAGAAATATTTTGTCACCATCATTTTAGTAGCTAGTTTTGTACGTTACGTCACTCTTCACAGGTGTTCACTGGAGATTGATTTTTATACTTTTTCGTTTTACTGTTGAACAAATTTTGACGTTAATGTAGAAGATTGCATTTTGCAGAGGGGGAATACCGAAACCGTCAACACGTGGACCAATACAAAACAATATTTGGCAGACGGGCATACTAGACTAAACGTGGACGACACACAACTAAACTGTATTGAATTTTCTTCTATTGCAAACTACCTAGGCCAAACGCGCGCTATCAACAGAATCTTACTAACAACATTATACTGTACGATACGATATGGAAGGCGTTGGATTCATTGCACATTTATCTGATTCAAAAAATTGTATATTTTCAATACTTACTTAAATGAATTTTTATTTTGATTATTATGATTTTGGTTGTTCTTCTGAAATATTGTTTGGACTTTTGATGAAAAAATTATTTGGACGTTTAAACAATATATTTGTTGTCTTAAACAATTGTTTGGGCGTTTCCTTTGAAACATTCCTCGTCGTCGACTCGTTACCGTTTTGCTAAAAAGGTCTTCTTCCTAACTTTGGTCCGGGGAGAGCCGGAAGCGTACGAAGAAAGCCAATGAAGATATACATACTGAACGCACTACCAAGAAGATAGAAGAAGCTATCAGGGTGTGCATATGCCCAAGCGGAACAGAAAAGAAACAACCCAGAACGGTAAAGATTCGTAATCGCATCTTCTCTGTCCTTCTCAAAATTTGGATTTTTAAGGTACTTCTCGAGATACGTTTTCACCGCCTTGTGCTCTTCCGGCACCAAATCCATAGATGTTTTCTGTACAATTAGTAACACAAACAAAAGATTGGATTCAAACAAACAATGCATGTCACAAAGAAAAAATTGTTTTAAATTTTGTATGAATCAAAATCTACTCCTTCGGAATCTTTGTCAATAGGGGAAAAATCGTGCGTCACAAGCTGCCGAACCAAATCCACCGAAGGATTCTGTTCGGCCGCAACGTGCAAAAGCGTTTGCCCCTTCTCATTTCTCCAGGCGGGCAAAACGGTGATAGATTCGTCATTTTCAGCACGGTATCCAAGGAATTTCTCGCCGTATGACTCCTGAAATTTCTCAATTGACTTGACCGCGGTAAACACGAGGTCTCCTACCACAAAATACAAATACCGTTGATAAAAAACATTGATCAAAAATGCCGTGCTTAGAATGTTCGGTATCAATTATATTATATAAAATAGTACGATTTCTTTCGTTTGCTTCGCGGTTGAGCTCGGCGGCGGTTTTGCCGGATGTCAATCTCTGCCACATCGACTGCTTTCCCGCCTTATCATTGAAAAACGCAATAATAAAGTTGTGTGCAAACAAATTATGAAATCCATATTGTTTGGTTGACGTTAAAAATATTGTTAGTATATTAGTAAGTCAAAAGATTACCTGAGGCTGTAAATTCATAGCTGCAACAAGGGCGGCGTTGCTTGCCAAGAAACAATATTTAGTCACCTTCATTTTTGGTACTTGGTTTTGTACGTTACGTCACTCTTCACAGGTTCAAAAATCAATTTTTGGTCGCTTTTTACGCAATAGTTGTTAGTTTTACACAAATTTTGACGTTTGTAGAAGATTTAATTTTGCAGGGGGAAGATAACGAAACCGTCAACGCGTGGATCAACACAAAACAATATTTGACAAACCGGCATACTGAACTAAACGTGGGCAACCAAGACACAAAACATTTTTACAAACAGGCTACCTAAACCGTATTGAACATTCTTCTATTACAAGGTACCTAGGCTAAACGACCACTAGCAAGAGAACTTTCAATTGTACTGACAACATACTGTATAATCATGATATGAAAGATATTGGTACTTATACGATATTGAAGGTGGTCATGAATACGTTGTCAAAATTTGAATGATCATATTTTAAATTTTTAAACATTACCTTGTCTCATTAAAAAATTGTTGTTTTGACCTTGTCGAATTCATTGGATTGCTTTTAACGTTCCATAATTTGATTCCTGACGCATTCTTGAAATCGAAGGGGACTGATGCATGGACAACGCTGATAAAGATTGCAACAAAGTTGTTCCTGGTCACCATCACCTGGGTCATCAGTACAAAGAATGGTATTGCCATAACTTAAGCAGGCGTTAGTTTTTTGGAAGGCGCAGTCACCAATGGCACGGTAGAAGAAATTTGGACAAACACCACTGCAAGCAAGTTCATAACCTTCTTCCCAATCGTCAGAATCATCGCTGTCAGAATCGTGGTCAATGACAGGGATATTGTCGGTATCTTCTTGCTTTTTGTGCATGGGTTGGTAACGGTGTTCGCTCGTTTCGACCTCATTGCGGATTAGTGGAGTCTTTTCAGAGGCATCTTTCGGCGGGGTCTCGGCAAGAAGAGTCGTCGAAATGAAAACCTTGTCGGTTACTTCAACAGCCGTTCCATCCTTACGTATTATGCTGTAAGAGCCATCTGCAAGTAAACTCACACTTTTACATGCCTTCTGAACCATACAAAGGGGTAATATGTTATGAGGCTCTTTTTTGGAATACTTGGCTTGCTGCTTGCCTAGGGGTGTCATCGCCTTCACAGTTCTTAAGCCATCCTAAATTTAAACAAAAATCATTTTGACATTCACTTTTACGAAACATTCGGGAATTTTAATACTGAAAATATTTAAGAACATACATCGTTGCCGATTCCCGTCATGAGACGAGGGTCAACATTGGGTCCGTCTAAAACCTCGCTGTCGCGAACCAGAATCGTATCCCCATTCGCGATTTTCCAGCGGATAACTGGAGCAGAAGGAGCTTGTTGTGTTCTTGACAGCCACTTGCGTTTTTCGACACGTTGAGGATCCACAACGTCCTTTAAATACCTTTTTGATCTGCCGCGCATATCTCTTTGAATGGGCTGGCGGCTTTCGCAGCTTGGATGTTGCGCCAATGTAAATGTACCAGCAACAGCCTTTGCCGTTCGTTTTAGACCAAAGTTAGACGAAGAAGAAGCAGGCCCACCCCTATAAATATCACAATACACCTTCTTTTGCCACTTCAAACTCTTATTCTCACTCTGCAAGGTCTTAGCTTCTTCCCTCTGTTTACTGTTCTCCTTCTCCAACTCCGAAATTCTCTTTTGAGAATCCACCCTACAACAAATTAAACAAAACGTACAAACAAGTATATAAAATGTTATTGTATTGTACTGGAAAAAGTAAAAAATAACATACCTGCATAAAATCTGAGGAATGGTATTGATAAAACTCAGCACCCCCTCCTTCTCGACGGGAATTGTTTTCCCGTCTTCTGTAACAATCTTCCATGTCCTAGAATCACAAAAACAAACAGAAATGAATCAATGATAATTTAAATCAATGTCAACATGTGTAAATTTGGCTTTGATAACGTTAAAAACATGTACCGATCTGCATAGGTAACTTTGCAATTGGCGTCTTCAAGATATCCCTGCGGGATGACATTATATTCAGCGTCCTAGCATACAAACGAACGTATGTCACGAAACGTTCAAGACATGATTATAATCTTGCTTTTGTTTCGAAATTTGAACGATTTGTAAAAAGTTGCAAATATACCTTCAAATATAGTGCTTCGCGAAGTCCCAAAGGAGTAATCGCGTCAACGCGAATGCCCTTAGCTTTTCCATGGACATTGCTCACCTCAACTAAATCGTCGTATTCGTTTTGGATCACGCCGACTGCCTTACCAGGTCTGCCAACAATAATGTCGGTGGCTGCATTGTCAACGACCCATCTTGTGTTAAATTCGATAGGTTCTTTCTCTGTTTTGGTTACATAACACTGGGCTCCTGTTTTACTATTTCCGTTTTCACCGTCAAAATCTCGATCCTTAGTATATTTAGAAGCATCTGGCGCAGTATTGCATACCGAACTTTTACCTTGAATGGTTCTACCAGTTTTTGATTTTTTGATTTCTCCAGCAGTGCTTGTGGGGTTTTCTGTTGTTGTACTGTTGGTTTCTCCTATTGTACTTGTACCATAGTTTCTTTTCTGGGCCATGATTCTTTTCTGGTCCATATGCAATCCGTACACGCTGCTGGAAAATAGAATTAGGGATTTCGTTTTGTACATCATGTTTGCGTTTTTTGTTTAAAAACTTGTTCACTAGTAGCTATACAAATCAAAATTTTCGTTGAGGTAGTTGGTTGATTGTTCTGAGTTTGTCACATGCTGTAGCCGGTAGAAAAATTTGGGGGAAAAACACAAATCACCAAAATTATTGGACAAATCACAAACAAAAAGCACGCGAACATTTTACAAATCACTACAGTTTACAATCAACGTGTTATACACAAACAAAAGCACGTGCACAATCTACAAATCACTACATTTTGTACTCAACGTGTCATGCACTACTTTGCTAAAGCTATGCTTTCAACTAAACGTATTAAACTTAAAAAACTACTACAAACAGAAAACGACGTATTACAGCAATACATTTGATTTCAAAATGAACAGCGCGTGTGAACGTGTCGACACTAAATACGAGACCTTTCCTAAAATACATCGACAGACCAGCTACCTAATACTGTCTATGTTAAAACGTGTTTTGGACATTCTACGCGTAACAAAAACACTACTTGACACATGACCAATTAACACAAAACTTACAATTACCGTAGAAATGTTGTCAAAATTTGAAATATTGATTTAAATATAATTGATACATTTACTACTTGAATTTATTTGATATTACATGGTATTGTCACATAAAAAATTTGTTTTGAACTTGTCGGTTTCATATGATTGCTTTTAGCGTTCCATAGTTTGGGGTCTGACACAGTCATGAAGTCGAGCCGGACTGATACAGGGGAGATGGTAATAAAGGTTGCAACAATGTTTTTCATTGTCACCATAATCCATTGGGTCATCGGTACAACAATGCATATTACCAATACTTACGGAACAAGCGGTGTTTTGTCCCAAGGCACACTTACATTTGCCGCAGCAAGGTAGTTGGCAGCAAGGAAATAAGCATTGGCCGCAAGGGAATAGGAAGTGGAGGCATTGGCAGCAACCGAGTATGCCGTGGTAGCAACGGAGTATGCCGCAACAAGCAAATGTTGGATTTTCATCAGGACTTTCGTGGTCATATTCATGATTGCTGTTTCGTTGACATCGTCTTCTACTGATACAGGGGCAGTCGTAATAGAGATTACAACAATGTTTTGTACCGGGACCATATGCAGATGGGTCATCGACCACACATTCATAAAATCGTTGGGGACTTAAACAGGGTACTTGGTGGTAAAGATTGCAACATAATTGTTTATCTTTCAAACGAAAAATACCATCACGTTTATCATCGGTACAAACCACGATATTACCAATACTTAAGCAGGCGATTTTAGGAGTGAAGGCGCAATCACCAATGGCACTGTAGAACCAATGCGGACACACGCCACAACCTATAGTGCAAAATTCAAAATGTCGTAGGCGAAAAGAAAAACAACGTTTGTGAATTCATTTAGACGAAATTTTGAAACGAAACAAACGTCAATCGGCATCTCAAAATCGGGAACCCCCCATCTAGAAGAAAATCCGAAAAACGAGCTCGAATGGAAAAGTCCAAAAACGATCGATTTCGAAATGGATCAGACAGTAATTTCTTAGTTTTTCCAAATTCATGCATGGCGCAAGCATCTACGTGCAGTAATTTTTTTAAATTTCTTGTGTCCAACAAGCAAATTCGAATTCTCTTTGGTCATCATCCTCATCGAAATCGTCGTCGTCATCATCGCTTCCTGTAAATACTTCTTTGACAATATTGATTCTTCTCCTCAAACAGTCGCAAATATGGCAGCAACGGTCTTCATCATGGGTCTTCGCAATAGGACAGCAACGGTCTAGGCAGTGAACGGTCTTCGTCGTGTTGATTGGTCTGATGGCATCAAGATCTTCGTAATCATCGAATCCCTTCATTAGTGGAGTGTCTTCAGTTACTCGACCTTTGCTTTCAAGTTTGCTACGTTCTATTATTTCCTGATACGTTGGCTTGTGCGGTACAGATGTTTTTTCAGGTTGATCGACAAGAAGGGTTGTCCAGATGAAAACCTTATCGTGAACTGACACAGATGTACCATCTTGACGGACCAAACTATAAGAACCATCTTCCATCAGGCTCACGCTTTTACATGCTTTTCTCACCATTGCCAGCGGTAATATGTTGTGTGGTTTTGTTTTATCGAAGAAAGCATCTTGCTCGCCCACAGGAGTGTTGGCCTTGACACTGCGATAACCATCCTAAAAAAGTTACAAAAAGCATTTAACTTTTACAAAAATGTAGGAATATAAATACTGTGTATGGACGTTGAGAAATTGATATTGTTGGAGAAAATACATGGCTGCCGCGTCTGGTCATCAAACGAGATTGCAATTTGTTCCCTACTAAAGCCCTGCTGTCCCGAACAAGAATCATGTCGCTATTGGAGTCGATTTTCCAATGAATGCTGCTCTTTCTTGACAAAATGGTCTTCAATTGTTTTTTTGTAGTAGTATTGCTGTGCAAACTAGGGAATGATGAGGCTGCTCTTCGATCAGGCTGGCGGCGTACATGTGCCGACTGATCAATATGAGTCTTCATCAGTCGATCATAATCTGGGCGGTTTGTTTTATACCGTTTCAGTCTTTGCTGTTGGGTTTTGCTAGACGAAACGGAAGCAGGCCTGTCTTCATAAATATCACTTAACATCTGTTTTTCGAATTTCAAACTGTTATTCTCGCTCTGCAACGTTTTACACTCTTGATCCTTCTTACTGTTCTGTTTTTCTAAGTCCGAGATTCTCTTTTCCGAATCCGCCCTCAAACACACACACAACGTAAAATAACTTACTTAAATTGAATAACAGTAGAATATAAGTAAATATGCAAATGCCAAAATGTTATTATGCTGTAAGGAAAACGGATGATACCTGCATAAAATCTGAGGATAGGTGTTGATAAAACTCAGCAAACCTTCTTTCTCGACAGGCACTGTTTTCCCGTCTTCTGTTTCAAGTGTCCACGTGCTACATTCACAAAAATTAACAAACCATACAGAAATCATTGATAAATCAGTGTCATCTTGTGTAAATTTGGCTTTGATATCGTCAAAAATTTAAAAATCAAGTACCTTTTTTTGTAAGTCACATCGCAGTTGGCGTCTTCAAGAACTTTTGGGGGAATAACATTATGCTCCGCGTTCTAAAATGAGATTGACAAACATAAACTTAACAATTAGTCAATCATGACAAGTAACAAATTAGTTTTGTATTAAGTATTCTATGGATTTGTTTAGATGCTTAATTACCTCCAAATAAAGCGCTTGCTTCAAACCCACAGGGGTAATGGCGTCAACGAGCATGCCTTGAGCGGTGCCATTCGCACTGCTAACTTCTTCTAGATCGTCATATTCGTTTTGGATGACCCCAGCGTTTTTACCAGACTTACCAATTATAATTTTTGTGGCTGCACTATCAAGGACCCATCTTGTGTTAAATTCGATATGTTCTTTTTCTGTTTTGGTTATGTAACATTGGGCGCCTGTTTTACTACTTCCGATTTCGCCGTCAAAATGTTGGTTATTCATGTAATTAGAGGCGTCCGGAGTAGTCTTTGCAGAAGAGCTTTTGCCTTGGATGCTCCTACCACTTTTTGGTTTTTTGGTTACTCCTGCTGTACCGTAGCTTTTTGGCTTGTCCATATGCAACCCAAAAGCACTGCCAGCGAACGGAATTAGGAATTTGATTTTGTACATCATGTTGGTTTTAAAACTTGTTTACTACAAAAACGTTTTGGTGTCGATTTTGCAAAAATTGGTTTAAATGGTGAGCGTTATTTTTTTTTTACCGTTCTGGAATTTTGAATTTTGTAGAAAAGTGGGAAAATACGGGGAAACACAGATTACCAAAATTATTGCACAAATGAAAGACAAACACCATGGAAGTAAACTACAATTCACTAATTCTATACACTACACTAAACGGGTTAGGAAACTACTGCAGACAATACAACTGCGAACACGTTTGTTTTGGACTAATACAGTGATAAATAATACTTTCTTGCGGGCATATAGAAGGTTGACATATTGTGCGTCATTCAATGGGATCGTCAAACCGAAAAACGGATGCGATCCGATCGCACAATGAAAGGCTGTTTTTATTATTCTCGCGAACAGCAGAACCAACTGTTGCAAGTGATCGCACGCTGGTTCGCGATGGGGGTTCGTGTCCGGAAATGAAATGACAAAAATAACAAAATTAGTGATCGAAAAAATGATTTTCAAAAAAATTTGATTGGAAAATATTTTTTAGCGCGTGAAATTTTTTTTTTGAAAATGATTTTTAACGAAATCAAAATTTTGAATTTTGCAATTATGTCGTTAAGCATGGTAAATAACATCGTTTTCGAGCTTTGTACAAAATTTGGATTTCGGAAAAACTCGCTGGCGTCAAAATTTGATAGAGATCAAGAAAAAATAATTTCGAAATCGACTTCAGCGTGAAAAATTACATCAGATTCTCTTTTTTAAAACTCAAAAACCGTTTCCGGACACTATTACTGAAATTTTCTTTGTGAAACCCCAACGCGCTGGTTCGATTCTTCGGATTGCATTTTGTTGCGCTCAAGAGCAGCTTCCCGCAATAGATTTGTCTTCTCCGAATCGATAGATTCATCACTGGAGCTTGAATCCTCGTCCGAATGGTCATTTTCATGGTTATTATCTTCCTTGATTGGCGGAATTAGTTGAGCTGCTTTGGGGACTCTGGTCAACTTTTTTTGATTGGCTGCTGGCATGTTTTTGAATGGATTCGCTAGAAGTGTGGTCCATATGAAAACTTTATCGCACACTTGTACAGATGTGCCATCTTCACGCACCAAACTATATGAGCCATCGTCCAGCAAACTCACACTTTTACAAACCTTTTTCACCATTGACAGGGGTAGTATGTTGTCTCCTTCTGTCTTGGAAAAATATGCATTTTGCTCGCCTAAGGGAGTTTTTGCTCTGACACGTCGATATCCATCCTATAATTTCACCAACAAAATTGATCTGAAATACGTATCTATCGCATCTTCTTTGTAATGAATTTTGTACTTGTGCGAATGAATGAAACCGTACCTTGCCGCGGGTTCCGGTGAATAACCGAGACATCCGATTATCACCAACTAAAGCCCTCCTGTCTCTAACAAGGATGATATCAGAGTTTTCGATTTTCCAGAAGACACTCGTGAATTGATTGAACTCTGATGTACTTCGCACGGGTTCAATTGAACTCGCAGAACCAAGAACCTTTCTACGCATGTAAGCTTCTTGCATCTTCGCGTTGGAAGGCGACAAGACATTACGTTTTGAGCCAGTTAAAGAAGGTCTTTCTTCATAAATATCGCGATACACTTGCTTTTCGAATTTTAAATTCTTGTTCTCAGTCTGCAAGGACATACACTGTTCACTTTTTAAGTCATTCTCTTTCTGTAACTGGGAGATTCGCTGGTCCGAATCCGCCCTAAAACAACATACAAAAAAATGGTACGTGATGGAGTTATTATAATTATATTGTGTAAGAAAATCGATGAAGATGTCGTACTTGCAAAAAATATGCGGGATGGTATTGATAAAACTTAGCAAGCCTTCTTTCTCGACAGGAATTGTTTTCCCATCCTCTGTAATAATCGTCCACGTCCTAGAATCAAAAAAATAAAAACGTAGAAATCTATGTCAGATTGTATAAAATTTGTTTTTGATATCGTCAACAATATTGTACCGGTTTTTGTAGGTGACATCGCAGTTCGCATTCTCTAAATACTCTTGAGGGATGACATTATGTTCAGCGTCCTTATGTAAAAAAATGTTAAAAAACATCATGTTTATATTAAATTTATGATGATGAATCATGTTGTTTTGGAATTTTTAAAAGATTTGTGAGAGCTAACAAATACCTTCAAATATAGCGCGTCCCTCATGCCCAGAGGAGTTACGGCTTTTACTCGCTTGCCCTTTGCTTTTCCATTAGCATTGCTCACCTCGACTACATCTTTGTAATACTTCTGTATAACGCCAACTTTCTTACCAGGCATACCAACTATTATCTTCGTAGCCCCTGAATCTATCATCCACCTAGTATTATATTTGATGTATTCTTTTTCAGTTTTTGTTAAATAGCATTGGGCGACCGATTGACTATTTCCTGTTTCCCCGTCAAAATTGTCATTTTTAATGTGTCTAGAAGCGTCCGGCGTAGTTTTGGATTTCGAGCTTTTACCTTGGATCTGCCGGCCGGTTTTTGGTTTTTTCACTTTCTTGGCTTCTCCATTTTTTTTCGGCCTGTCCATATGCAATCCGGACGCAGCACCTGCAACCAGGATCAGCAATTTTATTTTGTACATCATGTTTCTGTAATTTCGTTTTTTTACTAAGAAAAGCTGGCGGTTCACTATACAATTTGGTTTTACAATGGTTGATTGATGAATTAGTTTTATGATTTGATACATTTAGTAAATGGATTTTGTCGCAAAGCTGAACACCAAACTCAAACGAGCAATGTACATATCACTATGGCTATAATATCTTAAATTACCAATGTTGCAAAACTACTACAGAGACTACAACAACACAAACGCCAAAACAGGACAAGAATGGTATTAAAAAAAATCGTATGCGGCATATCGGCATTTTTCTAATTGTAAATTTGGCTTTAGGGAGGGCTAGACCCTTCTTCCAGATTCAATTAGATTTAATAACAGCATCAAAGAAATATATTGACATTTTTATATTTGACAGTATGTAAATGTATAATATGAACTGAGATCCAAGATAAAACGCAATGCAAAAACACCAAGAGGGGCTATAAGTAGGATTTGCATTTTGTTTTTTTCTTTTGCAGACAGTAGAAAACGTGTCTTTTAGTTTTTACATTTTTGAAAACTTGTATACAAAAAATCACGAAATACTTAAAATGTTTTGCAAACGTCAGACGAAGGCTTTGACGCGATATCATAAAATCACAGAAGAAATGAAAAGAAAGATGTAATTTTTAAAGCTTGCTTTTTATAGCTGTGTGAGTGGGCTAGTCTTATACAGCCATAAATACATGCTTTTAATACTTTTTGAAACTATACAAAAAAATCTGAAATGTTTTTTCTTATACATGGTTGTTTTTTTATGTTTCATGAGGTGGGCTAGGCCTCATGATGATGAAACAATGAGTAAAAGTTTTATGTACTCTTTATGATCAATGTTTACACTAAGTGAAAAAATCTTTGACGTGATTTCGTAAAATCACTGTATCACAGAAGAAATTAAAAGAAAGATGTAATATTTGTATGTCGATATGTTTTCTATGCTTGCTTTGAGAATTTTGCATGAGTGGGCTAGGCTCATCCATCACTAAATACAAGCTTTTATCAATACTTTTTGAGACTAAACAAAAAATCTGTAAAATAAATCTAGATTCGTTTTTGATGACATGTCTTAACATGGTCATGTTTGTAAATGTTGTACAAGGTGGGCTAGGCCTCATACAGCAATGTTTTTGTATACTATGACAATGTTTACGCTAAATAAAAAAATCGGATATCTTATATTTTTACGGTGGCATGATGCGTCAATTGTTGACGCTATCTTATGCGGTAAATGTAATGCTTTTTGTAACGAAAGACAACTGAGAAGAAAATATGAAGAATGGAACAAAACAAAATGTTGTTTTTGTTACATAATTTTTCTGATAGGTTTTTAATATTGTATTAGATGGCTAGTCTTATACAGCATTAAATCCATATCTTTTTAATTTTTTATGATCAATATGTACACTAACAAAATCTTTAAATCAGCGATATTACTGCATATTTTCAAAGCTGCATTAACACTTCGGGCGATGTGTCTCATACAACGATAAATACATGTTTTCAAAATTGTAACTTTTCTTAAGCTTTTTAAACGAAACTAAAAACAAAATCGGCGATTTGTTTAAAGCTGCATTAACACTTGGCGGTCTCTCATGCAACTTTAAATACTTTGGCAGCTGTACACTTTTGGCATTTTTTGAAGTAATCTTTTTACTTTTTTGTATTTTTTTCAAAACGGCAAAATTGTCATTTTGGTTTTTTGATGTTTGTTTTGTGAAGAAAGGAAGAAAATGAAATGACAAACATCAAAATCCAAAAATACATTTTTCAATTTTGTGACAGGTAAACTAGTTCGATGATACTTCATCGAATTATGTAATATATAGAATGAGATGCAACATACGCTAAAAAACGCAAATTAAAAATCAACAAGAGGGGCGATTGTGATTTCTCTATATGCACTTTTTAGCTTGATCGGCGTGATACTTTTGCATTTGTAAATTTTCTGTAAACAACAAATTTCACATTTGATGTTTTTTGCATTTTTTTCTTTTTTTACTTTTTTCTTTTTTTGTTTTCTACTTTTTCTTTTTTTTGTTTGTTACTTTTTTAATTATTTTGTTTTTTACTTTCTTTTTTTTGCTTTTTACATTTTTCCTTTTTTTTGTTGTTTACTTTTTTTGATTTTTTTCTGTTTTTTTTTTGTTGGGAGCTGGTGTTAAGTTAGAATTGCATTGTTGTTGAATTTAAAAGGAGCTTATAAGGAAAGAGCGGGAGGTCGCAATCCAGCACTTCGTTTTCATGGATGGTAGCTAAGGAGGTTATTGATCGAACTGAACTGGTCGACATACGACAGGACATTATTTCTTGTTCTTCTTCTTCATGTTCACAGAAATCATTTTCATTAGTCTTCGCAGCATAAAAAACAATATCGGGTGTTTGATTGTCATCGTATTCTTCTTGGACTTCTTCAGATTGGATTTCATCCCAGATCATGTCATATTGTCCGCACATTACTTGCGTGACGAAAAAATAAAGTCTGAAGGAGATTGGTAGAAATAAGTTTAAAAAAACTTAAAGAAGTTCAAAGAAGCTTGAAAAAGAAAATTTCGAAAAAGAAATCTAAAGAAGCTTGAAGAAGATTTGTAGGTTGGATTTGTTGAGTGTATATGTTTGTTTGGTTTTGTTATTTTGTTCGTTTGTTTCCTTGACGAATTACTATACACTAAAAATTGATGTATGAAATGTAGGAGATGGAAAACGCAACGTGATACAAATTTCAAAAATTGGAAATCAGAATGTGAATTGTGATATCACAAAAGAAAAGGTAAGCAGCAAAAACGACGAATTAACTTAAAACGTCAGTTTTGACATGAAGCCAAACAAAAAAAAAGGCACTGCTTGATGATTTCTTGAATCTTAATTCCAGGCGTAAGGTAAAATAGCAATCTTGAGAAGCACTTGGTGGATTTTGAAAAAAACATTTTGTTTTTCAAGTGAATTTGAAAGGCTTTTGGGGGGCGGGACAACACAACGAACAATCGATCCAATTCGTGAATTGGCGAACGAAGGCATAAAGCATGAGCAAACATCTGATCTAATTTACTTAATCTACTGAAAACAGAATCCGCCAAACGGGACGAAACAAACGCAAACGAAAAACTAAAACTACTTAACAGCTTTACTCTGAGAACTATCAGTAGGATGAAAAGGGTTGATGCAAACGTTTTGAAATTTGATGACGGACGTAAACGAGTGAAAATTGGATTTGCGATTTGACGTGTTGTAATTGTGACAAAAAACAATGACGGGACGCACTTAAAATTTCGAATTCTACTGACACAGAACATGCTGACTAGAGAGAACACTGCGGATGGAAACGATCTCTTGTTTTGAAAAATCGTAAGACAGTGATATTTTGCTGGATGATGGATGTGGAGCAATGAAAACTGGATTTGTCGATCGACGTGTAAAATTCTAGTGTACGTTCTGTGGCTTTTTGAACAGAAATATTGAGACGCAACGAATGTTTTAGGCAAATCAATGGCAGACAAACTTTTTTGTGAAGGCACGGACTTGAACTTTTCAACGCAAACGCATAGGCAAATTTTCTACTACGACACTAGACTATCAACAACTCTTGATCGACTTTACCCACACTTCGACTAGAATTCAACAACAACGACTCATGCCAGTGACAAACTGATGGATGACCAAACATTTAATTCTTCAAAACACATCATAATTTCGAGCGTTAATTCGTCCAAAAAATGAAACACCAAAAATCAAAATTGTGAGAGTCTGTTACAAGACTAATCAGGAAACACATATACTTGAATTTGCATTATTAATTTTGGCACGCATCAACAACTACAGCATCAACTTTCACAAGGTACTTGTCTGCTGCCTTTCGGTACGCCTCTGGTCCATTCGATGCATACTTACAAATATCATTGGCAGTCTTCCACAAGTCTTGTACGTCATCATCAGAAATATCTTGCTTTTGGACGTACCCAGTGTATTGGACAGACTCAACACCAACTACATCCGCAATGAGGTCCACATGTAAATCATCGCCATCGTGAGCTTCTTTTTTGGGTTCATCTGAAAACAAATCAACACAAAAAATACCTCACATTCTAAATTTCGTTTTTAATTTTTGAATTCTTTAGTATGGAACAATGATTGTGAAATGAAAAAGTGTTTTCATACATGCGCCAGGTGGTTGCTCAAAACTGGGGGAATACATGTTCGCAACTTCCTCAAGAGCTCTTTGGCACATCTGCTCTTGATTCATAAATCTGATGAACTCTTGCTGCCTAGCCATTAGTTTTGCCATGAGTTCGAAGCGCTTTGAAGGGTCTTGGACTAGTTTGCATGCGGCTTCGGCTTCGAGCCACGCATAATCTGCTCGCCACTTCAAGGTAGAATTGTGCGGCATAGCGTCGAATGTGGCTTCATGGTGAGCGGCGTAGCGGATTCCGAACTCACAATCCTTGGTGAATACATCCGTTTGAAATTTCTTGCCAAAAAGTCTTTTGAAAATTTTACTTTCTACTTGGATGGCCGAGGTGACGCCGACGAAAAAAGTAGCATTCTTGAGGTACGAACTCATGTTGAAAAGACTGGTTTTGTACGTGATTCTTGGATGTATTTTGTTTTTCTGTAAAGGCGGCAATGTTCGTTTTGTTGTGTTCTGTTGTTTATAATTTGCGGATTGGACAAAAAATGAATTTTACGTTTTAGCCGATCTTGCTGGAATAAAATTTCAAACCCAAAACGAAGCAGGGCAAAATAAATTAGAAAGCGAGCATTTGATGTGACAATCAAAAATACTACAAGAATACATCGGGATAATGAACATCAAATCCTTGCGAAAATCGGCGAGCATAATTTTGAAACTATCTACGAGCAAATATCTAGGCAAACTCTGTTGGCTATAGACTTCACGTGCTTCTTGCAACTGGCGCCTTGCATAAGAAGGCCTCACGATACGACGACAACAACAAACTGTATTATGAGATGGTAAGATTCTAAAACATCCAAAGCGATAAATCAGCAAGAATAAAAACACAAGACTCTCATGTTCAAAAAAAAGAACATCGCATGTTAATTAAGAAGGCGTAGTCGATCTTTTTTTGTCATCAGACTACTAATTAAGTTACTTTCTACTCGCCTTAAGTTGTGTGAACTAAATTCTGTTTAATTCGCATTATAATTCAAGAGTTTTAATTCGTATTCGAAAATCTCGTCGAAAACGTATTGTAAAAAAATGTTGGTCTTCAAGAACCAAATTTTAAAATCTAGTTCTCAAAGACTAAGGTTTGTTTGAAAGAACGTTTTCATCGAGGGTTTCGAAGAACATTTGAATGTCTTTGGCACTTTTTCCGGGGAGCATGTTTTTAATTTCGTACACCTCATTTTCGGGCAAGTGTAAATTGGATGGCACATAAAGGTTATCCATCAATTTGCTTGCCTCAAGGTAGTATTGGTCCTTATGATAGTAAACGCCGTTCAAAATGTTGGCCACAAAAGTGGGATGGTCAAGAGCATATTCACAGAAATAGGTAGTGGCTTTGGAGAAATGCTTGAGTGCGTAAACAGGACGGATGAGTTTCTTGCTCTCCAAATCATTATACTGGAGAAAGAGATATCCTTGGTTTCTTTCCGTGTTCCAGAAGAATTTCATCGCGTCGTACATCTTTTTCTCGTAGTTGACAAGAGACTCCCCGTTGATCAACATGTGCAAATTGTCGTCGTTGATGAGAAGTAAGCCAAGGACACCGATCAAGAAATTTCCGAAGTCCTGGCGGTAAGGATTTTTCAAAGAGTACATGTCTTTAAGGGCGAACACGGACAGAACATGCACCAAAGAGGAACGTGCCTCCTGAGACAAGGAGATGCCGTTGAGATTGAATCGTTCCGCGTCTTTTTGAATGTCCACACGAAGGAAGGTAAAATCATAAAGATCACATTGTAGTTCGCTGGCATTTTTGGTAATGCCGCTTTCAGTTGACATGGTCACCTTGCCCGTGCTGTCGCCGGTTGAATATCCAAAACGTGTGAATACGTTTGTTTTCCAGATGCCGTCTTCTTGGTACCAGCAGGTGGCTTCGACATTAGGGAGGGGGTCTTGAGTACTCCAGAGGCTGCCGAAATTTTCAGGAAACATTCGCACTTCCTGTTGGACGATTGTCAAAGCGAAAGCTGGGTCCACATTTGTCGTTTTCATGACCTTCATGTCATAGATAGCGCCTTTGCTAAGAAGAAATTGCACAAAACGATGCGATTTCTTGGCCAAGATAGCAATCTCGAACGGCGTTTTCATGTCGCTGTCGTTTTCTGTGAGTCGGAACCTAGCAAGTTCCTCGAGAGAACAATCAATAGTCTTGCCGCCAGCGTTTTTGATCGTAAGGACGGTTTGACCCTTTTCTGCGGAGACGGCGACGACGTCACTTGGAGATCCCTTATAGTAAATAGCATTTTGTGCTGCCTGCCATTCTACAAGTTCGGCAATGTCTTTGAAAGGCACCTATGTAAACGAATATAAATAATTTAATTACAACCAGATTTAAAATAAAGAAATATGTTTAAAAAGATATTGCGGTGCGTACCTCTTTGAGTTTTGCATTGACGTTGCAACCCAAATCCAGAAGTAGTTCTACTCGACTTTGGTCCTCTGTGTGAACAGCCCTGAACAGCATGTCATTGAGTATGTCAATTACACCACTTCCATATAGTAACTCCTTGAGATCGGGTCTTTTGCCATCAATAATGAACTGCGACATGGACATTGCGTCAATTTCTTTGAGTGACGAAATGTCAGCACCTTGCAAATGTAACAAAATGATTTTTTTTGAATTTAGCAAACAATTTTAGAAAAGAAAAACCTTTCACTTTCTCAAATTTTCAAATGTTTTTTTGATTTTTTCTGGTACGAACTTTAAGTTTAATTTTTTAAAAGGTAAATGATATCAAGTTACCGTGAGAAATGAGCCACTTCACGAAATCCTTCGGTGCGTGGCTCAAGACTGCAACCATGATGGGCGTGAGATTGTTCGAGTCGCGCCCGTTCATATCGATATCATTCTCGATAGCGAATTGCTTGGACCCATTTGCAAAACCTCTCGCGATCTGTTGAGACCATACATTTTGATTCTGGACATCCTCAACTGTTTTGCTGTAGTAGCTACTCATGGAATGCATGTCCGTTGCCAGGCCTGTGGTAGTGGTGTCATCTTCTATAGTGGAACTCAGAACCACTCCGCGGCGAACGGCCTTGAGAGCAAACACGTCATCCACCAACGACGCGGCGAGAATGTATTTCGTAGAGCTGATCATCGTATTGATTCAGTATTATTAGAAAATTTGTATCTAGAATATTTTTTATGTACGAATTCGTATTTCGTAAATTCCAAAAAAGTAGTTGTAAAAAGAGCTTCCAGCAGCGAATTTGATTTTTCCAAAAGAGGTTTTGTAAAGAGCAGTAAATTTTCGTTTTTTAGTTAACGGTAGTAGATCTAATTTTTGAATACTATTTGTTATTTTTAATTTGAAAATTTTGTAAACGAATGAATGAATGTATGTATGTAATGGAGAACAAAAATAAAGTGAAACGACGGACATTTTTCAATTTTTAAATTAACTACAAGCGCGAAAGCTTATAGAACACAAAACTAGCTAGCGGAATTTTTTCGAGACCCGGGAAAACATTTCACGAAAACAGCAAAAGCGAGAGTGGTTGGATTGATCGATTTGAAAATTGCAGAATTGGCAAATAAAATCGCAACTAATTTACAACAGCAAAAACGTTTTGTTGCATGTAATTTTTATGTAGCGAGAACAAAAAAGACGGAAATGAATCCAACACGGTTCGAGAGCATGGCATGATTATACCGAATTTAAACGATTATTTTTTACAAAACGTTTGTAGAAACAAGTAATTTACATGCAAAACTGAGCTGTGAGCATTGACAAAAAAATGTAAAACAAATTTGAAGAGCAAAAAATGGACATTGATCCAACACGGTTCGAGAGCGAGGCATAAAAAACGGAACGACGGAGAATAAGTTGAAAACATTTGACATGACAATCAAACTTTTTTGCTTTTCTGTTAGTTTACGTAAAAGCATGCCAAAAAGATGTGACAGACATCCTTGGACTGGACGCAGCAAGCGAGATAACAACTTGTTTTTTTTGGGGGGCAGGTGGCGAGATAACAACAACAACGCAAGCATAGAAAGCTCATCAAACAAATTTGGCGCCAACTACCGAAAACATTTCTACTACAAAACCAACAACTTTGCCTACATGACAAGATCTGTTTTTTGAACAAGACGTCTGCAACACAGGTCATACAACATCCAACACACAAAACCACTGCAAAAATCGTGTCGTATGTAAGCTTGTAATTGTTTTAGAATGTATTTTTGGTGGCACTTCCAAATCATCTAAATTCATCCAAAACAAATTATCCTCTGTCATCAGACGATAAATTTATTTTTATAAAATTCGTTAAGCATTAACATGTCAACATCCATAAACAAATAATTATTGCAATGAAAAAGAAAACTTTGAAAGGAAAAGAAAAAAATCCCTATGGCTAGTAGGAATAAATTGTAAAGTTGTTGACAAATCAAAAAGAACAAGAGGGGCTATTGAACCATTTGACTTGCTTCTTTTTCAAATTGCATATGTGATATTTTATAATTACATGCTGACATAATTAAAAATCATCAATGGCAAACTTTGCTATGCTGATATATCTTAATTTTTAATTTTACTTTTTCTAATTTTAGAATCCAAGAACAGAAATTTTCAGAGCGTTGTCTAAAAATGTTCGTGAGTACGATCGTCCACTTTGTTAGCAGAACGAAAACTAATTAAGGTAGTCTTAAAAGTTTGTAAAATACAATATAAAATCAATCGTAATTCGACTTTTGTAAATTTTGTAATTTTGATTTATCGTTTTGAATTAAGTTTCAAAATCTAATCAATTCTAAAATTCGGGTTCGAATTTTGTTTCATATTTTTTCAAGTACGACATGTACTAATTTGACTTAATTAAAAGCGGAATACCGTAGTATTAATTTTCAATTCAGTTTATGGAAAATGTCTTTCACGTTTTCAGAAATGAATAATTGGGCTGGATTATTCAATGTTTCGAAAATGGAAAAACCCAAAAAGAAGGCGAGGACTGAAATTGCTAGCATTGATCGGAAAATCAAATAGGTGTATTAGTTTACTAGTTCATTAAGACTAGTCTAGGCATCAGAAGAGAGCAAATGATGGCTCTCGGCGTTGCAAATACCTTTCGCAAATCCTTGGTTGAGATCTTGGACTTGCGAGAATAAATCTTCGGAGACGTTACCAATTTTCCACCCGATCTTTGCTTCTTTTTGAAGATTTGTAATTTTCTCTTCAAGCTCGTCGATGTCGTTGCACAACTTCGGACCCCTACCTCGCACTTTGATGTTGTGTTCAATTACGTCAATCTTGTCTGCAAACGTTACCACATACTGTCTTAACCAGGAATTATATAGGTTTTTGTTGTCGCGGTTTCTAGTGAGATATTCCATTGTTTGCCATGTCGTAAAATAGTCCTTCAAATCGGCTAGATTTGCGGTCAACGCCCGCATATCGTTGATGTTGATTAACAAATTTGTGTTGACTTGCTCCGAGGCGTCGAAAATACTTTCGTCCTCTAGCAAACCTTCGACTTCCGTTTCCAGACGCTCCACTTCAATTTCTAAATTTGAAAATCTTCTGTCGTCGACGACTCTGTAGGGGTTGTTTTTTAATGCCGTAATCATTGCTTGGATTTCTTCATTTAACAATTCCTGATTTCTTTGGAGCTTGAGATTATATCTGACTTTCCACGCAAAAACATGGCCCATACGAATTTCTTTCATTTCTTGTGTCATGTGAGAACCCATGTTTAGGTTATTTCCTCCCATTTGTAAAGCAACCGTGCTCTGCGCGACAACGGCGCAAACAATGCATTTCATAGTGCTAAACATTTTCTTTAGAGGATGTTTTTTCAATTCAGTGCTATTGTATTTGTTCCAAAAGAGTAGTAAAATATTGAACTTTTCCAAAAAGAAATTGTTTTTGATAGTAGTTTTGAGTTTGTAAAAAAAGGAATAATTACTAAAATGAAAAGAAAAGCTTTTTTTGGATTCAACAGTAACTGTTTTTCAATAGGTGTTGTAATTCTTACTGTTTTTTGAAAAATGTTTTTTGCCGTTGAATTTATTATTTTTTAAACAGTGGTTATTGTTGTCAATAGGACGAAAAAAATATTTTTCGTGAAGGTGAAAATTAAAAATCGGATGGAATGGATGTGAAAAGACAACATTTTATTTTTTAATGCGACGGAAAAATTTTATTTGTCATTAGGATTCAATAATAAAACGACTGTTACGTTTATTTTTTGTTGCTTTTTGACAAAAACGGTTTTTAGGTACAAAACAGCTCGACGGGCAAGCATTCAGCGTCAGGCAAAAATTAGGACGGGACAAGTTTTTAAACTTCAAATTTTAGGCTTGGCACGGGACAGCAGGACAAACATTTTAGACTTGGCACGGCGGCTTCTGTACTTCTTTACGGAAATATCTACGGAACGGAAAAAACTGCTACACGTAACAGTGTCACAATTTGAATAATGGCATTGCCGAAATATTTTTGTTGTCTTGATAATTCGATACAACAATCGAATCACTGCGATGTAACAATCAAACCGAATTCAGACTTGCAAACATTTCTCTTGATTTTTTTCTACAGCATTGTAGAATTGGTTCAACTTGAATTTTGAATAAAATGAATCGCTGATTCGACGGGACGGAAGAATAAAATAAAATTTTTACGGAAAAACTTGAGCTGGGAAAGATTGTTAGGCCGGCATAATATTTTTCCTGCTACCACTAAATATTTTTTCTTCATCAAAAACTACTAAAATAATATGTTTCTTGCCTTCAACAGCAACTTCTTCTCTTGAAATATTTTTTGGAACTGAAAAATAATTTACAAACTTGTAGCTTTAACGAGCTGATCAATGTTTTTGGCCGGTTTAAAAATTTCCTCTTGAAGAACACAAACGATTTAGTAGCTTTTAGACACTCTTACAGGCTCATTATATTTTTTGTTGCGAGCAGATATTGAAATAACACGACGGAATATTTTTTGCAAGCTCATTCATTGATGTTTACTTGTACATATGTACAAACAAAAATGTTTTTTTGTTTGTTTCTTGATTACACATGCAGAAAATTTTTTTTTAAGCCGGGGAAAAATATTTAGTACGGAAAACTTTAAGAAAATCGACGGAAAAATATTTACAGGCACGCAAAAAGCTAATTTACTTGTACACTGACCGGGGAATTAAGTTAGTTTATTTTTTGACACGACTTTAGAAGGCATTAGGACTACAACTAATCTTGATTATCAACTGTCTTTACTGTTTAGACTTGATGTAACAACTTGAACAGCGCACATCAGGGGAGAGGACGATGTGGCAAGCATGCAGGCATGAAAACGACGAGCAGGACATAAAGCAACGGTGACGACTTGGCGACGATCACATGGTGTTGTAGCAACAAACTCATCACTGTTGATTTTCAGTTTTTGCTTTGTTTCAAAGGTGGCAGTAAGATTCATCAAAAACCATGTTGCCCGGCAATACATTTTTGTTTAAATACTTACTTTCTGTTTCTTAAAAATTAAATTGCTACTTCGATCGCACATTAAGAAATGTGCGCGTAACTTTAAGAATGAAAAAATTAGTTTTTGCTTATGCTTCTTAAATCATTTGATTAGTTAATATTATCGTCGGAAAGTCGTTCTCTAGAATTGTCGGACGATACAATGCAAAAACATTCAGCGCATTTCAGGCCAACATCATAAATTTCATTGCCAACCATCTAAATATTGATACCAACACAAAATTGAAACACCAAAATTTGACAAAAAAAGTTAAAACTGAATCATGAAAACTTGTAAAATCGTATATGAAAACTTACCGAGAGGACATGCAACAAAATGCAGCTGCCACAGAAAGTGCCAAGATTTTTTGGTATTTTAAAGGTTTTTTTG
>JACLAD010009938.1_pt1 | contig 26213 bp, 12 predicted proteins | sample 8027901 | NCBI WGS metagenome assembly JACLAD01 (sample SAMN15725071, study PRJNA655200) | protist metagenome | isolation source: fluorescence activated cell sorting (FACS) single amplified genomes of... | place: Spain: Blaines Bay Microbial Observatory, Mediterranean Sea | collected 2016-07-05 | reverse complement strand
AAACACAAAAAGAAGCATTTTGAGGAAAAAAAAGCAAAGCAAAGCAAAGCAAAGCAATTGCAAAGCAAACAAAAAATGCGACTGTTGCTGTTGCTCTCTGTAATCATTGCGACGGATGCTTTAAAGAATGGATTTGAAGGATGCCCTCGACTTGTTGCGGAAAAACCGATCAAGGGCAGCAAGAAAGCGGGCAAGGCAGATATCATTTGGTGGATCGATGACAGCGGGTCCATGAGCGGAGAGACTCAGCTTCTGAACCAAAATATCAACGCGTTTGGGACTTTCCTTTTGCAAAAAGGAATAGACTATCGTGTGATCATGATGGGTGATGGTGTTGGAGGGAAGCTATGCGCATCTCCACCGTTCGGTGGTCCAAGCTGTGGCAATTCTCCAGACGGAAAGTATATCAATTTGCGGGAAATCAATATCTTCGAACAAGGCGCTAATAGGTGAGTTACAATTGATTGTGTTCAAGAATGGGGAAGGCTTCGTCTCTAACTCTAAATGTGCCTGTCGTCTCCGTGTACGTTCATGCATAGAATTATTGAGGTAAGTAATTCCAGTCTTTTGTGAGAAAGGCTGATCTGACGTTTGTTTGCATGCCGTAGCACTGGGACAAGATCATACCGCATTTACGAAAGGGTGCAAGCCAATCGATCGTAGCCACGACAGATGACAACACGGACGACAGGCTTGGGTGCTGCACTACACCCCAAAGCTTTATCAACACGGTCAAGTCGAAAGCGGCTGGGACGGGGCTATTTATTCCCAGTGCGGCCAACGGAAACACAGGTTTTGTGTATCATAGTATTGTCGTGACTGGGGAGCAACCAACCAACTGTAGAGCTAGAAATGGCGACTACAGCATGGCCCTCAGTAAAATTACTGGAGGATACATTCACAATATATGCGACACCAATTGGGCCCCGGCCTTTGAGAGCATTGGAAAGGCCGTCGCGTCCTCCGTAAAGCCCGGGTGCACGCACGACATAGAGTATCCTCCCAGCAGCAGCGGGCTCGAAAGGCCGTACTTTGACTTCGAACTCCACTACACCTCGGCAGATGTGGCGGGCAATATGCAATATGCGAGGGTGCAGGACTGCGCCAGTGAGCCTGCTGCTGGTGCAGGAGCATACACTGTCGATGAGCAAAAGGAAGAAGTAACGCTTTGCGAGCGAGCATGTGGCACGCTTGCCATGAATGGCAAGTTTGAGTTCCGGTTCACTTGTATGCACTGTGTCGAGAAATACACAGAGTGGTCACAATGCGACCCACAGAGTGGTTTGCGCAATCGCTCGGTGGTGATTGAGCAAAATCCACGCAACAGAGGCCGTGCCTGCGTGCTCGCACCGGGTGACGATGGCGGGCAGTGGGGACAGTGGGCGGCATGGGGCAACGACGCGGCGCGGCGCTGCGGGGAGAGCTCAGCAACCGAGGCGCGGACACGCTTCCATACTGGATCCATTGCACCGTTCGACAAAGGATCCTGCGTGGAGGAGACCGAAGATAGGCCATGTGACTTTGGCGATCAAATGTGCTACGTAGCATGTCCTGCTGAAGCACGTGATGATGATGGTGGCGATGATGACTTTGCTACGATTCCGCTGCGCGCTGTCTCCAAGTGGGGGAGCACCAGCACCACCAACAATACGGGGGACACATGCGCCACTTCTGGGGCCCTGATTCCATCGAAGTGCAGCACGGACGGTGAGCCCGGCGCAGAGGCTTACTTTCGAGAGTTCAAGCTGCAGCCCGAAGAGGGCTCTGTGCAGAATGGAACTGCGTTTTTCTACTTTATCGTCTCGGACGATGGTAAGGCAGCGCTTGCGGGAGAGATCATGCCACGGCCAGACGGAAAGCGTGAGACGGTCATCGTCGACGTCGAGTGGCACGACAAAGACTACACGCGTGCGACGCCCCGCGTTACCCTCTCGGAAGGGTCGTGGGAGCAAGGCGAGGATGCCAAGCGCTGGCGGTTGACGATGGAGCGGAGCGCCAATGCAGGCACGCGATTCTTGATGGGCAACTTCCCTGTAGAAAACTTTTGCCTGACGTTGCGCATACCAGAGGGTTTGAACAGCGTTGGTCTCGTCAACTTTTTGCGCAAACAGGGTGAAGTAAGTGCGCAGGAGCAGGTGGTTCCCGTCGATAGCCTGAGAACCCGAGGTCTCCGTTTTTGCGCTGTCAGGTGTGGGCCTGATCCCGTCGATTATGCGTCACTCGATTGCGCCAACGACATTGTTGGGGGGAGTGAAAGTGGAGGTGCAGGTGAAGATGACGTCTCTTCAAATCCCTTTGTCGGATCGAGCAATCCACGCGATAGCAGCACATCAATCAAGTCCACATCTGCTGCAGGCACGAGTACGAGTTTGAGGAAGGAGAGTGAGACGTCAGCGTTCACTGTGAATTCCACAATGATCATTATCATTGCCAGCGGCAGCGGTGTCCTGTTGCTTGTGATCGGAGGAGTCGCGCTGGCATGTTTCGTGCGAGGAAAAGAGAAGAACAAGGCAAAGGATTTTTCTGAGAAAGGGCAGCTCGAAGTGGCAGTTGCCATGACCGACATGAATCCATCCTGGAACGCAGACTATTGCGATGAAACATACCAGTACTCTTTCCCGCAGGCAGGGGGGACGTCGGCACATCAGCAGCAACCATATTTTTACTGAGTACTGAAAAATGAAATGTACTCTTTCCCGCAGGCATCGATTTTTTTTTACTAAAGTGAAGTGTACCCAAATATAAATAAATAAAAAATAAAAAAGAAAGCAAAGAAAGTCAAAGAAAAAAAAAGAAATGGAAAACATCATCCGGCAAAATGTGGGGAAAAGAAAGAAGGAGAAAAACGTCCGGAAGCTCGCGACAAGCTGGAAGTTTCGAGCGAATCGCAATGTCTCGGAGGCTTGGATGAGGGAGCTGCGCGCCAACGTTCTCGGTCAAAAGCTGAATCCTGCAGGGGATGGCATTCATGCAGAGGTTGAGGCGCTTCAAGGTAGAGAGATGGAGAGGTATGCGCGTGGAGAAGAGCTTACCTCGTGGGACGAGCTCTTTGAGCGCGAGGTCGTCCCAGAAAAGGGTTCTCATCAGCAAGCAGAACTTCTGTGGACAAAGTCGATGCTCCAGCAGGACTCCGCGCTGTTGCGCGCGCGGGCGACGAGCTTCCAAAGAGGACTCGCTGTCGTGCAACAGCGCGAGCAGCAGGAGCAGCGCAGGAGAGTACAGATAGCCCAAATGGGAATGGTTTCAAGCTCAGGCAAAATGCACCCAGCAGCGAGACGGCCCACACTGCACCAGCGCATGATTGCGCGGGAACGGGTGCACATCATTGAGGAGCTGCGGCAACCCGGGATGCTGGATTCCATGCATTCCACGATGAGCGATCGGCTGTACAACAGGGCATGTGTCGACTCCGATTTGCAAAACCATGGGTCAGCAGAGCGAAATCTCTGCCGCGCCCTGAAAATGAGGCCAGAACACCACGAGGCCCGATTGCGCCTTGGTGCCCTTTATGCGAGCAAAGGGGCCTTCACAAAATCGATTCGCGAGTTCGACACGATCTGCCTATCAGCTCAAGAGGGGAAAAGCTCTACCGCCCTGGATATGGCGCGCTTCAATGCCGGAATCGTGCTCATGCGCCTTCGACAATATGCCAAGGCTCTAAAGTACTTTTCGAAATGTTCGCCCAACAATATGCTTGTCGCAGAATGCCTCGTCATTTGCAAGAGGAGGTCGGGAAAGGGAATCGAGATGCAGGAAGCTCTAGACAGGCGAAAGCTCATTCGCAAAGTGCGCGCAGAGCAATTGCGCGACCAAGCACGCGCGCGAGGAATTACGGGAACGCATTTCCATCATCACGGCTTTGAACTTGGCACGGAAAGGGCAAGGAATTACATTCGAAAAGGCCCGGCCGCCGTCCCACTGCGGGAAGCTGTCACTTCTCTTCTTGAAGAGCAGCATGACGAGGTGCCAATGTACATTATGAGCCGCCTCGACAAGAGCGAGGCGCACAAAAAGAAAAAGAAAAGAAAAAGAAAAAGAAAAAGAAAAAGAATGAATGTAAATAGATTAATTCATCGCGCTACGAAAAGTAGGAAAAACGAAGATGGAGCGGACCACGAGCATTCTTCTCTTCTTGGATTTGTCGGAGCGCACGTAGGGAGGCGCGTTAAAGAGGTTTCGAAACAGATTATGCATAACACGCAGATTGGGAGCTCGATCAATTCTGCGATCAGCTCGGCCAAGATCTTTTCGTTTACCCCTGCGCCTTGGAAAGGGTACGATTCGCTGGATCCTGCGGCGCTTTTGGAGTGGAGAGCGGCGGCTCCAGTGGTTGGCAATGTAAAGGTCACGATTCATGGAGCTTCTGATCTCATTGATCCTAATCATGGCACGCGGGCCCCGGAAGTATTTGTCAGTGTGCGGTTTGAAGGATATCAAAGACATGTGGGGTTAGATCTGAGCGATAGCGGCACAGCCACTGTGAGCGATCCTGAGTCCATGATGGAGCGCCTTGACCTGCGCGATCCATCTTCCGACGTAGTCTTTGAGGTCTACGACACTGCTGCTGGCTTTGTGCAGCACGTTGGCACGGGCATCGTCCCCCTGCCAAGCCTGCTTGCTGCGTCGAGTGCCTCCGAGGCGTTCTCTTCTGACATACTGCGGCGGGAAGGCACTGTGCGGCGGGAGGCACGGCTCCGGCTGCGATTGCTGCCAACTTCTGGGTCTAAGTTTCAGCCAGCGCTGCGAAAGGTTCGTGGAAGTGGGCTTACGCGGCCTGGCAGTAGCAGTGATCGTGATGACTGCGGGACGCTCTCCGTGACTGTGGTCGTAGAACTGTCGATGCCTTATCTGCGGGCGATGATGCAGAGCAGCCCACCTCGCATTGATCCTCCATATCGGCAAGGAGAAGATGATGACGTCAACACGTACTATATAAAGCATGGGATGCAGCGGCTTGCCGAGCTACACTCTCAGGCTCTGAAAGTGGCAACGACGCTGCAGGAGTTTGTTCGTGGCTCATTCTACGAGGTCATTGGGTGCGCGTTTGGCGTGCTTGTGTGCGCCCCTCTGTGGCTGGTCCCGCTCGCGTTTGCTGCGGTGCTTGGCCTGCATGTGTGGACGCATGCTCGATCAGGGCGTACGAGCCGGGGCGACGTGCGCGTGTACAACGATGAAGTTGGCACAGACGGCAAGAATTTGCGCGAAAAGATGGCCGCTCTGCGTGAGTCTATGCACGAAGTCACTCTGCGCTTGAACCACGTGGCGAGCGTTGCGGAGAAAGTCGCGCATGTTCTGACGTTTGAAGATGTTTACTCCTCTCTTCTCTTTTATGGCGTAGCCATTGGCACAATGCTCGTTGCGGCGTCCTACTTTTGGCTGTTTTCGAGGCTGGGCCTGAGCTTGCTGTCCGCGCGACTCTTATGCTGGGGGTGCTTCTTTGCCCTCTGTCGGCGCATAGCCCGTGAGCGCAAACCGTCACAAAGCAAGCTTTTGCAGCGCGTGTGGGCGAGGGTTCCCGATGCAGATCAGGCAGCGCATCTTGAGATTTGCGAGAGATTTATAGAGGAGGAAACGAATAACGTCAAGAATGTGGAGATGGGAAACACCGAGGTAGAAGCAAAAAAAGAAGGAGAGGAAGAAGAAGAAGAAGAAGAAGAAGGAGAAGAGGAAGAAAAAGAACGAAAGAAAGAGAAAAAAAATTTGTGATTTTATGAAAGCCCAGGTGCGCTCATTCCTTCCGCGTCGCGCAACACAAAGTCGTCCGCAGCAATGGTGAACAGGCTTTGGGCAGACTCTGCAGGCGCCGGGCTACACGCAAAGATCCCAGCGTGAACAATGCTGTCATACTTTCGTTCCTCACTATCCCCGCTCGCCGTGCTTGTGCCAAGGTGTGCGACGCGCAGGGTCTGCCATGATGATGCGGCATCCTCCGCGGCGAGGCCCGCGTCCCCCTCGAGGCAATTCCTCGCCATCACAGTGACGTTCTCGCCAAAGAGATAGATGCGAATCTTGACTCTGGTGCGGGTGAAGGGCAGCTGCACATGGTCGCTCCATCCGCTGCCCGACGTGACAGTAGAGGTGAGCCTGATCTTTCCCTTCCTTAGCGTAAGGCCAGCGGTGATCCAGCAAGATCTGTCTCGCCGAATCATGACTCCCGCCCGGTCACCGTCGCGGACGGGGGTGAGGTTGAGCCTTGCGGAGCAGACGACGCGCGGGTGCTGAACCGCGTCAAAGCTTACCCCAAAAAAATGGCCATCATCCTTTAGGACCACGGGTGCAAAGTGCGTGTGCCGCCAAAAGTCTCGCTCTGGATCGCAGGCAAAGTTGAGGAGCTTATCGTTCGTCCATGGCTCAGCCTCGCGTGGACGGTGCAGCAGCCACTTGGACCGGAGGAAGCCCTCCGCGATGGGGATCGCCGTCTCTTGCGCCTCCTCCTCTTCCTCCTTGCGCTGCCCAGAATTCTCTGCGCGAGCTTTCCCTCGGAGAGACGCCATCTCTGCGATCGTTGCGGCTGCAGGCTTGACGAGCGTCACGTAGCAGGATCGTTCAATGGCGCCCCAAAGACCGCCCTTCCATTGCAGATCAAGGCGCGTGCTCTTTCCCCCGCCGCTGCCCACGGCCGGCTTGACAGTCCCTCGCCAGCCCATGGCGGCGCTCTCTGCGAGCAGCCCCACGCTGTTCAGCAGCAGCGCATTTCGCTTACCAAGCTGCGTCTCTGCGCGTCCCCGAGCGACGAATCGCTCGCCGTTCTCTGGCCTGCGCTCTGAAAATACAAAGCCGCCCTTTCCGTCCAGACGGAGCTCCACCTCGATGAGCCCGCGGCCGCTGGCGCCGCTGCTGCCTTTTCTATATCTATACGGTGTATCCATCCCCATCGTGCCCGTGCCTTTTGCGCCGTCTAGATCAGCCGGACGCACGCCGATGCTCGATTTGAGAAGCCATTCCTCTGGAACCATGCGCGTTGCGCCTACAAAGATGCCCTCTCGCGATAAGAGCGTCACAGGCTCCCTCCTTCTTCCACCACCACTTTTTTTAAACATTTAAAATTTTTTTGATTTTTTACTTTTGCTGAGCAATTTTAGGGACGAGAATACCGTTGGCGTTTCTAGTCAAAAGTTCGTGAGGAAGACGAACAAAACAAACAAATATAAAAACACCAAGGATACACGAGAACGAGAACGAAAGCGCGATGAATCCTGAAGAGGATATATCTGAAAATGCGGAGCTCCTCGCGCTGCAGAAAATTGATGACACCTGCGTGTCGTTGCAGGAGGCGGGAAGATATCTGGAGTCGCTGGAATGCATGGAGAGGGGGCTGGTGCTTCGGCAACACTTCTTTGGCGCAGACTCTCCAGAAGTGTGGCGGGCATGCAAGACTGTTGGCGAAATGTGCAATCTGCTGGCCATGACCTACCTGCAGCAGGAGGACTTTGCCATGGTGCTAGAGCTCCTCAAGAAGGCAGAGATTCTGACGGAGCGAGACGCTGCAGGGCGCGCAGTGACGTACAATAATCTCGCGTGCTACTACAGACGGCAGGGCAAGCTGCACGCCTCTCTGTCATACCTCCAAAAGGCGCTGCGCATTGAGGCGAAACTGGAGCATGTGGACAATCCTGCAGATACACACCTGAACATGTGCGCTGTTCTCTCGCAGCTTGGGCGCCATGCAGGTGCACTAGAGCACGCGCAGTCGGCCCTCATTCTCCTCCAGGAGGAGCTCTTTAGCGGGTCCATTGGAGGAGGAGGAGGAGGAGGAGGAGGCGGCGGCGGCGAAGCCACGCAAAAGGTCGATCGGATCGCGGTCCTGGGTATAGCGTACCACAATATTGGCGTGGAGCAAGAGTTCCTGAAGCGGTTTGAGCAGTCGATCCATTCCTACCGCAAGGGCGTGGACATCGCCGAAGCACATCTGGGCCCCGACCATGGCATCACCATCACTCTGCGCAATTCTTTGATTGCGGCGCAGCGCGCCATCACTGCAAGGGGCGGTGGGCGCGGCGGGCTGTCTGCGTCATCGTCCCGGAATGGCGGGCAGCGAAGAAGGAGGAGAAAGAAGAAGCCGAGTAGACACTCTGTAGGTTCGCGCGTCTCGCCGTCGAAGGAGGAGGAGGAGAGATGGAACCATATTTCCAGCGCGTATGGTGACATCCCGGGAGTTACCCCGGTCCGCTCCGCTGCTCCCAAAGCAGGGCGCGCGCAGGGCATGGACAGTACAGCAACAATCTCAGGAGCTAACCTTCCCGACGGTGGTAGCGGCGTGGCATCCATGGGTGGAAGTTCCACGAGCATCCAGGACTTGGACACGATCGTTGGCGACGGCGAGCCAAAGGGGGTGATGCTCTCCCCGCGCCCTGATCGAGCGAGCACCAGTGCAGATGGCCCCGATGCGCAGGGCGTCGCCGTCGAGGGTAAGTCAGCGGAGCGCGATGCGCAGGGCGTTGTGGAAGAAAAGTCTGGCGCTTCTGCCTCTGATCCTGTGCCAGCCGTGGCGGAAGCGGAAGGGGAAGTCGAAGCGAAAGAGGAGGCGGAGGCAGAGGCAACTGTTCCAGAGCCAGAGGCAAAAAAAGAGTAAGAAAACTAGGGAATAATAATGAAGTGGGAAGTGGGAAAATGTCCCAAGAAAAGGACGAAGATGCAGTTTCCGACAGATGAAGATGAGATGCTGGCGCGCGCGCTGCAACTCTCGTTGCAGGAAAGCAGGGGCACGGGGATCACGGAGCAAGAGCTTCTTGATGCTGCGATCCAGGAGTCGTTGCAGGTGGGGGAGACAGGGGTAGCGCTTTTGGCAGCGGAGGATGAGGGCGGCCCGTCTCAGGCTGAGCTGCTCGAGGAGGCGAACGCTATGCGCGACGCGGAAATCTTGCACCGACAGGCCGAGCGGGCGCGAAGGAAGAAGCTTGGGAAGCGCCTGGCGCGGCGGAATTCAAAAGAGCGACGCAAGCTAGAAGCTCTTTGCAAGTTGGCGTCAGGTGATGATGCGCCAGAGGAGATGGGGGCCTGGGAGCTGAAACATGCGCTTCGAAAAATGGGCATGCCGTTTACTTCGGCGTTGACGAGAGAAGAGCTCGTGGAACTTTATAAAGATGCGAGGCGCACGGCAAGCGCCGCCTCGGCAACTAGGAGGAAGAAGAGGTCTTCCCTGGGCTCAAGCGGAGGCTCAGCTGGAAGCTCGGCTGCAAGCTCGGCGACAAGCTCGGCCGCGAGCTCGCCGTCACGAAGCCGTGCGCTGCGCAAGAACCATCCCGAGGATGCCGCTCTTGCGCGCGCCATTGCAGAATCTCTAAAGTTTGAGGAAAGCTCAAGGCGTGCCCGTGAGGCGCGGGAGGCGCAAGAAGCTTCGCGGCGCGAGGTCCGGGAGCAGGAACAGATGTTGCATGATGAGCTGCTCCTGAGCGGCGTTTCGGAAGACGTGCGCAAGGAGGCACTTGCCGCCTTTTTGCAGAAGAAGAAAATATGGGAGAGGGATGGCGGAGCCCCTCCCCGGTTAGACTTTGAAATCTCTGTCGCGAGAGATAGACTGAAGGAGGAGTCCAATAACGTAAATGAGGAGAATCTAGCAGAGGAAGCCGGTGATGTGAATCGTGGAGAGCCTGCTGTCGTCGAAGGAAGGCGTGAGCGGGCTGCCCGCTTTGCTGCGGCCTTTGACAAACGCTTTGGAAGGTAATTTCTTGATTTGAAGGTCGAAAAAAAAAAAAAAAAATGAAAGTCAATTCAGCGCAAGATCTCGCGAAGGTCTGCGGCAAAGGCGATGTCTGCGTCCGTTTCGGCACGCTCTCCAGCGATATCAAAAGGCGTATTGCCGCCGAGATCTTTTGCTTGCAGATCAGCTCCAGCAGCGATGAGGAGCTTTGCGCACTGAATCCTCTTCTTTTGATTGGTGCACCGTGACGCTACGCTGTGAAGGGGCGTCTGTGCGCCGATGCGCTGATCGTTGGTCTTGTTCACGTTTGCGCCCTTTGCGAGTAGGACCTTCACGGCAGATGTGTTTGCCCAGAGGCCAGCAATGTGAAGAGCAGTCTGGCCGACCACATTGCCCCAGCTGAGGTCAACGCCCGCCGCGGCGAAGGCTTCAATGGCACGCACGTCATCACGGTGAGCGGCGCCGAGGAGCTCCTGGCCGAGGCGCTCCATCTTCTTTACTTTCTCAATCTCCTCAATGCGCGCTGCGTTATCTGCGCTGAGCAAACACTGGCGGAAGGATTCCTCCAGCGCCTGTTTGTCGAGATTCTTTCCAATAAAGACCAGCTTGGAGCAGCGCTTTTCGCCCGATTCCCATTCTCCTTGGAATTCACCGTCAAAGATCATATGCACCTGGAATTTTCAAATGTTAGTTTTCAGTGGACATTTTTAAGAAGCTTGTCAATTTGAGTGGTATAAAAATTCCCAAAATCTTATTCACTTCGATTTTTGCATCAAACTTACACCTTGATACACAAACTTCTGTGGCGATCCTGAAATGGCCAGGACGCCTTTCATCCGGTATATGTCATTTCCGAGCGTGCGCAGAATTTTACCAATGAAGGAGTTGATGAGGAGCATGTGGACGTCTCCATCAGCATGAATGCTCACGCTGCTGATGGTATTGTCGTGAACATGCTCTGCATCAGTGTCGAGGAACTCTGGGTCCATCTCCAGCGTCCGCTGCAGATCGAAGCCCTTTATTCCCAAGACACTATCCACTGAGACTTTGGACTGCTCCGATCGAAGAATTGGAGCAAAGGCATTGATCGACTTTAGACGTGCCTCGACTCGGACAAGATCCTCCTCGCTTACGAGATCGATCTTGTTCACGATTAATCGATCGGCAAAAGCTACCTGTTCGACACTTTCATTCTCCGCGCCTTCCGGCTTCTCTTCATCGAGGTGCTGCTCAATGTGCTTTGCATCCACGAGCGTAATGATGCCATCCAGACGCGCAAATTTTTTCACTTCTTCGTCCACGTAGAACGTTTGAGCGACCGGGGCAGGATCTGCCAAGCCCGTCGTCTCAATGACGATGCCGTCCAGTTTCAAGCTTCCACTTGCGACGCGCGCCGCCAGCTTCTTCAAAACCTCCACTAAATCTTGACGAACTGTGCAGCAAATGCATCCATTCATCATCTCGACGACGCACTCTGTGGCCTCCAACTTTTGGTTGTTCTTGATCAACTTGTCGTCGATACCAATATCTCCATACTCATTCTCAATGATGCATAGCTTATGGCCGTGGTTCACTGTCAGGATGTGATTCAGCAGAGTGGTTTTGCCAGACCCAAGATATCCTGTCAAGATTGTCACAGGTATCCTAGAGTCCTCAGCAGTAGCCATGGCAGACATTTTCTTTTTTTCTTTTTTTTTGATTTTTTGTTTTTGTTTTTGTTTTTGTTTTTGTTTTTGTTTGTGCCCTTTTTGTGTCTCTCTCGGTGGCCATTTAATTTGACCCCCACCAAAGATAGTTAGGGTTAGTGCGATCATTTTGTCGTTTCCAGTAAAACCAAAAAAAAAATCAAAAAAAGAACATGCGAAGGAGACAGTTCTTTGATGTGGACGAGTTCAAAGTGTCTCGACGAGGCGTCATTGCGACGCCACTCGTCGAGGCGAATGCGATCGCAGAGATTCTTGAGAAGCATGGTGACCGCAGAACTACTTCGGAAAACGATCTGCTGGACGACTTTTGTGCAAAGTGTCCGTTCTTTCTGCGCAAAGATTATACGACGGAGGAGAGGAGGGTCATCGCCCTGGATGCAGCAGGCGTGCGCCTCTCCCGTGGAGAGAGGCTTTTTGACCAGGGAGATGAGGCGAACGATCTCTATATTGTGGTGAGGGGCGCTGTCAGCGTCCTCGTGCGCACTGGAAAGAGGCAGAGGGGATGTGTTGATGACATCGTCAAAGTTGCTTCGCGGAATACAACGCAGCAGATTTTTTCGACGACGACTCGCGGCATCGGCCATGAACAGGAGGAGAAGGATGATAACTCGCGAAAGGGAGAGGTTGCAATTGCAGCGATTTCGGCCACGCAGAGCTTTGGAGAGCTTGCGCTTGATGCTGTCCATGGCAGAAGGAGTGCTTCGATCGTTGGGGCTGTCGACAGCACGCTGCTTATGCGCATCCGCCAGCAGCACTACCGTGCGTGGCGCGCAGGGATACAAAAGCGGAGGCAGCAGATTGCCATGCACACGCTGAGGGTAGCGCTTCCAACGCTGTCCATGGGGAACCTCATGAACCTCGCCCAAAAGTGCACGCTCTCCACCGCCACCATGCCGCGAATTATCTTCAGAGAGGGACAGCGCATAGAGAACGTCGCATTCGTCGTGCAAGGCAACTTTTCAGTCGTCAAGAGGTGCGACGCGCCGCCTCGAGGAGGATGCGCCTCGGCACGGAGGCTGGCGCATCTAGGTGAACTGTGTGCGCACTCGAATGACAGCTTTAACACCGCGCCACTGCTCCACATTCTCGAGAAAAAGTGCCACCGCGAACCCGATCGCGTTGCGCATGCGTCATGGTTCGCAGGCGCGACTTCGCGGGCCAATCTCGTCAGTGGTAGCATAGGGGCCAAGCACGTGCTCGTCCTTGCGCCCATTGAGCAGTTTACCGCCATCGTGCTCAACAATACAGAAGCAAGGCAATACCTCCTCGAGCTGTACCGAAAAAACAACCTGCACTGCAGAGACACGCAGGAAGAGCTGCTCGTCGCGCTCGATCAAGAGGATCACCGTCGGCGCGAAAAGAGAGCAATCCTAGAGGAGCTCTCTCCCCGATATCACCAAAGAGTGTCCGCGCAACGCGCTTTACTGGAAAAGGCACGGCGCGAAGACTATGCCCCGCCGCCGCAGCGTTCGAGGAAGAAAACAGAGTAATCTCAGCCAAAACTTTTGGCTGAGATCGGAAAATCACTTTTGGCCCAAAAGTGATTTTCCGATGTGCCCTAAATTTCTGTTTTCCGTTTTTTTCTTTTCATGCAGCTGCTGTGTCTCTCTCTCTCTCTGCCAAGACAAAGACATGCATACATACCCAACGTCTCCTTCAGCCATTCAGCCAGGAGGACTACCTACACCTTGCCCACCCTCTAAAAAGACAAAAGAGAAGAAACATTTCGGATCTCACTCGATCGGTATATGCAGCAGCAACAGCAGCAACAGCAGCAGCAGCAGCAGCAGCAGCAGCGCGCACGAGACATGGCAGCCAGGCATTTACTCTCGTTTTCTTCTTCCAGGGGGGAGGACCGCAAGCGCCATTTCAAACAACGCCACACTTCTGCCTCTGCTCTAGTGCGTCTTGCCAACATCTTCCTAGTACTGGCTCTATGCTTTGTGCAAAATGTGACTGCGGATCATGCGGCTCTTGACGGAAAAAATGTGGAAGACTTTGCGCGCGAATTTGGCGAATCGTTCGACAATATCTGTCAGCGGGACGATGCGCCCGGCAGCAGCATTTCCGAACTTATCTACCGCGCATGCGATGTGATGGTATCCAAGCAACGTCGTGAGCTGCCTTTGGGCCAAGATGATAGGCTTGACCTTCGATGCGTGCACATGGATTTGCTTCTAAAGGATTTGTGGGAAGTGACGAATGAGGCGAATGTGAAAGAGGGGCTAGAATTTATGCGCGAGGTTGAAATCATGGTGGAAAAGGAGACTGTTTGCCGGACCCCGACGAGTTCCTGTCTTGCGAACAAGTTTCGGGATTCCCGTGTGGATGTGTTTCTTTTGGGAAAGACGATACAGGAGTGTTTAGCAGGACATGTGGAGGCGAGAGAAGGTTCTTGCGAGGATTTAGTAAAGCTGCGCGGGCGTGTGGATCAAATGTTGCATGGGCATGCAAGTGGGATGGGCTTTGCGGAACACTTGCGCAAAACTGCTTTGAGGTTGTTGGAAAGGGTAGAATGCGAGGCTTCAACAACGCATGGACGCAAGTTGTCGTCGTCTCTGCCGGCGTGTATCATTCCAAGTGAAGGTTTCTACGAACTCACAGAGAGTTGCCGTCTGACGAGTGAAATTACTGTTGGAAGTGGCAAGACACTGACCATTGTTGGGATAGGTGCTCCCACAATTGACCGGGATGAAAGTGGGAGGCACTTTACTGTGACTAGCGGCGGCCATTTGAATGTGACGGGTGTGACGTTGGCCAATGGGAAGGTCGCGAATTATGGCAGAGTAAGTTGGATTTTGTAGGCGTTTGTGTTCTTTTCTATGGATGCTGATAGTTTCATTTTTTAATGTACATGCATGCAGGGTGGAGCAGTCTCCATTACTGGAGGAGAAGGAACCTTTACGAATTGCAATTTCACTTCAAATAGTGCAGGACGGGTAAGTCACGAAGAAGAACAAGTTGATGGTTGTGAGATGTCTGAGTGCATGATGCTGAAGTTGTGCCCTCCATATATGTCTTCTTGACTTACTCATTCCTACTTCCTCTATCCGTTTACTGTAAATGTTTCCTGTGATCGGCGGTCTTGATCTCATACACGGGCTGTGCTCTTGTTGTTGTTGTTGTTGTTGTTGTTGTTCTTTGCATCGTGCATGTACTCATCATAGAATGTAAGTATTTCCTGTTCACGTCAAAAAACATGTTCAGATAGCCATTCCCTTCAATCTATCTATCTATCTACCCAAGATCCACTCTCAACATCAAGCTGCTTCATCTCGCAATTCTCCACCACATACTTCCGCCAAATGCTCTGCGGTCAAGACCACCACCTCAGAAGATGTTCATCTGAATCTTTGTGATATGGGATGATGAGGAAGTGAACATAAAGGTGCATCATTGTGCTTTTCCTTTTCGTTTTTATCTCCCTGCATGCCTGTGCGGTGCTTGATCATGTTGCATGCCGTAGCATACTGATAGTTTCACTTTTTTACTGTACATGCAGGGTGGAGCAGTCTACATTACTGGCACTGGGAGCAAAGGCACTTTTGAGAACTGCAACTTTACATCGAATAGTTTGATAAATAAGAATAATTGTGTAAGTCCTCTACGTTCATTCTGGAGATGGGAGCACTGCAATTATATATTGACAATAATCCTTGTATGCAGTGGGTAAGTTCCTTGCGATCGGCCATGCTAGTCTATTGACGTTCTGTTTCACGTGACACATGCTTCCGAATGATGGAGTGCGGAATCTGACTTGACTCGTGTTTTGTGTAATTACGATTGTCGACTTCTTTGCAGGGCGGAGCAGTCTCCATTCTTGGCACTGATAACAAAGGCACTTTTCCCAAAGGCACTTTTGCGAACTGCAATTTCAATTCAAATTTTGCACCAGGAGTAAGTCTTGAAGATGAACATGTTGATCATCCCGAGAAGGCTCAATCTATGACTCTGAGGTTGTGCCGTCCATGCAATAGTGACTGACTGATGATTACTTTCTCTATTCGGTATCTTTTGTCTGCCGTGTGGTTGTGTGGCGGTCTCGCACTCATTTTCCCCCATATTTTTACCTTGTGTGTACTTTCGTTCTTTTGCACATACAGATTGTAAGCTATTCTGGTCCCCATCATCAGTTGTTTTTGGCATTTCACTGACTCTTCTCTGTATTTGTTCATGGGTGGGTGGTTCGACTGGTTTGCAGGGGGGAGCATTAGATATTCAATTTGGAGAAGGAACCTTTACAAATTGCAATTTCAATTCAAATGTTGCACGCAATGTAAGTCTTGAAGAAGAGCATGTTGATAATTCTGAGAAGTTGAAGTCCATGACTCTATGGCCATGACATCCATACACAGTGACTGACTGGTGATTACATTCTTGATTGCTGTCCTCTTTACACACAGCGTGTAAGTCATTGTGGTTTCCATCATCACTCGTTTGCACAAGCAATCAGTCTTCATTTGGCTCTTCATCATGAGATGCTTCTAGTAATATGCTGCGATGATGATCATCAACTGTGCACCCACTTTCCATATGATTCCACAAGATGCTATCTTTAGTGCTAGCTTGGTGGATATGGACACGGACAGATGGTATATCATCATTCTCATCTTACTCCCTGGCATCTCCTTCTTCATCCCATGCATGTATGGTGTCCGCAACGGCATGCGATGGTCATTGCGACTTTGTTGCGCCATGCATTGCATGAGTGTGCAGCGACGTGCAAAGATATGATGGATGACGGTGCTGATTGGCCACTTTGGATGAGTGAATGTGAAAACGAAACGTGGGTTGGATTGGATGCATGCACTGACTTCACTCTCTCTGTTCTTTGTACTTTCTCTGTGTTTTGTTGGTTCGCTCGGGTTGTTTGCAGGGCGGAGCAGTCCGCCTCATTAATAAAGCAAAAGGAACCTTTTCGAATTGCAATTTTAGTTCAAATAGTGGAACACGTGTAAGTCTTGAAGAAGAACATGCTGATGGTTCAAGAGATGTCTTAGTCCATGGCTGATGAAGATGCAGATTGAATGATTGAACGCATGGACTGACTCTTGTTTCTGTGCGCGTTTTTCTGATTGGTTGGGTTGCCTTGTTTGCAGGGTGGAGCAGTCGATATTGCAAGTTCTGGAAGCAGTGGAACATTTGCGAATTGCAAGTTTACTTCCAATGATGCTCATGTAAGTCCTGAAAAGAAGAGTGTGTTGATGATTCTGAGGACTAGTGGTGCGTTTTACTGACTCGCTTTGAACATGCCATTTCTTGTCGCAGGAAGGTGGAGGGATGTACGTTCAAGATATAGGCACAGTAATCACAGATGGAAGATGCCAATTCAAAGGAAATACGGCATCCAAAACTGGCTTGCAAATCATGAACAATGGAGCAACGGTGACTTTGACATGCCTCCCAGGCCAATACAACAGTATCGAGAATGGTGGGCAAGTGGATACAGATTTTACTGGCTGTAGCAACCTGTGTCCCAAGGGAAAATATGCTAATGGTACAGCATCTCGGGACTTAGCTGGTTGTATCAGCTGCCCATTGACAAAGACATGTCCAAGGGATGGCACTAGTTCGCCCGTACCATGTCCTGCAGGTCGTTTTGGTTCGGAGAAAGATCTCCATAGTCTGAAGTGCTCAGGAGCCTGTGATCCAGGCCATTATTGTCCTGTGGGCGCAACGAATTCCACATTCCGATCGTGCCCAGCAGGGCGATTTGTCAGTGTTCCAGGAAGCTCACACGTGTCAAATTGCTCAACATGCAAAGCATCCTTCTACTGCGAAGAAGCTGCCCTCTTTGAAAGGCCCTGTCCGTCAGGCACGTATGGCAACGAAACAGGCCTGGAGTCAAGTCAATGCACTGGACACTGTCCTCCAGGTTATTTCTGCCCGGCTCAGACTGTCCAGCCGAATCAGTGCCCTCCTGGAACATACAGTTTAGTCGGCAATGCTACATGCATTGGGTGTCCTGCTGGGTATTCCGCGGCATCAGAAGCATCAGCGGGGTGCGACAAATGTGAGGCAGGAACGTATGCAAGTTTTCCGCGGTCAGTACGGTGTACGCAGTGCTCTCCTGGGAGCTTCCAGAGAATGCCTGGTGAGACGCAATGTGAATTGTGTCCGTCAGGATATTTTGAAGACCAGTCGTCATCAAGCTCATGCAAACTCGCTGTAGGTGGAGTTGCCCATGGCAATGGTTCAACAGGTGTTGAAGTTTGTGGTCGTGGAACGTTCATGGACGTTCATGCTTCAAAGTGTGTATCATGTCCCGCAGGTCAGTATTCTGACACGCTAGGCTCAACAACATGCGAGCAAGTTCCAAGTGGGAATCAAGTCTCTGACACTCGCACATTTGTGACTCCGTGTCCAGTTGGCAAATTTTCTAAAGACTATGCTTGCCATTTTTGTCCGGCTGGGTACTACCAGAACACGTCAGAGCAAACCTCTTGCCGGCTCGCTGTGACAGGAGTGGTAGCGACGGCTGGTGCCTCTGCGGTGGACGTTTGTGCTGCAGGCACATACATGGATCTAACAGCCTCAAAGTGCATTGACTGTGATGCCGGTCGCTTCTCCGCTGAGCCAGGGTCTCCATATTGTGAACCTGCATCGTCCGGGTTTGAAGTATCATCGACGAAAACGTATCAAACGCCGTGTCCCCTGGGCAAGTACAAGCCAGGCATTCTTCGTGAACCTTGTGCAGCATGTCCCCTGGGCTACTTTCAGGACTCCTTAAATGCCACAGTGTGCCTCACGATTGATGGAGGTTACCATGCTCCATCCAAGTCAACCGGTGCAACGCAGCAAATTGAGTGTCCACCGGGTACGTACAGCACAGGGTATGCTTTAGAATGCACGAGCTGTCCACTTGGATGGTCTCAGCCGAGCTATCGGTCCACGACATGCCTGAAGTGTAAGAAGGGCAAGAGCACACTCGGCAATGGGTCACGCATCTGCATTGGGAAAGAGTGCAAATCTGAAGAGTACTTGGACGATGCACACTCAGAATTTTCGAAATGGGAATGCAAAGCCTGCCCAGAAGGCGCCATGTGTAATGCTGTCAATGATGCCACGTGGTCCGATGTGATTGCAAGCGCAGGGTACTACCGCATGCCTGGTCCAGTACCACAGACATTTGTCAAGTGTGAACCGTCTTCTGCCTGCATTGGCCATCCTTTCAAGGGCAACATGACGGAAGGGTGCGATAATAATGATGGATTTGCTGACACATTGCTTTGCGCGAGATGCCGCCCTCGGCATGCAAAGAGTTCTGCAGGATTTTGTCGAAAGTGCGTCAATGCCGTCGCGATATTTTCTGTCGGGATATTTTGTGGATTTGTCATGATTCTGTACCTGTTTCGCCGCGTTCGTAGTGCCATGCGTCGCAATAGCGGGAAATCCAGGAGCATGGAGATGGATCTGCTCAAGATTCTCCTCAATTCCTCCTACTGCCTAGGCATCCTCACGTCATATCCAATCAGCTTTCCTCGTGCGCTCTCTCCTCTGTTGCATGTCGGTCGAGCAATTAGCTCCCTGCAGAGCGATGCCCTGAGCGTGGAATGCCTGCTGAGCGACGCCTTTGATGGATCAAAGTATCTCTTGAAGAATGTCTTTGCATTGATCATGCCTCTGGGAGGGATTGTCATTTCAAGTATCATTTGGATGGGACTCTATGCCTGCCTGTGCCGGCGTCTCTCTCGTTCTCGTGTATCCTTGGTGTTTTTATATTTGTTTGTTTTGTTCGTCTTCCTCACGAACTTTTGACTAGAAACGCCAACGGTATTCTCGTCCCTAAAATTGCTCAGCAAAAGTAAAAAATCAAAAAAATTTTAAATGTTTAAAAAAAGTGGTGGTGGAAGAAGGAGGGAGCCTGTGACGCTCTTATCGCGAGAGGGCATCTTTGTAGGCGCAACGCGCATGGTTCCAGAGGAATGGCTTCTCAAATCGAGCATCGGCGTGCGTCCGGCTGATCTAGACGGCGCAAAAGGCACGGGCACGATGGGGATGGATACACCGTATAGATATAGAAAAGGCAGCAGCGGCGCCAGCGGCCGCGGGCTCATCGAGGTGGAGCTCCGTCTGGACGGAAAGGGCGGCTTTGTATTTTCAGAGCGCAGGCCAGAGAACGGCGAGCGATTCGTCGCTCGGGGACGCGCAGAGACGCAGCTTGGTAAGCGAAATGCGCTGCTGCTGAACAGCGTGGGGCTGCTCGCAGAGAGCGCCGCCATGGGCTGGCGAGGGACTGTCAAGCCGGCCGTGGGCAGCGGCGGGGGAAAGAGCACGCGCCTTGATCTGCAATGGAAGGGCGGTCTTTGGGGCGCCATTGAACGATCCTGCTACGTGACGCTCGTCAAGCCTGCAGCCGCAACGATCGCAGAGATGGCGTCTCTCCGAGGGAAAGCTCGCGCAGAGAATTCTGGGCAGCGCAAGGAGGAAGAGGAGGAGGCGCAAGAGACGGCGATCCCCATCGCGGAGGGCTTCCTCCGGTCCAAGTGGCTGCTGCACCGTCCACGCGAGGCTGAGCCATGGACGAACGATAAGCTCCTCAACTTTGCCTGCGATCCAGAGCGAGACTTTTGGCGGCACACGCACTTTGCACCCGTGGTCCTAAAGGATGATGGCCATTTTTTTGGGGTAAGCTTTGACGCGGTTCAGCACCCGCGCGTCGTCTGCTCCGCAAGGCTCAACCTCACCCCCGTCCGCGACGGTGACCGGGCGGGAGTCATGATTCGGCGAGACAGATCTTGCTGGATCACCGCTGGCCTTACGCTAAGGAAGGGAAAGATCAGGCTCACCTCTACTGTCACGTCGGGCAGCGGATGGAGCGACCATGTGCAGCTGCCCTTCACCCGCACCAGAGTCAAGATTCGCATCTATCTCTTTGGCGAGAACGTCACTGTGATGGCGAGGAATTGCCTCGAGGGGGACGCGGGCCTCGCCGCGGAGGATGCCGCATCATCATGGCAGACCCTGCGCGTCGCACACCTTGGCACAAGCACGGCGAGCGGGGATAGTGAGGAACGAAAGTATGACAGCATTGTTCACGCTGGGATCTTTGCGTGTAGCCCGGCGCCTGCAGAGTCTGCCCAAAGCCTGTTCACCATTGCTGCGGACGACTTTGTGTTGCGCGACGCGGAAGGAATGAGCGCACCTGGGCTTTCATAAAATCACAAATTTTTTTTCTCTTTCTTTCGTTCTTTTTCTTCCTCTTCTCCTTCTTCTTCTTCTTCTTCTTCTTCCTCTCCTTCTTTTTTTGCTTCTACCTCGGTGTTTCCCATCTCCACATTCTTGACGTTATTCGTTTCCTCCTCTATAAATCTCTCGCAAATCTCAAGATGCGCTGCCTGATCTGCATCGGGAACCCTCGCCCACACGCGCTGCAAAAGCTTGCTTTGTGACGGTTTGCGCTCACGGGCTATGCGCCGACAGAGGGCAAAGAAGCACCCCCAGCATAAGAGTCGCGCGGACAGCAAGCTCAGGCCCAGCCTCGAAAACAGCCAAAAGTAGGACGCCGCAACGAGCATTGTGCCAATGGCTACGCCATAAAAGAGAAGAGAGGAGTAAACATCTTCAAACGTCAGAACATGCGCGACTTTCTCCGCAACGCTCGCCACGTGGTTCAAGCGCAGAGTGACTTCGTGCATAGACTCACGCAGAGCGGCCATCTTTTCGCGCAAATTCTTGCCGTCTGTGCCAACTTCATCGTTGTACACGCGCACGTCGCCCCGGCTCGTACGCCCTGATCGAGCATGCGTCCACACATGCAGGCCAAGCACCGCAGCAAACGCGAGCGGGACCAGCCACAGAGGGGCGCACACAAGCACGCCAAACGCGCACCCAATGACCTCGTAGAATGAGCCACGAACAAACTCCTGCAGCGTCGTTGCCACTTTCAGAGCCTGAGAGTGTAGCTCGGCAAGCCGCTGCATCCCATGCTTTATATAGTACGTGTTGACGTCATCATCTTCTCCTTGCCGATATGGAGGATCAATGCGAGGTGGGCTGCTCTGCATCATCGCCCGCAGATAAGGCATCGACAGTTCTACGACCACAGTCACGGAGAGCGTCCCGCAGTCATCACGATCACTGCTACTGCCAGGCCGCGTAAGCCCACTTCCACGAACCTTTCGCAGCGCTGGCTGAAACTTAGACCCAGAAGTTGGCAGCAATCGCAGCCGGAGCCGTGCCTCCCGCCGCACAGTGCCTTCCCGCCGCAGTATGTCAGAAGAGAACGCCTCGGAGGCACTCGACGCAGCAAGCAGGCTTGGCAGGGGGACGATGCCCGTGCCAACGTGCTGCACAAAGCCAGCAGCAGTGTCGTAGACCTCAAAGACTACGTCGGAAGATGGATCGCGCAGGTCAAGGCGCTCCATCATGGACTCAGGATCGCTCACAGTGGCTGTGCCGCTATCGCTCAGATCTAACCCCACATGTCTTTGATATCCTTCAAACCGCACACTGACAAATACTTCCGGGGCCCGCGTGCCATGATTAGGATCAATGAGATCAGAAGCTCCATGAATCGTGACCTTTACATTGCCAACCACTGGAGCCGCCGCTCTCCACTCCAAAAGCGCCGCAGGATCCAGCGAATCGTACCCTTTCCAAGGCGCAGGGGTAAACGAAAAGATCTTGGCCGAGCTGATCGCAGAATTGATCGAGCTCCCAATCTGCGTGTTATGCATAATCTGTTTCGAAACCTCTTTAACGCGCCTCCCTACGTGCGCTCCGACAAATCCAAGAAGAGAAGAATGCTCGTGGTCCGCTCCATCTTCGTTTTTCCTACTTTTCGTAGCGCGATGAATTAATCTATTTACATTCATTCTTTTTCTTTTTCTTTTTCTTTTTCTTTTCTTTTTCTTTTTGTGCGCCTCGCTCTTGTCGAGGCGGCTCATAATGTACATTGGCACCTCGTCATGCTGCTCTTCAAGAAGAGAAGTGACAGCTTCCCGCAGTGGGACGGCGGCCGGGCCTTTTCGAATGTAATTCCTTGCCCTTTCCGTGCCAAGTTCAAAGCCGTGATGATGGAAATGCGTTCCCGTAATTCCTCGCGCGCGTGCTTGGTCGCGCAATTGCTCTGCGCGCACTTTGCGAATGAGCTTTCGCCTGTCTAGAGCTTCCTGCATCTCGATTCCCTTTCCCGACCTCCTCTTGCAAATGACGAGGCATTCTGCGACAAGCATATTGTTGGGCGAACATTTCGAAAAGTACTTTAGAGCCTTGGCATATTGTCGAAGGCGCATGAGCACGATTCCGGCATTGAAGCGCGCCATATCCAGGGCGGTAGAGCTTTTCCCCTCTTGAGCTGATAGGCAGATCGTGTCGAACTCGCGAATCGATTTTGTGAAGGCCCCTTTGCTCGCATAAAGGGCACCAAGGCGCAATCGGGCCTCGTGGTGTTCTGGCCTCATTTTCAGGGCGCGGCAGAGATTTCGCTCTGCTGACCCATGGTTTTGCAAATCGGAGTCGACACATGCCCTGTTGTACAGCCGATCGCTCATCGTGGAATGCATGGAATCCAGCATCCCGGGTTGCCGCAGCTCCTCAATGATGTGCACCCGTTCCCGCGCAATCATGCGCTGGTGCAGTGTGGGCCGTCTCGCTGCTGGGTGCATTTTGCCTGAGCTTGAAACCATTCCCATTTGGGCTATCTGTACTCTCCTGCGCTGCTCCTGCTGCTCGCGCTGTTGCACGACAGCGAGTCCTCTTTGGAAGCTCGTCGCCCGCGCGCGCAACAGCGCGGAGTCCTGCTGGAGCATCGACTTTGTCCACAGAAGTTCTGCTTGCTGATGAGAACCCTTTTCTGGGACGACCTCGCGCTCAAAGAGCTCGTCCCACGAGGTAAGCTCTTCTCCACGCGCATACCTCTCCATCTCTCTACCTTGAAGCGCCTCAACCTCTGCATGAATGCCATCCCCTGCAGGATTCAGCTTTTGACCGAGAACGTTGGCGCGCAGCTCCCTCATCCAAGCCTCCGAGACATTGCGATTCGCTCGAAACTTCCAGCTTGTCGCGAGCTTCCGGACGTTTTTCTCCTTCTTTCTTTTCCCCACATTTTGCCGGATGATGTTTTCCATTTCTTTTTTTTTCTTTGACTTTCTTTGCTTTCTTTTTTATTTTTTATTTATTTATATTTGGGTACACTTCACTTTAGTAAAAAAAAATCGATGCCTGCGGGAAAGAGTACATTTCATTTTTCAGTACTCAGTAAAAATATGGTTGCTGCTGATGTGCCGACGTCCCCCCTGCCTGCGGGAAAGAGTACTGGTATGTTTCATCGCAATAGTCTGCGTTCCAGGATGGATTCATGTCGGTCATGGCAACTGCCACTTCGAGCTGCCCTTTCTCAGAAAAATCCTTTGCCTTGTTCTTCTCTTTTCCTCGCACGAAACATGCCAGCGCGACTCCTCCGATCACAAGCAACAGGACACCGCTGCCGCTGGCAATGATAATGATCATTGTGGAATTCACAGTGAACGCTGACGTCTCACTCTCCTTCCTCAAACTCGTACTCGTGCCTGCAGCAGATGTGGACTTGATTGATGTGCTGCTATCGCGTGGATTGCTCGATCCGACAAAGGGATTTGAAGAGACGTCATCTTCACCTGCACCTCCACTTTCACTCCCCCCAACAATGTCGTTGGCGCAATCGAGTGACGCATAATCGACGGGATCAGGCCCACACCTGACAGCGCAAAAACGGAGACCTCGGGTTCTCAGGCTATCGACGGGAACCACCTGCTCCTGCGCACTTACTTCACCCTGTTTGCGCAAAAAGTTGACGAGACCAACGCTGTTCAAACCCTCTGGTATGCGCAACGTCAGGCAAAAGTTTTCTACAGGGAAGTTGCCCATCAAGAATCGCGTGCCTGCATTGGCGCTCCGCTCCATCGTCAACCGCCAGCGCTTGGCATCCTCGCCTTGCTCCCACGACCCTTCCGAGAGGGTAACGCGGGGCGTCGCACGCGTGTAGTCTTTGTCGTGCCACTCGACGTCGACGATGACCGTCTCACGCTTTCCGTCTGGCCGTGGCATGATCTCTCCCGCAAGCGCTGCCTTACCATCGTCCGAGACGATAAAGTAGAAAAACGCAGTTCCATTCTGCACAGAGCCCTCTTCGGGCTGCAGCTTGAACTCTCGAAAGTAAGCCTCTGCGCCGGGCTCACCGTCCGTGCTGCACTTCGATGGAATCAGGGCCCCAGAAGTGGCGCATGTGTCCCCCGTATTGTTGGTGGTGCTGGTGCTCCCCCACTTGGAGACAGCGCGCAGCGGAATCGTAGCAAAGTCATCATCGCCACCATCATCATCACGTGCTTCAGCAGGACATGCTACGTAGCACATTTGATCGCCAAAGTCACATGGCCTATCTTCGGTCTCCTCCACGCAGGATCCTTTGTCGAACGGTGCAATGGATCCAGTATGGAAGCGTGTCCGCGCCTCGGTTGCTGAGCTCTCCCCGCAGCGCCGCGCCGCGTCGTTGCCCCATGCCGCCCACTGTCCCCACTGCCCGCCATCGTCACCCGGTGCGAGCACGCAGGCACGGCCTCTGTTGCGTGGATTTTGCTCAATCACCACCGAGCGATTGCGCAAACCACTCTGTGGGTCGCATTGTGACCACTCTGTGTATTTCTCGACACAGTGCATACAAGTGAACCGGAACTCAAACTTGCCATTCATGGCAAGCGTGCCACATGCTCGCTCGCAAAGCGTTACTTCTTCCTTTTGCTCATCGACAGTGTATGCTCCTGCACCAGCAGCAGGCTCACTGGCGCAGTCCTGCACCCTCGCATATTGCATATTGCCCGCCACATCTGCCGAGGTGTAGTGGAGTTCGAAGTCAAAGTACGGCCTTTCGAGCCCGCTGCTGCTGGGAGGATACTCTATGTCGTGCGTGCACCCGGGCTTTACGGAGGACGCGACGGCCTTTCCAATGCTCTCAAAGGCCGGGGCCCAATTGGTGTCGCATATATTGTGAATGTATCCTCCAGTAATTTTACTGAGGGCCATGCTGTAGTCGCCATTTCTAGCTCTACAGTTGGTTGGTTGCTCCCCAGTCACGACAATACTATGATACACAAAACCTGTGTTTCCGTTGGCCGCACTGGGAATAAATAGCCCCGTCCCAGCCGCTTTCGACTTGACCGTGTTGATAAAGCTTTGGGGTGTAGTGCAGCACCCAAGCCTGTCGTCCGTGTTGTCATCTGTCGTGGCTACGATCGATTGGCTTGCACCCTTTCGTAAATGCGGTATGATCTTGTCCCAGTGCTACGGCATGCAAACAAACGTCAGATCAGCCTTTCTCACAAAAGACTGGAATTACTTACCTCAATAATTCTATGCATGAACGTACACGGAGACGACAGGCACATTTAGAGTTAGAGACGAAGCCTTCCCCATTCTTGAACACAATCAATTGTAACTCACCTATTAGCGCCTTGTTCGAAGATATTGATTTCCCGCAAATTGATATACTTTCCGTCTGGAGAATTGCCACAGCTTGGACCACCGAACGGTGGAGATGCGCATAGCTTCCCTCCAACACCATCACCCATCATGATCACACGATAGTCTATTCCTTTTTGCAAAAGGAAAGTCCCAAACGCGTTGATATTTTGGTTCAGAAGCTGAGTCTCTCCGCTCATGGACCCGCTGTCATCGATCCACCAAATGATATCTGCCTTGCCCGCTTTCTTGCTGCCCTTGATCGGTTTTTCCGCAACAAGTCGAGGGCATCCTTCAAATCCATTCTTTAAAGCATCCGTCGCAATGATTACAGAGAGCAACAGCAACAGTCGCATTTTTTGTTTGCTTTGCAATTGCTTTGCTTTGCTTTGCTTTGCTTTTTTTTCCTCAAAATGCTTCTTTTTGTGTTT
>JACLAD010009442.1_pt1 | contig 26238 bp, 28 predicted proteins | sample 8027901 | NCBI WGS metagenome assembly JACLAD01 (sample SAMN15725071, study PRJNA655200) | protist metagenome | isolation source: fluorescence activated cell sorting (FACS) single amplified genomes of... | place: Spain: Blaines Bay Microbial Observatory, Mediterranean Sea | collected 2016-07-05 | reverse complement strand
GCCATAGAAGAGTTGCTGAGTTCCAATTACTTTTCGGCAAGCGAGGCAAACGCCAGGCATGAAGGATTCTCGGTGAATGGAGTCATGTCGAATGGTCAGTGTTTCTCCAGTTCCCCCAAAGATTACTTCTTGGTGGGCAACCAGTCCTGGCAATCTGAGAGAATGAACTCGGACTCCATGCACTTCTGATCCCCGAGCACCTTCGAATAACTCCTTCTCTTCTACCAGAGCCTTTGGGATTTCATGGCGGGCTTCAGCGATTAGCTGGGCGGTCTTGACTGCGGTTCCTGAAGGGGCATCGGCCTTTCGATTATGGTGGAGTTCAATCACCTCCACATCGGGAAGATACTTGGCAGCATCCTGCGCATATTTCATTAATAGTACCGCCCCAATCGCAAAATTTGGCGCAATTAGCCCTCCAATGTCCTTGTCCTTAGCCATTTGCTGAAGTTCTGCCACCTGCTCCGCCAGTAGTCCGCTGGTTCCAACGACAGGATGCACTCCTGCTTCCAGAATCTTACGAGTATTTTCAAAGGCGACGGCAGCCGTTGTAAAATCAACCACTGCTTGCGCCTGGCTTGCCTTAATTCTAGCAATCAGATCATCACCCAAGTCTGTCTGATCCACTATTTCAAGATCTGCTGCTGCTGTGACTGCTTTGACAACTTCCTGGCCCATACGGCCCTTGGCACCGTTCACCAAAACACGAATATTCTTCATTTTAGGACTTATTGAGGGTTCGAATTAGTTACAAATAAGAAGAACAGCAAGGAAGGATAGCTTGATTAAGTTGTGAGCTATGCGTGGGGCCAGTTCAATGCTCAAAGAAGCTGCTGGACAACTTCTGTGGGAAGTCCTCCAGCATATGATTACGAGCCAAACTCTTCTTAGAGCAAAACTCGACGAATGTCCGTTAGGTACTTACCAAGGGACGCTACAAACCGAGCTGCCTCCGCTCCATCAATTACTCGGTGGTCATAGGACACGTCAACAGGCTGCATTAAGCGAGGAATAAATTCTTTACCATTCCAAACCGGCTGCATACGAGAACGCGTTAAGCCAAGGATCGCAACCTCTGGTGCGTTAACCAGCGGAGTAAAGGATGTACCACCAATTCCACCCAAGCTCGAAATTGTCATCGAACCTCCCTGCATGTCCTGACTTTTGAGCTTTCCATCACGCGCCTTGACACTCATCTCGCCCAAATCATGCGCCAAGTCATAGACACTCTTCTTGTCAACATCTCGAATCACAGGCACAACCAAACCATTTGGGGTATCAACCGCGACACCAATATGGAAGTACTTCTTGAGGATTAGGCGCTCTCCGTCCGGAGTGAGTGAAGAATTGAAGGTCGGGAACTGCTTCAGATTTGCCGCTAACGCCTTCATGATGAAAGCGAGTAACGTGATGCGAACACCTTGCTTGGCAGCCTCATCTTTCAACTCTTTACGAAAATCCTCCAGGTTGGTGATATCTACCTCATCGTGATGCGTCACGGCAGGTATATTCAGCCAGACTCGATGGAGATTTTTACCTGAAATTTTCTTGATCCTTGGGAGATCCTGTGTCTCGATTTCACCGAATTTACTGAAGTCAACCTCTGGCATTGCAGGAATCCCACTTCCAGAAGCGGCTGATGCAGTAGCAACTCCAGACTCAGCTTTTGTGACAGCCTGTTTGACGTAATTTTGGACATCCTCTTTGGTGATGCGATTCTTTCGACCAGAGCCGCTCAGTTTCGAAAGATCCACTCCCAATTCTCTCGCAAACTTACGAACCGATGGACTCGCATGTGCCTTGCGAAAGGCAGCTTCATCAATCTTATTTGGTTCGGCGACTGAACTCGTGGGGGCAGCTTGAACGGGAGTAGGTGCTGAATCTGACTTTGCTACTTCCGGAGTTGAAGCTTCAGGGACGGAAGATGCTGTAGCAACACCGCCTGGAGTGCTCAAGCGCACGACAGCAGTTCCTGCAGAAATACGATCTCCCACCTTGACCAATACCGTTTCAATTGTGCCTGCATCTGAAGATGGCACCTCCATCGTGGCCTTGTCACTCTCTAAGGTGATCAATGGGTCTTCCACATTGACAGCATCTCCTGGTTTGACAAAGATCTCAATGATCTCCACATCCTGAAAATCCCCAATATCAGGCACAATCACTTCCACGGAGGCAGAAGCTACTGGTACTGAGGGTGGTGCTGGATCAGTGGATAGGGTACTTGCTGGAACCTGAGCCTCAACCGCATCGGTTGAAACTTGCTGGTTAGCACTGGCTGGCTGTAGTTTTAGAATCGATGTTCCTTCTGAAACACGGTCTCCAACCTTGACCAGCAACTCAGCCACTTGTCCATCTTCAGGGCAAGGTACATCCATCGTGGCCTTGTCACTCTCCAACGTCATCACCGAATCCTCTGCCTTCAGCGAATCACCTGGCTTGACAAGGATTTCGATGATTTCCACATCACTGAAGTCACCGATATCTGGGACCTTGATTTCCTTGATCGTAGACATGTATTCACTCTCTCAAGCATAAAGTGGATTGGTTTTTTCCGGATCAATACCGTACTTACGAATGGCTTCAGCGACCTGCTTGGTGGGGATTTCTCCTTCGTCTGCGAGTGACTTCAGGGCAGTAACGGCGACATGGTAGCGATCCACTTCAAAGTGACTGCGAAGGGCTTTCCGGAAATCACTTCGTCCGTAACCATCCGTCCCGAGAGCGGTGTATCTTCGTGGGACAGCAGCCCTTATCTGATCAGCAAAACGCTTGACGTAGTCGGTTGCCGCAATGACTGGACCTGTCGTTTCAGCAAGACACTGCTCTACATGACTCAACCTTGGAGTCTCTTCAGGATGTAGCCGATTCCAGCGTTCTACCTCCAGAATATCACGGTGCAGTTCATTGAAACTTGGACAACTCCAGAGATCTGCCTGAATACCCCAATCTTCCGCCAGTAGGTCTGCTCCAGCCATCACTTCACGGAAAATAGAACCACAACCCAAAAGCTGCACTCTCAGCTTGCCCGGCTTGCCTTCCTGGAATCGATACATGCCCTTGAGGATGTTCTCTTCCTGTCCTTCAGGCATCCCTGGTTGTGGATAATTTTCGTTCAGAGTGGTGATGTAATAAAAGACGTTTTCTTGCAACTCATTCATGCGGTAGAGGCCATTTTGGAAGATGACCGTCACCTCATGTGAAAAAGTTGGATCGTAGGAAATACAGTTGGGAATGTTGGCTGCCAGGATCTGGCTGTGTCCATCTTCGTGCTGCAGACCCTCACCGTTTAGGGTCGTTCTACCAGAGGTTGCTCCAATTAGGAAACCACGGGCCTGCATGTCGCCTGCTGCCCAGGCAAGATCTCCAATTCGTTGGAATCCAAACATCGAGTAGAAGATGTATACCGGAATCATCTGCAAGCCCGAAGAGCTATAGGAAGTTGCTGCTGCAATCCAAGATGACATCGCCCCCGCTTCGTTGATTCCTTCCTGCAGCAATTGGCCTTTCTGATCTTCGCGGTAGTACATCAACTGATCACGGTCAACCGGCTCGTACTTCTGTCCTTCGTGAGCATAGATTCCAATTTGGCGGAACATCCCCTCCATCCCGAAGGTCCGGGCCTCGTCTGGAACAATTGGCACCAAGCGTGGGCCAAGTTCCTTATCACGGGTCAGCATGGTCATTGCCTGGACCAATGCCTGGGTTGTGGACATCTCTCGATCACCAGAATCCTTCAGCAAACGATCAAAGGTACTCAGTTCTGGAGCCTTGAGTTCATCTCCGCGCTGCAAGCGCATTGGCAGGAACCCACCGAGTTTTCCACGACGCTCTCTTAAATAGTGCATCTCCTCAGCGCTATCGTCTGGGCGGACCAACTCAAGCTTGGCGACCTGCTCATCAGAAATGGGAAGACTGAAGCGATCACGGAACTTGTAAAGATCATCGCTAGACATCTTCTTTTGCTGGTGGCTTGGATTCGCTGCCTCTCCTGAAGCACCCATTCCAAAGCCCTTGACCGTCTTCATCAACAGCACGGTCGGCTGTTCCTGGTGATTCACGGCAGAGTGATAGGCAGCGTACACTTTGAAAAGGTCGTGGCCACCCCGCTTCAATTTCCAGATCTCGTCATCGGTCATATTCGAAACAATCTCCAGCAATTCTGGATATTTGCCAAAGAAATTATCACGGGTGTAGGCGCCACCTTTGTTCTTGAAGTTCTGGTACTCACCATCAACACACTCTTCCATCCGCTTGCGCAACAAACCTTTCGGGTCTTGAGCTAGTAGAGAGTCCCAATTTCCACCCCAGAGCACTTTGATTACGTTCCAACCCTCACCTCGGAAGGCACCCTCAAGTTCCTGTATAATCTTGCCATTTCCTCGAACAGGACCATCTAGTCTCTGCAAATTACAGTTAACCACAAAAATTAAGTTATCCAACTTCTCTCTGGTTGCTAGGCCGATAGCTCCTAGGGTTTCTGGCTCATCTGTTTCGCCATCGCCAAGAAATGCCCAGACCTTCCGGTTGCTGGTGTCCGCCAAACCTCGATTGTGAAGATACTTGAGGAAGCGCGCTTGGTAGATCGCCATAATCGGACCCAATCCCATGGAAACTGTTGGAAACTGCCAAAATTCTGGCATTAACCAAGGATGTGGGTAAGAGGAAACTCCATTGCCTCCGGCTTCTTGTCTAAAATTTAGCAGTTGGTCTTCGTTGAGTCGGCCTTCTAGAAAAGCCCTCGAATATATTCCCGGGGCTGAATGCCCCTGGAAATAAACGAGATCACCTCCATGGGCGTCGTGACGCGCGTGCCAGAAGTGGTTAAAGCCTACTTCATAGAGCAAGGCAGAAGAGGCGTAACTGGCAATGTGCCCCCCAAGTTCCGAACTCTCCTTGTTCGCCTTGAGGACCATCGCCATTGCATTCCAGCGTACAAATGCCTGCAGGCGCTCCTCCACGTCTGGATTACCTTCTGGTCTGGCTTCCAGTTCTCTAGGGATCGTGTTTTGGTAAGGTGTGTACGCAGAGTAAGGAGTATCAACGCCAGCAATTTGCGCCTGATCAATCAGTTGACGCATTAGATACTGAGCCCGCTCCCTGCCTTCGTTGGCAATTACGGCTTCCAAGGCCTCTTGCCACTCTTGCGTTTCTTGAGGATCAATGTCATGGACCGTTGTGTTCATTGCGTTTCCTTCATGTTCTCAAAGCGATAGTTGATGCTGAAGAAACTCTCAGCCAGAGGCATAGCAAAAACGACTAAGTTATCTGTCAATGTCACTATAATCAAGAGTTGGTAACCCATCGCTTCGCCAAAAATTAGGCTTATTCAAAACTCTGCTAAAATATTGTAAGTAATCTGCTCCTAATTGCTTCATCAAAACCAGCTCTCTTCGAACATTTTTGTTGCGAGTTTATAATTCAAAATGCAAGAGAGATCGTAGTCCATTTTTCAGGCAATTATATAGTATTAGCGCAATGATTCTGTAGCCTAACCATTGCAAACTCTCACAAATTATGTGAACGTAAGTGACTTTTGCCAACACATCCTTAGAGAATTCATGGATTTAGAAAAAATCTTAGCTCTCACAAAGAATTTAAGCGTCCTGATCGTGGAAGATGAACTTGCTTTGCGAGAGTCTTTCCAGTTTCTACTGCAGAACCTGTTTGCCGAGGTCGACACTGCAGAAGATGGCCAGGAAGCTCTCAACAAAATGGATGAGCGGGATTACGATATCGTTTTGACGGACCTGAGCATGCCTCGCATGAGTGGACTACGGTTGGTTGACCACATTCGTAAAAAATCACACTCTCAGATCGTGATTGCGATCAGTGCCCATGATGATGAAGAGTTTGCAGAAGCCCTCGCACCCTACAATGTGAAACTACTCACCAAGCCTCTCGAAATGGATGAGTTGTTTGAAACATTGATTCCACTTTGTGAACAACTGCGCTAATCCCCACACAAGCTTCACACTACAGCCGATCAGAGTCGCAACAAGATTTTTTGAATTTCATTGAGTACTGATTTGCGAGTCACGCATTCATGCAAAGGTAGGTTCTGCTGACGACAAAATTGGTGAATCTGTCTTCGATGCGACTCAAAATTCTCAAGATACCGAGACCAATCGGCAGACTGCATTTGCCTTTTTCGTTCTGGGCTTTCGAGGTGCTGCAGATAATCTGGGTTTTCTCCTTCCCCCAACTCCAACGGATCTAAAACTCGCAAGCACTGACACTCCCGCCCGACAAGGCGTAGTGTATTCAACCAACTCTCCCATTGGGCAGGAGGCCTCATCAAATCTGAAATCAGATAGACATGATCGAAAGAAAGAGGCTGCAAGGCAGGTAATTGGGGAAACTCATTGGGACTGGGGTTTTCTAGCCGTTCAAGCGCATGGAGAAACGCTCTTCGGGTGGAACGCGGGGGAGGGACAGGAGCACCATCAAGAAGTTGAAAGCTGAAGCGGTCACCCTGGCGCTGGAGTGTAAACAACAGGCCAAATGCCAGCAACTGCGCTGCTCGCAATTTACTGAATTCCGCATCTGGGGATTGCAACTGCATCGAAGGCGAAGTATCCAACAGAACCAACGCTGTTGCGGGACTGTGTGTGTCTCGCTGCTTAATGTAGTGCCGCTGAGTGCGGCCCAGAAGTTTCCAGTCCAATTCCCGCAGGTCATCGCCTGGCCGATACTCACGATAGCCTGCAAATTCAAGGCTTCGGCCGCGGTGACGAAGCTCGTGTCGACCCAACATCGATGAGGCTCGGGAGGGCTTGAGGCGCAATTCTAGTTGCTTGAGTTGCGCAAGAAGGCTAGGGTCCATCAGTAACTCCTTGTGAAGACCCAATCAGAATAGACGGCTTCGCTGCCAATTACCACGATCAACAACGAGCAGCATGAAATCCTCCTCTTTCCAAATCAGTATTGCAACGCAAGCCGACGAGACAGAGATCCTCGCTTTGAATGAAGCTGCTGTGCCCCATGTCAGCTCACTTACCGCAGCCAAGCTCGCTTCGCTACGAGAACAATCGATCTATACTGGGATTGCCCGTAGCTCCCAAGGTGAGTTGGCTGGTTTCATCCTGGTACTTGATGAAACTGCCGAATATGACAGCGTTAATTTTGGCTGGTTTCACCAACGCTACGCTCACTTTGCCTACGTGGATCGCATCGCCATTGCACCCAGTTTTCACCGTCAGGGCCTTGGTCGCGAACTCTATGCTGCTGTCATTAACTTAATCCAGAGACGCTACCCAACACTTGCCTGTGAAGTCAACCTGCGTCCACCGAATCTGATCTCAGAGACGTTCCATGCACAACTTGGCTTTGTAGAAGTTGGACAGCAAGATACCGAGGGCGGAGCAAAGCGTGTGGTGATGCTGACTCAAGATATCCAAGCCTGAATAACCCAACCTTTCGAGAGAGATGATGGAAAATAAGACCGTCAATCGTAGTGATTTTGACCAGTTCATGGTACCCAACTATGCCCCCATGTCTTTCATTCCAGTGCGCGGAGAGGGCTCAAGAATCTGGGATCAACAAGGACTAGAACGTGTTGATCTAACCGGAGGCATTGCAGTGACTTCTCTCGGACATTGTCATCCGGCCCTGGTCAAGGCACTACAGGAGCAGGCTGAGAAACTCTGGCACATCTCGAACATCTATACCAATGAACCCGCCCTGCGTTTGGCTCGCAAGCTCTGTGAAGTGACCTTCGCCGAACGGGTCTTTTTTGCCAACTCTGGAGCAGAAGCGAATGAAGCCTGTCTCAAGCTCGTCCGCCGCTATGCCTATAATACTGTTGGTGCTGAAAAGGATGAAATCATTGCAACCTTCAACGGATTTCACGGACGGACTCTCTTCACCGTCAGTGTGGGTGGTCAACCGAAGTATGCAGAAGGCTTTGGTCCAAAACCAGGAGGCATCCACCATGTGCCCTACAACGACTGTGATGCCCTGAGAGCTGCTGTTTCTGACAAAACCTGCGCAATCATGGTAGAACCCATCCAGGGGGAAGGCGGCGTGCTGCCTGCCAAACAAGAATTTCTACAAACTGCCCGAGAGCTTTGTGACCAGCATGGAGCCTTGCTCGTTTTTGATGAAGTGCAAAGTGGAATGGGCCGTAGCGGTCATCTCTTCGCCTACCAGCACTATGGCATCACTCCCGATGTTCTCTCCAGTGCCAAGAGTTTGGGGGGAGGATTCCCTATCGGGGCGATGCTGACCACGGCGAAAATAGCCGAACACTTCAGCGTTGGCACGCACGGCACTACCTACGGAGGAAACCTACTGGCGAGTGTAGTGGCTGAGGCAGTCCTTGATGTGGTGAACCGACCTGAAGTCCTCGAAGGGGTTAAGCAACGGCATGAGTGGTTCCAAGGTCGGCTGAAGCAAATTGGGGAACAATATGGAGTCTTCAAGGAGATCCGTGGACTCGGCCTGTTACTTGGTTGTGTGATGAACGATAGCTGGGCTAGTAAGGCCGGAGAAGTCATGAAAGCCGCCCACGATGAAGGCGTGATGGTCTTGGTGGCCGGACCCGATGTACTGCGCTTGGCCCCCAGCTTGGTGATTACAGAAGAAGAGATGACGCAGGGACTTGATGCATTGGAAAGAGCCATTAGTAAACTAGCGAGCCAATCCAAAGCTGCCTAAGCCCAGAAATGAGGAAAGATCTAGACAACAAGAGGCCTGTTTCAGCATTTCAACCTAGGATTCTGCCAAGCTTTTGCAGGCCTATTCCTCAAAACTGTCCCTCCATCCCTGTGTTTCTTGAAGATAGGTAGAAAGTCACTCATGAAAGAAGCATCTCCTACCCTTCAGGAAACCATTGAGCAAAGCCCCTTTGTTCTTTACCCCCTGCGCTATGCAGTGCTTCAGGTAGCAGAATGTCCCAACCCCCAACCTCATTTTCTTGTTGCTCATGAGGCTGAAGAAGTCAGTGTGATCACCACAGAGGACAAGCTTGACTTGCTGACTTCCCAAATTTTAAAGCAGCAGCGTTGGTTCCGCTTGCTGGAATTCAAGATGTCGACCCCATTTGAAACACCAGGTTTCCTCGCCGCCATCGCCTCAAAATTGGCGAGCCGTCAACTCAACATTTTGCTAGTATCCACCTTTTCAAAAGATTGGTTGCTACTGCGAGAGGAAGACCTAGAGACAGGACTCAGCAGTCTCCATGAGTTGGGTTTCAACAAGTCTTCGGCTAAGCTTTAGTATTCTTTCTCTGCAATACCCTTCACCTAATCTTTCTCACCGGAGTCCATGATGTCACGGGCTTTTGTCAAGGAACCCGATGGTGACGAAGTCGCTGATGACCTTCCGGAACGCAAAATCAGTCCACATCCAAATTACGTAACTCCCCGTGGTCAGTGGTCAGCAGCTCTTGCAGGAACAATTGCAGCACGCAGAAGCAGAACGACAGCGGCTGCAAGGCAAAGAGGAGATGTCCACCAAGCAGGCTCTTGCCCGTGTCGAAAGAGATCTGCGCTATCTGCGGCAACGAGTTACGCAGGCAATCTTGGTGATTCCACCAGACAATTCTTCGGAGCAAGTGTGCTTTGGAATGTGGGTTGAGGTGCTGGAAGGTGAAACCATCCGCAAGTTCCAGATTTTTGGGGAAGACCAGGCGCTGAACAATCAACAACTAATTAGTTGGGTTTCTCCACTGGCCAAGGCGGTATTGGGGGCTCAGGTAGGAGATCTGGTCCAATGGCAAAAACCTAGTGGCAGCGTGGAGTTAAAAATTCTCTCGCTTAGCTTTGTTTCCATAAATTGATTGAATGTAGCCCCTTTTCCCAAAGGCCTTCATTCCGAAGTGAGTGAGCATTCTAAGCGGTCTCTATCTTAAAATTTTTCTTCTCTGTGGAGAATCAGACAGATATTGAACCAGGTGAGGAGCCTGACCTAGCAAGCTTTTTCAACTTTATCTCCTGTTCTTCAAATCCCCAGCAAACGAATATTGCCAATTCTTGCCTTCAGAACATCTTCCTTGAACTCTAAGTTCTAGCATCCCAATCTATCCAGCCCACTTATTTTTTCTAAAAAAATCCTTCAAAGAATTAATTCATTAAAAATATATATTCATGAAATTAATATAAAATTTATTAATATTTAAAATTTATATATAATTAAATCAGTATTTTATCGTTTTTATCTAAAAAATATTAAAAAATGATTGACAGTTATTTATCCTTTTTGTAACATAATTTCAACATTTGAAACAAAACTGAGACACGTTGACTCGGTTCTTAGAAACCCCATCCAGAGGATGAACCATAAAAGCTCAATTCGTAAAGACCTTCATCAAAGCAGCAGCCATCTTTGCCTTGGCAACTTCCATTGCAAACTGTGGCGCAATGCCTGAAGAGTCGATAACCGAGACGACTTACCAACCATCATCTCAACCAACCGCTCCAGCTGATCCAGAAGTGCCAACTGTAACAGATACTAACGAAGGCGAGCTAGTCAAAGACGGCTGTGAGGCATTTGGACTTGTTTATGACGCAGCCAACAACACTTGTGTAGATGACGACTTTGGAACTAACATCGTCGATCCTATCACTCCTGAAGAGCCCATTGTAGAAACATGCGAGGGGATGGGTTTGGTAGATGATCCAAACGGTGGTTGTATGACAGAGCCAGTTATAGCTGTACCAGTAGCTGAAGAGCCAACTCTGGGTGAAAATACTAAGGAAGTATTTGACTTCACTGTTACGCCAGGTGAGCGAAAGCTTGTTGCTACTTGGACAGTAGATCCAAACGCGACAAGCTACACCATTGAGCACAACTCAGTTGGCGCAGCATATCCAACACTGAGCAACACTACAGGCTCAACTTATACATTCGCCACAACATTCTGTACTCCAAAGGAGTTTAAGCTGGTAGCTAATATGACAGACGGTAGTACGGTAGAGTCCTCAACACTTGGCCCATTCAAGCCAACCAACTGCGAGTAACAGCAACAGCCGCTCAGAAATGGGAGGCATTTTTTTGACTTCCGATTATCTTAAAGCAAGCTCATCTCTTCCAAACAAAAGCCCTTGGAAAATCCTTCTGACCTGCTTCAATCACCTGACTGAATACTCTCAAGATCCAATCTGTCGTTGGATTGGTTCGAAAATCTACAGCGACACCTGATGCAAGAGATGTTACCGAGAACAAACTCTGATTCCTCCGTTTGGTCAGACCCGATCAAACGGCAACCCCTGCACTGAACACATCCCTTCCTTCCCCACGTAGTTTCATCCGTGTGTACTCCCACTCATAGGGCGCCTCACGCAGTCGAGTAGGGCCATTTCGCACATCCACTCCCATCTTGGCCGAGGCGGGATAGTGGCTATAGATCATCATCCGGCGAGGTTTTTCCGAGATGTTGGGTCGAGAATTGTGGACAAGCAGGGATGAGAAGAAGGCGACGGAACCAGCGGGCAGCAGTAAGTCTTCACCACCCTCAAAATCGACTAATCCTGGTTGGACCTGAAGGCCGATATCAACAGATTCGTGCTCAAGGTGCGACTTGTGCGTTCCTGGCCAGATGCGAATTGGCCCTGACTCAGCGGGACAGTCATCAAGGGTAATCGCTGAAGAAATAATACCCTGCGGGTAGTTCTGAGCTCGATAGTAGGCCCAGTCATTGTGCACCGGAAAACGATCCGTGTCACGGGGCTTGGTTTCAAAGCCAAAAGAGAGACTGGGCAGCGGTTGTTTGTAGTTCAGTTTTTCTTCCATCAAGATGGGCTCCTCATTCATCAAGGCGCGCATCGGGTCGAGCAGGCGAGAATCAGCTGAGATTTGTGAAAGGTAGAGTGATAGATCATTGATCGGTTGGATCTTGCGCACGAGGAAGCCCGCTTCATTCCGGACCAGATCCAAGCGTCCACTCTGGCGCTCGAGGGAATTCGAGGAGTTGAGGATCAATTCCAGAATTTCATCCGCTTCTTTACGCATGCGTCGCACTTCATCATCTGAGAAGACACGCTCCATCGCTGCGTAGCCGTGTTCTTGAAAATGTTCGATCCAACTCTCTTGATTGATTGTCATCGCCTATCCAAGTTTGCTATGGTTTCTAAAGAAACCGAATTTGCTGAAAGTAATCTTAGCAACTGATCTCAGCCAAGCAGAGAAAAAGCGCCTGTACCTAAGGGAGAATGAATATGAGCTTAGCAGAATCTTTCCGAACCCTCTTCAACAAAGTGCGCTTTGCCACTTGGACTGAGGAGGAGCAAATCGCTTTGTTGAAAATTGTGGATGATCTATACCGAGCTGACGGGCACTATGCTGCAGAAGAATTGGAAGATTTTCGTCAGAAGTTATCCATCTCTGCGGTTTATCAGGAGGATCTTGAGCATATGCCCGTGGACAAGGCAATGAGTATTTTGAAAGAAGATCCTGGCAAACTTGATCTCGCTTATACGATCCTAGCAGAAGCTGTTTACAGTGATGGGCGATTTGTGCGGGAGGAACGAGAGTATCTGGATCAACTGATCACTCGATACCAATTGGATGGAGCACAACTTGAGAAGCGTCTGAATCGTGAACTCCGTAAAGCTGGTAACGAAGATCTAACTTAAATATTTGTCCTTACAAAATGAATAGAAGCTTAACTGAAGAAAGTTTTTGGGGCTGTTTTAAATCCGCAACACATCCATATGGACAATTCTTAAGTTCCACAGGAAGTTCAACATCCTTCTGCGGAACGTCTTGACACCCCATTTAGTCATTCCATTTATACTTAACTCTCGCCTAACGAAAACAGGTTTAGCTCAGTGCACATGACAATTAGCAACCATAACCTCTCAAAGTAGGTTGACAATATTTCTTCGGAACCCATAGGAACAGTTCAATTCAACTCAGTACAAAAATCCCTACAAACCGAATAAAGTCTATTCTGCGATAGGTACATTTTGTTTCTCCCCCGGCCATTCTCTACAAAAGAAAAAGAATAGTTTATAGTCATCTCAACAAGTCAACTTTTGTTGTTGACAATTTTTCCAACAGTTTGGAGGTGACATGAATCAATTCAAAAAAGCAGTAGTATCAATCATCAAGAAGATGGGGTTAGGCAGTTTGGCGTTGGCAATCTTGGCACCTAGCGTAGCATTCGGAGAAATTCCAAAAGTTGGCAGTTCTTGTCCAAGTAAGTGGCGAAGTTCTGGAATTGCCTATTGTGTAAAATCATCACCTTGGGCGTTAGATGCCATTCCCAAAATTTGGCGTTCTTGCCCAAGTAGTTGGACTGCCTCTGCAGGAGCATACTGCTTAAAAACTGAGTGAGGCTTAACGCAATTCAATCTTTGAAATACGAAGCCACAGTGAAATCAGGAAATAGTGTTTTAGATTGAGAAGTTCTGTAAGATACTTGCGTAGAAATAATTCAGCGAAGGGATGGTGTTGTTTTGTGGTGGAGGCAAGGAGGATCGAACTCCTTGCCTTAATGCTTATTTACTGATCAAACCTGCTATACGTGTCCATATACGTGTCCAGCATTCCAAAATTCACTACCTAAATCTAAAATCTATTTGCCCATAAGCTGGCAGCATATTTTCTCGTTGATCTCTCTCAAATTAAATCTTCCCCTATCTTTGCTTTCTTAACCATTTTTTACTTTTTTCGTCAGTATCAACAGCAATCAGCCTCAACCTGCTAAATTGAGGCAGGATTTGTTTGATTGCCATCAAAACTCTTTCGGAGGAGCAAAGGGAACCAGCTTATTTATGCTGATAGAATTGATTCTACTAAGATTATCACTCTTTAATTCGATCAAACTCGCCGATGAAAAAACCTTAGATCATTCATTGGGCCTTCCCTGAGCAAGGGCTAGTGGCCAAACTTCACCACTTCCATTTTTGCGAAGTAGCCATGACGAAATCGTCAGAGTCCACCCAGACAAGATAACATCGTCGACAAGCAAGACAGGACTGGAGAGAATTTGATCTCGGATTGGAGCAAGTGACCCATCAACATTTCTAGCTTGCTGGAAGCTGTTGTTGAATTTGTTTTGTTCGGGTCGTGAGTCAGTCTTCTCAATTGCTACTCTGAAAGATAAATTCAAAGCCTGCGCAAGTCTTTTGGCAAAATCTGGAACCAGTGTTGGATTCCGTAAAGATGGGACACAGGTCACCCATGTCGGAGCCGGCTGGGGACCCCACTCCTTGAACATAAATACGCAAGCATCGATCAACTCATTAGAAAAGTACTGTTGTTGGTTCTTGCCAACATTCACCAAATTTCCTAGACCGGCATCCCCCAAAAGACTTAATACTTTTCCAGAGTTGGCTTGGTGACTCTTGGCAATCTTACCGTGGTTGTTTGAATGCTTCAGTCCACCATTAGGCCATTGCTTTCGAGGATTAATTGGCAGGTGGTATCTTTTGAGAAAAATGTTTGCTTCTCTAAGTTTGTCATTGGGATAATCTTCAGACAATGCTTGCAGAGATGAAGTAATGACATCACTCGGATCACCGTCTAATTCGCTAATTAGAAATGACATGTGTTGACCGAATGGGAGATGCACGTATTCGCGCATTCGCTGCTGTTCTCTTCGACGAAGTGTTGTAAGGCGTTCGGCCCGCTCCCAGAAATCCTCGGACAAGGCGACCTCCGTCTTTTGCCAATGCCTTCCACTTTTAGTGATTGGTGGGGGCGACTCCAGTGCGAGTAAAGACAGAGTTTTTTCAACCCTACCTTGGCTAAGATTAACTTCTTTTAGCAACTGGGGCACCGATAAGCCTGCAGGATGGGCCTCAAGTTGAGCGACTACTTCTTTAACTTCTTCATTTGTGGGAAAGGCACTCTTAATAAACCAATTAGCAATGTCATCCTCTTCTTTTCCACTTAGCAAAATTCCATAGGCGGCATTCAAGGCACGACCTGCCCTTCCCACCTGCTGGTAATATGCAACCACTGAAGATGGCATTTGATAGTGTATTACAAAAGAAAGATCAGGCTTGTCATACCCCATCCCTAGTGCCGTGGTGGCAACCAAGGCTTTGATGCGGTTTTCAGAGAGAGCTTGTTCCAACTCCGGACGGTGGCTACCCGATTCCCCAGTGTAGGCTTCCACATCAAAACCCTGACTATTCAACCAATTGGCTACTTGGTTGGCGTCTCGCACCGTCAGGGTATAAATGATGCCATGGCCAGCTAGTGCACTGAGTTGATGGGAAAGCCAAGCAAGGCGCTCAGCTTTACTTTCCAGACGAATGGTTTGCAGAGTGAGGGATGGCCGGTTGAGATCACCTCTTGAAATTCTAAGATTTGGGCCCAACACATTTTCCAGATCCTCCACTACTCGGTTGTTTGCGGTAGCAGTGGTTGCCAACAACTTAATGTTAGAAGGCATATTTCTAATAAATCTTTCAAGCAGGCGATAATGCGGCCGAAAGTCGTGCCCCCAGTCTGAAATGCAGTGAGCCTCATCAACTACTACCAGAGACACATGTAACGAAAGCCCACCCAGTATCTCTGTCCTGAATCGCTCGTTAGCCAAGCGCTCTGGAGAAATGAGCAAAATGTCGATTTCATTTTGCTTTATTTTCGCTTCGACTTCAGTCCACTTTGCTATGTTGTCAGAGTTGATTGTCGCAGCTCGAACCCCCATCCGCTCTGCGGCAGCTATCTGGTTCCGCATCAGTGCGAGCAATGGAGAAACCAACAAAGCTGGACCACATCCAGCCTCCCTCAATATTTTGGTAGAAATGAAATAGACGAAACTCTTACCCCAACCTGTCTTTTGAACCACAAGTAAGCGATGATCACCATCGATCATTTGTTGGATTGCCTCTTCTTGTCCGTCACGAAAACTGGCATGAACTTGACCTGAACCAAGACGCAGCAATTCTAAAGCTCTCTCAGCAGAATAAATTGTTTCTGTCATCTGGTATTTTGATGCTCGGGGCAATTTGTCATCCGTTTATTTAATAAGTTTTAATGACTGCAAACATCGGAAATAAATAACTGATAACAATCAAAATATAGATCGATCTATTTTTGGTCAAAACAACTGTCTCAATAATCTTTCAATTCTTTTTGGGTCCTTGCTTGTGTGACCGGAGTTGATTTGAGAGAAGTTGATCTAGGGAGAGTGGGTTTGAAGGAAGTTGGTCTGACAGGAGATGACTTGAGAAGCTCAGAGATGCATGAGGCAAGCTTGAGCAGAGTAGTCCTGCTGGTAGCCAATTTAGATTCTCAGACTTGCAGGGCACGAAACTCTATAACATGCTGATGCTAGATGGCCAGAGAATCTTTAGGGGTTTTGCAGGAATTATTAGTAAGGCCCAAGATGAATAATCAGCCAGCAAACAGTTGTTGAGATTCTTCATCAATGAATCAAAGCACATTTACAACTATAAGGATCACGAATGAGTAAAGTAAAAATATACCAGAAAGCTTGGAGCCTTGCGCTGAAGGGTGATTTTTCATTGGTGGATCAAATCTATCACCCAGATTATCGATCATTTGATTTGAGAACCGGTATCTATACAAATATTGATGACGATAAAGTCATTGTGACAACAGAAAATGAAGAGATTTTTACAAGTTATCCTGATGTCCTTTATGAAAATGATGAGTTTCTGTGCATCATTGCCTATCAAAAAGTCTCTGATCCAGAAACAAGATACAGATCATTCATTACAGCGATTAATTATAAAGACGGACAGATTCTTAGCCAAAAAACTACAGTACAAGAATTAGATTTTGATCCTAGTGAACACCTTGACTGGAACTGGGAAGATTACGAGTAAGCAGGAAGGGGCTATTCGATCGCAGAAATCAAAGCAAGGATAACGGCATAAGGGGAGGCAATGATGAAAGGAGAACAAATAGACACTGCTTGGCGGCTCGGTTTTCGCGGTGACTACTCATTGATTGAGGAAATGATACGCCCTGAATACCTATGCTTGGATCATAGGATGGGGCTAGAGGCAAATTTTGAATCAGAAAAAGTTTTGATGAAAACAATGTCGAGTATGGTCACTCCTGGGCCTTGCAAAATTCTTTATGAAAATGAGGAGATTGTTGTTACCCGATGGTTTTCAAAATTTAATGAGACAGACCTAAGATACATTGCAGTTATGTCCACCTTTCATGTCAGGGAAGGAAAAATATTTAGACAAGAAGTCGTCAGAGAACTTTTGGATTATGACCCTAGCGAAGGTCAAGATTGGAACTGGGAAGATTACGAGTGATTGGGCAGGTTATGGGCTACACCATCGCAGAAATCAAATCACATGTAGGAGCATGAGGAGAGCAAATGACTAAAGCAGAAATATATGAAAAGGCTTGGGTTCTAGCACAAAAAAATGATTTTTCCATAGTAGATGAAATCTATCATCCAGATTATAAATCGTTTGATTTTAGGACAGGCATTTATGCGAATCTTGAAGATGACAAAGTTATTGTTTCCACATTAGACGAAGAATGTACTTATGGCCCATATGAGGTAATTTATGAAAATGATGAGTTTCTGTGTTTTTACAAGTACGTAAAATCTCAAATAGAGGGAGAAAATGAACCATCGTTTGAGACTTTCATGCACGCTATCAATTACAAGGACGGGAAAATTATAAAGCAGAAAACTACAGTACAAGAATTAGATTTTGACCCAAGTGAGTATTTCGACTGGAACTGGGAAGACTACGAGTGATCAGCAAGCCTTTGGTGGGCTACACCGTCGCAGAAATCAAATCACGGATTAGAGCATTAGGAGTATGTATGACTAAAGCAGAAAAGTTTGAGAAAGCTTGGAGACCAGGATTCAGAGGAGATTTTTCGTTAGTGGATCAGATTTATCATCCAGATTATAGTTCCTTCGATTACAGAACGGGGATTGAAGCCAACATTGAAGATGACAAAGTGATTGCCTCAACACTTGGTGAATCAGTTATTTTTGGACCCCACAGAACGCTGTTTGAGAACGAAAACTTTTTGTGTATTGAGAGGTTCTCAAAGCGATTTACAAATACAACCGATCCAGATTATGGAGTGGCAATAGTTGCTGTAAATTATGAAGACGGAAAAATAATCTGCCAGAAGACAGCCACGCATAGGACCGATTTTGATCCTAGTGAATATCTTGACTGGAACTGGGAAGATTACGAGTGAGTGGCAGCAGTTGGGGGACTACGCTTTCAATTAAACCACGGATAAAAGCATTAGGAGTATATATGACTAAAGCAGAACAGTTTGACAGAGCTTGGAAACTTGCATTTCATCAAGATACCTCATTAGTGGATAAGATCTATCACCCCGATTACAAAGCAATCGATCACAGATGGGGTATTGAAGTAACTATTGACTCAGACAAGGTTATTGAATTCACGGTTGCAAAACTCATTACTTGGGGACCGTTCAAAACGATTTATGAAGATAATCACTTTTTATGTATTCATAGATACAGAAGAATTCTGAGTGAGGATGGTGAGGGGTCCGATTACAATTCAATTATCAGTGCTGTCTCTTACAAAGAGGGTAAAATCATAACCCAAGAAAGTGTAAGAGAGAATATCGAAACAGACCCAAGCGAAGGTCAGGATTGGAACTGGGAAGATTATGAATAGCATTTCATCTACAAGAGATTTTAAGCCGTTGAGTTATTTTATTGAAACAATCTACCGAATCCAAATAGGGTGAGAGAATGACAAAAGCAAAGCAATTTGAGACAGCATGGAGGCAATTGTGTAGGGGAGATTTCACCTTATTGGATGCGATAACAGACCCAAGTTTTCAGGCAAAATCCCAAGGAATAATTGTAGATCTTGAAGCTTACAAAGGCATCATCAAGGCACTCACTGAGTCAATAATAATAGGGCCATTTAGAGTGATTTATGAAGCTGATGAATTTCTTTGTGTACATCGATACAGCAAATTTCGAAATGCAGAGATTTTTGATGCCTCTATCACTGCTGTTTCGTACAAAGATCAAAAAATCATTTCTCAAGAAAGTCGTAGAGAAGAACTAGACTACGACCCCAGCGAAGGGCAGGACTGGAACTGGGAAGATTACGAATGATGCACGCCCTGCCGACGATACTGTTTTTAGTGCTGACAACAACAGCCTTCGCAGATTCTGCAGGCTGCCCCAAATACGACCGCAAAAGCTACCGTCACTGGATTGATGAGGACCGTGATTGCCAGAATGCTCGTCATGAAGTGCTGATTGAGGAGTCCCTCTCTACGGTTGGGTTCAAGACCTCAAAGGGTTGTCGAGTGGTCTCAGGAAGCTGGAATGACCCCTACAGTGGCAGAACTATCACTGATGCCAGTAAGCTCGACATTGACCACATGGTGCCACTCAAGGAGGCTCATGAGTCTGGTGGCCATGCATGGGATGTTTACCGTAAAAGAGAATACGCCAATGACCTGAGTGAACCCAACACCCTCATTGCCGTGGATCGTGGTCTCAACCGGCAGAAAGGTGCTGGTGATCCTGCAGAATGGCTCCCACCGAATCAGACCTATCATGAAGAATATGCGAGCGCGTGGGTGGCAGTGAAGCTGAAGTGGGGATTGACCGCTGATGCCAAAGAAATTGCTGCTTTGAGGAGTATTCTTGGTGGTGATGCAGAGATGCCAATCATGGCAGAAGAATGCAGTGGAGCGATCAATCCCTTCAGCGCCAAGTTGCCAGTCGCTGAAGTAGATTGCTCAGCCAAGAAATACTGCAAGGATATGAGCATCTGCGATGAAGCGCGGGCGTATCTTGTCCAGTGTGGAATGAAGAATCTGGACAGAGATGGGGATGGTGTGCCTTGTGAGGCCTTGTGCAACTAATCAGCTTGGGAGGAGGGTTGCCTCTTTCAAGTTGCTGATGGTTTGATTCTGGCGTTGAAGAATTTCTGTAGTGGTGGGAATTCGCATCAGCTAGCAATTGCTGAGGGTGATGTGACTATTTAGACTGGGTAATATTCAGCGTTAAAATGTTCAAGAAATCATTAAGTTGATGTCCTTATTCATCAATTGGTTCATTCATCACAATTCCTTCGAGCATGTACAAGTTTGGTCCAGTATCAGGATCGTCCTCTGAGGCTGCAGAATCTTTCTCATTTAGCGTTAGCTCCATAATCTTTCCTTCATAATCGCCATAGCCCTTGAACCACATTACACAAGTTGTAGATCCAGAAGTCAGATCACAACTAGCGTGCCCTTTGAATGCTACAGAGGAATTCTCGCTAGAGGTCCAGACACTTCTGAAAACAATTCTTCCGTTGATATGCTTATCGAGAATTGATAGCCCCCAATCTGCTTCTGATTTTCCTCTGAAACCAAATCCTTCACCATAAAGAGTTATTTCACTTCTGTGGGTTGCTGAAACCGTATGTGTTCTTTTGCCTGAGTCTTTCCAAGTTTCACCAAAATCTATCCCAGTTGATTTAAACCAACCCTCTACAGGAATTTTCTGAGCAAAGGCCATAGAAACAAAGATATTCAATCCAATTAACGCAGTTATAAATTTTTTCATTTTTAAGTATTCAATTAAATTGAAAATAGTTCTACCTATGACACTCAAATTACAAATCAAATAGTATGGGATGTGCTAAACTTTTCTGATTTCTAATTCAGGCATTGAAGCAACTGAATTAATATTTAATTTTCAAACGTTGTTCCTATTTTCAACCAAATACAGTAGAAGAATTAGATTTTGATCCTAGTGAACACCTTGACTGGAACAGGGAAGATTATGGGTAATCAGCAAGCAGTATGTGGGGTATACCATCGCAGAAATTAAATCCAGAACACTAGAATTAGGAAAGAAAGTGACTAGAGCAGAAGCATTCGACAAAGCGTGGAGACAAGGTTTTAGAGGAAATTTCTCGCTAGTAGATAAAATTTATCATCCTGATTATTCTTCGTTTGACTACAGGGCCGGATTAGAAGTGAATCTTGAAATGGATAAAGTCGTCATGTCAACGCTAAGTGAGAGAGTGACGAAAGGTCCAACTCGAACAATTTTTGAAGACGATAATTTCCTCTGCATAGAGCAAAAGTTCAAATCAATGCAGACCGATGAACCAGCATTCAGTGCGACAATCACAACTATAACTTATTTGAATGGCTTAATTATCACTCAGGAAAGTGTTGTTGAAAATATCTCTGACCCTAGTGAGGGCAAAGACTGGAACTGGGAAGATTACGAGTGATTAGCCTGTATAAGGAGAAGAAACGATGGCAAATGCGCTTCAAGGAAAAACTCTAACTACCATGACCGTCATTTTACCAAGTGAAGAAGTCGCAGCAGAACTGATGGATGTTGCCAATGGTCACCTTGAATTTATGCAGGAGAAGAGTTATCAAGATGGCCCTTTGAAGCTCGTTCAGTATTACATTTCATCTGGCCCAGAATGGAAAGAAAGTGCCTCATTTCTTGATGGAAAGACGCCTGAGAAAACTGGGAGAGTAGTGATGACACTGGTTGAAATCTATGAAACTGAAGATGGACTACACCACCACTGGATTGAATCTAAGGAGCATCATCAGATTTTGGAAGATTTGCTTAAAGAAGTTGGAGGAGAAATTCAAATCTACAGTTTCCAGAAAATCATTCAGAGCCTTTGGGACTGATAAAGCTGGACAGTCACTAACCTCTTTCAAGTGAGAGGAGAGGCTAGGTGGTTTGAATCATTAAGGGTAAGAAGTCGCATCAAGGAGTCTTTGCTTGTGGCTATTTGGATTTTTAGTTAACTGAGAGAACTAGTAAAATTCAGTTTAATCTTATTCTCTTTGATCCAGATTTTCTAAACACATTTGAATTCTCTCTAGGGTCCCGTTATCTTCAAAAACTGTTGAAACACAGCCAAATTCCCCGATCCAACTAGATTTATATTCATTCCAGAGTTCAACTTTCGGTTTGAATGAATTCCAGTCATCAAAAGTGCCAAAGTCGACATAGATTAGTCCCTCAATTAGATCGACTTTGGTCATTAGTCTGCAGCCACAATTTTCACAAAAATATTTATATACGGATTGTCCGCTACCCCCTTTGTATTCGAATACTTTGAGTTCACCCGAAAACTCAACTTCAGATTCATAAAAAACTACCACTGTTGCCATACTTGCCCCTGTTAGCTTTTTGCAAGTAAGACAGTGGCAGTTGAAAACCAGCATAGGATCATATTCAGTTGAATAAGTAAGATTTTTACAATAGCAACCACCTGCATGCTTGATCATAAATGCCTCAAATTTGTCGAGTTCAGGTAAATGACAACAGGATAGCTTCCTGCAAAAGAGTAGAATTACTGACATATCCCACCACAAGCATTTGAAGTCAAGGCACAGAAGCTAATGAAATAACATAAATTATATCAAAATCCCTCCCTTCTCTAGCCAATACGCAGCTTGGTTCCCCGCAATCAAGCAAGCCCATCCAAACCAGCGATAACAGCGATTCTCGAGTCTCTCAGAGGTACTCCAGCAGCAAGCTCTGAAGATTAGCTAGACGAGATTCGATTACCTCAGCTCACCTCGATTTGTGGAACTGCTACCCGTTGTGCTAGGTACGAGGAGCGTAAGCAGATTTGTCTCTGCAGAACCTGCAGCTATTTTCATTTCAAAAGATATGGAGGTGAGCTATGGGATACAGGCCAGTTAGGACAAGGATGGGAACCCCAATGCCTGCTGCTCCTTGGAATCTACCAAGTAGCTATGATGCTCTGGAGTTACGCATCAAACGTGTCGATGAATTCTTGGAAACAAGTAGCTTCCAACGCCCAGAGATTAGTCTGGAAGCGATTCTTCACTGGATCAGGCATCTTGGTTGGTTCTACATTGATGTGAGCTACCCCAACTGGGGTGGCTATGATCCGCCACAATGGTTGGATGGTGCTGAGAATCTTGCAAAGACTCCATTCTGGAAGAACCCCCCCTGAAGCATTTGCAGCGATCCTTGCAGATAGTGATCTTCCCAGCAATCAGCGTATGCTGAGAGGCTACAGTGTCTGCCGAGTTGTAGGGTACATGGGAGTAGTCCTCTGGGAAGCACCGTTAGGGCTTGCCTACCCTGTGGAACCTTGCTGGAGCCAAAGCAAGGAGGCAGCTTAGACTTTCTTTACTGAAGGCATCATGAAACTCAAAAACCTCTGGTTATTAGTGCTCCTTTTCCTAACCCCAGTTTACTCTCTTGCAGACTGTCCTGCCTATGATCGTAAAGCATGGAAACATTGGATTGACGAAGACCGCGATTGCCAGAATGCTCGTCATGAAGTGCTGATTGAGGAGTCCCTCTCTACGGTTGAGTTCAAGACTTCAAAGGGTTGTCGAGTGGTCTCAGGAAGCTGGAATGACCCCTACAGTGGCAGAACTATCACTGATGCCAGTAAGCTCGACATTGACCACATGGTGCCACTCAAGGAGGCTCATGAATCTGGTGCTGCCAACTGGCCAAGAGAGCGCGAAAGAGCCTATGCCAATGATTTGGATGATCCAGACACGTTGATTGCTGTCGATCGTCGTCTGAACCGTCAGAAGGGAGCCAAGGATCCAGCAAGTGGCTACCACCAAATCAGGCCTATCAGGAAGAATATGTGAGGGCTTGGGTAGCTGTGAAGCTGAAGTGGGGATTGACGGCTGATCGACAAGAGTTAATGGCTTTACGGAAACTACTTGGGAATCAAGTCGAGTTGCCGAGAGAGGCACCAGAGATGAACTGCACTGCCATTGGGCAGTCTAGCCAGCTAACATTGCCCTCAGTAAGTTTGGAGGTCGTTTGTGGAAGCAAACGCTATTGCAAACAAATGAATTCTTGTGAAGAAGCGAGAGCTTTCCTGAGTCAATGTGGACTCAGTCGCTTGGACGGGGACAAGGATGGAGTGCCTTGTGAGGTTCTTTGTAATTAGTGCGCAACAATAAAGCGAGCCTTGGATGTTATTACTCTAAATTAGTTGATTCTGAATGATAGACTGGGATGAATGATAACTACATCTGGTTAGAGGGACACTCTGTTGGAAAACTTCGATTTACCAATTGTGATCTATCAGATCGTCTCTCTTCTGAAGATCAAGGTGGAAGGATTGCAAGGCTGTCGACAACTTAAGCTTTACAAATGGAGCCTCCAATGAACACCACCCCCTTTGAATTCATCCACCCAGTCCCACCGCCAAGCATTCAGAACACAGAGTGTCCACTGTTTGAATCAATGGTGTCTGCCGGCTTCCCAAGCCCTGCTCAGGATTACTACGATGGTTATCTAAATCTGCATCAGTACCTGATTCCTGATCCTAACAACGTCTTCTTTGTCCGTGCTAACGGGGACTCGATGACTGGTGCAGGCATCTTTGATCAGGATTTACTGATCGTGGACCGCTCCAAGAAAAAGCCCAACGGGAAAGTCGTAATTGCTTCTCTCAACGGAGAGTTCACTCTCAAGCGACTGGTTCAGACTCGAGAGTGTTTTGAATTGCAGCCCGAGAATTCAGACTATCCAAGCATCCCCATTTCAGTAGATGATGATTTTCAAATTTGGGGAGTGGTGCGCCATGTCATTCACAAGTTGTAGAAAGTGAGCATGAGCCAGCCTATCAATTCTCAGTTGTTTTATGATCTATAATGGCCAAATCGAAAATCTTACTGGTCTTTTGGAGTCAGGTTTTAGGAATTATAAAAGTGAATTATTATGCAAAGAAATATTGCAAGGACGTATTTGCGTTGCAGCAGGAGCATACCAGACTCAGAGTGGCGAAAATTATCTGCACTGGGAAAGCTATTCTGAGAGACCCCTCGGGTGTTATGTGATCGATTAGCTGATTTCGCTCTTTTTCAATATAAATTCGGTTGCCATTTCACCAATTAGGACACATGGCGCCATTGTATTACATCGAGGTATTGTTGGCATTACAGAGGCATCGACAACTCTTAATTTGCTGATACCATTTACTTTAAGTTCGGGGTCAACTACTGCTTCACCAGCTTTGCCCATCGCACATGTCCCACAATAATGGTAGAGACTGCTAGCGCTACTTCGAACTAATGCTTCAATTTCTGCGTCACTGTCTGGAAAAGGTGCTAGCGGTGTGTAGCCACCAGCGAACATGGAGCTAAGCATTGAATGAAGAGCTTTTCCAGCAGATATTAAGGCTTGTATATCAGATACCTCATTCAAATAATTTGGTGAAACTATTGGCTTAGAAGTAGGATCTGTACTGGAAATCTTTACAGAACCTTTACTGACTGGTTTGTTCAGTGTTGAAAGTAAAAAAAATAAATTTTCTGCAGGTAAGTTCACTTCAGGAAGAAATGTTTTTAAGGATTCCTCGGTTGAGGGCCCCCAAAGGAAGGTTTGCATATCTGGCGTGGTCAACCCCTCTCTACTTTTGGTCATAATGTAAGCTGAAAGCCTATGTTCAGGAACACTATTAACTTGGGGTGACAGAAACAAATAACCAGCAGAAACATGATCTCTCAAATTCTCACCAACTCCACTCAATACATTTACAGGGTTAATACCCATTTTTGATAAAAGTTCTGAATTTCCAATTCCAGATCTTTGCAAAATTGCTGGTGATTCAATTGCTCCAGCAGATAAGATTGTTTCTTCATTTGCATAAACAGTTTTAGTTGATTCACCTTCAACTATTTGAATGCCAGTACACACACCACCGGACTCTACAAAAACTTTGGAAACAAATTTTCCAGTGACAATTGTTAGATTTCTGTTTTCTAGTTGTGGATATAAATATGAGTGTAGCATCGAAAATCGTTGATTTTCTTTGATCAAGCCTTGTGTTGTTCCACAACCCTCACTACCTAACAGCATCTCACCATTAACATCAGAGTACTTTTGAAAACCGGCTGTCTCTGCACTACTGAGAACATCTTCTACCAACTCAGTTTGATTGTTTAATTGCTTAACATACAGTTTCCCCTCGTAACCGTGATATTCATTGGTTTCCCCATCGAAATTTTCGATATATTTGTATTTCTGTAAAGCATTGGCCCAACCCCACTTGGAACTTCCGGTTGCTGATTCCCAGTCATCATAATCCTGCTTGTAACCTCTTACCCACAAGGATCCATTGATTCTACTGCCACCTCCGATACCTCTTCCAGTTGCCAAAAGCATCTGACGATTACCGATTGCTGGACTTTCGAAAAAATAATTGTTCGATTTGTTTCCACCAAGATTTACAAAAACACTGTCAGGATCTCTTTCCTCCTCCTCGGCATACCAATCACCAGATTCAACAAGAAGTACAGTTTTCCCACTTTTTTCGGCTAGATTTGCTGCTAACACACATCCGGCAC
>JACLAD010009766.1_pt1 | contig 26273 bp, 23 predicted proteins | sample 8027901 | NCBI WGS metagenome assembly JACLAD01 (sample SAMN15725071, study PRJNA655200) | protist metagenome | isolation source: fluorescence activated cell sorting (FACS) single amplified genomes of... | place: Spain: Blaines Bay Microbial Observatory, Mediterranean Sea | collected 2016-07-05 | reverse complement strand
TTTCGGCGACAACGCAGCTACCATTTCCGCTTATGTATCAGGTCAGACTGACGTGATTGTCACAGGGAACATGGCTGCACTAGAGATCTCCAAAAACAATCCTGATTTTAATCTGGAAACCAAATTTATCATTGCCAACTCCCCTTGCTATATTGGGGTGAAAAGCGGAAATCTGGATCTGCTGCAGTGGGTCAATGTTTTCATCTTGCACAAAAAGCTGAACGGGAAACTGAATGAACTCTCTTTGAAGTGGCTGGAGCAACCTCTTCCCGAACTTCCTACCCTCTGACATATTTCTACCGAAGCTAAGATTCACCAAGGAACTTGGCTTCGGGTTGCTTCGTAAGAAGTTTTCTGCCAGACCCCCCTTCGAATTCATAGTCATTTTCAGATTGTTAGCTTAGTTCAATTCACTAGAACAATTGGTACCCGAATAAGAATCGTGTGAACACAATCCGATATTATATTTATCGGGCTAGCTCGAGTTGCAGAAACAGTAATGAGAGGAAAGATGGAAGCATGAGTTACAATGCAAGAACCTCAAATATTGTATCTAAATGTATTAAAACATCCAGAGGCTTATATTTTTGATCAAAATTGAGACTTATCAGCAACAATTTTGTTGGCAGTGTTTCATAATTCAAACATTGCTTGACTACTGAAATCTGTAGAATTAAGAAAATTTGTGGAGACTAAAAGCAATACGCCTTGTGCAATGAGGTCAAGCTGATCAAATGTCTTCGTTTCACTGGCCGAACTCACAAATCCAGCCAGTAATAGATGTTGTGGGGGATCGTCAACCAACTCCTGATACCCCCACAGCACTTCATAGGGGAGTCCCTACGCGAGAATTCCCTTGTATGCTCAAATGGCCCAGCACTTCTCATTCCACTTAGAAAAGGCGTATCTATACCAATTAGTATATATATTCAAACTTTTTTAATTTTTGACTAAGGAGATCTATTTCTCGAATTGTGAACCCAAAGCGATACGTTCAGATACAAGAGCCAAGCTGTTTCGGGTTGAATTCCCACTGGCTCAGTTCGAAATCCAGTCAGGGGATGACTTCCGCAGGAAGCAGATTTTCCAGCAAACAAGCTCCCTGCACTTCATCATGTGCCCTCGCTTGGGAAGCCCTTTCCCTTCTGGACTTCCCTTGAACACTAACCATTTTTATTCAGTTTTTCACGATGAACGACAGTAGAAATCTTTTCGTTTGGCTTCTTCTGATACTCTTGCTCATGGGTGGCCTGCAAGTTCTTGAATCCATCATGGTGATTCCACCAGTCAGATGATGTGCGGAATGTTCATACCAAACAAGTCCATTAGTGCTCTCAGTTTGCGTTGAACCCAAGGTTTCGGTTATTTATGTTTTTTGCTGTTTTCATACAAAAATTTCCCGAAGTGCCACTGCGAGTCTATGATAGCTTTGAGGCTGCCAGTGCTGGTTTATCCAAGCTGAAGAAAATGGGCAGACAAGCATGGATTACCGAATTTGACTTCCAGCTGCTTTGCTACTACACCAATGCCATTGACACAGAGATCAAGGAAATTTTTGACTATACGAGGTTTGAAAAGCTTGTTCAGAATCCTAACCATCGAAATCCCACTACAAACTAGCCCTTTCTGAATTGCTGTTCTGCACATGGGAAGCGTGCTCTCACAATTCCTAGTAGGAATTCACCATACTCTGCATCCGCACATCTCTCACAACGACAAAATATCGGGTTAGCCAAATAATGGCGCTTCCTACTCCCCACCAGTGTCTCTAGATCCTTGTGTATTGTGTTCCATCGAACTAGCCCACATGCGCCAGTAGAGAATAAGCATCTTGCCTGCTCTCCAGAGGGCAGATAAATTTTAGTAAAAATATTTCAGTCATTCTTACCCTTCGACTCTACTAGCATGTATCTCCCTCCCCATTTTGAAGAAACTGATCCGAGCCAGGTTTATGGGCTGATTGATACGTTTCCTCTGGCAATTTTGGTAGCGCAAACTGAACAAGGCCTAGTAGCCAATCACGTCCCACTGATGCTTCAAGGGAAGCAGGAGCTGCTTGGTCACCTTGCAAAGAACAACGACCTCCATCAACTTCTTCCGTCTGGTAAGGAAATTCTTGCTATCTTTCGGGGAGAGGATGCCTACATTTCACCAAACTGGTATCCCACAAAGCCTATTCACCACAGGCACGTACCGACCTGGAACTATCAGGTAGTGCACGTTTATGGCACGATCCACTACCAAGATGATGACAAATCCAAGCTGGCCGTTGTTGGTAAACTGACAAAGAAGATGGAAGAGCGAACCCATGGTGAAAATGCCTGGCGGATGGCCGATGCGCCCAAAGACTACCTGAATACCATGTTGGCAAATATCATTGCATTCCGGATCGAAATTACGAGGATTCTGGGAAAATCAAAAATGAGCCAAAACCGAGAAACTGTTGATTTTGAAAATGTAGCAAAAGTACTCGCAGAACAAGGCTCCGCTCACATGTCCACTCGAATGAACCAGATCAGCGAAACCCGGGAAAAGGAATGAGCGTTCCGTGAGAGGCAGCACAAAGATTGGCAGCCTGAGCAAAGACAGAATTGTCATCCAGCAAATTCAACACAACGAAGCCGACCACCTGCTGGACTCTTCAACACGCTACATGGAGAGTCTCTACCCTGCAGAGAGTAATCACTTTGTGGATGTGGAAGAGTTGCTGCAACCGAGGAATCATTTCTTGGGTGCCTTTATAGAGGGAAGAGCGGTGGGTTGTGTAGCCCTCATCGCTAAATCAAGCTACGCTGAGATCAAACGGCTCTTTGTCATGGAAAATCACCGAAGAGCAAAGATTGGATTGCGATTAATGCAGGAAATTGAATCACTCGCCTCACAGAATCATATTCGATTGCTACGCCTGGAAACGGGAATTCATCAGCCAACTTCCATCCAATTCTATGAATCTATGGGCTATCAACACATTGGGCCTTTCGGCGAGTACCAAGCAGACCCGCTGAGCATCTTCATGGAAAAGTCTTTGTCCCCTGCTTAAGATGATATTTCCACAGCACTACTTCAACACTCTTGAGCATCCATGAACCCGATGGACCCTCTCGCTGAGTTACGGGATATTGTTACTCCCCCTCCACCTTCTGCATGGCCTTGGGCGCCGGGTTGGTGGATTCTGCTCATTCTAGGACTCTTGCTACTCAGCACAGGCATCTGGTGGCTTTGGCGATGGCAGCGTCGCAGTCGTCCACGACGCTTGGCTCTGAAGCAACTGGCTCAGCTACAGCAGCAAGCGGCAGATCCACAGACCTTGAGGCAGCTTTCCCAGTTGTTGCGTGAGGTTGCTCTGCAGGCACATCCTTGGGAACAAGTCGCTTGCCTAAACGGTAGACGCTGGCTGGAGTTTCTAGATCAGACCGGAGAGACAACCCAGTTTACACAAGGTACTGGTCAAATTTTGTCAGAAGGCCCCTACCGTCCACCACAGGAACCACTGTCTCCACAACTGTTTGTACTGTGCAGGGAGTGGATTCAACTCCAAAACACTGCATCTCAGTTCCAAAAATCCAAGAAACTTATCCTTCCCAACTGAATGATGCTCGAGTTTCTCTGGCCTTGGGTCGCACTTGTTTGGCCCCTTCCCCTGTTGATCCGTTGGCTATGGCCGGCTACTCCAGTTCCTCCGCAGGCCCTTCAGGTACCCTTCCTCGAACGGTTGCAACAGCTCTCTGGTAGTTCACAAACTCCCCGCTTTAAAACACAACAGCTGGCCTTTCTGCTAGCCCTGGTTTGCTGGACTCTGCTGGTAGGAGCCGCCACTCGTCCGCAATGGGTGGGAGAGCCCATTTCCCTACCTGTGTCCGGTCGTAGCTTGATGCTCGCTGTCGATCTATCGGGGAGTATGAAGGAGGAGGATCTTCAACTATCTGGCAACCCCACAAATCGGCTGAATGTCGTCAAGAATGTACTTCAGGAATTTATTACACGCAGAGATGGTGATCGCTTGGGACTGATTCTTTTTGGAGAACAAGCTTATCTGCAGACACCGTTGACCTTCGATCGGAAGACCGTACAGCAGATGCTGTTGGAATCAGAAATTGGGCTGACTGGAGAACGTACAGCCATCGGCAATGCCATTGGCCTTGGTGTGAAACGTCTACAAGGACTGGAAGAATCGGAACGCGTACTGATCCTGTTGACAGACGGCGCCAACACAGCAGGAGATATTTCTCCTGAGCAGGCAGCACGTTTGGCGGAGCAGGCTGGGGTTAGAATTTACACGATTGGAGTGGGTGCGGATGAAATGCTGGTACAAACTTTTTTTGGTACGAGACGGGTTAACCCATCACGCGATCTAGATGAGAAACTGCTGCAGACGATTGCTTCCCTCACTGGTGGGCAGTATTTCCGAGCCCGCAGTACTGAAGAATTGGCTAAGATTTACCAACTTTTGGATGAACTCGAGCCTGTAGAGCGAGACGCAGATGTCTTTCGGCCACTGAAACCGCTTTATCCATGGCTACTGGCAGTAGCGCTACTGCTCAGTGCCAGTTGGATTCCAGTGCAGTGGTGGCGTCAGCACAGTCCACAGAAGCTTCAGCCCTGACCCTGTGACTCCGCCTGAACAATTGGCAACAGGGTTTTTAAAACGTTCCGAGCGATGACTTGATGACCTTCTGGGTTTGGGTGAATACCGTCCCGCAGGTTCATCTCAGGAATTCCTCCAACGCCTTCCAACAGAAAATTAACCATTGGCAATTCATATTCACGGGCTAACTCAAAAAAAGCTTCTTGGTAGGCTGTGATATAGGTTTCTCCGTAGTTGATTGGCATCTGCATACCGGTCATCACCACCTTGATCTGGCGTTCTTGGGCCATTTGGATTGCTTTCGCCAGATTTTGCTTCATGTTCTCAATGTCCAAGCCACGCAGGCCATCATTAGCCCCCAGGGCAAGCAACATGATCTGGGGTCGCATCTTGAAATACCACTTGAGACGTGTGCCTGCGCTGGCACTGGTTGCTCCGCTGAATCCCCCATTGATCACTCGCACTTCAAGGCCTTCCTCCTTCAGCAATTGCTCTAACAGATAGGGATAGGCTTCTTCCTGCTCAACCCCATATCCTTCCGTTAGTGAGTCTCCTAAAGCAAGAATTCGAATTTCTGCCATTGCTCCAAACGGCAAAAAAAAGCACAATGTGAACAATAAAAAACACAACACTCCGATGACTTTTTTCATTTTAACTCTTTTGTGAAGATAACGGGTTTTTCCGTTCCTATTTGAACTCTGGAGAAAAGACTGCGATGACTGCTTACATCCTGCGCCGACTGCTCCTGATCATTCCGACACTGATTGGCATCATGACGATCAACTTCGTGATTGTCCAGGTGGCCCCCGGAGGACCTGTGGATCAGTTTATTGCCCGGATGCAGGGACACGGTGGCATGGACGTGACGAGCCGAATTACTAACACCAGTTCAGAGATGCAGGACAGTACCAGCACTTCTGATCAAGCAGGACGTACCAGAGGTGCCCAAGGCATTGACTCCGAACTTTTGCGTGAGATCGAGCGTCTCTACGGTTTCGACAAGCCAGCCCACGAACGCTACCTGCAAATGCTGGTTAATTACGCCGTTTTTGATTTTGGTGAGAGCTTCTACCGAGATCGTACAGTGCTTGAACTGATCTGGGAGAAACTACCTGTTTCTGCATCACTTGGAATCTGGAGTACACTCCTAGTCTACCTTGTCTGCATTCCGCTGGGCATCAGCAAGGCAGTGCGCCATGGCTCTCGCTTCGATATCTGGACCTCCACGGTGATCATCATCGGCAACGCTATTCCTGTCTTTCTCTTCGCCATCATTTTGATCATCTTCTTCGCTGGTGGCAACTATCTGAATTGGTTCCCCCTACGTGGACTGACCTCTGATGGCTTTGCCGATATGAGTCTGTTCGGACAAATCCTCGACTACTTCTGGCACCTGGCCCTACCCCTAATTGCCATCCTGATTGGCAGTTTCGCCACGCTGACAATGCTGACCAAAAACTCCTTTCTGGATGAAATTGGCAAACAGTACGTGGTGACCGCCCGAGCTAAAGGGCTACCGGAGCGACGAGTACTCTATGGTCATGTCTTCAGGAATGCGATGCTGATCATCATCTCTGGCTTCCCAGCTGCCTTCATCAGTATGTTCTTCACAGGATCCCTGTTGATCGAGGTCATCTTCTCACTGGACGGGTTGGGTCTGCTGGGCTTTGAAGCCACCCTACAGCGTGACTATCCGGTAATGTTTGGCACTCTTTATATTTTCACTCTGCTCGGCTTGGTCGTCAACCTGATCAGCGATGTACTCTACACTGTAATCGATCCAAGAATCGATTTTGAATCGCGAAATTGATTTCCAGAAGAGTTGATCCCAGTTTGACAAACTAAGCACGTTTCGCTTGGTAGCGATTGGAAAAGGAGGACTCTGCCTGATGACGATCCACACGTCCATTCGCTGCCAAGTGTTCCAGTACCTTGAAGATTGTTACCTGCTGTTCTCCCACTTGAAGATGCTGAGAGAGTTCATCTACCGTCCAGAAACGATTTGGCTGATCGTTCAGCGCACTGATCAGACGACCTTGCAACTGTAGCACAGCTCCAGCAGCTTTTTTTCCAGCTTCAACTCCGGGTTGATGATAAGCGTTAATGCCCACCAGATGTGCATAAATCCCTACCGCTCGTTCAAAAAGAGCTATCAGGGCCCCAATGCTACGTGGTGTGATCGAATCCAGGGTCAATGTTATTGACTGACGCTGTTTCTCTCGTAAAGCCTGCCGCGTTCCTAACAAGAAACCCAACAGATAATCCCCTGAGGTTATATCCGACTCAACCTCTACAGCAAGCCCTTCCTGATCCTTCAGCACTTCCAGGAATTGGGCGAAGAAATCATTTCGCCCTTCCCGAAGTTGCTGGACATAAGCGTGCTGATCCGTAGAACCCTTGTTGCCGTAAACAGTCAAACCTTGACGAACAACACGCCCTTCCAGATCACGCTCTTTTCCTAGAGACTCCATCACCAATTGCTGCAGGTAATTGCTGAACAAGGACAGCCGATCCTTATAGGGCAGCACTACCATCGCTTTTTCACCACGACCACTGCCTGCGTACCACCAGTTCAAGGCTAACTGGGCTGCAGGGTTGCGGGAGATTTCTTTTTCCCGTCCGTGCTGGTCCATCAAACGGGCTCCCATCAGCAACTCTTGCAGATCAATGCCCTGCAAGGCTGCGGGCAGGAGTCCTACTGCTGAAAAGACTGAAGTCCGACCACCTACCCAATCCCACATTGGCAGACGTGCATACCAGCCTTCTTTTGCTGCCAACTGATCCAGCTTGCTTCCGGTGCTGGTGATGGCCACTGCCTGCTGCCCAAATGACAGCCCTGCTTCTCGAAAAACATGTTGAGTGAACAGCATTGCATTACGAGTTTCCTGGGTACCACCAGATTTGGAGATAACCATACACAGTGTCTGCGGCAACTCTTCTCCCAACTCTGCAAAGACCTGCTCAAAGCCATCTGGGTCTGTGTTGTCTAGATAGTGGAGTTTCAAGCCGTGTCCCTGCTGTCCCAGTGCACGGTCAATAAATTGAGGTCCCAGTGCCGAACCACCAATCCCAATCACGAGCTCATGTCGAAAGTGCTGACCCTGCTCGTTGGTCCATTTTCCAGACAGTACTTGGTTTGCAATATCCTGAACTTGCTGGAAGGCCTGCTCAATGGCCTGACGCAACTCGGGGGTTGGCGCAAGCTCTGGAGTACGTAACCAGTAATGACCGACCTGTCGCTGCTCATCCGGATTGGCAATAGCCCCAGCTTCCAGTTCGTTCATGTGCTGTAAAGATTGTTGAAGCGGATCGGATTGCTCTTCCCAGAAAGAAGTGGGTACTCCCATTTGAGAAGTGTCTAAGCTCAATCCTGTGCCTGGGATCACAAAGAAATGCTGCTGAAAATGAAGCCAACTCGAAGTATCGATCATGGGAATTTTAGAAACGAAAAGTTACGAATACGAGGAAGTCTGTGCATTTGCGATTGCAAACCCATTTTGATAACTTATCTATTTAACGCAATAATTTTTTCACCCCACTTTGATCCATAGCCGGCATGTCTGATACAGAACTCGAACAGTTGCTCAAACGACAGGAAGAACAAGAAGAGATATTGAGCGAACTTCAGAGCCGTTCCTTCAAAATAGATAGAACAGACCAAACTGAGTTGAGCGAAAACGCCACCTACGACCTACATCAGCGTGATGATGAATTGTTCCTGAGTCTTGATGTGCCAGGCGTGATGGAGGAATCCCTACATGTCGAATTGAAGGATGCAGAGCTACTGATTCGAGGTGAACACCCCACTTCTGAACCTGAAAATGCGAATTGTCTGCAACAGAGTCGCCCTCGTGGCCCTTTTGAGTATCGATTTTTGCTGCCAGGTACTGCATCCCAAATTGAATCCTATCAGGACCTTGGCGTCTTGTACTTGCGAATACAATTGAAATCGTCGGAATAAAAATGCCCCGGATTCTCCGGAACTACTTGATTAGTTTTTTGATTATCGGCACTTTACTCGGCGTTATTCATGGACTGGATCTCTACTTCAATCCACGACCCGCTGACCTCCCGATCGCCCAGCCTGGACAAACCACTGAGCCTTCTCTCAAGAGCCCATGAGTGGAATGCATTGGTCCCTATTGGGACTGCTGATTCTTATCGAAGGACTACTGTTGATCCTGCTGGGACGCGAGAGTGGACTGCCAGGTACTATTCTTCTCAGTAGTGTCACAGCAGTTGGAGGACTTTGGCTGATGCGAGAGGAGGACTTCTCAATATGGACATTGGTGGAAGTAGAATTGCAGCAGCACCGCTTGCCAACGGATGAACTTTGGCAGGCCTTCCTACTTTGGCTGGCTGGTGGTCTGTTGCTGGTTCCTGGAGTACTGACAGACGCCCTGGGCTTGTCACTGACCGTACCGGACATCCGAAGTTCCCTGATTGATCAATTGAATCGCTACTTTCGCCAACGCTGGAATGCAGCTCACGGAAACTAATCACTGGAATCGCATGTACAAGCTCTGGCTACTGGGCTTTCTTCTTTGCTGGCTGGCCCAACCTCTTCGGGCGGCTACTCCTTCAGAAACTGACTCGGAAACTGCTGAAGTTTTGGAACAGTTAGAAACCGAATTTCAGGAGCAACAACTCCGTGAAGCAGAGGAAGCTCTACGCCAAGCCCAAGCCTACGAGCAAGGCAATGGTGTAGAGCAGGACGATGCCGATGCCGTTCGCTTCTACAAGGAAGCTGCAGAGCGAGGAAATTCGGAAGCCCAGTTGCGCTTGGGAATTCTCTATCGACAGCGAAAGGGCGTGCAGGAAGAGTTTCGGAATAAAAGCCGCTTCAGTTTTGGAAAGACAGCCTTTGACTTCCTCTTCTCCAGCAAGATGAACCAAGAAGCATTCCGATGGCTGAATGCTGCTGCAGAGCAGGGTGTTGCGGAAGCCCAATATTATTTGGCGCAGTTTCATGAGCAAGGGATTGGCACCAATAAAAATCAAGATCTGGCCAATTCCTTTTACTCTCAAGCCAAGGACGCTGGCTTTGATTCTACCCAGGCCATTGATTTATTAAGAATTGAATACGATGGCATCCCTCCGGTAGTGCGTGAACCAGAAGTAGAAATTGCAGACTTGGCTCCTGCTGAAGCTGCAGAAATTGAAATTATCAGTACCACACCCGACAAGACAGAAATCGTCAGTGGCAACTTCACCGTCACGATCAGCGCTTTCAGTCCCCTGCGCTCCATTCAGATCAATGGTGTCAACCAAGAGCTAGCAGGTGACAGCTACGATGCGGCCTACTCGCTACCGTATGAATTAGAAATTGGCGAAAATTACTTTGATTTGGATGTTGTAACAGAAGCAACTCAAGCCAGTAAAGAACTCATCATTTTTCGGGAGACGGAAGAAATCAAGAAACCCAAGCCCAAGCCTCCTTTTCAACTGATTACGATCTTGGGCCATACAGAGGACATTAACGCCACCAGTGCACCAGATGGCAAGGAGAAGATCCGAACGCTCAAGAGTAACATCGTCTTGGTGCCGAGCTACACGCACTACATTAACTATCGTAACTCCGTGGCTGCCAAGGGGCTCATCACTACGGATCGTCAATGGATGGAGGATCAGCGCAACAAGGAGATTTTGCTACGCCAGCTCAGCTTTGAGTGGGAACGCAAATATACTTGGCTAGGCGATATCACTACCGGGGTTGGAGCGAACGCACTGGGACTGCGTGATATTCCTGAAAGCCCAGACAGTGACCGAGATAGTTGGAACCATGATTTCAAGGCAGTCTCTGCAGACTCCTTCCTCTTCGGGCAATTCAAACTGAAAACAGACAACGACATCACTTGGCAAGGCAAGCTGGAACACAAGTGGAAAGATGCAATTGGCTCAACGACTGATGATGGAACCGCTGACAAGTTGGAAGTTAGCAGTAAATTTACACTAGCTGATTGGAAATACGGTACCAAGCTCAGCTACACCTTGACGGATCTAAATAACGACGAGAAAGACAAAGCTGATCTGAAATTTTCCGCGGATGTCACTATTCCGGTCAAACCTGTTAGCTTTAAATTACAGCATGACGTGTCAGAGAGTGAGAAGAGACTCGCCAACGTTGACGGTGTGCGTGAAAGAGATCGTAAGAACGTTACAACTGTTGGGCTAACATACCCCTATGCTCCTTGGATGATCATCAATTTCTCACGCAAACTGGAAACCAAAATATCCAATCTAACTGACAAGGACTACTGGAAGTACCAAACCGCTCTCCAGTTCACCTTCATCTACAAATAAGGTCCTATGTTTGTTTCACTCCGGCCACACAGGGCTGTCTGGATTACTGCTATCGTAATGCTACTAATCGCCTTGGCTCTACCAGTAGAAGCTCAGCAGCGGGGCCAGTTGGTTCTGGATCAGGGCTTGGTCAAAGTCAGCAATGGCCCCAAGGTTCGCATCTACAATGTACCTGGCACAACCGTACTGCTCAGCGTGGATGATCAGATCCATACTGCTAGAAATTCAGCAGCCCGTGTGATTCTGAGTTCTGGTGATGAGGTTGTGACCTTACAAGCCAATACTGTCTTCAAAGTGGAAAAGGAGAATGAACTTGCGGCCGAGAGCAATACACGTCTGCTGACCGGGAATCTGACTTTTGAAATCAACCCCAACCGAGCCTTGGTCAATGGCCGCAAACGTGAGTTCAAGATTCGTACGGTGACTGCGGTTGTGGGAGTCCGTGGTTCTGAAGGAGATGTTGGATTTGATCCAGCAACTGGAGAGACCGCTGTTGTAGCTAACGAGGGCGATATCTACGTAGTTCCACCCGATCTTGAAGGAGATGAGCTTGCCCAGATCCCAGTCCCTCCTGGCTCTGACGTCAGCTTGACGCAAGAAACTGTCAAGTTGCCTGGCGCGGACAAACCTGTTGCCAAGGAAGAAGCCGTTGCCAAAACTCGAGAAGAAAATAAACAGAAACAGGAAGAGCAACAAAAACAGGAGCAACAGCAGAGACAACAACAGCAACAATCTCAAAATCAAGGACAGGGGCAACAACAACAAAAAACCCAACAGCAGTCTCAGGGTCAGCCCCAACAGAAGCCTGATGGACAGCAACAGCAGTCTCAGTCTCAAGGACAGGGGCAACAGCAGCAGCAATCTCAGAGTCAACCTCAGCAAGGAGGACCTTCACAGTCAGAAGGGCAACCCCCTAAACAGCAAGGGGAAGGTCAGCCTCCTCAGGAAGGGCCACCACCAGGTGAGGAAGGTTCCATAGCACGCGAATCAGGAGAAGAGCCGCCTCCACCAACAGACGGAGAAGGACCTGGTCCTGCTGAGGAAGAACCACCACCAGTAGAAGAAGGATCTTCAACAGAAGAAGCACCTGATCTTCCTGAGGAAGAGTTACCTCCTGTAGAAGAGCCAGCCATTGAGGAGGTCGAAGTTGAAGAAGTGGTTGTTGAAGAAATTGAGATTGAGGAAGTTGATTTAGGAGACTTGGACGACATCGCTGCTGCTGCTGAAGAAGCTGCTGCAATCGCGGAAGAAGTTCAGGAAGCAGTTGAGGAAGTTGTTGAAGTCGCTGAACAAGCCGTTGAAGATACGCAGCCAGAACCTGAGCCAGAACCTGAGCCAGAACCTGATCCTACAGATGACATAAACGAACAAGTCAATGATGCTGTTGGAGACTCAAATAGCGGTTCTACTACAATTCAAATCCAATTGAATTACCAAGAGTAAGGCCGAATCCATTATTTGGGGAATCTAAAATTACTGAACAGAAATTAACCCATGAGCCTTGGGCTCTCGTCCCAGATGAAAGCGTAGGTAGATGAGGAATGCCTTATGGAGTTCGCGCAGGTTAAGCTTGGTCGGTTGCCACTGTAAGTCACCCACGGCAAGTCGTCTCAGCCCAATCACAGTTCCACTTGACAGCCATGCAGTATCTGGGTTTGGTTCTGTATGGCCTGGACTGCGAATTCCGCCAAGGCGAGCATCCAGTTGATAAAATACTTGCTCTAAGGGTAGGAAATCAGGCGGTAGTGGTTGGCCACTGATTAAGCAAACATCCAGTTGAGGCTGAACTCCGAGTAGGCAGAGAAAGTCCCACTCCCAATGTGCTTTGCGAAATAGATCAGCAGGTTCACGCTGTAGAGCCTTCAGGATGCTGGCCAGCCAGTTGAAGTAAAGTGGAGCTTCTGTGGAAGGAATTTCAGTGAGCAGGAGAAGTTCAGCAAAATAGCTGGCATAGAGGAAACGAGAATAATCTTTTCGGATAGCTGGAAATAGATCCAAAGCCTCACAATGTTCAATCTTCACCATGGCCGTCTGGCGTCGCTCAACATACTCGAATCGAGCCAGTACCAGAGACTCTGTAGCTGCCCTGTTTTGAGACTTCAGACTTCGAGCACCGTGGACAATTCCTGAAATCTTGCCTTGTTCAGGAGTAAGAAATGTCAGAATACGATCCCGTTCTCTAAAATCTACGGGACGTAGAATAATACCCTCCTCATTGTGACAATTCATCCTTCAGTACCAGCTAAAGTCACGATCTATCATGTGGGCTTCCTATTTGTCAGTGACTTCTCTCAGCAGTAAAGAATCCAACTGCTCCACTTCTTGTTATTTGATTGGTTTTGGGAAGCAACCAGCCTAAACACTGCTGCTTTGAGCGATTATGATGATAGCGCCCGGAGGGTAAGAATAAATCAGAAGCGGTAGGTGCCGTAAAATCGGAGGGATTGTTCCAAACGAGCCTTGCCTGTCGAACCAGGGTAGCTGATGTCAATTCCACTTTCTGGCAAAGAGAAAACCGAAAGGTCGTACAAAGTATACTCAGCTCCCACTCGGAGCGCATCGTCGATTCGAATTGAAATGGGAACTTCCAAACCGTTCAGTGACGATTGGGCACGGGCATTCTCTATCGAATCTGTTAGATGCCCAGAGCCCCAGATGCCGATCACAATTTCTGGAGCCAGTGTCAAAGAGGGACGATCAATCCACATCCAACCTGCTGTTACACCCAATGTTTCCTGTGTATAGCGAATCTCATCCGTCGCGCTAGCACCTCCGGCAATCTCGATTACCAGCCATTGAAGGCCTAAGGTATAACCGATTGAGCCAAGCCAGTGGTACTGAGCCACTAAGGCAGTTCCGTTGAGCGAAGTGTCTTGCCCAAATTTGCTGTAAGAACCATCCGCAACGCCAACACCAATACTGACTTGCTGGCGATGACCGATGCTATGGCTCACCGTCTGCTCCAGTACAGGTCTTTCCTCAGCTATTACAGGTGGAGGTACGGAAGGAGCCTCCATGATGATTTCAATTTCTTCATCGCAGGTATAGGCGATGACGCCTTCTTCCAGACCCAGACGTTGCATTTCCATTCGTTCTTCATCCGAACAACTTCCCCAAGCGTTAACTACCGACAGCAAGCAAGTCAGCAGTACGCAAAAGCACCTCAATTGATACATTAGCAACGTTTTCCAAGAGTTAGTAATTGAGGCACCAGATGCAACAATCATGAAAGCGCCCAATGCAGTAGCATCCTCAGTAAGTTTGTTGATACGTCTGAAAGAATACTGAAATGCAGGGTGCTTTTAAGCTACCACAATTTAGAATATTTGAGAGGTATGGACGGTCTGGTTAGACAAGAAATAGGAAAATGTAACTGCGAACCTCCGAAAATATGCTATTGGAGAGATTGAATCAGAGGAGGAAGAAGAGTCTACTGAAGGCGATCACCAAAAATGTTCTGCAACTGAGAAACACATTCTTCAAAAGGAGTATTTTCACGCATTCCCTGACGAACAAACTCTAGCATCATTGGGTATTTCTGGATGGCGTAGTCGATCTCAGGATTACTCCCTCGAACATAAGCCCCAATATTGATCAGATCCTCCGCTTCTCGATAGGTGGCTAAGGTTCCACGAAACAGCTGCGCCATCTTCTGGTGTAATTCAGAGGTCACTTCCGGCATCACCCGACTGGCTGAGAGTAACAGATCAATCGCTGGATAGGTTCCCTTCGCAGCAAGATCGCGGCTGAGAACAATGTGGCCATCCACAATCGCCCGAGCTGCATCACCAATTGGATCATTCGCATCGTCTCCCTCTACTAATACAGTGTAGAAGCCTGTGATGGATCCACGTTCTCCTTGGGTTCCTGCTCGCTCAAGTAGATTCGGCATCATTGCGAACACTGAAGGTGGGTAGCCCTTGGTGGTCGGTGGTTCTCCAGCTGCCAATCCAATTTCTCTTTGAGCCATCGCAAAGCGTGTCAGAGAATCCATGGTCAAGAGCACATCCTTGCCTTGCGCACGAAAGAACTCGGCAATCGCAGTGGCAACAAAAGCACCTCGCAGTCGCAGTAAGGCTGGCTGGTCTGATGTTGCGACCACAACGATGGAACGGGCCATGCCCTCTGGTCCCAAAATTCCTTCAATGAAATCTTTGACCTCACGTCCACGTTCCCCAATCAGAGCGATCACGTTTACATCCGCATCGGTGTAGCGGGCCATCATTCCAAGCAACACAGACTTACCAACTCCAGAACCTGCTAAAATACCAACACGCTGTCCACGACCACAGGTCAATGTTCCATTGATAACTCGGACACCTACATCAAGTGGTTCGAAAACACGAGGTCGATTGAGAGGATTGATTGAAGGGGGATAGAGAGGCGTTTCCGTGTGTGTGAATAGTTCCCCTTGGCCATCAATCGGTCTCATCAGCGGATCAATCACACGACCCAAAAGACCCTCTCCAACACGAATGCTTGGATCTCGGTGGTTGTAGAGGATTCGGCAGTGGGGTCCTACATTGGTCATCTGCTCAAGCAGCATCACCAAGATTTTGTCTTCCCGAAAACCGACTACCTCCGCTGGGACAGAGACACGAGTTTGTGGATCGTAGAGGAAACACATGCTGCCCTTTGAGCAGCCAGGATTAGTCGCCTCAATCAAGTGACCAATCATCTGGGTCACTCGGCCTTCCGCTCGTAAAGGCTTGAAGCGCTGTACTGTCTTCAGGTAGGGACCAAGGTGGGAGTATCGTATCTGCTCAGCAGCTTCAACGTTCATCGAAATTTCCGAACAACTCGTTGGGATCTATCACTGTGTCTGATTCTGTAGGAGTTTCTGTCTGTGAGGGTCCCCCAAAGAGTTCAGCCGGATCTATTTCAGCATTTGTATCAACAGCATCTACCAACTCTTCTTCCACTTTCATTCCTGATATCGATTCAGGAGTCTCCTCAGCTACTATAGAATTTTCTGATTCTTCAGGGGCTGTCAACACGTATTGTTCTTCGGGTTCAGTTTCTTGCACTGTGGAGTCGCCTGCTGCGGTTTGCAGTTCTTCCGGTACAGTAAAATCGTAGGCATCCATATCTACAGAGTGCATCTGCACCTGACGTTCTGCCAGTCGTTGACTCAGTTCCTCCTCGATTTGTTCAAACTGCTGCTGGAAGGTGAAGTTCAACACGTCATCATCAGTTTCAATGAAGATGGATCCCGGCTCCGCTTCTTGATTGACCTTGAGTACAAGGGTCTGCTCCTCCCCCATGTACTGATCAAGATTAACCCCAGTATTTTGCATGAATTCGTAGTCTTCTGGGTGCAGAAACACCTGGATCTTTCCCTTCGATTCAATTTCTCGGAGCGCTTTGACCAAGATATTCTGCAACATCTCTGGGTTGATCATTAGCTCTTGCACTACTACCTGCTTAGCAATCAGGACAGCCAATTGAACCAACTCCTGCTCTGCTTGAAAGCGGACAACTTGCCGCAGATTGGAAAGCTGTTCAATGACACCATTCATCTGATTGGCTAGGTATTCTGATTCTTGGAAACGTTTCTCCATTCCAGCCTGCAAGCCCGCATCAAAACCTTCCTGATATCCTTGTTCCTTGACCTTATCTGCTTCTAGATGAGCTTCTCTGAGGACGGCCTGCCGTTCGTCCTCCATAGTTTGCTTTAGTGTGAGTGCTTCTTGCTTGAACTGCTCTGCCTCCAGATTGGCTTTCTCAGTCTTCAGCAAAAGTTGCTCTTTATAAAGCTGAGCCCCCTCTCGAATTGACTTGGCAAAGGCTTCTGCGTCCGTCAGTAGCGAGTTCTCTCGGATGAAGTTATCTGTTGCAAAAACACTCGCCAGCTCTTGCTTTTCGTCGTCTGAATAAGACTCCTCCCCAGTGTCCAACTCACCAAAAGCAGAACCATGCGAAGATTCTTGGTAAGAGGCGTCATAACCCTCGAAGTATTGGATGGCTTCAAATTCTTTCCCCTTGGCAAGATGCTCAGGGACCTCACCGGTTGTTACTGGAGGAGGAGCTACGTCAGGTTTACGATGAGGACGGCCTGGTTCTTCACTTTCAACATCCTCATCAAAACTGGGTAGCGTAAATTGCTCAAGGGCCTCTGGTGAGCTCATAAGACAGGAGTTATTCGTGGGAAAAGTGAGAGAGAACGGCAGGGATTCCAAGACAGCCACCAAGACTGTCTTGTTCTATTACTTTTTGTCGCGCAGCCAGGTACGTACGAGGCCTGCGGTCTTGATCGGATCTCCCTTGGCCATCTCGAGAATTTTTTCGCGGGGAGGTAGTCCAGATTCGCGTTCGGTTGGAATCTCAAGCTCCTCGCCTTCAAGTTCACCAATGGTTGCTGGCAGGCCCATCAGCAGATCAAGATCTGCAGGTTTGGTGCTCAAGCGCTGAACCATCGGGCGGATGACCAACATGATCAATGCTAGTACAGCGGCACCTAAAGCAACATAGCGGATGAGATCCAAAATGAACTGGTTGCGAACTCGGGTCGCTTCCAGTTCAGCTGCCTTATCTTCTTCAACAGCTTTACCAAAGGGCATATTGACCACCGAAACTCGGTCTCCACGGGGTTCATTAAAACCAATGGCGTTACGAACCAAGCTCTGAATTTCTTCTTTTTCGTTTTCAGACCAGGGAATGTTGTCTCGACCGATATAGTTACCACTCTCATCAAGAATTTGCGGGCGCTTATTGTCCAGCAACACTGAAACCGTCAATCGTAAGACCTGGCCAGATGCAGTTTCTTTGACTATTTCACGACGAGATGTTTCGTAGTTTCTTGTGGAATTCTTCTTGGCGAATTCAGAAACCGTTGCCGCCTCACGACCCGTAGCTTCAGGAAGATTGGTAGTGACACCAGCAGGACCAACCGGGATAGAACGTGTTCCCGTCGAGGCTTCGTCCACCAATTGTTCACTGACAACGCTAGTCTGATCAGGATCAATCAATTGCTCACGAATCGTCTCGCGGTCGAATTGGAGCACCGCGTTGACATTGACTCGCACCCGGTCTTCTCCAACGACCTCTTCTAACTGGGCAATCACTTTCTGCTCCAGTTCCATCTCCAATCGTCGCTTATAGGAATAGTGTTCGTCCAAGCGTCCACCAACAGTCTGATCATCCATTCCCTCAGTCAGCAAGCGCCCTTTCTGATCAGTAATTCTGACCCGACGCGGCTCCAAACCCTCAACAGCACCTGCAACCAAATGAACGACCGTTTCGACCTGTTTTTCTGAAATACCTTGGGATTTAACAGTTAGCGCTACTGAAGCTGAAGCTTCTTCTTGAGAATCTGAAAACAAAGTTTTCTGTGGAACAGCTAGTGAGACTTTAGCCCGATCAATGCTGTCAATCATACCAATCAGACGCGCTAACTCGCCCTCTTGGGCAATCCGATACTTGACCTGCTGCTGAAATTCTGTTTCACCCAGCGCTGGCTGTTCAAAAAGGTCGAGAAATCCAATACCGCCACCTGGTAATACCTTTTCGCTGGCCAACGTCAAGCGAGCTTGGTCAGCCATTTCTGGATGCACCATAACAGAGTTCCCACCAGGACCGAGCAGGTAAGGAATCTGATTTTCTTGAAGCTTTTGTACGATGCGTGCGGCGTCCTGAGTCTCTAAATTTGAGTAGAGTGGAGCCCAGCTATCTTGGTTGGAAATGATGATGATTGAGACCATCCCAACTAGGACGATCAGCAGCGATACCAGAACGGTGACCCGTTTGGCGATACTTAAGGAGCCGAAAAAATCTTGAAACTGGAGTCTTACGTCGCCTAGAACGCCGGCCTGCTCTGCCATCTAAAGTGCCTTGAGCGGATATACTACGATAGAAAATTGATCGAAGACTTGTTTACAGTTCTTCGCAATACGTGATTATTTTCGGGAAAGTCTTGCATGTCGGCGATGAACGCCCTTATTTACTCAGTTGTGCGTGCGATGCCAGCAAAATTGATTCCACCGCCTGCTTTCAAACAGTTCTACAGGAGCGATAACAAGTAGATCAGACCTGCATCCGCATAACTTCTTCGTAAGCTGTTGTTAGCTTGTTGCGTACCTGCAGTAGTAGTCGCAGTGATATTTCTGCCTTCTCCATGGCAATGACAGTTCCGTGGATATCTTTCTCAGAAGCTGTCAACAACTCTACTTGCTTCTGCTCAGCTTCCTGATGCTGACGATTGACTTCCATCAGCATTCGTTCAAATGTTTGTCCAATGTTGGCGCCAGATTCAGCGACGCTGGGTCGGGACGGATCGGGCAGTAGGCTTTTGCCCTGCAAGCTGGAGAGTGAATCAGGAGGCAATTTCATAGGTTCTGATTAATAGAGTAAAACCAAGAAGTGGCAAGAGTTTCGGGCAAAAAATTCCGCTCTTTCAAACACTTTCTGCAGAGCGTAGATGTCGATAAAGTTTTTGTAGAGACTGCTGCACTTCCATTGCTCGCTCATACATACTGCGTGCTTGTCGCACTTCTGCTTGCAGATTCACACTACTGTGAAGGCCGTCTAATACTGAATCCACATCCTTGCCAAAGTTATCGACAGAACTGAGGGCTTGCTGCATCTGTTGCTGGAAGGGTCTCTCTGTTGTCACAGCAGCCTGGGTTGGACGCATGGGAACAGTGAGTTTATTATCCAAGGCGGTTGGCTTCTGCACGTTCATAGGCCCTCCTGAATGGCCACCGGGGTCAAGCAACCAGAATCTTAGGCGTTTCGTCCGAGATCAAGGGCTGACTGAACCATGTTCTTAGTTGCATTGAAGGCCGCAGTGTTGGCCTCGTAGGAACGGTTTGCGGACATTAAGTTGACCATCTCTTCCATGATGTTCACGTTGGGCATCTCCACATAGCCCTCTTCGTTGGCGTCAGGATGTCCCGGCTCAAAGCGAAGAATTGGTGGTCGCTCATCCTGCACAATGCCCACAACTTTTACCTCAGTTGAAGTACTGACAGAACGATCTTGAGAGAGCAATTCTTCTTCAAAAGTTCGATCATTCGCCACAGATGCCAGAATTACTTCCCGGCGTCGGTAAGGCCCTCCCTGAGGAGTACGGGTTGTCTCAGCGTTGGCGATATTTTCTGAAATTGTGTTGACACGCTGCCGCTGGGCAGTCATCCCAGATACACTAGTATTGAATGCGGATAGAAAACTCATTATTTGGTCTCACTGATGGCAGTTTTAAGCATCCGGAACTGATGAGAGAGCATCCGAATCGATGCATTGTACATCAGTTGGTTCTCAGCCATCTTGGCCATTTCTTTGTCCAGATCGACCGTATTTCCATCAAAGTCAGCGAAGGGAGTCGCACTACGAATTCGCTGTCCTTCGACCGTATCCAGCAAGGGCGCATCGTTTCCATCCAGATGCCGCTCATTTGTTACTTTCAATGGACCTGGTGTCTCTGCTTCTAGAGCTGCCACTAAAGAATTCTCGAATACTAAATCTTCAGCTTGGTAGCCGGGGGTATCCAAGTTCGCAACGTTCGAAGAGAGCAGTTTGTGTCGTTCGGTACGCAGATCTAAAGTCTTCTGCGCAAGTAATTGGGCGGTATCGTTGAACAAAGACATGAATTACTCCTCACGGGCTGAAAAAAAGCTTAAAAACTGGATGCAATTCCAAGACCAGCATCTGAACCCACTCCGCTTTGTTTCTGACTTAGCTGACATTATCAAATAGCAGGAACACCATTGCTTTTAAGTCTCATCAAACAAAAAGTTGAGGGGCACTCAAGCCTCTTGATCAGAGGATACCATGACCAAAACTACGCGATTACTCTATGCCTATTCCTCAATGGGCTATTCAAACTGTGATTGAGCAAAAAGTACTGGCTATGGCAGATTCACAACTAAATAGAATCGCACTCCTAAACTGTCATTTCAATTGCGGACAATTGGAATTTTCTCCAGCTTTCCGAATGATGTAGGGTTGACATAAGATTAAACATATTTTTAATCGAATAGTCTCGGAAATTGTGCTTTCGACGAGGGTTCTGCTCTGTAGAAGAGTGACCCTTCTATTGAGACGCTGGCAAACTCTTTCACTTGTATTAGGTCTTTCTATCGCTTGGGTATGCACGAGGATATCGGCAGAAAACCCTGTGGAAAACCCACTAATTACCAACCATATTCAAACAGCGTAGGTAAATAGGGCGGCTTGCTCTTTCCACAACTCCTCAAGTTCATCCATCATTCTTGGATTCAACTGAACCTGCATTGGGGTTTGGATCATTACAGAGGCATCACTCTCTGTTTTGACACGAAAGTGGACCTTCTGGGATCCTTGGTACTTTTGAAATATACCACGCAGATGGCGCAACTGCTCCGGAGGCATTCGTTCCTGGTCAATACAGATCGTCATACTTAGTGCTTTTTCAGAGCGAACCTGACTGAGTAATTCCAAGCGATCTGCTACCAAACCAAACTCATCATCCCGAAAACTGATGCGCCCACTGACAAGCAGCGGTTCATCCATTTCAAGCAGATGTCCGTAGTCGTTATAGATTCGACTATAAATTGGTAGTTCCAGAATACCTCTCAAGTCTTCGAGACGGACAATAGCAAATTTTTCAGAGTTCTTTGTCAATCGAATGGTCTTCTCAACGACAATTCCAGCTACGGAGACATTGTCTCCTTCTTTGTGAATACCGGTAAGAATATCGGCAGAACTGGTTGCCAAAGCTTTAACATCAGAAGCATATTGATCCAGAGGATGACCAGAGACATAAAATCCCAGAGCCTCCTTCTCTAATCTAAGCCTTTCTTTCAGGGACCAGTCGCGAATATCTGGCAACTCCAGTTGTGTTTCGGTTTGACGTGCCTCTGACTCATCCATCAGATCGAATAGTGATTGCTGTGAGCCATCTTCTGCGCGTTGGAACTCCTGGGCTAAATGGATTGCGTGATCCAGCACGTTGAGTAGTTGAGCCCGGTTAGGATGAAAAGAATCAAACGCTCCACACTTGACCAGTGTTTCAAGCATCCGCTTATTCATCCGATTGAAATCCAAAATTTTCAAAAACTCCATAAAGTCACTGATTTCTTCAACTTCCTGGCGAGCTTCAACCAACGCATCAACGGCATTGCCCCCAACATTCTTGACTGCATTCAAGCCAAAACGCACTGCTTCAATCCGGGCCTCTCGTCGCAGAAATCTTCGAATCGGAGATAGCTCTCCAGAATTTGCAGTGGTTTGAAATTCAACCTGAAGTTGTGGGAGAATTTTGGATTCGGCAGAATCCAAAGTCTTTTTCAGGACTTCCATCTGGGTCTGTAGCGCCTGTAGAAACTCCAATTCTGTTCCAAAGTCTTTTTCGAGCATAGGAGTGAGGAGGTGTCGCAGTACGTTTCGAATAGGCTCTGCGCTGTTCATCGACTGGAATTGCTCCAAGTGAAGTAGAGTACGCTTGTGTACACGATATCCTTGACGAGTGACCGTAAACTGCTTACGCCCTTCACGAACATCTGGAGGCAATACCCGAATCCTCATTTCTTTGCATTCGCCGATAAAATTGACGATCTTGTCTGGGTTAGTGATGCTGGAGTTCAGCACTGCTGCCATGAACTGCACAGGGTAGTGAGCCTTTAGGTAGGCGGTCTGATAAGAAATCAGACCATAAGCTACGGTGTGAGACTTGTTAAATCCATAGCCCGAAAAGTAATCGATCAAGTCAAAAATCTCGTTCGCTTTCTCCTCTGGGCTCATCCCACGAGGTACCCCCTCAACAAATTCTGGATTTGCACAACAGCCCTCAACAAACTTTTGACGCTGCTCAGCCAACACCTCCGGAATCTTCTTGCCAATCGCTCGACGCAACAAATCAGATTGTCCCAGAGTAAACTTGGCAAGTACTTGTACTCCCTGCATGATCTGCTCTTGGTAAACCATTACGCCATAGGTTTCCTTGAGGATTTCTGCCATCAAGGGGTGGGGATAGACCACCTTCTTTCGCCCATGTTTACATTGAACAAAGTCTTCAACCATCCCAGATCCCAGAGGACCCGGTCGATATAATGCCAAAATAGCGACAATATCTTCAAAGACAGAGGGACGCATATCGAGCAGTAGTTTTTTCATTCCAGAAGATTCCAACTGGAAAACCCCAGTCGTGTCCGCTCGACAGAATAGTTCAAAGGTAAGTTCGTCATCCATCGGAATCTTATTTAGATCCAGTTGCTCTTTCTCGGTGCGGTTGCGATTAATCAATTCCAGAGCTTTTTCAATAACCGAAAGGTTGAGTAGGCCAAGAAAGTCAAATTTGACCGCTCCCTGATCCTCAGCGTATTTCATTGCAAACATCGACTGCACAGTGTTGTCTTTGCCTGTACAAACAGGCATCACCTCACGGATATCCTGATCCATGATGATCACTCCCGCAGCGTGAGTACCAAGATGTGTGCTGAGATTTTCCAAGGATTTGCTTAACCGAATCAACTTCTGCTCGTTTTCTGTTCCTTCGCGCTCCATCCGAGCTAGTTCAGGTTCCTTATCAATGGCATCCTGCAGACTGATATTGAGTTCGTTGGGGACTAACTTGGCAATCTTATCAGCTTCTGAAAATGGAAAATCCATTACCCTTGCGACACCCCTGACAACAGCTTTGGCCTTGAGCGAACCAAAGGTCGAGATCTGGCAAACTTTTTCCGAACCGTACGTCTCACGTACATGTTCGATCACGCTATCCCTACCCTCAACATCAAAGTCGATATCGAAATCGGGCATGCTGATACGATCTGGGTTGAGAAATCGCTCAAATAGCAAACCATAGCGTAGCGGATCAACATCCGTGATGCGCAAAGCGTAGGCAACCAGTGATCCGGCTCCAGAACCACGACCTGGTCCCACAGACACCCCGTTGTCCTTAGCCCAATTGATAAATTCCGCAACAATCAGGAAATAGCCCGGAAACTTCATCTGATTGATGACTCTCAATTCAAAGCTAAGCCGCTCATCGTAGGATTTACGGAATTCCTCAAATGGCTCAGAAGATTGATAAAGCTCATGTAGAATCTTTAACCGCTGTTCCAAGCCTGTGTGAGATTCATACTCTAACCAACTACCCAGGGTGTAGCCTTGAGGAATCTCAAACTGTGGTAGGTAGTAAGTACTATTATCCAACGAGAGCTCGCAGCTAGCCGCAATCGTAGCGGTATTCTCCAATGCTTCGAGTGGCAGACCACTCGACATGAAAGTCTCCTGCATCTCTGCTTCGGTCTTGAGATAGCACTGATCAGTTAGCATCTGGGGGGCATCACGATCTGTTACCTTGCGCTGCATGCCCATCAACCGGAGAATGTGCTGGGCCTCAGCCTCTTCAGCATTCAAATAGAAACAGTTGTTCGTGCCTACCAAAGGCAAGCCCACATCTCCAGCGAGCTGCATTAATCCCTGGTTCACCTCCTCTTGTTCAGCAAGTCCCGTATTCTGAAGTTCCAGGTAGTAGCGACCCGGGAACAGATCTGCGTACCACTGTGCTAGTTGACGAGCATCGTCCAAGCGACCATTGAGGATACGGCTACCTAATTCTCCCTCCACTCCACCACTCAGGACAATCAGTCCTTCTCGGTAGCGCTCTAATAGTATATGGTCAATCAAAGGGACGCCTCGCCGCTTTCCATCCGTGAACCCAAGACTCGCTAGGTAGGTTAGGTTTTGGTATCCTTGTCGATTCTGGCAAAGCAACTGCGTGTGAAAGTATCGCAAATTAGCATTTGGATCTGGATGCTCTGCAAGTGGAACTTCACTCACAAAGGCACCCATACCAATCAAGGGTTTCAAATTTTCCTTCTCAAGAGCCTGGTAGAACTCAACAGCACCGAAAAGATTGCCGTGATCAGTGATGGCACAGGCGCTAAAACCTCGCTCTTTCAAGACCTTTGCGAGCTGCTTGACGCGAATAGCGCCTTCAAGTAGCGAGTACTGGGTATGTAGATGCAGGTGTGTGAACATGGGGAACTGCTGCTGCAGGATTGACAAAGAGGATGGAATGGCTCCCAAGTCTTGTCAAAAAAGGGGTTTGGTGCAAGGCAGTTTGTTGATAACAGCGCGAAAAGAGGACGTTGAACTTCTTCTAGGTCTGAAGAATTAGGGGAAGGAGTGTACCGGTGAAATGGGCTTGGTTACCCATCCTTCAGAGTAACCAAGCAGAGAGGTGGAAGACTTAGTAGCGATAGTGTGAAGGTTTAAATGGACCTTCTGCTGAGACGCTCATGTACTCCGCTTGTTGTGGTGTGAGTTCAGTGAGTTTGACCCCAAGCTTACTCAAGTGCAAACGTGCTACTTTCTCATCTAATTGCTTAGGCAGAACATAGACCTGATTTTCGTATTTTTCATTGTTCTGCCAGAGTTCGATCTGGGCCAACACTTGATTGGTAAAACTTGCAGACATCACGAAAGAGGGATGTCCTGTCGCACAACCCAGGTTCACTAGGCGCCCCTCAGCCAATAGGATAATACGCTTCCCATCTGGCCATTCGTACTGGTCCACTTGGGGTTGTACATTGATCTTCTTGACATGAGGGTCCTGATTGAGCGACTGCACATCAATCTCAATGTCAAAATGACCAATATTGCAGACAATTGTATTGTCTTTCATAGCATCTAGATGTTCTCGACGAATGATATCGCAGCAACCGGTAGTTGTAACGAAGATATCCCCTCGTGAGACAGCATCTTCCATAGTAGTCACTTCGAAGCCCTCCATCGCCGCTTGCAAAGCACAAATTGGATCGATCTCCGTGACGATCACACGAGCACCTTGAGCCCTGAGTGACTGGGCACTTCCTTTACCTACATCCCCGTAACCCGCGACGACGGCAACCTTGCCTGCGATCATGACGTCTGTAGCTCGCTTGATTCCATCCAACAGTGATTCACGGCAACCGTATAGGTTATCGAATTTGCTCTTGGTCACCGCATCATTGACATTGATTGCGGGGATACGAAGTTTGCCTGCCTGAGACATCTTATACAAGCTGTGCACACCCGTTGTAGTTTCTTCAGAAACTCCTCGAATTTTATCCAACAGATGTGGAGCTTTCTCATGCACGTAGCCCGTCAGGTCACCACCATCGTCCAGCAACATATTGGGCCCATCGCCTCCTGGCCACTTGAGCGTCTGCTCCAGACACCACCAATATTCTTCCTCAGTTTCTCCCTTCCAAGCAAAAACGGGAATCCCTTGTGCGGCAATCGCTGCCGCTGCTTCGTCCTGGGTTGAGAAAATATTGCAGGAAGACCAACGAACCTCTGCTCCAAGAGCAATCAGCGTCTCAATCAAAACGGCTGTTTCCATCGTCATATGGAGCGAACCCGTGATTTTTGCCCCAGCCAGAGGCTTGGATTCTCCATATTCTTTGCGTAATGCCATTAA
>JACLAD010002592.1_pt1 | contig 26290 bp, 24 predicted proteins | sample 8027901 | NCBI WGS metagenome assembly JACLAD01 (sample SAMN15725071, study PRJNA655200) | protist metagenome | isolation source: fluorescence activated cell sorting (FACS) single amplified genomes of... | place: Spain: Blaines Bay Microbial Observatory, Mediterranean Sea | collected 2016-07-05 | reverse complement strand
GCCCGCCTTGTAGGTATTGCCGAATTACCCGATGGTTCCCTCCTGGTAACCGATGACGAAAACGGAATTGTTTACAGGATCTCTTATGAGAAGTGATCAAGTGATGCTGTGATCAAGTGATGCTGTGGCCAAGTGATGAAGTGATGTTGTGATGCTGTGAAGAGGCCAGAAAAGCCATCCTGAGCCCGCCGTTTTTCAGGCGGAATAGTCGAAGGATAGACACTCGGAGTAAAGCTGTGATCAAGTGATCCTGTGATGCTGTGAAGTGGCCAGAAAATGTCATCCTGAGACACCATTTTTCCCGGCCGAATAGTTAATGACTAAGTAATCATTACAGTTCCAAATCTCAGGGATATTGCCATGTCACCTCGAGCGGAGTCGAGAGGTCGTATGATCAGGTGATGTTGAGATGCAGTGATGCAGTGATCCTGTGACGCTGTGAAGGAGTAACGAAGTGAAATAATGTCCTCCTGAGCCCGCCCTTTTGCATATTCAGCATCATTCTTGCCTTTGTGGTAAAACCGGAACATCAATCATAAAACCCTCTGCGTTCTCTGCAAAAAAACTTTGCGCCTCTGCGTGAAACAGCGGCTGAGTAAGAGAAAATTTCCCGGCCCGAAAGAGATTTTACCGCCGCGAAAAGACTTATTTAAATATGGCCCTCAAAATCCGTGCATGCCTTCAGAAGTACAACCGAATTACTGAAAGCAGAGAACTCACAACCGGTTATTCTCCTCCTCAATATCCTTTGCCAAAGCCGAAGTGTCTTCCCTTGCCTTTAAATGCTCCACCACAGATTGTACGTCTTTCTGTCCGAAGTTTTGGTGCAGTTTTGCCACTGCCTGAATTTTAACCGGTTCACACCAAAAACCTGTAATATGCGGCAGGTGGTCGTCGATCATTTGCTTCGGAATATCCTTGTAATACAATGGCTTTTTCTGCTCCTTTTCGAAATGGGCGATTAACTGTTGCAGGGAATCTTCCAGTTCCTCCCGTGACTGTAGCTTTAGCTTTACATTTACATGCACCGCCGAATAATCCCAGGTGCTAATGTTCTTCTCTTCATACCAGGAAGAGGAAACATAGCCATCGGCGCCTTTGAATATTAAGAGCGCTTCCACACCATCTTTTAAATTTTGAAACTGCTCATTATTGTTGGCAATATGCCCGAAAAGGCTAAAATCACCGGCCTTTCCTTTGGTGAGCACAGGAATATGGGTTGCAAGTAAACGCTCCCCCTGCAGTACAAAGGTTGCAAATGGATGCTGCTGAATAAATTCAAAAATGTAAGCAGGATCTTGTTTTCGGTATTTCTTAGGCTGATACATGACTGTAAAGGAAAGTAGATTTTTGGGGTTGAGCAAATGATTTTCATATGTAGCTTTTTAGACATTTAATTAATATTGAACTCAGACGATTCAGCGATAAGTGCCTCCTACATTATAAATTATTTTTCCTACTTTTAGAACCTTCTGAACACGCTGTTAAATACCTTCCCTACAAGTATTACAGTAATTTTATTTTGTAATGAGCGAAATCATTTTTTTGGAAATCCCAATAAAATCAAGGAGGGCACATGGTATCCAGATAGAGCTGCTCTAATTGAGGCAGGTCTTCACAGACACAAAATTGCAGGTATTGATGGTAACGGAAAAGAAGGAGCTTCTGCGATAGTGATTTCAGGTGGTTACGAAGATGATATTGATTTAGGTGATAAGATTATCTATACTGGTCATGGAGGAAATGATCCCGCTTCTGGAAAACAAATAGATCATCAGAATTGGAACGCTCCAGGAAACAAAGGGTTGATTGTAAGTAAAATAAAAAATATTCCTATTAGAGTAATCAGAGGATTCAAAAGTAATTCTGTTTTTTCTCCTAAGAGCGGGTACGTGTATGCTGGATTATTTACAGTGAAAGATTACCGACAGAAAATGGGGAAAAGCGGATTTTTAATTTGCCAATTTGAGTTGGAGAAATTAAAGTTCGCCAAAGAATCTATCTCTGTACGAGAAGGAACTATGGTAAAGTTGGAGCCATTAGGAAAGGAGCCGCAATGGATTTCTATTGGCGTAGATGCACCACAGACACGAAAAATAAGTTCTGAAAGTAAGATGGCCCAGCTACTCAGTGGTAAGAAAGAAGGAGAGACGATAGATTTTGGAGCAGGATTTAAAGTTCTGGAAATAAGGAAATATTTAAGTCAATCAAATTAAGTTACTATAAAATTGATGCTAAACGCCTACTACAAAGACAGTATACACTCTTTTATATTAAAAAGTACAGAAGAAATCATCGGAGAAATTACTATCTCTAATCAATTTGATTCCACTCGAAACCAAAATAAGTCCTGGGAAATTCAGATTCAGATTTTACAAAAAATACTTAAAAATTATAACGGAACAATTTTTTTCGAATTTTCCATACCACGTATGGGAAAGCGTGTCGATGCACTAATCCTAATTAACAATGCAGTATTTGTAGTTGAATTTAAAGTAGGCGAATTCTCTTTTCACAATTCTAATATTGAACAAGTATGGGATTATGCTTTAGATCTCAAAAATTTCCACAAACCGAGTCATGATGCTTTACTTATCCCGATTCTTGTAGCAACCGAAGCAGAGAATTCATTTGTTGAAATTACTACCACGTCTCATAATGACAATTTATTGCTTCCTATTCTTGTTAATCGACATGGCTTAAAAGAAGCAATTGACAGCTCATTAAGCTTTTATGGTGAAAAGGAGAATATTAATTCAGAAGAATATTCCCATGGCAGCTATTCTCCTACTCCTACTATAGTAGAAGCAGCCTTGAGTTTATATCGTACACATACGGTAGAGGATATAACTAGAAGTGATGCAGAAGCAAAGAATCTTACTGATACGACATCTCTGATTTCTGAAATTATTAAAAAAGCTCAAAAAGAAAAGAAAAAGATTATATGCTTTGTTACAGGAGTACCCGGAGCTGGAAAAACATTAGTCGGATTAAAAGTTGCTACATCTCATTTGGATGAACAAAATGGAAATACCAGTGTATATCTTTCTGGAAATGGACCACTTGTTTCCATTCTTCAAGAAGCTCTTGCTCGTGATAAAGTAAAAAATGAAAAGAAGAAGGGTAAAAAATTAACTAAAGGAAAAGCTAGAGCAAGTGTCAAAACCTTCATTCAAAACATACATCATTATAGAGATGCATATTTAGTTGATCCAAAACCTCCCTACGATCATGTAGCCATTTTTGATGAAGCACAAAGAGCATGGAATAAGGAGCAGACAGTGAAATTCATGAAGCAGAAAAAAGGACAAAATGAATTTGATTATTCTGAGCCAGAATTTCTTATTTCATGTTTGGATCGACATGAAGACTGGTCTGTGATTGTATGTTTAGTTGGAGGAGGTCAAGAAATCAATACAGGAGAAGCAGGTATTTCGGAATGGCTACAAGCAATTGAAAATAAATTTCCCTCATGGGGAGTTTATATTTCTCCCAATTTAACTGATTCTGAATACGCAGCGGAAAAAGCCATATCTAATCTTCAACTAAAAACTTCTGTAGAGTTAAATCCTGCTTTGCATCTAAACGTATCTATGAGATCATTTAGAGCAGAGAATCTTTCGAAGTTGATCAAAAACATATTGGATCTGAATATTGAAGCTGCTATGGAGACATACAAGGATCTCTCTGAAAAATATCCTATTGTCCTTACCAGAGATGTTGAGAAGGCGAAAAAATGGCTTAAGGAAAAAGCTAGAGGGAGTGAAAGATTTGGAATTGTCGTTTCTTCACAAGCGCAAAGGCTAAAACCTTTTGCAATAGATGTAAAGTCACCAATGAATCCTGTTTATTGGTTTCTTAATGAAAAAGATGATGTACGTTCCTCATATTTTTTAGAAGATGTAGCTACAGAATTTCATGTACAAGGTCTGGAATTAGATTGGGCCTGTGTAACCTGGGACGGAGATTTGCGATATTCAGAAACAGGTTGGCAAACGTTTTCTTTTGTTGGAAAAAAATGGCAACATATTCATAAGGAGGAGCGGAAAAAGTACTTGATAAACGCCTATAGAGTTCTTCTAACTAGAGCTAGACAGGGAATGGTTATAGTAGTTCCGGAGGGAAGCAAGGAGGATCATACAAGAAAACCAGAGTTTTATGATTCGACTTATGACTATTTAAAATCTATAGGTTTTAAGGAAATTTAAAACGAAACATTTAATTCAGTAAATTTTACCCAACTAATTTATAAAAAAAAGTCATATTATAGGAGATTAAATTACAGCAGAATTCCTGTATCTTCACTATAAAAAGAGCTGGATTATGGAATCGCCAAACTTAAAATTCAGATATATTAATCCAGATGAAGGAAACTCTCTTTTAATGAATACTCGACCTGGAAATAATTTCATCTTCAAAGTTGAAAGCAAATTAAATTTACCTATTTCAGATTTCAATTCCTCCACATATGAATGTAAAGGAGGTATTTCTGAAATTACCTGCCGCCTTCAGAAATTGGAAAAACTTGGTGCCAAGATAAGATTTACTAATATTCAGCCATATCAGTTGTGGAAAAACCTGAAAATGATAGATGGGGATCTCCCCGATATTTTGGCGTTTGCGTTACTTTACAGATGGAGAGACAGAGACAATAGCTTGAAGGGAGTTGCTAATCTTCTTGAACAACGGGACCCTTTAAACTACTATAATGGCCAATTTTCAGGACAAAAGCTTTATGAATATAAGCTTAAAAAACTTTTGGTAGAATCTGCTATGGGCATGAGACCGGATAATCCTTGGCTTGGGGAATATGACAAATTTGGAGGAATAATAATGGCAAAGGGAAATGGAGATATCCTTTGCTTTCATACCTATGATTTTAATCTTGTAAAAGAATATTTGATTAACAATACAAAATTTGAACAAGCAGCTACAAGTGAGGATAAACAAAATCCTGGAAATCTTGAAATTAATCCCTCTAAACCATATCATTATGGATGGATATATAAAGAGGAAGATATTTTAAAGCTTAAATTAAATCTACAAATAAGATTTTCCTAATGTACAATCCTTCAAGCAGGGATTTCTTCATTTGCTGAAAGAATCTGTCCGGAATGGCATAAAAAATCAAAACGTCTTTGCGGGTCCTGGTTTAGTGGTGTAACGTTATTTTGCAGCCAACTTTCTTGTGGTCGCAGAAATTTGTTTAACAAAAAAGTCCATAGTGCTATTCAGAAAAGGCTTTTTTTAATATCTTTTTTCTATACATCTCCAACCCATCGGATTTTTTATTTGGGATATTTGTTTATCCCATCTCCCCAATCCGTCTTAGTTTATTGCTCATTGTTTATTGATAATTGACAAATTGAAAAACTGCTCACAGAGAGGCCGTCCACTCCAGCATGGCAGGATAAAGATCTTCAATGGTTTGCCCGGCTGCTTTGTGTTCATAGACTTCTGCCAGTTTGCGGTTAAATTCCCTGAATCTTGTGAATCCTCTCCTTTGGGTCATCATGTTTTCAAGTTCAGTATTGATCACTTCAAAATCCTTCGGTTTAAAAGTTTGCTTTGCATAAAGGGAATAAACGCCCCAGGTCATATACTCATTGAAAATGGCATAATGATCTGCATAACATTTTCGGGCATCTTCAGTGGCCCAGGCAGAGAGATCCTTTAGGCTTTGATTTATTTGAGTGATATGTCGGTCTGATGCCGGATTCACATAATTATGATCTATTTCAGTAAAAATAATTGCGGTCATAAAGCCTTCTGTAACGGCTTTGTTGAATTCAGGCTGTTCAAAAGGGCCGCGAATGAACATAATACTCTGCTTAAAATCTTCCTGAACAAAGTTATTTGTGGAATGACTGCCTTTTACCAGCGGTGAAAAAGTAATGCGGTAATTGTCATATTTGGATTTAAAATTATTCTCCAGCCATTTCCATTGTTTTTTTACGGGTGTTTGTTCAGCCATTAAATTCCTGAGGTAATTGTAGTAGATCGTGTGATCTTCATAAAATTTCCTGAAGTTGGTTTCCCGCGCAAATCGTTCCAGTTCGGGGACAAAAGCTTCTATGTTATTGGGGCCGTACCAACTGAGCTTGTCATACGAAGCGTCTTTTTTGATGCGGTCGTTCTCGAAAGAGAATCCGCAGGCATCCATTGTGAGCATACTGTACATACCCTGTTCCAGCTTTTCATTCATTTTTAGCACCAGGGAATCTTTGGAGTATTCCCCAAAATGCTTTAAAACCTCTTTATAGTAGTCGCCTTTCTGGTTCACCATATTTGTGTCTGCAATCCCCCTGGGAGTAAGGGCGAAAATAATATGAACGAGTTCCTGTACCTCGGGCACCTCAATGCTGTACTGGCCTTTATTTTTGCTGATGTATTCTTTGCTGAAATGAAACCTTCCCGTATCGTACCACCCAAGGATCTTATGGGAAGATTCCGTTACCGGACTTTCAAGAAGGAGGTTCTTTAAATCCCATTTTACGCCGGTATAGCCTTCACTGTCCCAGCTGCCCCTTGTGAATTTGAATTCCGCCGGAAAATTTACAGGTAAATCAATGGATCGCTCCAGCGGAGATATGCTGTCCAGCTTTATCGACCCGGGATTCCAGTTGCCCAGTGCAGTCTGGTTCCCCACAATAAATACGCTGTCTTTTTCATTGGGAACCACTACAGTAAAAGTCACCTTCTCCACCTGGGCATTCAGTTGGAAGGACAGTAAAAAGAGGAGTAAAGATCTTTTCATAACTTCAGAATTAACCGACTAAAAGTAATCCAAAGTTTTGAAATGCAATCTGCTGAAAAACGAATTTTAAGGGAATAAATTTTGTCTTGTCTCTAGTCTCTAGTCTCTCATCTCTTGTCTCTCAATTTTCTTCAGAAGTGGCTTAAGTCGTTAAATTCCTGTTATTTAAAAAGGCTTTAACTGCTGTCTTCTTAGAAAAAAATGATATTGAGAAAAAGCATTACAACATGGAACTTAAAGATAAAATAGCAGTAGTAACAGGTGCGAGCAGCGGAATAGGAAAAGCCATTGCCCATAAACTTTCGTCGGAAGGTTGTAAAGTAGCACTGGCAAGTCGCAGCATCGATAAACTGCAGGAATTAGAAAAAGATTTGAATACCGAAACAATGGCTGTGCGCATGGATGTCACCGACACCGATAGCGTACAGGGCGCTTTTGAAGATATTTACCGCGAACTCGGTCAGGTAGATATTCTGGTGAATTGCGCCGGGGTCATGCCGCTAACCTATCTCAAAAACCGTCATCTGGACGAATGGCTGCAAACCATTGAAGTCAATGTGAAGGGAACACTGCGCTGTATTCATGAAGCCCTGCCTCCCATGAAAGTGCGAAAAAGCGGACATATAGTGAACATTGCTTCTGTTGACGGAAAAGAGATCTTTAAAGGCGGGGCAGTGTACGGGGCATCCAAAGCGGCCATCATTGAGCTTTCAAGAGCCATGAGAATGGAACTTTCTCCCGATTTCAATATTCGGGTTACATCTATAGAACCCGGAACCGTCGCGACCAACCTTCGGGATGATATTAGCGACAGTGAGCTTCTCAAGGAGAAGGATTACAGCTATGATGAAGAACCTCACCTGGAGCCCGAAAACATTGCCGATGCGGTTTACTACGCAGTTTCTCAACCCGACAGTGTGAACGTAAACGAACTGCTCATAAAACCTACCGGAAAAGCTTAATAGCTATAAGATCTGAAATAGGAGAACAGTGAGCTTCAAAAATCTTGTTCTGAAAATGCCTTTTTTGGCTCCCTTTAGGGCCGGGGCAGTACAAAAAAGGATTTTATGCTGAACACTTTCAGCTTCTCAGGAATAATGATTAACCACGAATGCAAAGTTTAGTGTTCGTGGTTTTTTTGTTCCTGTTCTTTGAACTCAGATGTCAAACTGAACAGGGCGCAGCACAGAAAGTCGAATTTTACTGACTTATCTAAAAATGTTCCTGTAAAATGCCATTTTTGAAGATTTAGTATTTCAGCCAATTGCTTTTTTGGCTCCCTTTAGGGCCGGGGTAAAACAAAAAAGAATTCTAACTCTAAGCAGCAGGGAATATCTATTCTCCCCCTTTGGGGGTTGAGGGGATCAGCTCGTAATGTATCGGTTTAAAACTGCCGCCGTTGCTGTCTTCGGCAGAGCAGGCGGTAAGGGCAACGATGAGGTCCATTTCTGCTTCAAAAAGCACGTGATCCCCGGCTTTGCTCAGCGGTGGATCCACACTTAATTTCCCTTCAGGATCAAACTGCACGTTCATAAAAATGTTGAAAGCCGTAGGGACATCGTCCGGTTCAATGCCAAAAGGCGCCAGGTTGGTATAAAGATTCTCGAAGCAACTGGGGTGATAATCGGGGTTGTTGTACATGATCTTAAAAGTTTCCGGGCTGCAAGGGGCGAGCAGGAAATCATTTCGCCCGTTGGTATCTTCCAGGATGCGCATCATTTTGCGGCTTCTATTGCTCCACAGGTGATTTCCCTTTGAAATAAGAATGCTCTCTTCAAAATCCAGCGTCTTCCCCGAAGAGATCTTCTCCCGGGGATCATCGGCATTAAAAAGCACCATATCGCTTACCTGTTGTCCTTTGGGATCAATCACCTTCAGTTTTTGCCCTTTTTGAAGCCTGAATGCAGCTCCAGATTGTTTCTCGATTTTGTGGATCATAGATTTTTCCGGTGAAGTTTTTTTTATTCCGAAGTGCTTCGGAAAAGCTGTTTTTACGAAGTTATAAATTTTGCTGAAGGAGCAGCGCCTGAAGAGGTTTTACTTGTGGTGAAAAGGGCATTTCCAGGCTTCACTCACCGCGCGGCCACTGTATTGCCTGGCTTCACTTTGTTCTCCAAAATCCTCCAGCATGGGGTTGTTACTGCCCTGAAGCTCAAAATCCCGTTCCCTGATTTTGTCGCGTACATTTCCATATGCCCCCATTTCACGCAGTTTTTCAAACTGCCAGTGCAGGTTGAATACAATTACAGGAAACGGACTCTGGCGGGCCATTCTTGAACTTCCCGGGTGCATTCCTACCAGGTAAAAAGCCTTACCGGCAATACTGAAACTAAAATTCTTACTATTAGCCTCCGGGCTTACTTCCTGGTCCCAGTCTGCTTTATCAATATCATGTATATATTGCAGCTGTTGCCAGAGTTTTTGTTCAAACTCCTCTTCACTCATTTTTTCACTACTCTTAAAGGCAGCGACAAAAGTGAAGAAGTCGTTGGAGCTGAAATCATATTTGTTTAGGTAAGTTTTAAGATCTTCCAGAATTTCTCCTGCTGCAGCACGCGTGCCAATTTCGTCATAGGTATGAAAATCCACCTGCTTTTGAGTAAAAACGCTTTGCGCCATCACACAGGGGTGATTGCCGGCAATAATGAAATCTTCAAACTGCGATTCCATTTCTTTTTCGAGTGGCAAGGATTGGGTAAGAGTATTATTTCCGGAGTTCATTTTGCAGTTTTCTTAGTTATATCCAAAAATATTGCCTTTACTGCCTATTGGTGCGCTGTTTATGAAGCCCTTAATGCATTTTTAAAAATAGATTAACATTGCAACCGGTAAATTAGCTCGTTAATAAATCTAAAAAAGAGGTTTTACTTACCGTTTTACAAGATTCCTTTCTATCTTTATGAGTCTAACTCCAATTTATAATTAATGAAAAAAGTTACATTTTTGATCGCTGTTTTCTGTATTCTGGGGAAAACAATGGTCGGGCAGAAGCAAACAACGGTACAGAAAACCCTTCAAAATGGCATTATTGAGGGCTTTTCTAATTCAGAAACAGGATTGAACTACTTCTTCGGAATTCCTTTTGCACAGCCGCCGGTGGATGATTTGCGCTGGAAGGCGCCACAGCCTGTGAAAAACTGGAGCGGAGTGAAGGAAACCAAAGAATTTGGCCCGGCTCCTGTGCAGGCGAATGTATTTGGAGATATGGATTCCCGCTCCCCGAAACAAAGTGAAGATTGCCTTTATCTAAACGTATGGGCACCGGCGGGAGAGGACCTTAAAGATCTTCCTGTGCTGGTTTACTTCTACGGAGGCGGTTTTGTAGCGGGAGACGCTTCAGAACCCCGGTATGATGGCGAGGCCATGGCAAAAAGAGGTGTTGTGGTGGTGACGACAAATTACCGGCTGAATATCTTCGGATTTTTTGCACACCCCGAGCTTTCTGAAGAAGCCCCTTACAATTCCTCCGGAAATTACGGTTTGCTGGATCAAAATGCCGCACTTCAATGGGTGCAAAATAATATCGAAGCATTTGGCGGCGATCCCGAAAAAGTGACCATAGCAGGAGAATCTGCGGGCTCCATTTCCGTAAGCGCACAAATGGCTTCCCCACTTTCAAGAGACCTTATTGCAGGTGCCATTGGAGAAAGCGGTGCGGCGATTCATCCTACCCTTGCACCGGTTTCTTTGGAGGAAGCCGAGAAAACAGGTGTGGAGTTTGCGCAATCTATTGGTCATGATTCCCTGGAAGCCCTGCGGAATCTTTCCACAGATGAAATTTTTGAACTTTACAAGCAATCTGGACGCTTTGGCTTTCCCGGCGTGGTAGACGGTTACTTTTTGCCAAAAACGCTACCGGAGATCTTCAGGGCAGGCGAACAGGCGCAGGTCCCTCTTTTGGTAGGCTGGAATTCTGCCGAAATACCGGGAATGGCATTTACGCAGGGACCTTATTCCAGCGAGAATTATACAAATAAAGTGAAAGAAGCCTATCCCGAAGATAGCGAACTGGTCTTGACCTTATATCCTCCGGGAACAGAAAGAGAAACTGAAATTTCTGCCACCGCACTGGCTTCAGACAGGTTTATCGTCTACAGTACCTGGAAATGGTTTGATCTACATCGAAAAAACAGCGATGCATCTGTTTACCGGTATTTGTATGATAAGGTGAGGCCACCAATGAAGGATGAAAACCTGGCTCCCGGACTTGCCGGGGGAACGGTAAAAAAAGATGCTGCTGCACCACCCGCACCCGAGCCTGTGGGCGCGCCTCATGCTGCAGAGATCGAGTATTTCCTGGGCAACCTTAGCCGTAACGAGAACTTTGCATGGACAAAAGACGATTACTTGGTTTCAGAAACCATTCAGCGGTACCTTGCAAATTTTATTAAAACGGGAAATCCCAATGAAGAAGGATTGCCACAGTGGCCTTCGGCAAAAGCTGCAGAAAAAAATCCGCCGGTCTTGATCATGGATGTGGAGACCCGTGTTGAGAATGCCAAAAATGAAGAGCGTTATTTGTTCCTCGATAAATCTTACGGGAACGATAAATAAGAAATATTAAGTAACCTGCAAATTTTGAAGCAGGGTTTTAAAAATGGCATTTTACGCAGCTTTGCCTATCGTTAAAAAAGTGTTATTTGGAAAGTTCTTAACGTGTTGTGTTTGAATCTATCCCGATCTTTCATAAAACTAAAAAGAACAGATTATGGACGTTAAGAAAACTGCAAAAGAAGCAGCAGAAAAAGGAGCCAAATTATGGGCAGCAAAAAAAGGACTTAAGATGACCGGAAGTCTATTAAAATGGGGAGCCGTTGCCGGCGCAGGTTATCTGGGATATAAGTTCTACAAAAAGAAACAGGGAGCACCTCTTTCTGAAACAGAATAGAAGCTGTAAAATGCCAGCGCAATATTCAAGTGTGAACATGAGAGAAGTAATTAAATCCGGGGCGAAACTGATGGCGAAAACAGCAGTACTCAAACTGGGAAAATCTTTTATAAAAAGGAGCGGGACTGCTACTATAGGTGCAGCCGCCGCCTTTGGTGTTGGATATTATGTTTATAAGGCGTTGAACAGCCGCAAATAAAAGTCCCCAGTACTTAATTAAATATGCGTCCCGGTACTTCAGGAGTTTCAGGATTTAATCCCTACAATTAATCCTGCAATAATTGAATTATCGGGACTTTTTTTGTCTAACTCTTTCTCCAGTTTTACGTTTCTCTTTTCGCGTTTCTTCCAAAGTTCAAGCTGGAAATTTCCTCTTCAAAAATTGTATATCTTTAGCATATCTAAAACTTTTTTTAATGAGAACCAGCCAAATTACTCTTCTACTTTTACTTTTAATTGGATGCCAATCTGTGGCACAGGAATATTCTCCTTCAAAAGATGCCTTTGCACATACTTTTTCCATCGTTGCCCGTGATTCTATTACCGGGGAAATGGCAGTAGGCGTGCAAAGTCACTGGTTTTCTGTGGGCTCTATAGTTTCATGGGGAAAAGCCGGTGTGGGTGTAGTGGCTACGCAATCTTTTGTAAATCCTGCTTACGGTCCCAACGGACTGGAATTAATGGCTGAGGGAGTATCTGCTTCCGAAGCTTTGGCACAGCTCGTGGCTCAGGATCCAGGAAAAGCATACCGGCAGGTGGCCTTTTTGGATGATTCTGGAGAAGCCTCAGCTTTTACGGGAGAAAAGTGTGTGGAATCGGCTTCGCATTATGTGGGGAATAACTTTTCTGTACAGGCGAATATGATGTTGAACGATGGGGTAGTACCAGCAATGAAAGCGGCTTTTCAGGAGCATTCGGGTTTGCCTTTAGCCGAAAGGGTGGTAAAAGTCCTGCAGGCGGCGCAGGCTGCAGGCGGTGACATTCGCGGTAAACAGTCTGCCGCCCTCGTGGTTGTGGGTCCAGATCGTGTGGAAAATCCCTGGGAAGAGAAGAAAATCGACCTTCGGGTAGATGATCATGGGGAACCGTTAAATGAACTGGAGCGCCTTTTATCTGTTGCAAGGGCTTATGAATTTATGAACCGCGGTGATCTGGCCATGGAGGAAAATGATGTGGAAGAGGCTTTGGAGCAGTATGGGAAGGCGCAGGAGTTATTTCCGGAGAATCTTGAGATGAAGTACTGGACTGCTATTGCACTTGCTAATAGTGGCAGGGTAGAGGAGGCGCTGCCTCTGTTTAATGCTATTTTTGAGGAAGATGAGAACTGGCGGACAATGACAACACGTTTACCTGCTTCCGGATTGCTGAATATTTCTGAAGAAAACCTTCAACGTATTATAGAGCAATAGCAGAAATTAAATTCGGTTTAAAAAATGCCATTTTTGAAGCACTAGCTTGCAGATCTTTGCCTGTACCGGGCCGCCCTTTTTTCCAGTTTTTTCGTTTTCCGAAGTTTTTTAAGCTGTGCCTTCTGCTCGATCTTCTGAAGTTTCTTTTCGTAATTTACATTGCTTCGCATGACCAGGATGAGCTGGTATGCAGTAAAAATAATCATCGCCAACAAGAGGAGGCATAATGAATAAAATAGAATATCAGAATCTGGTGCGATCAAAAATTTTACTTCAATAGAAAATTAGTAAGGAACCTACTGTTTTCCTGTGGTTTATAACTTTGGCGAATTTAGTTCAAAATGTAAGAATATAATCCAGTAATATTGTTAATACTTCCTTCTCGTACATTTTTTTTGTGGTGGAATTAATTAAATGGTTTACAGCTTTTTAGTTCTGTATTTTGAATGTTATAAGGAAGGTTTATTGTTAATTTTGCTAACTAAAGTGGCTTCTTGAACGTGAATTTATGTGCTTTTGCCGATATTCTGTCAGATAAAATAGAATTATCATCGCACCCAGGGCGCAGAGTAATTTTCCTTAAAAAAGGGCGAAAATTTTCACTGTCGCATTTTGAATCATTAATTTTAATAAAAAGAGGAAAAATGAAATATAGATTATTAGGAAAAACAGGTTTAAAAATTTCAGAAATATCACTTGGCACCTGGCAGGTTGGGGGAAAATGGGGTTCGGGCTTTGATGACGCCACTGCCGATAAGATCATCAATACTGCGATAGATAACGGAATGAATTTTATTGATACTGCAGATGTGTATGAAGACGGAATGAGTGAAAAAGCTGTTGGCCGGGTGGTAAGATCAAGATCAGAGAAAATATATGTTGCGACTAAATGTGGAAGGCAGATTAATCCGCATGTGAATGCCGGATACCAGCCTGAAGTTTTGACGAAGTTTGTGGAAGACAGCCTTAAGAGAACCGGGTTGGAAACGCTGGATTTGGTGCAATTGCATTGCCCGCCGACCAATGTCTATTATCGCCCGGAAATTTTTGAAACTTTTGAACGCCTAAAGCAGCAGGGAAAGGTGCAGAACCTTGGCGTTAGTGTTGAAAAAGTAGAAGAAGCAATAAAAGCCATGGAATTTGAAAATGTGGCGACGGTGCAAATCATCTTTAATCTTTTTCGTCAACGCCCTTCGGAATTATTCTTCAAGAAAGCAAAAGAAAAGAATGTGGGGGTAATCGCGCGTGTGCCTTTGGCCAGCGGACTACTTACCGGAAAGTTTGATAAAAACACCACTTTTGAGAAGGAAGATCACCGAAACTTCAACCGAAACGGCGAAGCTTTTGACAAAGGAGAGACTTTTGCGGGAGTGGATTTTGACCGCGGACTAAAAGCTGTGAACGCGCTAAAAGAATTATTTCCCGATACGCCAAATCTTGCGCCAATCGCCCTGCAGTGGATCCTTCAGTTTGAGGAAGTGAGCTGTATCATTCCCGGGGCTTCAAAAAAGGAACATTTGCTGAGCAATCTTTCAGTTTACGAGCTTCCAAAACTTTCAGCTGAAAAGAAGGAGAAGATGAATGCCATTTATGAAGAGTATATTAAACCGGAAGTTCATCAGCGCTGGTAAAAGCACAAATATTGAGTATCTAAAAAGTCGGTTTTTACCGGCTTTTTTGTTGAACATTTTTACCGGTTACTCCATTTTTTTCTGAAGAAATTAAAATTTTAACCCTTAGGTAAAGGGAAGGCGGTATCCTTAACGAACAGGTAAAACCATTTATGCAAAGCAGGGTTATTTTTGCGGGGAATTCAAATTTGAAACGTTATGATAACAAAAGAAAAAACAAAGTTGGCAATGGAGACCATACAGTTTCCGGTTTATTACTACAGTGCCGGGCAGACCATAAAGGATTCCAAAGGAATGATGGTTTGTGATGTGAGAGGCTGGAGCAAAATCCAGTTCATGGGAAAATCTGAAGAGAGGCAGGATGCCATAGGCGAGCTTATTGCTCATCTTCTAAACGATTCCCGTGGCCAGTTGGAAGGACAGCTGGATGAAATGCAGCTGTTATATGTTTAGGCGCGGTGGAATAAATATGCTGAAGATCCCGGCAGTTGAGAGTTGAGAAAGCCCTTCGTTTTGAAGAGCTTTTTTTTTGCATGTGACCCGTCCTAAAATATAAAAAAGCCCCTCATTTCTGAAGAGCTTTTTCTGTGCGGGCGGAGAGACTCGAACTCTCACACCGCGAGGCACTAGATCCTAAGTCTAGCGTGTCTACCAATTCCACCACGCCCGCATTTCAATATGTTTGCTTGTTGTAAGCGGATGCAAATATAAGTAAATGTTTCAATTTGCAAATAGAAAAAAGAAAAAAAATCTACTTCAGAATAAAAATTAAGAATGTTCATATAAATTCTCCCCAGTCTCTCCCTTAACAGCCACCTTCAATTTTCTTACCTTTACTCCTCAACAAAAACAGACCTATGCAAGATATTAAAAAATATGTGGAGGAAAATAAAGACCGGTTCCTGGATGAACTTATTGATCTTCTTAAAATTCCATCTATTAGTGCAGATTCTTCTTATAAGGGCGATCTTCTAAAAACGGCTGAAGCTGTAAAAAACCGGTTGCAGGAAGCCGGATGTGATCATACCAAACTCGTAGAAACTCCCGGAAACCCGGTTGTATACGGTGAAAAGATCATTGACAAAAATTTACCAACAGTATTGGTATACGGGCATTATGATGTACAGCCGCCAGATCCTGTGAACCTCTGGGACAGTCGGCCGTTTGAACCTGTTACCAAGAAAATTGAAATTCATCCCGAAGGTGCCATTTTTGCCCGTGGAGCATGCGACGACAAAGGTCAAATGTATATGCACGTGAAAGCGCTGGAATATATGACCAAAAACGATCAGCTGCCCTGCAACATTAAGTTCATGATCGAGGGAGAGGAAGAAGTGGGAAGCGAGAATCTTGGCTGGTTCCTGGAAAGATATGCAGATAAAGTTTCCAACGATGTGATTCTCATTAGTGATACCGGGATGATTGCCAAAGATACTCCGTCGATTACCACCGGCTTACGCGGACTCAGTTATATGGAAGTGGAAGTGACTGGGCCTAACCGTGATCTTCACAGCGGACTTTACGGCGGTGCGGTGGCAAATCCTGTAAACGTGCTTGCAAAAATGATCGCGTCCTTACAGGATGAAAATAACCATATCACCATTCCCGGATTTTATGATAAGGTAGAAGAGCTTACCGATGAGGAACGCTCCAAAATGGCAGAAGCACCTTTTGATTTGGCAGAATATAAGAAAAAGCTGGACATTGGCGATGTTCAGGGTGAAAAAGGATATTCTACTTTAGAAAGAGGTTCTATACGACCAACGCTGGATGTAAACGGAATCTGGGGAGGCTACACAGGCGAAGGAGCCAAGACTGTTTTGCCATCTAAAGCCTATGCGAAGATCTCGATGAGACTGGTGCCAGATCAGGACTGGAAAGAAATCAGTGAATTATTCAAAAAGCACTTTGAAAGTATTGCACCAAAAAGTGTAAAAGTGAAGGTGAATACCCATCACGGCGGACAGGCTTATGTGACGCCAATTGACACACTTGAGTACCAGGCGGCCAATGACGCCTATGAAGAAGCCTTCGGAAAAACCCCGATCCCGCAACGCAGCGGTGGAAGTATTCCAATTGTTTCGCTCTTCGAGAAAACCATGAAGAGTAAAACCATTCTAATGGGCTTCGGGCTTGATACTGATGCCATTCACTCTCCAAATGAACATTTTGGAATCTGGAATTACCTTAAAGGAATTGAAACCATTCCATTGTTTTATAAACATTTTGCAAAGTTGAAGCAGGCTGAATAAATCTTTTTGATTTGTAGTCAACAGCATGCACTTACCATTATCCAACCTCACAGGTTTTCAAAACCTGTGAGGTTTGTTTTTTTGAATATTTGCCTTCTATGTTTGTAGAATTAAATATTTATTCTACATTTGTAGATATTAATCTAAAGTTGTGGAATAAATGCAATTATCTAAAGCCGAAGAACAGCTCATGCAAATCCTCTGGAAAAAGGAGAAAGCATTTATGAAAGATCTAATTGAAGCCTATCCCGAACCAAAACCGGCGCAAACCACGGTTGCCACGTTGCTAAAGCGTATGCAGGACAAGAATTTTATAGATTATAAACAATTCGGCCGGTCCAGGGAATATTTTCCGTTAGTTAAAAAGAAGGATTATTTTTCGAAACAGGTAAATGGAATGATAAAGAACTTTTTCAATGATTCTGCTTCCCAGTTTGCTTCCTTTTTCACCAAGGAAGCTAACCTGACCAAAGAAGAACTGGAAGATCTAAAAAGCCTTATTGATAAAGAAATCAAAAATAAATAGCCATGGAGATCCTAATTTACTTTCTGAAATCTGCTGCCTGTCTGGCTCTTTTGATGCTGTTCTATAAGTTGCTGCTGGAGAAGGAAAATATGCACGTGTTCAAGAGGTTTTACCTGCTGATTGCGGTAGTCTCTTCCTTCCTCATTCCTTTTATCACCTTCACCACTTACATAGAAGCACCAACAACAAGCCTCTATATATCCAAAACTTCAGCAGTTGATTCAGCTGAAGTTCCAGGCTCAAGTTACTGGAGCATCATTTTATGGACAATTTATGGCCTGGGAGTCGTATTCTTCAGCGCTATTTTTATAAAGAATTTTCGAGCGCTGTTTCTGAAGATTAAAAATAATCCGAAGCTTAAAAACAAATCCATAACCACTGTTTTGCTTGCTGAAGATGTGGCACCACACACGTTTTGGAATTATATATTTTTAAATAAGCAAAAATTTGAAGCACGGAGTATCCCGAAGGAGGTTTTTGAACACGAGCAGGCTCATGCAAAACAGCGGCACAGCCTGGATATCCTGTTCATGGAATTTCTTCAGATTATATTTTGGTTCTATCCTTTATTTTATATAGTGAAAAGATCCATTAAATTAAACCATGAGTTCCTTGCAGACCGGGCCGTGATCAAACGTGGCGTCAAAACATCAACTTACCAGGAAACACTGCTGGCATTTTCATCAGGTGCCGCCAACAGCAGGTTCGTTCATTCAATTAATTATTCATCAATCAAAAAACGATTTACAGTTATGAAAACACACACAACGAAAAATGCGGTTTTAATTAGAAGTTTACTTCTTCTGCCCCTGCTTGTAGTATTGATCTACAGTTGCAGTACCAGCGAAGAACTGGAGAAGACCGTAGGTGATCCCGCTCTTAAGGAGCAGTCCCGTGAGGCAGCCACTCCGGAAATGATAAAGGAATACAACAGGATTGCCCGTCAATACAAGAACCAGGAGGGAGCGGTAGTTGTCCTTAGCAGTTCAGATTTTAAGAAGCTAAAGCCAATCTATGATCTTATGACAGCCGAGCAAAAAGCTGCTGCGGAACCTTTTCCGGAAATGGAAGTTATAGAAGTAGTAGAGGATGTCGAAGGAGAAGGGTTTCTTGCAGTCTCCTCTGAGAAGGCCACTCCGGCAATGATAGCCGAATACAATAAACTGGCCAGATACTACAACTCCAAAGGTGTGACCAGAGAAAATGTTGAGGATAAGGAATTTAAAAGGCTTATGTACCTTTTTGGAAGAATGAATCCTGACCAGAGGAAAACCGTGGAAAGTTTACCGCCACCGCCCCCTCCTGCACCGGTTGTTCCGGAGGTGGTTGAAGGATATCCAACCCCACCTTCTACAGCAAATGTGGCCAATCCTCCGCCACCACCGCCATCTCCTGTTGAAGCTGTAAAGGAATGGATTGAAGAAGGAGCAACTTTCTTCTATAACGGAAAAGCAGTTTCCGGGAAGGAAGCACTGGAAGCGGTTCAAAAAAATGATGGAAAGAACCTCAGTGTGCAGGTTGTGGAGAACGATACCGGCAGTACGGTCCGGATTTCAGATAACAAAAGATAAGGACAAAGATCTTTGGAGTTTGGCAAACATTAAAACACAAAAGCGTGGAAATTCCGCGCCTTTGTGTTTATACTTTTTTCACAAACTTCGTAAGGATCACAATCTGCTGCCCGTCGACTTTTCCTTCAATCTGCTCCGGATTATCGTGAATCAGGGAAACTCTCCTCACGGCCGTTCCTCTTTTAGCAACCATGCTGGAGCCTTTTACATTTAAATCTTTTATAAGAACCACAGTATCTCCACTTTCAATAGTAAAGCCATTGCTGTCTTTATGAACAGTTTGTGTACTGGTAGATTCCTGTTTTTGTCCGGCTTCTGCCCAGGCTTTTGTTTCTTCGTCCATGTACATCATATCTAGCAGGTCCTGCGGCCATCCTTCGCCACGAAGCCTGTTGAGCATCCTCCACGCCATCACCTGTACGGCAGGAATTGTGCTCCACATGCTGTCATTCAGGCAACGCCAATGGTTTGGATCAGTTTTTTCAGGATCTTCAATTTGTTCTTTACAGGTGGTGCAAATCAAGATATGATTTTCAACTCCTGCAGGAGATTCCGGAATGGCGTAACTCTGCAGGTCTTTCGGGGAACTGCAAAGTTCACATTTCGATCCGCTTCTTTGAAATAGTTCTTGCTCAAGGCTCATGTTTGGAAAAATTTGATCTGGCAAAAATAGGTTTTTTGAGTGTTATTCAGGTTCTCCAACTATGTCATTTATGCATGCTGCTCCAAAAATGAATCTATTCCTTCACTGCCATAGTAGCCGCAAGATTCTTCTCGTCGCTAATATATTTATCAACCAGTTGTTCCATGATTTCCAGGGTTACGGTGCCCTGTCCCAGGATCACCTTGTGGAATTTCCTGATATCGAATTTGCTTCCCAGTTCTTCCTCTGCTCTTTTGCGGAGTTCCCGAATCTTCTTTTCTCCAATTTTATAGGAAACTGCCTGTCCCGGCCAGGAGATGTAGCGGTCAATTTCTGTGTTGATTTCGTGGAGTGAAAGCGCTGTGTTGGATTTCAGGAATTCCACCGCCTTATCGCGGCTCCAGCCTTTTACATGCATGCCGGTATCTACCACGAGCCTGCAGGCGCGCCATTGTTCATAAGTGAGTTTTCCAAACAGCTCATACGGAGTGGTGTAAATGCCCATTTCTTCGGCCAAAAATTCGGAATACAATCCCCATCCTTCTCCAAAAGCCGATAAATACATATTTCTCCTGAATTCGGGAATACTGTCGCTCAGCTCTTTGTTCAGTTCAATTTGCAGGTGATGTCCCGGCACAGCTTCGTGTGCGGTTAACGACGGGAGCACATACAACGGCCGGCTTGGGAGATCATAGGTGTTCACCCAATAATATCCCGGCTCACTTTCATCGGAAGCGCCCACATAACGGCCGGTGGTGTATTTAGGTGCAATCGCATCGGGCACCGGAGCAACTCCGTAGGGTTTTCGTGGAAGTGTTTTGAAAAAACGGGGCAATTGCGCATCTATCCGTTTGGCAATATCACGAGCTTCCTTTAGCAATTCTTCTGCAGAGGTAGCGTAAAACTTCAGATCTGTTCGCAGGAATTCAATAAAATCTTCAAAAGATCCTTTAAAATCAACTTTTTCGATGATCTTTTTCATTTCAGCATTTATACGCGCTACTTCCTCCAATCCTATTTGATGAACTTCGTCTGCTGTTAAATCCAGGGTTGTGTAGTAATCGAGACGGTTCTGGTAGTATTCCCGTCCGTTCGGGATTTCAGAAATGCCAATTTTAGTTCTGGTATTTGGCAGATATTCCGTTTCAAAAAAGGCTTTTATCCGCCTGAATTGCGGAACTACCTTCTCCAAAATGACATTTTCGGCTGCTTTTCTAACGGAATCTTTTTGAGCTTCAGTAAGAGTAAACGGAAGCTGCAAAAATGGCCTGTAATAATAGCTTTCTTTAGGATTTTCCACGATCTGGTCGTTGTAAGTGGTTTCATAACCCTCAAAAATCACCTTTGGTTGTGTAATTCCCTTTTCAAGTCCTTTCCGAAGCAAAATTAAATGTTGATCTACATATTTGGGGACCGCATTTAGCTTGTTGAGGTATTCTTTTACCTGTTCATAATTGTTCAAATCGCGCACATGGTACGGCAGACTCACATGAAAGCCGGCATCTGAAAGCAACGGATTCAAATAAGCTTCATATTCGTAAAAATCTACCGTTTCCTGCAGTTTGAACTTCAGTAATTTCAGCGACACTTTTTCCTTTTCAGAAAGGCTGTCAAAATCCACATTTTTGAGGCTCCTTAACTGCTCCTGCGCAAAAATAGCTTCCTCTTTGTAATGCTCTTCTGTGTAAAGCCCTAACGGATATTCATCGCGATCGTAACTTTTATGTTCCTGAACATTTTGAATGATTTGTTGTAATTCTTCGGAAGAATCTTGTGCATTGACAAAGGCAGAAGTAATTATGAAAAACAGGAGAAAAGCAGAAGATTTCATTGCGTTCTATTTATGCTGAAAAGGCTAAAGATAACTTTTTATAACCGAAGAAGTGTTTGGAGCATTTTTCGAAAAAAGTGGAAATGTTTTTAATTTCCTTTGATCCGCTCCCAAAGATCTGCGAGGATCTTTTTTGAATCACTTCTGTCTTTTTCCGTTTCTTCCACTTTAAGCTTTTCGTTCTCCTCAATTAGTTTATAGCTAAAGGTGAAATCTGAATCTGGATCTGAAGGATTCAATTGACCAAACCGGAGATCATTGAAGATTAGCTGCCCATCTTTTGAAGTGATTGCATACCAGCCATTGGTAATATCAATTAACTGCTGAATTTTTTCATGTTTCCGCAGCGAGCCGAGGTACGAATGATTCTTCGGGAAAACATGAAACCTGATCAAGCCGTCATCAAAGAAAGAATAATCTGCAGTTAAAAAAGCGTCTTCGGTTTCTACATTAGCATTCCATAAAATGGTATTTAGAGGTGACGGCCGTGTCTCCATTCTCTCATAAAAAATTCCCTGTTGCTCCAGGCTCTCTTCAAATTGCATATAGGCCATGCTTTTTAAAACCAGGCTAAACAGGAGGTAGGTGGTGCTTATGATGAGCCCAAGGTTGTTATATCTTTTTCTTTTAATATTCCCACGTTTTTGGCGCATCGCCATGATGAGAAATATTAAAAATGGCAATGTATAAAGCGGATCTATGACAAAAATGGATTTAAAGGCGAGCCGAATATCCAGCGGCCAAAACAGCTGAGTGCCCCAGGTTGTAAACGCATCCAGGATGGGATGGGTGAGCAGCCCCCAAAACATGAGTTTTGTCCAGTCCTTAAAATTAGCAGATGATCTGTGCTCAATCTTTGAGATGAGGTATCCAAAAAGCGGAGCCGCAAGTATTGAAAAGACAATGGAATGACTAAAACCACGGTGCCATTCAATAGCTGTTACTGTATCTGTAAAATAGCCGGCGAAGGTATCAAGATCAGGGATGGTACCTGCAATAGCCCCGTAAAGCATGGCTTTGTTCCCTACCTTTTTACCTAAAACTGCCTCTCCCACGGCGGCACCCAGTACTATTTGTGTTAATGAATCCAATCTTGAAAATGTATAAGTCTATTGTATAATGTAAATTAACTTTCTGCTTTAAAACAACCTTTCGACTGCGCTCGAGGTGACATCGCGGTGGCGTTTCTTTCCTTTGCTTTTTAACCACCAAACACTGAACACCAAACACTTTTCAATCAACGATCTCCATCTTTTTCAGTAGAAAGGAGGCATTCATATTCTGGCACACGCCGGTTTTGAATTTATAGTCAAAATGCAGTTCGTTGTTGATGATCTCTGCATCAAAATAATAATTCTTCACCTGTGGCAGTTCTTCGGAAACTTCGCATAAACTAAGGTCATGTGTGGCAATAATTCCGGTGGACTGGGAACCGACGAGTTTTTCGATAAACTTCCGGGAGCCAATGGCTTTGTCGGTGCTGTTGGTGCCTTTCAAAATTTCATCCAGAATGATGAAATATTTGTCTTTTTTGATCTCGTCTACAATAAACTTTAACCTTTTTAATTCTGAAAAGAAGTAAGATTCATCATCCGTCAGCGAGTCTGTGGTGCGCATGCTGGTGATGAGCTTTATGGGCGAATATTTACAGGAAGCCGCACAAACCGGAAGCCCTACATTTGCCATTAGAATATGCAGGGATACGGTTCTCAAAAATGTGCTTTTGCCGGCCATATTTGCTCCGGTAATAATAAAGAACTGTTCTTTTCCAATAGAAAAATCGTTGGAGATCCTTTTTTCGGGATCCAGGAGCGGATGTGCAAGTGCTGTTGTTTCAGTGATGTGAGCGTCCATATTGAGCTCGGGGAAAACGTAATGTGGGTGGTTAAAGCTAAAATTCCCCAGCGAATTGTAGGCATCCATAAATTCAATCGCCTGGAACCATTTTTCAACATTTTCGCCATGTGCCGTGATCCATTTTTCCAATTTGTAAGACTGGCGCAGGTCCCAGAGAAGGAATCCGTTGCCCAGGATTCCGAAAATCATATTGTTTCGCTGGTCCAGCGCGTCAATGGCTTTGGAAAATTTTTTCAGGATAAGGGAAGCTTTATTCTTTTCAGATTTAATAAGTTCTTTTTTCTCCTTCAGAAGCTGAGAAGAGAACGTGGTGTTCTCGATAAGTGCCAGCAGCTGATAATACTGGTGAAACGTGTCCTGAACTTTGCTTACCCGGGCAGATAGTTCATTGATCTTTTTGAGGTAAATCCCCGTAATTCCCAACCCTATAAAAAACCAGATCCCGAGCTGAATTCCGCTAACGAAGTCTAAAAAGAATCCGGTGATGATGATCACGGAAAGAATGGTGAACACCCACGGAAGCCATTTCATGATTTCCGGAACAAAAGTTTTATAATTTTTAAGCCATTTTAGAATGACATTGGAGCGGTTTTCTGTTTGCACCAAAGTTGCAAGCGCCGAAAAATTTTGCCGCCAATCCGCTTTTTCGGATAATTCTTTTACTGCATTTTGCTTGGCTTCAATTCCGGTTATTTCGTTTTCCAAAAGTATATGGGCCAGTTTATGGCTCCCCTCTGTGAGCGCAGTGCGGTTGAGGTATTGATAAAAAGAACCTTTCCCAAAGAGATCAATATCCTGGCTGTACAAATGCAATGGATTTTCAAACTCTTCCCCCGTTGGTAAATCGTGAAACTTGCGGTTTAGAACAGCAATTTCAGTTTGATTGATCTTGATGAGCTCCCGGTATTTGTCGCGTTCGTACCTTAAATCTGAATGGTTTGAAACCAGGAAAACAAAAATTCCAATCCCTACGATTAGAACCGGAACAAGCACACTTAAATTTCCGAAGAAATAGTAAACCGCCCATGCGAGAGCAAGGAAAATAAGAAGCCGGGCAAGACTTGAAAATGACAGTTTGCGGGAGGCTTTTTCTAAATATTTCTGATATTTCTTTATCTGGGAATTATAGAATTCTGTTGGATTCTTCATTAAGATTCTAAATTTTTTAATTCTTTCTGCTGCTTTTTTGTGAGGCTGCCAACTACAAGGTTATAGGAATGGTCAATGAGTTCTGTGACAAGGGCAGGAGGAAGGCTCTCCGACTCTACGCTGTTCCAGTGCGTTTTGTTCATGTGATATGCACCCATTATTTTGCCTTCATGTTCTTCGCGCAACTCAATTGCACGTGCAGGATCACATTTAAGGCTCACCTTTAATGGCGTATTATCAAGCCCGACCAACGCAAACATCTTTCCCAGTACTTTAAAAACAAGAGCATCTGGGCCAAAAGGAAGTTCTTCGGTCGTGCCGGCCTTTTGAAGGCAATAGCTTCTTATTTCTTCAATGTTCATTAACTGGTTTTTAAATGTTTTCCGTTACCACCAATCTCTCCTAAATGGGTAAATTTAAAACCTTTTTCATATTTGAGTCCGTAGCCGAGGATTCTGTCAAAGGCAGAATGGGCGAATAAGATGATTCCTGCCAATTGAAGCACTTCGGAAGTAAAATAAAATCCGGCTGAAAAAACAAGAACTGCAACAGCTTTATGATGAAAAAGGTTGTAAGAAATGGCTCCGGTTTTATTTCCGAAGAGATATCCTATCATTCCAACATCAGGAGTTAACAGCAGTGCGGGAAACCACCACCATTCAAAGTTAAGAAGGCTAAAAGCAAAAATCCCCAGCAGGAACATCGCGAGTTCCTCAAGTTTTAAAGTTGTTTTCATATCATTCAATTTTGTACAAAACAGGTTTGGAAGGGGCCGCATCGTTTTCAAAAGAAGCGATTTGCAGGTTCAAAAAATAGAATCCATCTTCCACTTTTGCAGGCACGTAGATCAACTCTGTAATGGTGGCATTAAAACGTGTTTTCTTTGGATAGTTCCAAAAAGCCTTATGTGCCAGTAATTTTCCTTCATCTTTTTCTTTGTCAATCGAGGGCTGGTCGATCAACAGATGGTCTATTCCGCATTCCCTGATGTACTTGACAGCGTTTTCTTCGAGGTACGTCCAGTTTGTGTGGGAATATAGTTTAGATCTTTTTACAATAGAATTTGGGAGGGTTCGTATGATAAGAGCTTTAGCTTCATCCTTTTCTAAAAGTTTTTCAAGCTGGTTTCTTGTAATAACCTGGTCTTCTCCTTTTCGCTGAGGTTCCACCGAAATCACTTTGGCTTTAAAAAAGAAGGTTTTTAGAGCTTCATTGACGCTGTGAAATTCTGGAGTGATATGCCCAACACATTCGGTGTGCGTCCCATGCCCATGCGGATTGAAATAAATATTGTTGAAATTCGTAGAAGCGCCTTTACTCACTTTTCCAATCCAGTTGCCCTCTGTCACAGGTGTGATCTTTGGCGGCTGCAGGTACCATGCAACAGGATTGACACCGTCACCCCTAAGGCTAAGGGAAATATCCAGGGGTTTTGAGAGGTCAATCCTGTATTGTTGATCGATATGTTGGATGGTAGCTTTCATGTGCCGAATAGGAATTTGTCCCTACGTCATGCTGAACTTGTTTCAGCATCTTATTTTGTTTTCTGGATTTACATTTGGTCAAATAAATCAAGTAATTTTGGATTACCATCCTTGATCAAATTCCATTTCTATTCTTTATGCCAATTCTTAAGTTGTTTCTCTCTTGCTATTGCCTGATCAATGGCAGTAAATTCTTCAAAATGAACTAAAATTTTTATGTCATACGATTTTATTGTGATCTTCCTGTTATACCGTTTTTAATGAATTCTGATCCTCAAAAAGCGGACCCTGA
>JACLAD010006649.1_pt1 | contig 26295 bp, 22 predicted proteins | sample 8027901 | NCBI WGS metagenome assembly JACLAD01 (sample SAMN15725071, study PRJNA655200) | protist metagenome | isolation source: fluorescence activated cell sorting (FACS) single amplified genomes of... | place: Spain: Blaines Bay Microbial Observatory, Mediterranean Sea | collected 2016-07-05 | reverse complement strand
CTAAATTTGATCCTGAAAAAACAAAATGGTTTCAACATCATTATTTACAGGAAGCCAAAGACGAAACCTTAGCCGAACAGCTAACAGTTCTTTTAAAAAGTAAAACCATTGACATCTCTCCGGAATATTCTTTAAAAGTAGTAAAGCTACTTAAGGAACGTGCGAGCTTTGTAAGCGATTTTTGGGAGCTTGGCTTCTACTTCTTTGTCGCTCCTGAAAACTATGACGAAAGAGCCGCTAAAAAAGCCTGGAAAGAAGATACCGGTAACTTAATGGAGGACCTTATTGCAGAATTGAAAAAAATTAATGACTTCAGCAGTGAAAATCTTCAGGAACAAGTAAAAGGATGGATTAAATCTAAAGAAATAGGTTTTGGAAAGATCATGCAGCCATTTCGGCTGAGTTTGGTAGGTGCCATGCAGGGTCCCGATGTCTTTGATATTGCTTCTGCCATAGGTAAAAAGGAAACTATTTCTAGATTGGAGAAAGCTAAAAAAGAGCTTTAAAAAGCGCCTTTATGAATAAAAAAAAGCCCTGCAGAATATGTTTCTGCAGGGCTTTCTTATATGCTTTACAAACTTTTATAAGAAGAACATGACTCCGCCGGTAATGATGCTAAGGTTTCCGCTTAGATCGGTAACCCGTGGATCGCTCTCATCAAGATCCTCCCCTTTTAATCCACTAAAAAAGTTATTGATCCCGTACTGGTATTGGGCAAAGAACTTTACAGTTTCAAATCCACCCGAAATACCTACTGCGAAATTGACGTTGAAAGGCGAAACATTTTCAAGACCAGACGCCTGTATATCATAATCCTGCACATAAAACAATTTTTTATCCTCCCGCGGCTCAAATTTCCCGTTTACCTGCACCACGGGACCCGCTTCAACACTCAGATAATTACCAATAATTTTATAGCTCCCGAAGAAATTGGCCTGCACTGCAATCATATTGAACTGCAAAGCTTCGGAAACCTCAACATCTTCCTGTAGCTGCCTACCCGGTATCTCAACATTAAAGTCGAAAAAATTAAGTCCATAGATGAACTGAAAATCATTATAGTAACTTGCCCTAGCCGTAAAACCAGCAGTCCAGCTTGTTTTGGGTGTGATTTCAAAGTTTCCGGTATGTATATTAAAATGATTCATTCCCACCTGCATACCCAAACGGTTATAATTACCTTCCCACATTCTTTGCGAATGAGATACCAGGGAACACATCAACAAAAAGCAAAAAATAACATACCTCTTCTTCATGGTAACAATTTTTGTTTAAGGCTTAAATGTAAGTGTTTATTTTCTATCTTGACCTCTAAAATTTAAACTTCGTAACATGATTACCACCATTCTAGCCGCCCTTTTGATCTTCTTTGGGTTGATCGTTCTTTTTTCAGGAATCTTTACAGTCAAACAACAGACTGCAGCCATTGTAGAACGCTTCGGAAAATTTCAACGTATAAGCAACAGCGGTTTACATTTTAAAGTTCCAATCATAGACAAAATAGCGGGACGTATCAATTTAAAAGTTCAGCAACTAGACGTACTTGTTGAAACAAAGACTAAAGACGATGTTTTTGTAAAGCTTAAAGTTTCAGTCCAATTCAGGGTGATGACCAATAATGCCTATGACGCTTTCTACAAGCTGGAAAATTCTCACGATCAAATTACATCTTATGTTTTTGATGTGGTGCGTGCAGAAGTTCCAAAAATGAAGCTGGATGATGTATTTGAACGTAAAGATGATATAGCCATCGCAGTGGAAAGGGAGCTAAATGAAGCCATGCAGGAATATGGATACGACATCATTAAAACTTTAGTGACAGATATTGACCCAGATGTACAGGTAAAAGCCGCTATGAACCGTATAAATGCTTCTGAAAGGGAAAAAGTAGCTGCAGAATATGAAGCGGAAGCAGAACGTATTAAGATAGTCGCAAAAGCCCGTGCAGAAGCTGAAAGTAAACGACTGCAGGGACAGGGAATAGCAGACCAGCGACGGGAAATTGCTCGTGGTCTTGAAGAAAGTGTGGATGTTTTGAACAATGTTGGGATCAATTCGCAGGAAGCTTCGGCACTTATTGTGGTAACCCAGCATTACGATACCTTACAATCCCTTGGAGAAGAAACGCAAAGCAATTTGATCCTGTTGCCAAATTCACCTCAAACAGGAAGCGACATGCTCAACAACATGATTGCGTCTTTCACCGCTTCCAACCAGATAGGGGAAGCCATGAAAAAAGAAAATGCCCTCAAAGAGAGTAGAAGAAAAGAAGAGCAAGAACGAAAGAAGAATCAATAAGAAAAAGGATAAGAAAATTTATTTCTTATCCTTTTTCTTACCTGTTTTGCCTATCATTCCAAGCACCTTGTTGGCGCCTTTAAGCACCACAGCCGACTTGAACACAGTTCCTGCCAGGTCTTTTATGATGGTCATGGGAGCAAGGCTTTCCTTGGTATGATTATAACTTAAGATGGTCTTTTCTTTATCGATCTCCATTTGAAGCTTTAACAAACGAAGATCTCTGTCTATTTCTTTAAAGTTCTTATACTGCCTCATAATTAAATTTCTTTCTTATCTCCTTTTGAGCTGTTAAAAACTTTCCTGGATACTTTGATAAGCATCTTTTTGCGTATCAGTTTCCTTCCGAAAAGGAGCATAAACAAAATCAGAAGAAAGTAACAACCGGCGACAATAAAGAAACCGCTGCTGGGCACGCCAATTACATCACTTATCCATACCGAAAACGCCAGAGAAATAAAAAGAAGGAAAAATAAAGAAAGAAAGCCAATTACTACCATACTTACAGTAGTAGTGGCTCCCTTCATGACCTTTGCAAACATGTCAAGCTTATAATACTCGGCACTACTTTGGCCAAGAGCTTTGACATTTTGGTTTAATCTCTCTAAGTTCGCTGATATTTTTTCAAATGCCATGTTGTTTAGGCTATTGAATTATCTGTAGAAGGATTTATTGGATTGGTGGGTGTTTCAACCTGCTCTTTTCTTTCACCTTTATCGTTCTTTTGAAACTTCGCATTCTGCTTTCTCAACTCTTCCAGTTTGGCTTCTAAACCATCAATAATTTCATCTGCCTTAAAGCTTGCAGAAGAAAGAGTATCTTCTAGTTTCGTTTCGAAATCCATTTTTGCCTGGCGTGCTTTTTGGGTAAGATTAGAAGAGGTTTCTCTGTATTGTCTGTTGAGATTATCCTGAGTTCTTCTTGCGTTTTCCCCAATTTTACGTCGCGTTTCTTCGCCTCTGTCGGGTGCATATAACATTCCAAGACCTGCTCCAATGGCAGCTCCGGTTAATAATGCTAAAAATGTAGATCCTGTATTTGCCATGTTATCTGTTTACTTTTTGATTAGTACTAGATCCAAATTTAACATTTAGATCTGTGCTTCACTGTTAATAACCGGTTAATATCATTTTCGGTTTGCTAATAAACTCTTAAATAGCAATTATATAAGTTCTATCAACCCTTTTTAGCCCAGGAATCGCGCAAAGTCACTGTACGGTTGAAAATGAGATTTTCACTGCTGCTTTCTTTATCAACATTGAAATATCCTATTCGCTGGAACTGAAAATGATCTTCAGGGTTGACATTTTTCAATCCGGGTTCAAGATAACCTGTAATGATCTTCAAAGAATTTTGGTTTAGATAATTGAGAAAATCCTTTTCCTTATCTGCATCAGGAGATTCTACTGAGAATAGGCGGTCATACAACCTTACTTCCGCTTCAATCGCATGTTTGGCAGAAACCCAGTGCAGGGTTCCTTTTACCTTTCGCATAGATTCTTCAGTGCCGCTTCCGCTTCGGCTCTTAGAATCATAAGTACAGTGAATTTCCATAATTTCTCCGTTTTCATCCTTCACTACATCCTCACCTTTGATGATATAAGCATTCTTTAATCGCACTTCCTTACCTAAAGTAAGCCTGAAAAACTTCCGGTTGGCTTCTTCTTTAAAATCTTCCCTTTCTATGTACAATTCTCTCGAAAATGGCACTTCCCTACTTCCCGCAGCTTCATCCTCCGGATTATTTTCAGCAGTGAGCCACTCCTCTTCTCCTTCAGGATAATTAGTGATGACCAGTTTCACAGGATCCAGGACGGCCATAACTCTCGGCGCCGTTTTATTGAGATCTTCCCGAATGCAGAATTCCAGTAAAGAAACATCAATGATATTTTCCCTTTTTGCGATCCCAATGGTTTCAGCAAATTTTCTAATAGATGCGGGAGTATAACCTCTTCTTCTTAAGCCCGAAATGGTTGGCATCCTTGGATCATCCCAGGAAGATACTATTCCTTTTTCTACCAGTTGAAGCAGTTTACGTTTACTAACAATTGTATGGCTTAAATTTCTGCGCGCAAATTCCCGTTGTTTTGGTTTAAAAGCATCGCTTTTACTTACCTTTTCAAGAAACCAGTTATACAGTTCGCGGTGTGGAAGAAATTCAAGTGTACAAAATGAATGAGATACTCCTTCAATAAAATCACTTTCACCATGTGCCCAGTCATACAACGGATAGATCATCCAGTCATTCCCTGTACGATGGTGGGCTCTATGCAAAACCCTGTACATCACAGGATCACGCATAAGCATATTCTTGGAAGCCATGTCAATCTTTGCACGTAAAACGTGTGCACCCTGCGGTGTTTCACCGTTTTTCATTTTCTCAAAAAGCTCCAGATTTTCCTCAACCGACCTTTCTCTGTACGGACTGTTCTTTCCGGGTTCTGTAGGAGTTCCTTTTTGTTCAGCAATTACTTCTGAAGGCTGGCTGTCAACATAGGCATATCCATTCTTTATAAGCTCTACCGCCCAGTCATACAACTGCTGAAAATAATCTGAAGCATAACATTCTTTTGCCCATTCAAATCCAAGCCACTCTACATCCCGCTTAATGGCATCTACGTATTCCTGTTCTTCCTTCATTGGGTTTGTATCATCAAACCGAAGGTTTACAGGAGCATTGTATTTCTCTCCAAGACCAAAATTAAGGCAAATGGAAGACGCATGCCCAATGTGCAAATATCCGTTAGGCTCGGGTGGAAAACGAAATCTAAGTTGTTCCTTTTTATAATCGGCTTTAAGATCTTCTTCTATAATTTGCTCAATGAAATTGAGGGATTTCTTTTCTTCAGACATAGTTGTATTATACTTCAATTACGAATCAAAATTACTTAAAATAAACCGCAAAACTACTAAAACAGCGGAATTTGGAAAGATAAAAATCCATTACTGAAAATGTGTGCCCAATAGTTTTTATCTTCGCAAAAAACTTAAACGTGGGTTCCATAAAGATCAAAAATATCAAGGTTTTTGCCTACCATGGCTGCCTTGACGAAGAAGGAAAAATAGGAAGCGATTACAGGGTTGATCTTAAAGTGAAGGGAGATCTTTCCCTTTCTGCCAAAACAGATGCTTTAAAAGATACCATAGATTACGTGCACTTAAATAAGATCGTGAAAGAGGAAATGGCGATACGTTCCAAGCTTTTGGAAACCGTGGCCGAACGTATCCTAAACCGTGTGCTGGACGAACTGCTTATCGTTCAAAAAGCTACGGTAGACGTTTCCAAGATCAACCCGCCCATTGGTGGGAATGTACAAATGGTAACGGTAAGGAGAAGTAAAAGCCGTTAAACAAAAAAATTGTCCGAAATGGCATTTTTGGATAACAAAAACTATGGACTTCCTAATAAAATTTTATTACATTTGCCTTCCCAAATTTAGGGCATCGTGGCCGAGTGGCTAGGCAGAGCTCTGCAAAAGCTTGTACAGCGGTTCGAATCCGCTCGATGCCTCAAAAAGAAAGCTTCCTGAAAAAGGGAGCTTTTTTTGTTCCTGAAAAGAGTTTTTAAAATGACATTTTTGGATAATCATTAATTCAGGCATTCCAAAATTTCAGCACATTCTACGGGATTGGTTATAATAAATCTTTTCAGAAGAAAAGAAAAAGTTATTTCTGAATACTTCTTCCTAAAATGCCATTTTTGGATAATCTTCCCAATAATCCTGAAAAATGACAATTAAGAGGATGTTATTTTAGGCCTTTTAAGAGACTTTTATTCATTTTCAGGAGAAATGGTATCAATTTGATCCTGAAGTTGCGTTAATTCCTCCGGGAGCAGCCCCTGTCCTATTAAAACAAAACCGAATACAACCAAAACAATACTAATGATCCTTTTTACGATAAAGATCCTGTTTGGGGTAAGTTTTCGGTTGAGTTTTTTAGCTAAAAGGATCTTGAAAACATCAAAAATAAGATAAGTTCCCAGTACAGTAGCGAAAAATACCACGATGCGGTTGGTTTGCATTTCCATTTGGGGACCAAAAACAATGATCAATCCCAGCCAGAATCCCAGGACTCCAATATTTATAAAATTCAGCAGGAAACCTTTTGCGGCAAGACCTAAATAATCCCTTTTGTTGAGTTTCTGAATTTCGGGAACTTCCTCGTGCAGCAAAACTTTCTTCGTCTGGATGAACTGAATGATACCATAAGTGACCAGAATTCCGCCGCCAAAAACAAAGAGTGCGGGATCATCTTTGATCCTGTTTAGCAGCTTTGTGGTACTTAAATAGGCAATTAAAAGAAAGACAATATCGGCAAAAATAACACCTATATCAAAAGAAATAGCAGCTCTAAACCCCTTTATTGCCGCAGTTTCGAGTAAAACGAAGAATACCGGTCCTAAAAGAAAAGCAAGAAAAAAGCCGAGGGGTATGGCAGCCAGGATATCTTGAAGCATTACGAACTTTTAATTTTACAAATGTAGCATTTTAGTTCATTTCCTGAATTTCTCCTCCAAAGCTGGTCTTTCGGTCAAGCTGTTGCGGGTTTCCAAAGACTAAAATTGTCCCTCCCAGCTTTGCGGTAGCTTTGCAGTATTCATTGGCATAAACTTCTGCTCTTCCTCCTGCATTTATCTTTACATTGATGCTTTCAGAAATAAGGTTTTTTCCATAGAATTGTCCGCCGGTATTGATTTGAATTTCCTGTTCCTTTACCTTGCCTGAAAGCTGCACCTGGCCTCCCGTTACTGCTTTAGAACTCTGTTTTAACGCATCAATTTTAGCGAAAACAGCAGCTCCTTCCTGCGCCCTGAAGACCAGGTTTGAACCTAAAAGTTCCCCCTGAACTTCCACTACAGAATTTTCATTCACATCAATTACCTGCAGCTTCCTGGAATAAATTTTTACCAGTGTATTGTCTTCTGACCAGATATTTTGCAGGGACATTCTAAGTTCCAATCTGTTTTCCACCAGTTCATATTTAATTTTTTCCTTGCTGTGCCCACTAATAACGATTCGGTTTTCTTTGGCAGGAAACAGTTGTACTTCTATTCCGTTGAAAACCTTTAGTTCATTAAAATCTGACAATACATCGGAAATTTCCTGAGACATGGCATTTCCTGAAAAAAGCAACAGGAATATTCCGAAGAAAATTTTATAATATCTAAAGCTATTCTTCCACATCTTCCCGGCTTCCCATTAAAGTAAAATCAAGATGCCTTTTTACAAGATCGGCATTTTTTACTCTCACATAAACTTCATCTCCCAACTGGTAAACCTTCTTGGTCTTGCGGCCTACAATTGCATAATTTTCCTGGTCAAAATCGAAATGATCTTCCTTAATATCTCTTAGGCGCACCATTCCCTCGCATTTATTGGCGATCACTTCTACATAAATTCCCCACTCGGTCACTCCTGAAATAACTCCTAAGAACTCTTCCTCCTCGTGCTCCTGCATGTATTTTATCTGCATGAATTTAATGGAATCTCTTTCGGCATTTGTTGCCAGGCTCTCCATATTACTGCTATGCTTACATTTATCTTCATATTCTTCTTCCTTGGCAGAAGACTGCCCGTCAAGATAGCGCTGTAAAAGCCGGTGCGTCATTACATCGGGATAGCGTCTTATAGGCGAAGTAAAATGAGAATAATGACTAAAGGCCAGCCCGTAATGCCCAATATTATCTGTACTGTAATACGCTTTACTCATGGTCCTTATGGCAAGGGTATCAACGAGGTTTTGTTCCTTTTTTCCCTGTACGTCTTCCAGTAATTTGTTCAGGGATTTACTAATGGACTTTTTATCTTTTAAAGTAAACTTATGGCCAAATTTAGAAACTAAGGTTTTTAATGAAGCCAGTTTTTCATCATCGGGTTCGTCATGGCAACGATACACAAAAGTTTTCTTCGGCTTTTGTTTTCCAATAAATTCAGCTACTTTTTTATTTGCCAGAAGCATGAATTCTTCAATAAGTTTATTGGCATCTTTAGAAGTTTTAAAGAAAACTCCCGTAGGTTCATTATTTTCATTAAGATCAAATTTCACTTCAACCTTATCAAAGGAAATAGCGCCGGCTTTCATCCTTTTCTTTCGCATAAGTTTGGCCAGATTATCCATTTCCAGGATAGCAGATACAATCGCATCTTTAGCGTGATAAGATTTTCCTGTCAAAGAAATTTCTGAAGGAATTTCACTGGCGGTAGATTCAATGATGTACTGTGCTTCTTCATATGCAAAACGTGCATCGGAATAGGTCACCGTTCTTCCAAACCACTGGTCTACAATTTCCGCTTTTTTGTTCATTTCAAAAACTGCGGAAAAAGTGTATTTCTCTTCGTTGGGCCGTAATGAACAGGCATTATTCGATAATACTTCGGGAAGCATTGGCACTACCCTGTCCACAAGATAAATAGACGTTGCCCTGTTAAAAGCTTCTTCATCTAGTATAGAATCAGGCTGCACGTAATGTGAAACATCTGCAATGTGAATTCCTATCTCAAAATTGCCATTTTCAAGCCTTCTAAAACTTAGGGCATCATCAAAATCCTTGGCATCCTTAGGATCTATGGTAAAGGTTAATACCTTTCGCATATCGCGGCGCTTCTTTATCTCTTCCTCCTGTATGGAAGTATCGAGTTTCCCCGCAAATTCCTCTACTTCCGCAGGAAATTCATGAGGAAGACCATATTGGGCCAGTATGGATTGCATTTCGGTATTATGCTCACCCGGTTGCCCCAGTACCTGGATGATTTTTCCAAAGGGAGAATCGGCTTTTTCCGGCCATTCTTCCATTTCTACAACCACTTTATCCCCGTCTTTTGCATCCCCTATTTTATTCCTCTGAACAAAAATATCGGTATACATTTTAGGATCAGACATGGCCACAAAACCAAACTTCTCCTTTAGCTGAAGGACTCCAACGAATTCTGTTCGTTTTCTCTTAATGATTTTTGTAATCTCACCTTCATGCTTTTTGTTACGCCTTCTTTTGTAAATGTAAATCTCCACTTCATCGCCATTCAAAGCCTTGTTCAAATTATTGGAAGGAATGAAAACATCATCTTCCAATTCTTCTACTATAACATAACCACTTCCTTTTGCAGTAAGATCCAGCACGCCCCGGTAATAATCGTCTGTGCCTAAAAGCCTGAACTTCCCACGGTCTACTTCCTCAATTTTTTGCTTTGCAGCCAATTGTGCCAGGTTACGAACGATCTTATTTCGGCTGGTAGGATCATCTACTCCCAGTTTTGCTGCTATTTGTTTATGATTGTACTCTTTCTCAGGATCTTTCCTCAAAACACCTAAAATTCTTTTTGTAAAATCTTCGGTTTTGGCAGATCCTTTATTCTTCGCTCCTTTGTTCTTCTTTGTATTTCTTGTCATTTTTCTTATTAAAAGATAAAATTACGGCTTATAAAACAACTCCTTCATTTTAGCCAGTAAAATTTCGTAAGGCCGCTAATTTAACGCAGGTTTACGTATACATTTCTGTTAATCTCTGAAATCCAATAAATTGAATAAAATATAATTTAACAAAAATTACATTCTAATCTTAAATATTCCTTAAATTTGTTATTAAATCTCTTTTTCAGTGCGTCGCCCTGAAAGTGAGAATAGGTAAATTATGAATAAATCTACAAAACTTACCATTCTGTTCGTTTTAATTTTTGTGGTAGGAGTACTTGGTTATGTAACTTATATTAATAGATTATTAAACCATCCCAGCTACCATATAGACACAGAACTGGCATAAAAAGAAGTCAATTATAGCTCTTTCCTTTTCCCTTAATTAGTTATCTTCACAGGGGATTATAAAATGCTATGAAAGATTTCATTACCGTCGCTGTTTTTACATACCCTCATGAGTATGCAGTGCTCAAACTGTTACTGGAGCAGGCTCAGGTAAATCATTTTTTCCAAAACGAAACCATGGTAGGGGTCTTCCCTTTTTATTCCAACGCCCTGGGAGGAATCCTTCTAAAAGTTCATAAAGACAACATTGAAAAAGCAAAAGAAATTCTCCATTCTCTTGAGGATACATCTTCTCCTCTTAAAATCGTTTAGTTGTCAACACTTATTATATTATATTCTTTTTCTTTCTTTTTTAAAAAATTAAAATGTCTGTTATTATTGTCTGTTGATAAGGGGCATAACTTTTTTTAGTTTTTCTTGCTCTTTAAGTTCATTTGTTTAGGTAACAGGTTATGAACTTCTTTATATTCATTTAAAGCCTTGATTTTTAAATAACCTTAAGACTTTATTAACAACTGTTCATAAGAAAGTGTGAAACCAAAAAGCGGATAAATAATTCCTTTTTTACTGTTTAAAAGCCACTTTTAGCTGCTGAAAACTTTTCCAGAAATAGCAGATTAAAAATTTTGATGCTAAGTAAAATAATGCCTATTGGAATTTTAAACTAACATTCCAAATTTCGTTTTTACTTTTTCATCCAATTTTATGAACAAATCTTATTAATTTATAATCCCTTTGTTTTTAATGCTTTGTAACATTTAATTAACAAACTATAAAATTGAAGTTGATAAGCCTATTTTCTACCTTTGTGAACAACAAAAAATGAAAAAATGAAAATCTCTCTTGGAAATGACCACGCAGGAACGGCCTATAAATTTGCCATTTCTGAATATCTTAAATCTCAAGGTATTGAAGTGAAAAACTACGGAACAGATACTGAAGAAAGCGTGGATTATCCAGATTTTGTTCATCCTGTTGCCAAAGATGTAGAAGAAGGTGCAGTAGATATAGGTATTATTATATGTGGTAGCGGCAATGGCGCTTCCATGACGGCTAATAAGCACCAGGGCGTGCGCTGTGCCCTTTGCTGGACCAAGGAGATCGCAGCTCTTGCGCGTGAGCACAACAATGCCAATATATTGAGCATACCTTCAAGATTTACTTCGGAAGCACAGGCGCTGGAAATGGTAAAAGTTTTTCTTGAAACCAAGTTTGCCGGAGGTAGACATGAACGCCGGGTGGAAAAAATTGCCTGTAAATAATGGCTGCAGAAAAACTGAAGATCCAGATAAAAACTTTTTCTGAATTAGAACTTTCTGAACTTTATCAAATCCTTCAGTTACGTTCAGAAGTATTTGTGGTAGAACAGGACTGCGTGTATCAGGACATTGATGGGAAGGATGAAAAAGCCCTGCATGTAATGGGTTTTCAAGATGATAAACTGGTTGCCTACACCCGTTGTTTTCCACCGGGAATATATTTTCAAGAAGCTGCCATTGGCCGTGTAGTTGTTGATAACAGTGCGCGCAAAGAAGGTTTTGGAAACAAGATCATGACAGCATCCATAAATGCCATTTTTGACAGGTTTTCTACTGAGACCATAAAACTTTCAGCTCAAACCTACCTTATCAAATTCTATGAATCCCACGGCTTTCGGCAAATTGGTGAGGGATACCTGGAAGATGGCATTCCTCACATAGGAATGCTTAAAAATTAGGTTTTACTGTAATATTTTGTTGTATTCTGATGGCTGTGAAAGAATTTTCTTTGCCTCCAGTATTTCAGGATTCTGCTGTACAGAATAGTCAAAAAGTCCTTCTTTATAGAAATATCTTTTAATGATCTCATCTGAAATAAGGCTAGTGATTTCAGCCCTTTTCTCGTCCAGTGCCTGTTCTTTTTCCTGCTCAAGGATATTTTCCAGTTCCCGGTAAGCAGTAGAAATTTCTTCTGAAAATCCTTCATCTTCAGCAGTTTCGTAGGCTTCTTTTAAATAATGTTCGGTGCTGGTTTCATACTGGAATCCGCTGGATTTCAGGTATTGCTTGAAATCATTATAATCTTCTTTTGTGAACGTAAAATCTTCAGGTCTTTCCAGAGAATGTTCATAATAATATTTGGTAGCATAGTCAAAAATGGCATTTTCGAGCAGTAATGCATTTGTCACACTGCTGTATTCCGAAGTTTCCAGGGTAACATCGGGTAAAATTCCGCCGCCATCATACACTTTTCGGCCGTTTCTGGTTTTAAACTCGTTGTATTCTTCGGTTTTTATACGAACGGCATTACCTTCTTCATCGCGGTTGCGGTAATCGAGGGCCTGGATACATCTTCCGCTGGGCGTATAATACCGGGAAATAGTCACTTTTAACTGAGTGCCGTAAGTAAGATCTTTGGGCCGCTGTACCAGTCCTTTTCCAAAACTGCGGGCTCCCAGGACTACAGCGCGGTCAAGATCCTGCAGGGAACCCGCAACGATCTCGCTTGCAGAAGCACTTCTGCCGTTTATCAACACCGCCAGCGGAATGGAAGAATCTACCGGTTGGCGCATGGTATGGTAGGCTTTGTTGTACTTATCAACAGCAGATTTTGTGGTGGTGATCAACTCCCCTTCTTCCACAAAAATGTTAGAAACATTAATAGCTTCGGAAAGAAGCCCGCCGGGATTTCCTCTCAAATCCAGAATAATACTGGTCGCTCCTTCATTTTTCAGCTCTTTTAAAGCCTGTACGGTTTCTTTGGAAGCATTTCTGTTAAACTGGGAAAGTACGATATAACCAATATTACCATCCAGCAATTTAAAATAAGGAACTGCTTTTATTTCAATAGAACCGCGTGTTAACACTGTTTTTTGAAGTTCTCCCTGTCTTTTGTAAGTGAGTTCTACTTGTGAAGCTGGAGCGCCGTTAAGCAGTTCTCCCGCATCTTCTTCAAAACTGGCAATCTCCACATCACCAATCTTAATAATCTCGTCTCCGGCCTTTAAACCGGCTTCATCTGCGGGATATCCCTTATATGGTTCCACAATGGTGATCTTGTGATCTCTCACCATCACCGTGGCCCCAATCCCTGTATATTCTCCAAGGTTGTTGATCTTTGCTGCCTGCACTTCCTGTTCATTCCAGTAATGCGTGTAAGGATCAAGGTCCTGGAGCATCGAATTTATAGCCGTATCCATTAATTCCGCAGGATTGGTTTCATCTACGTAATTCATGTTAAGCTCCTTGAATAAGGTGGTGAAAATCTCTATTTGTTTGGCGATCTCAAAAAAATCTGACTTATAGCTTACAGTACTTAAAAACAGCAAAACCGCACCGCCCACAACTGCAATCCTCTTCCCCGGGTTTTTCATATAATTTTTATTTTAATTCCTTTTCAGCAAACTTTTTTAGCAATTCTTCAGTAACCCTAAACAGTTTGTGATAAGATGCCGGTTCCCTGCCAATATAGAGGAACATAAAAGCATATTTATTATTCATGTTACTGGTTACAAGGTACTTATTTTTTCTGAAAGCTTCCCGCATGAGGCGCTTTAAATGTATCCTGTCCACGGCTTTTTTGAAATTCCTTTTTGGTACAGAGACAGCGGTTTGAAGAGTGTCATATCGTGTTTCGGAAACCGGGAGGTAAACCAGCTTTAGCGGATATTTATTAAAAGATTTTCCTTCCGTAAACAAACGGGTGATAAGGATTTTACTTTTCAGTTTTTCTTTTCTTCCAAAGCTTTCATTCATGGTCCAAAATTAAGGATAGAAAAATTGTTTTCTGCAGCCCTGGCTTTTTATTTAGAAGTGCAACATAAAAAAGCCCTTTCCGAAATTAGAAAAGGGCTTTAAAAATGTCATTTTTAGATACTTATTCCTGTGTGGTCCCTTCGGCTACATACAGGTTATTAGCTCTGTCAACATCTGCCATTAACTGGGAATTATCCAGTTCGATCCTGGCAATTTCAGATTTTGGTTTGTCTAAAGTAAAAGTGTAAGTAGGTCTTGCCCACGCCCAGTCATCTTTAACAATCCTGTTGGAGTCTTCAGCAGGTTTTTCCATGCGCATCATTTGCAACGGAATGTAAACAACCTCCTGTGTGCCGTTATTGTAAGTAACCGTAACATCCAGCGGCATTGGCATCTCTCCTATTCTCTCTAGGTTTACTTTAGTATTGCCGGAATCTTCCTGTACACTTTCAATAGCATAATCAACAACAGCCGTGGTACGTGCAAAATCAGTAAGGTACCAGTCCAGTTCGGCTCCCGAAACTTTTTCGGCTACTCTAATGAAGTCATTTGGCGTTGGATGCTTAAATTTCCATTCATCATAATAACGGTTAAGAGTTTCTGCAAGATTCTCCTGACCAATGATATATCCCAGCTGTGAAAGGAAAACGGCACCTTTGGAATAGGCAGAAATACCGTAATTTCTGTTCGTGGTATATCTGTCGGCATGTGTGGTCAACGGCTCTTCCTCTCCGGAATTTGCCAGCCAAAGGTAATTCCTGTAGCTGCCGGAAAAGGGGTTTTCTTTTCCTTCATTCATCACCTTATTCATTGCCCTGGCACTTATGTAGCTGGTAAATCCTTCATCCATCCACTCATGTTTGCTCTCATTGGTGGCTAAAAGATGCTGAAACCAGGCGTGAGCCATCTCGTGGGAAGTAACTCCTACAAGGCTGGGAAAACTTCTTTCCCCTGTAATAAGGGTTAACATGGCATATTCCATACCGCCGTCACCACCCTGGATCACCGAATATTGTGGCCATGGGTATGCACCAATATGTTCATTGAAATACAACAACAATTCTTCGGTTTTAGGCTGAAGGTTTTCCCAGTTCTCCTTAATTTCAGGATTGTTCTTGTAAAGGAAATGAAGAACGGTACCGTCTGCAGCTGTTCTTTTGTCGTGGATATATTCAGGATCTGCGGCCCATGAGAAATCATGAACATCTTCGGCTATAAAATGCCAGTTGTGCTTGTCTCCTCTTGTTTTTTTCACTTTTACGCCTTCATCTTCATAACCGTAACCAATCTCGTTAGCGTTTTGCAGAATTCCAGATGCTCCAAGGATGTAATTTTTGTCTATGTTGATCTTGACATCATAATCTCCCCACACGCCGTGCCATTCCCGGCCTATGTATGGATCTGCATGCCAGCCTTCAAAATCATATTCGGCCAGTTTTGGATACCATTGCGTCATGGAAAGCGCAACGCCCTCGGCACTGTTTCTTCCTGAACGACGAATTTGCACAGGAACCTGTCCTTTAAACTGCATGGCAAAAGTGGCTTTTTCACCGGGTAAAATAGGCTCTGCAAGCTCTACTTCTAAAACAGTACCTACTTCTTCAAAAGTTAACGGCTGCCCGTCCTGGGTAAGGGAATTTACCCTTAGATATCCCTGCTCTTCGGGAGAAAGATTAGAGATCCTGTCTCCCACCCTGCTATCTGGATCTGCGATGGTCCTGGAGCGAACATCCATCTCGCTTCCCGGCTGGAATGCATTAAAAAAGAGGTGATAAAATACCCTTTTTAGAGTATCTGGTGAATTGTTGGTGTAAACCAGCTCCTGATCACCGGTATACTGAAAGTTTTCCACGTTCATATCCACATTCATGGAATAATCTACATGTTGCTGCCAGTATGAAGTGTTATTTTGCGCATTTACCGCCCCAAAAGATGCTAAAAAAGTAATGCTTAAAAAAAGATTTTTCATAAATTATTGTTTTGAAATTCTGTCGGCCATTATTAAGGCATTATACAAATTTGCCATTTTTCCTGATGTTGAAAGCGAAGTAAATGCTGCTGTACTTGAAGGGTTTCCACCTAACACGACCTCTGCACTACTGCTTAGACCGCTTTCCATGATAATTTGCTTCACCTGTGGCGCAGTTAACTTAGGATAAAATGAACGAATAATAGCAGCAACTCCTGCTACAGCGGGTGCCGCCATAGAGGTTCCCTGTAAAAATTCGTATTCATTATTTGGCGTGGTAGACCAAATTTGAGTTCCCGGTGCAAAAACATCCACATTTAAATTTCCATAATTTGAGAAGCTTGCCACTAGATTGGAACCATATGTGTAATTCAAAGCTCCCACAGTTAGGAAATTGTCTGCAATCTCATTTGGATTTTCAGGATCCTGGTCGTTTGGATACATGGCATTCTCATCGAGGTTAAGTCCGTCGTTTCCGGCAGCATTCACGATCAAAACATCATTTTCGGCAGCGTATTGGATTGCTTCTCTCACCCATTCAGGATGCGGTGAAAAAGATTTTCCGAAGCTGGTGTTGATTACACTTGCTCCATTATCTACTGCATAGCGTATTGCCAGGGCAATATCTTTGTCATACTCATCTCCATCTGGCACTGCACGAATAGCCATGATTTCCACATTATTGGCAACTCCGTTTATTCCAACTCCATTGTTTCGCTCGGCAGCAATGATCCCGGCAACGTGAGTACCATGCTTGATGTCCTCCTTGTCTGGTGTTGGTCCCATCACGTTGTTGTTTCCGTAGTCTGTATCTGTGATATTATCGGGATCATCACCTACAATGGCTCTTCCGTCAAGTTCAAGGTTGAAGTGCGTGTCCAGTCTTCCTGAGAAATAATCCAGTGCTTCGTTAAGCTGCTCTATGGCTTCGGGAATGCTGTCTCCCACATTGGCCATTACTTGTGTAAGAAAGCCTTTATACTGCTGCATTTCTTCGGAAGCAGCCTCCATGGAGGCAAGTTCTGAACGGGTATAATCTTCTTTCCCTAATTCTTCTGAAACAGCCTCATGTGCCATTTCCAGCTGCTGAAGAATTCCTTCATACTGGTTTTTCATTTGCAGCGTTTCGTTGTACTGCTTCTGGTACTCTGCCTGTGCGGATTTGTAAAGCTGAAATTCCTCCCGGTTAGCCTCACTTACCGAAGAAGCAGGAATACCGTCAAATTTTGGTTTTAAATTTCTGTAGATCCTAACGTACTCCAGGTTTTCCTCAACAGCATCTCCAAGGAAATTCCAGCCGTGTATATCATCTACATAGCCATTGTTATCATCATCTTTATTGTTGTTTGGCTTTTCATCTTTGTTGGTCCAGATCACACCATCAAGGTCCTCATGTTCAATATCTACCCCGCTGTCTATAACACCTACAATGACTTTTTTGCCTTTGTAGTTCTTAATGATCTCTTCGTAAGCCTTATTTACGCTCATTCCCGGGACTGTGTCTGAAACAAGATCTGCTCCTCCCCAACCTTTTAATTCGGTTTCAGAAAGATCTGTAACCTTTAACGGCATGGTATCTATATTTTCTAAAGGAGTTGAGACAATGGCGGGAGCAGAGCTACCACAACCTGTCATTGATGCAGCCAATCCTGCAATGAGTAGGGGTCTAAAAATGGGTATTTTCATAGTATTTTTTAATTAAAAGAGTTCATTAAATGTGTGCGTTTCCTTAAGGCGGACACCTTTTTCTGTTTCATGAACGCGAATCACTTCATTATGAGCATCATGTTGCATAAACAGAAGGAAATCTTCACCTGCAGCTTTCTTCAAAAAAGCTTCTTTTTCCGGAAGCGTAAGTAAAGGCCGCGTATCAAAGCCCATAACGTATGGCAACGGGATATGTCCTGCGGTTGGCAGAAGATCGGCCATAAAAACAAGGTTCTTTCCCTCGTATTTTATATGCGGAATCATTTGCTTGTCTGTATGACCATCAACAAATAATATTCCAAAGCCTAATTCTGAATCATTCTGAAAAGCCCCGTTGGTTCTCTCAATAAAATTCAGTTGCCCGCTTTCCTGCATTGGAAGAATATTTTCTTTTAAAAAAGAGGCTTTTTCGCGGTCATTTGGATTTGTGGCCCAATCCCAGTGCTCTTTATTGCTCCAGAAGCGGGCATTCTTAAAAGCAGGCTCGTAACCTGTGTGATCTTTGTTCCACTGGATGCTTCCGCCGCAATGATCAAAATGAAGATGCGTCATAAATACATCTGTGATGTCGTCCCTATGAAAACCGTGGGCTTTTAAGGATTTATCAATAGAATGATCTCCCCAGCGGTAATAATAACCAAAGAATTTATCACTTTGCTTATCTCCCATTCCTGTGTCGATAAGGATGAGGCGGTCACCATCTTCAATGAGCAGACATCTCGCAGCAATGTCGATCATGTTGTTGGCATCGGCAGGATTCGTCCTGTTCCAGATGGACTTTGGCACAACGCCAAACATGGCACCTCCATCCAATTTAAAGTTGCCTGCCTGTATGGGATATAACTTCATTGAAATGTGATTTTTATAAATCAGCTATAAATCAAGCTGAAAACTGAAAGGTCTTTTCTGTAGCCTTTCAAAAATGCTGTTTTAGGGGCCTAAATTTAAGGAATTATTGCAGATAAACTACTTTTTCACCTGTTTGAATAGTATCATCATAATGAAAAGGTCTCGTTTTGTTTTCAGTATCAATAATTATAAGGGGAAGGATTCCTTTTTCTTCGTTCTCCTGAGTTTTATACCATTCGCGGGTAGTAATTTCCTCAGAAACTTCTATTTCTTTCTCTTCAAAGTCACCTGAAGTAATTTTGTAGATCCATGGTGCGGGACGCATTTTAGTGGCAAACATGGAAGAAGCACCTGCCTTGTCTAAAAGTTCAACATCGGCTCCTGTTTCATTGCGGGTCATAAGAACAATCTTTCGGGGAACATAGAAAGAATCGTTGGCAAGCTGTGCTGCCAATAAATTGATCTCGCTATTCCCGGTAAGGCCTAAAAAAGTGCCTTTTTCAATGGCATTTGCTTCTTCCATCGTCTCCTCTTTCAAAATATTCCCATAGATAGTGCCGAGCCCCTGTTGTTTGGCAGCTTCGAGGAAATCCCGGTTAGAGTCCACGACAGTAACTTCATTATCATTAGACTGTAATTTTTTTGCAACATAAAGCCCTAACGGATTTGCCCCAAGAATGATATAGCCGTTGCGGGATTGTTGATGAATTAGTTCGCCGCGTTTCTTGAGCCAGTTGGTGGTCCAGGTAAGGAGTATGGGAACGCTAAGGGTAGTAAAAATGGCCATAAAAACGAGAATCGAAAAAATTTCGGCTGAAATTATTCCCATTTGAAGACCAATTCCTGCAATAATAATTTCTACCGCACCACGACCGTTCATTCCTGTACCTACGGCAATACCCTCACGCCATCCAAATCCACTGGGAAGATAAAACAGCGCGGTTCCAAAAATCTTTCCTATCATAGCAACAAGGGTAACAGAAACAAGCAAAGCAAGATCAGATTCAAAAACATCCAGCGTTACATGAAAACCTGCGGTGACAAAGAAAATAGGTGCTAAAAACCCAATTGAAATATCATGGAAGACTTCGTTGATTTCCTTTGAGATTTGCCTGTTAAAAACCCCGTCCCTTATAAATAACCCGGCCATAAAAGCTCCAAGAATGCTATGTAGCCCTGCAATTTCTGCCAGTTCGGCGAAGGCGAATACAATTATCAAGATTAATGTGAAATGAAGCGTACGGCTCTTGTTACCTGTTTTTGAAAGATATTTTCCCATGATGGGAAGAAGGTAAATTCCCGCTAATGCCGTTAATGCAAAGAAGAGGATTGCTTTACCGGCAACCCATAGTAATCCTAAAGTGTCAATATTCCCGGCGTCTACAAAACTTACAATTCCGGCGAAAATTATGAGAGCAAGCGTGTCAGAAATTAATGCACCTGCCATTAATACATAGGCAATACGGGTATTAAGAAGTTTTAGATCAACGAGAATACGGCTTTTGGTTGCAAGAGAGGTGACTCCCACGGCAATAGCCACAAAAATGGCGGCCATATTTGTACCGCCAAAGAAAATGATTGTATAGTATCCAAGTGCAAATGGAACAATGAAACCTCCGGCAGCAGCCAATAATCCCGGCCACGAAGCTTTTCCTAAATCACGAAAATTAATTTCAATTCCTATGTAAACCATGAGTAGAATAATACCCACTTCTGCCAGGACGTCGAGCATTTCTGAACTCTCCACGAGTCCGATAAGGGCGGGTCCAAGAATGATTCCAATAATAAGTTCCCCTAAAATGGCAGGATATCCCAACTTTTTAGAAAGTGATCCGCCGAACCATGCAGCTAATAGAATTATAAGAAGGTTTAAAATGTTGAATTCTTCCATAAGCAGCAGTTTCTAAGGTGAAAAGCAATGATTTGCAAAATACAAGGATGCTTTGAAAATTATGTTATTATAATTAAAATTTAACTTTTTCGATGAATTTAATCCTTCATATTTGCCATATGATTTTTTACACCTGATGGTGTTTTGAAAATATCTCTTAGTGTGAGGTTAATATTGTATTCAATGAAGCTGGAGTTTAACAGGTACATGAAAAATGAAAGAATTTCTGGATATTTTGCTTCATGAATTTGAGTTGCCGCTTAGCAACCCTGTGCTGGTTTTTGCCCTTATCCTAATCATAATTCTTGTTTCTCCCGTTCTTCTAAGAAGAGTAAATATTCCGGGCATCATTGTTTTAATAATTTCAGGAATTATTATTGGTCCTTTCGGCGTCGGCCTTTTGGAACAGAATTCGGCCATAGATCTCTTTTCCAAAATAGGTTTGTTATACATTATGTTTATTGCAGGTCTCGAATTGGATATGAATCAATTCAAAGTCAACAGAAACAAAAGTTATCTCTTTGGATTTTTTACCTTTTCCCTGCCTCTTGCTATTGGTTTTCCCGTTTGTTTCTACCTCCTGAAATATGATTTTAATGCAAGTTTTTTAACGGCCAGTATGTTTGCCACTCATACGCTCCTGTCATATCCCATCGTGAGTAAAACCGGCGTTTCCAAAAATGAAGCAGTAGCGATAACTGTAGGAGGCACGATTTTAACTGATACTGCAGTATTGCTCATCCTTGCAGTGATAATGGGAAATGTACAGGAAGGAGGACTAACGTCAGATTTCTGGCTGCGCCTGTTTGTATCTCTGGCCATCTTTTGTGCGATTATTTTCCTGCTGGTTCCAAAAATTGCTAAATGGTTCTTTACCAGCATGGAAAAGGAAAAACATTCCCATTACATTTTTGTTTTGACCGTGGTTTTTCTTTCAGCATTTTTGGCAGAACTGGCTGGCGTGGAAGATATTATTGGAGCGTTCCTCGCGGGCCTGGCGTTAAACAGGTTGATCCCGCACTCTTCTGCTCTTATGAACAGGATAGAATTTATGGGTAATTCCCTTTTCATTCCATTTTTCCTGATTAGTGTAGGAATGCTGGTGGATGTAAGTGTAATTTTTAGCGGGTACAGGGCGGTCGTGGTGGCCGTAACCTTATCTATTGTGGCTATCACCGGAAAATGGTTAGCTTCCTTTTTTACACAGTTACTGTTTAGATATACAGCTTCGCAGCGAAAGGTTATTTTTGGGTTGAGCAGCGGCCATGCGGCAGCGACTCTTGCAGTTATTCTAATTGGATACAGTGAAGGTATTATAGATGAAAATATCCTTAACGGAACGATCATTTTGATCCTGGTTACTTCTATTGTAGCCACTCTTGCTACTGAAAATGCGGCAAAACAACTGCTTACTGAAGCCAGTGAAATTGATTCAGAAGAAATAAGGAAGTCTGAGAATTATAAAATGGAAAAAATCCTGCTTCCTTTGGCCAACATTACAAACCTTGACAAACTTCTGGAATTTGCTATCCTTATAAGAGATAAAACGTCCACAAATCCTATTTCAATCGTATCGGTAGTCCCTAATGATGAACAGGCAGAATTAAATATTGTTCAGGCAAAAGACCGGTTAGATGATTTTGTAAAACAAGCTTCGGCAACAGAAACAGCAGTGGAAATCACTGCTACAATTGATAAGGATATTGCTAGCGGAATCTCCCGAAAATCAAAGGAACTTATTGCAGATTTTATTGTCATGGGATGGCCAACAAGTTCAGGAAAAGGTGAGGTTATTGGAAAAAAAATGTCCCAGATCATTGCACAAACCTCTAAGACCATTTTTTTATGCGAATCAAATAAACCCTGGGCCACACACCCAAAGATCGTTTTAACCGCCCCACCACAATCTGAAAAAATGGAAGGTTTTGAATTGTGGGTGAAAAAGGTGATTCGAATGGCCGAGGAATTAAGTGTAGAAATTATTGTGAATTGCAACCCGGAATCTAAGGATGCCATTACATCACTCGTTAAGAAACTAAAAATAAAAGCACCCTTTCGATTTAATGTCCTTACAATGTGGAAGGATTTTTTGATCACATGGAAAGATGTAGGACCTGAAGATCTTGTAATTTTTATCACCGCACGAAAAAATACGGTTGCCTATCAGCCGGTTCTTGATTCGATTCCCCATAAAATCGAAATACATTTCAGGAAAAACACTAAGATTATGGTATTTCCGCAGTAGCACCCTTGCTGTTATCACCGGATTTTATTTAATAAAGATTTAATATTTTGCCATTTTTAAAGGCTTGAAGAGCTTCTTTATCTTAAGATAATGCCATTTTATGTGGAGAAAATGGGTAACTTTCTGAAGTTTTTATTACTATAGCACAAATTATCCTTAATGTTAGAATTAGCAGGACTTGTAATACTTGGAATACTTGCACAATGGGTAGCCTGGAGGTTAAAGATTCCGGCCATTTTACCCCTTATTTTGATAGGCTTGTTTGTAGGGCCTGTTTCTACTTTAATTTCTGAAGATGGCACCAAATGGCTTGAACCTATCTGGAATGGAGAGGAGGGTGTTTTTCCCGGCGAAAGCCTCTTTTATTTTGTTTCCCTGGCCATATCCATCATCCTGTTTGAAGGGGGTCTTACTCTTAGAAGAAGTGAAGTAGGTAATATTGGGCCTGTCATTGTAAAGCTTATAAGCGTTGGAGTGATTGTGACCTTTGTAGGTGCAGGGCTGGCAGCGCATTTCATTTACGGTTTTTCCTGGCAGATTTCCTTTTTATTCTCTTCACTTATCATTGTCACCGGTCCTACGGTAATTGCACCCATACTTCGAAACATCCCTCTTAAGAAGCATGTCTCCTCTATTCTCAAATGGGAAGGAATTCTAATAGACCCAATTGGTGCTTTAATTGCCGTCTTAATGTTCGAATTTATTCGTGTTGAAGGAGGTCAGGACTTTACACAAACGGCCTTAATGGAGTTTGGAAAAATCCTGCTCTTTGGATTCACTTTTGGTTTTACTTTTGCCCATTTTCTCGCCTTTTTGATAAAAAGACAAATCATACCTCATTATTTGCTAAACGTCTTTACGCTGGCTACTGTTTTAGGGGTGTTTGTGCTGGCAGATATGTTTGCCCATGAAAGCGGGCTTCTCGCAGTGGTGGTGATGGGAATGGTCATGGGGAATCAAAAGCTCCCGAACATTAAAGAACTCCTTTATTTTAAGGAATCTCTCAGTGTTTTATTAATTTCGATACTTTTCATTTTACTCTCTGCAAATATTAAAGTCGAGGAGTTAATGCTCATTTTTAACTGGAAAGCTTTAATCCTGTTTGGAGTGGTGGTGCTTGTGGTAAGACCACTTGGGGTAATCCTCAGTTCGCTAAACTCCGGATTAAAAGTTAATGAGATTGCGTTTATTAGCTGGGTAGGCCCAAGAGGTATCGTCGCGGCCGGTATTGCATCGCTATTTGGCCTCAGGCTGGCCAGGGAAGGCGTTGAAGGCGCAGAATATATCACTCCTCTGGTATTTATGATCGTACTTCTTTCGGTGCTGTTAAATGCCACTACGGCACGACTTTTTGCAAAACTTGTGGGGGTATTTATTAAGAATTCAGAGGGAATCCTGATCATTGGAGCTTCTTCGATATCAAGATTAATAGGGAAATATCTACAGGATAACAAGAGACATGTGGTGTTAGTGGATAACAATGCCGATAACATTCGAAAAGCGAAAGAACTGGGGCTGGATGCCATTGAAGGCAGTGTTTATGCAGATGATCTTTTGAACAATATTGAACTTAACGATGTGGGTTACCTTATGGCAATGACACCCAACAGTGACATCAATAAGACAGCCATTTCAAAATTTACAAAGCAGTTTGGGGAAAAAGGTTCTTTCAGGGTGATTTCTTCAGATGAAATGAACAATCCTGAAAAGAATCCTTCAGAAGGACTTTTTTCGCATACAGATGATTATATCAAACTAACCGAAGTTTCCCGAAAATACCCCACTATTCATGAAGTTCCTCTTAATAGTAAATCGCATTATAACGGCTTAATAGAAATATCCAAAACCCATCCTGATATTATTCCATTATTTGTCAAAAGACCTTCGGGAGCCTTGAGTATTATTCCTTCCCATAGTTCAGAAGTAGAGATAAATCAAGGTGCCAAGCTGGTTTACCTGGGTAAAAAAATCCAGAAGGAAGCGACTATGGATGAGGAAGAAGGTTACGAAGAAACAGTGGAAGAAATGGATGATAAGGAGTAATAATATTTATTCTTTTTCAAGTTCTTCCACAAGTTCATCGGTGATCTCCAGGTTGTGGTACACATTCTGAACATCATCATCATCTTCAAATTTTTCCACAAGATCAATAATTTTTTTTGCGTCTTCTACAGGAAGTTCCAGCGTATTTAAAGGAATTCTTTGCACTTCAGAATTTTTGGTTTCAATTTTCAGTTCTTCCAGCTTTGAACTCATTAAACCAAAGTCTGTGAATCCTGTATAGACGGTGATGAGATCATCTTCTTTTTCAATGCTGCTGGCTCCTCCTTCAATGAGTTCCAGTTCAAATTCTTCCAGACTACTGTCAATCTTTTCCTTTTCGATCACAAAGACTCCTTTTTTGTCAAACAGGAATTCAAGGGAACCATTTGTACCGAGACTGCCGCCATTCTTGGAAAAAATGGAGCGTACAGAAGCCACGGTTCTATTGGTATTATCTGTGGTACATTCAACAAAGAAAGCAATTCCGTTGGGCCCGTAGCCTTCAAAGGTGACAGACTCATAATTATCGGCCTCTGCCCCGCCGGCTTTCTTTATAGCGCGTTCAATGGTATCTTTGGGCATGTTTACCCCTTTGGCATTAGAAACGGCATTACGCAGCGCCGGATTCGTTTCAGGGTCCGTTCCCCCACCTTCTTTTACTGCCACGCTGATTTCCTTGATCGCCCTGGTGAATTGTTTTGCACGCTTTTTATCCTGCGCTCCTTTACGATGCTTTATGTTTGCCCATTTGCTGTGTCCGGCCATTTGTGCTAGTCTTTAGTCTGTAGGCGGTAGACTGTAGATCCTCTACCGACAAATTTAGATTTAAACAAAACTAAGAAATTTGTAAAAGAGTCTCTAATCCTGCTTATTCGAAGATGTAAAACGAAAGTAAATTAGCTTTTAGCCAGTTTGATCTTGTTATTTTTTAGGAACTTTTATTTAGGTAGTTTCGTAGACCAGCAATCATTTTTGAAATTTCGATTAATTGTTCCCTTAGTTTTAAATAAATTTCTTCAGTTATATATTGCTGACGATAGGCCACAGTGCAACATACAACACATTCCTTAAGAGAGTTATAAGCGGTCCGGAGATATTTATTGAAATCCTTATTAGTACTACCAGAGCCTTCTGCTATGTTTAAAGCAATAGAGGTTGAAGCTCTTCTAAATTGAGAACTTAAACCATAAGTTTCTTCCTTCGGAAAAGTTTGGGTGGTTCTGTAGACGAGATCAATAAAATCTAAAGCTTTTGCGTAGACCTTGAGATCTTCAAAATTAAATTTCACGAAAGTATCATTAGAATCAGAGTCTAATATACAGAAATTAGGAATGATCTGATGGTAGTTTAAGTTTCTCTAATTTTATGTATCAAGACTAACGTCCACAGTCTATCGTCACCTGACTATTTAATCATTTAACTTCAAAACCGCCATAAATGCTTCCTGCGGAATTTCCACATTTCCTACCTGGCGCATTCTTTTTTTACCTTTTTTCTGCTTTTCAAGAAGTTTTCTCTTACGCGAAATATCACCTCCGTAACATTTTGCAGTAACATCTTTTCTTAAGGCTTTTACGGTCTCCCGGGCAATAATTTTTGCTCCAATAGCCGCCTGAATAGGAATATCGAATTGCTGTCTCGGGATAAGTTCCTTTAACTTCTCACACATCTTTTTACCAATGTCATAGGCATTATCAACATGTAATAAAGCAGATAGTGCATCTACGCCGTTTCCATTAAGAAGAACGTCTACTTTTACAAGTTTTGACTGGCGCATTCCTATTGGAGAATAATCAAATGA
>JACLAD010004523.1_pt1 | contig 26306 bp, 18 predicted proteins | sample 8027901 | NCBI WGS metagenome assembly JACLAD01 (sample SAMN15725071, study PRJNA655200) | protist metagenome | isolation source: fluorescence activated cell sorting (FACS) single amplified genomes of... | place: Spain: Blaines Bay Microbial Observatory, Mediterranean Sea | collected 2016-07-05 | reverse complement strand
ATATCCATCAGTTTGGGGGGAATCGATTTGGGCGTATGTGGATGATTATATGCCCAAATTTGGATAAAAATGATCAGTTCTAGTATCATATATCATATATCCGAATACTGCCCAGATTTATTCCAGTCTTGAAACTTGAAACCCGACCATAGATGGAGCCAACGTACCTTCTTATTATGTACTTCGAGGTAGTTTGGAGTTAGTTGTATTAAAATAAATGATATTATTTCATAGTAGAGTCATATTACACTAACTATTGATAGGAGCTACACTGCACTCATTGTCTCTAGGACCCTGCTATACATCCTATTTTCCCTCCCGGCAACTTTAGCTACACTTTTTCAACGGATCTTTGGGGTCATCTCAGTGAACACTCATGAAGAATGACTCAACGCTCAACGTAATATAGCTGAAATAGAAGAGCATGAGAATGAGAAATGCTACATATATAATAGACTAACATATATGACACTACAATTATAATCATAATCTTATTCAGCCAAGGCGCTAAGGCTTAAACACTCATCAAAAGACCGTTGAATTTTACTATGTTTTGCTGCTGATTACAGCCACTATTAAAAATGGTCCAAACTTTGCCTATGTAATACTCTAATCCTTGTTATATAACTTGCACTCCTCTACTTTTTCTTCTAAAATTTATGTGCAAAACAGGCATACATGAACATATGTACCTATCTAATCCATCACGCCATTGAGTATCAGTGCTAACATTGGAGGAAATCAAAATTACTTTAAATATGCACCTGCAAACTCAATCACTTCATAAACTTAATTTTTTTCCAAGACCAAATTTCAATTTCGTTTTCCTCCCGGCAGGTAATATTGATTGCTCATCGTATAACTCTCGCTTCCTCTTCCTCTCCTCATCTTCCTCCTTGCTTTTCTTTTCCTCGTCTTCCCTTTGTTCTCGCAACTTCTGCTGCCTTAATTCCTCAAGCCGCTGAGCCTCCTGATTAAGCTTCGGGGCAGCTGTGATTACGACTGACTCCTGGTTACTGCTGTGTTCGTCTGTGGTAGAGGAGGACGACGAGGAGGAAGATGCCTGTGCTTCCCTCGTTTTCAACAGTTCTGCATGGGCGTCATGGTTCATTTCTGCGAAGGGGTCAAGTTTCCTTTCCTCTCCGCTATTACTATTTATACTGTTGATGTCCCTTCTTTTAGCATTGTAGGTTATCAAATCTTCAGCTTCTCTCTCACCTTTTGTACTATCATCCTCCATCGACAAGAGCTCGCTGCCTCCATACGTTGCAATATACTCCTGCTCTTTTTTTAACTGTTTCTTCACTTCAGCTATTGCATACTCCCGCTCCTTGCGCTTAATTGACTCAAGCATGGACACAAACTCATCTGACTTCACGTAATTTGCAACCTCTGCCTCGATGACAGCTATGATTCGATCTGTGGATTAGGAGAGACGAGAGTTTGTATATGTACACGCAGGAATGAATGAGTGCGATGTAGAGGTAGACAGACAGGTAGATCGAGGTACGTTAGATGGAAATACAACCTGAAGACGCAGAAATGATCTCGTTCTCTATCCTTTCTATTTCATACCTACTGGCAGATCTGGATCTCGACCTGGATCTACTATCTCGTCTTCGTCTGCCCGTGCTTCTGCTCCTGCTCCTACTCCTTCTCCCACTCCTACTCCTACTCCTATCCCTGCTCCTGCTCCTACGGAATCTGCCTCTTTCCCTTTCCCTTTCCCTGCCTCGATCTCTCTCTCCTCTGCTATCGCTCCTTCTTCTGGACATGGGAACTTGATTTTGTGTGGTGATAGATGTACCTAGAAGAGAATGAAGGAATAGATGCACGCTTTGATATATGGATATTTCGATATATATGTCACGTGTAGTGTGAAAGAGTGGATATCAAATATTGAAAAATTCTTTTTTTCTTCGATCGTCGATCAGAGAGAGAGAGGGGAGAGTGTAGCTAAGACTAGTAGAGATTTTGTCTGAAATATTTTGTAGACACAGCAGGAGCAGAGGGTAGGGGAGAGCTCGACTCGAAAACCCTTCTTCTACCTATCCTGCTGCTCTACTCTGTGATCGAACTCCTCGAAAATTGAGAGCACAACGAGATGGGTAGGGTGAAAGGATGATGATCTGAATATGATATGATATCGATATCCCACCTAGGTAAGGTAGAGAGATAAGATATCTAATCTCCATAGTCGAAGATAGATCACAATTCCGCACCTTCTTTCCTCAAAGAGGAGGAGGACACCGACGGTACTGCAAGACAGGCGCTATAAGGGAGGTGCATTGTTACTGATCATCTGTGATGTCGCAATATGTTGAATATATATCACATCTCCAGGTGACGTCTGAAGATATCCTTTTAGGTGACTCTAGACAGCACTGTCCAACCACGACTCCATCGTCTTCATCTTCTTCGTCTTCTCTTCGTTCAAGCCCATCATCCTCATTCAATCGAAACATCGTGGTAGAATCTGCAGCACAATTGAAGGGTGCAACTCTTCCCGCTCTGCTAAGATCTTTGACATCTATTGAGACGACTAGCACTGCAGAGATATGGTCCTACTTGCTGCGGGCACGAAGATTCGTGTCCACCACTGGTATGCTACAATTCTTACTACGGAGATTTGCTTTAAACGTCCAGAGTTGTGACGAGTACGTGGAACAATCGTTATCAATGGAGAGGGGGAAGGAAGACGAGCGGGTGTTGGAGGGAGGTGTTGATTCTGCTGCTATGAGAACCACAGCTATCGAGGAGGGGATGAGACATATCGTTGGATCACAGATATACCAATTGATCACCCTAGAAAAGCTACGCAAGCTAAGCACTAACGATAACACTGGCTTTGTCGCATTAAAAATATTGTTAAGCAACAATATTGAGCCTACTCAAGGAGTGTTGACTGTCAGATTAGCTGTGTTAGTTTTTCTGGAAACTTGGCTGGCCAATTTCCCTGAAGATTTCTATACTCCAACTGATGGATATTGTGGGTTTCACGGTGAAGTGAAGGGATGAAGTACAGAGGCCATAGACGTAAAATATGATGATTACGTGCTACTAGTACTAGTGCTCATACATGATTTGTATATTGAACTATTTGTCCCATTTGCCGCCGTATGTCCAATTTTCAGTCCAGCGATCATTTGATATCGCAACGCTCAAAAGCGTTGTACAGTCAACTGAAATATGGACTCATGTTGGACATACGGTGGCGAATGGGACAAACAATCCAATAGATGAACCAAGTATGAGTACCATTAGAATGCAATGAACGTAATTTGCATCTATGGAGTCTCAATGTCATCGCTTTGCTTCCATCACCCCTCGGGCATTTCTGCTTCTGAAATTTCGTACAGCCTGCCTCGATGTGAAGGAGGATAGAAATAAGAAAAGTGCTTAAGTATGTGATGGATGAAGTGCTTTCCTCGATGCTACATCGGATTTGGTAAGAGGAACTTATAGTAAATGAAAAAGTATTACCTGACTTTCGTCCTCGAATGAAGGGGATGAATCGACTGTTCTCTTACGCGACATGGATGTAGGGAGCTGGGAAGAGAGTGGCATCAGAACTTTTTCCTGTCACCAAGCGAGAAAGATGTGTAAGTGACAATGGAGCCACTAGTTTACCTTTTACTTTTAGCGACCACCATTGACCTCTGTCGCTGCTCTGCCTACCTTTACCTTGGCCAAAGCATGGCAATATTGCATGTTAAGCAATGTTAAGTGGGAACTTGCTTTGGTAGTTTGGCTGTGTGTTTTCATTTTCAGAGCAGGTGTGAATGATTAAGATTAATCAGAGATCGCCAGCAAAAAAATTAATTAGCAGACACCCTACAATTACCATCAATCTCATCTACAGCCCTGCCCGCTCCTAGTACTAGTACTAGCAATAGTAATAGTAATAGTAATAGTAATAGTAACAGTAAAGCTTCCATACTTCTATATACCTACTGTATGTATCTTCTCTACTTTCTAATTTTCATTTCGTGGACTATGAGGGACTGCATCCCATTGCAACAGCACAGTCCTGCTCCTGTTTTACTCTTATATCTCTAGGTGTAGTAGTAATTAACGCTCCTTCATTACCTAATTGTCCATCACTGACATACTCCCGACCATTTGAGATCAGTCTTGTAGCAGATCTACTATTATTTCTGGCGGCAATTTGCATGGCGGCTTCTTCAGCGGTGAGAGCTCGTTTTGGAGATTTCGACAGTGGTTGTTTCATGATGACACCATCGCGTGAAGGACTTCGTCTGGGTTCTGCTTTGTCTTTTCCACCAACTGATGCAGAGTCAGCATCTTGGTAAACTTGGGATAGTACAAGATGCTTTTCACTCTCGCTCATCTTGTTCTGCTGAAGGACTGCAAGTTGTGTTTGTAGTCTATCTAGCTCCTCTTTTGCTGGTGTGAGATCGACCTTTCGCGTATCGCTTTTGCTATATTGGTTGGCTGAATCAATCATGGTGGCTACATCAGAGAAGTGTCTTAAATTAACCACCTCAATCTGCAAGATCAAAATTTCCTCCTCTAAATCTCTGATACGAAAATCATAATTATCTGCTTGTTGTTTTAATTCTTTTTGGGAACGTTTAACCTCCTGACTTAACGTTTCCTTAGATAATTCCTTAAATTCCACTAATTTTTCACCAGACTCGTACAGTTGATGCTCTTTCATATCAATTTGAGCACTTAGAGCCATAACCTCATCTCTTAATTGTCCTATGTATTCTGATTGATCTTCCGTTTCTATCCAATCAGCATTGATCTTATCCACTTTTTCTATCAAAGCTGTGCCAAAAGGTTTCTCGACTTTCGCTTCAAACTGTCTTCTTTCTGCCTCTAGCTTCGTAATTTCCTCAGTAAAATACTCAATCTGTGCATCTCTTTCAGCTATCTGCATGTCCCTTTCAACATTAGAAGCTTCTAAATTTTTGATAGTTTGCCGAAGATCAATCATAGTCTTGTTGGTCATTTCACTGAATGAAGCATCTACAATTTGCATAGAAGAGTTCAACTCAGATGGTGAAAAGTTCCGATCGCGATCAAACTCCTCCGATTTCACGTTGGACAGATTTAACCTTCCTGATATATTGGGTGGAGTATCATTTCCTTCCAATAGCTCTTGATCCAGTTGCTCGTGCATTTCCATTAAAAGCCTAATTGATGGACTCGGAGGCACTGAAGGTGATGGTGGTGCAATTGGCGACAACTGTTTTGATGTTGTCTCATCTTGGTCCAATCTATCAGCAGATCCTCCTATTCTACCCGGATGGGTAACGACCATTGGACTACTAGCACCAACAGGTGTAATCGCTGGAGATATTGATTTTGATGAGAATACTCGTTGGTCTAGCTTCCTTTTTAACATTTCTAACAAATCGTTCTGTTCCTTCAACTTTTTTTCTCTCGATATCCATTCAACCTGCAATCCATGTATATCAGAGTCTAGAGCATCTATATTATCGATCAAACTATGTACAATATCATCCCCGTCTTTTTTTCCCTCTCCACTCACTTCTCTTTTATTACATAAAGCACCTAGATAATTAGCATGATACGTGGCAATTTTGATATTATTTTTTACATCATTGAAATCCACGGGATGCTCTATGGCAGATTCGCTATCTACATGCATATGTGTGCGCTCCAACTGACTTATTACCTGTCGTAACATTGCTGCATGCTCCATACTCACAGCAAGAGCCAATTCCTTTTCTGACAACGAAGACTGTAAATCCTTGGTAGAAACCTCCAAATACTCCTTTTCATGCTCCAAGTTAGCGATGAATATGCGAAGTTCCTCTTCAACACTGGCGCCACTAGCAACAATACCCTTACCGCCTTCAATGCAGCTGACTACAGGCATACTAGGCTTATCTGCCACGATCAAAGCGGTCGTATCAAAAGTGGGAGAACTACTATGCGATGATGTGGAGGACAAGGATGAGGATAATGTCAGTTCTCTCAATGAAGCATTTTCATTTTTCAAAGTTACAATTTCAGCTTTGAGGTTGAAGATTATACTTTCGACTAACTCTTTTTGCCCCGCTGAAAGCATAAGCTCCTCATTTTTTGTTTGTACTTCTTTCTCTCTTTCCTGTAGTCCATCCAGCTGAAATTTATCACTGGTAAATGGAGGTGACGACGGCGCCTCAACGCTACCTGACGGTCTCTTCCTTCCTTCCATATCCCCAGATACCACAGTCTGGCTCTCTAGCTCAACAGACTTACGTCGAGCATCCTCTAACAGCACCTCTGCCTCTAGTTGCCCCTGCAACGTTTTCTGTATATCACTGGTGGCTTTATTCAGCTGTTTCCTCAAACTACATATTTCGGAATCCATCCCGTTTTTTTCTTCTAGTAGTTTTTCTATAGTTTCATTCAATTTGGACGTTGCCGTATCAGTTGCTTCCTTCACATTGAAGGCACACTTCTCCTGTAGTTTCTTCAAGCTATCAACATCTTCACATAATTTTAATTTTTCCCCTTTGAGGTTCTCTACTGTGATATTTAATAATGAAACGGACTCGTTGGAGGTCTGAAGAGCACACTCCAGCTCCGCAATCCTATCTCTGCTCGAGTCTACACACACACCCCCTGATGAGGCTTTCTCCTTACATTCATTCGCTTCCTCTTCTAACTGTTCTATTATCATTCGTAGGTCATCTAGTTCAACGTCCTTTGCATTATTACTGATCTTCAACCGATCCGAAGTTGTTCTGATTTCTTCGATCTGATCATTAAGCTCCTTGATCTCATCTGAAGCAGCATCCATTTTAGATAACTGCACATGAGCTTTAGCTAAAGATCCCAGGGTAGCTTTTAACCTCACCTCCAGCTCCTGTATCTTCTCCTGAAATTGCTTGTGGGTGCTACTATCTAAATCCTGATGCTTCATCGCTTTGTAAAAGTTGAGTTCCTGCTCATTCTTCCTAGCATCTGTCTGCAGCCTCTCCACCTGCATATTCGATTCCTTCAATGCTTTTTTTACAGCTTTCAATTCTGCTCCTGATCCATCTGAATTCAGTTTCTGAAGAGTGTCACTCAATTCTCTTTTTAAAGCGTCAACTTCGCCTTGGAGCTTCTGTTGCAATGTGGAGGAGGAGGAAGATGGAGATGAGGGAGGTGTGGAGGAAGTTGAGACACCATCTATACCACTGAGCCTTTTCTTCAAGGTGTCGTTCTCATCACACAACTTGATAATCTCCTCGGTCATTTTTGCCTCACTCTCCAAAGCTCTATCGCGCTCCCTCTGTATATCCTGCACTGACATATTGTCTGGATCCATCAAGTGCAGACTGGTCACACCTCTCCAAATCGGCACGAAACACTCGCTGAGCCAGCAGAAACACTAGATGTGAATGCTTTGCTTCTGTGCACCCGAATTCTGGCCACAGTGACGCAGCTGGGCATCGCTTTAATGAATCCATCACGTCAATCCGCTATCGCTATGCTAGCTATGCATGCTATCGCTAATATACTGCGGAATTCGTGTACTAACTAATCTTCCTCTATATTATTTCTTTACTACTTCACTACTGTGCCTGCTGTGTGTAATCTATTCTAATGTTTCAAAATGTGTGTGTCGATTTCCTATCAAACTAAAATAATAATAATATTTTTGATACTTTCTCACCTACTTTTTCGCTCTCATATGTCGTCTCTCTATCTACTCTATCGAAACCTAAATTTTGCTTTGCTGCTGTGTGTGTTTGTTGTGTGTGTTGTGTTGTGTAGTGTGGAATTTTTTCACATTTTATTTTATCATTTTAACTTCCAACTTTTCAAAATTCTCAACTTTTCCTTCCAATGATTCCAAATTCCAATGTCAATTTCCACTACAACATGAGCGCATAACGATGACGGTCTACTGCTGTGGCGGTATGAAGAGAGTGCACAATTCGAATTCGACGGAGGTCGGTAGTCTATTTAACCAGTCAAAGAGGATCGAATATCGGAGGGGACAAGGACGCAAAAGCGAGAAGGTGGGGGAAGATGCACGAGCTCAAAATTAGCGATGGATTGATTAGTGCGAAGTGTCCTTTTCATACCTTCATGGCGGGTTTGGTGACTGCGGGACTTGTCATATATCTTGTCGATTGGCAGAAGAAGAAGGATAAGCCCACTGTGAATTCATTGATAGAGAAATATAATCTGATGGATCACCCTGAGGGCGGATACTTCGTAGAGACGTTCAAGTCGAAGGTGGATGTAAAGGTAGACTTCGCTGGAAAGAAAGTAGATAGACAAGCAAGCACAGCCATTTACTTCTTGATCATTCCTGGTAACATTTCACGCCTCCATCGCATCAAGTCTGACGAGGTGTGGCACTTCTACCTGGGTGGTCCGATGACTGTGATTGAATTAGATAACACCGATCCAAAGGGCTACAGGGCCACCATTCTCGGATCCAATGTGCTTAAGGGTGAGTTGGTTCAATATACAGTGAAAGCAGGGGTGTGGTTTGGCTCTTTTCCAAATGAAGGAAGTGAATATAGCTTTGTTGGGTGTACTGTAGCTCCTGGATTCGAGTTCGAGGACTTCGAAATGGGAAATGCAGCTTTTTTGTGTAGGGAGTTTCCAAATGCCACGGAAATTATACAGAAAATGACCAAACATCCCCACGACCCATCTAGAGATCATACTCACTCTCATGATAAGTCCATTCAAGATAGCTACGCATAGATGTACTGGTACATGGTGTAATTGTCTATGTGTAATTGTCTGTGTTCTGCTAGGAATAGGAAGTATGTGCTTCTAGAAGGAACAAACTGCAGTAGAAGAGGAAGTAGAAAGTAGAAATAGTACTATATCCCAGGTCTGAGTGTAAGTGCTGAAGTCTTTTCCCACTGCATATTTTCTAGCTATCATGTGTACATGAACAAAGGGTGAATATATGAATATATCATCGAAGTTAAAAGCTGATACTGATACTGATACTGAGCGATACTGATATGCTGATACTCATACTCATACATATACTGATGATACTGATACTGAATACTGATACTGATACTGATACTGATACTGATACTGATACTGATACTGATACTGATAGCTGATAGCTGATAGCTGATAGTTGATACTTTTAGTTGATATTGATATTGATATTGATAGTGATAGTGATAGTGATAGTGATAGTCATAGTAATAGTTATAGTTATAGTAATGCTAATACTAAGCAATACTAATTGTAATTGGCTTCTAATTCTAAGTATTTGAATAACTATTGTACATGAAGTAGAATATAGAAGTAGAAGTATTATGTATTATAATCATATATCATACTAGAAGTTTATCATATAATCGCTACCAAAGACATTTGTTGAAAGTTGAAAAAAACACAATGATAATGATACACAATACACATGTATATCAAAATAGCTACTCGTCCAAACCTAAAGTCTAAAGTGTACTAATACTAACCTTATATGTAGATGTAGCTTTGGATAGTAATGGTATCAGTATTAGTATCCTGTATTATATGGAAGTAGCAACATTTTCGAAAACCTCCGCAAGGAAGGTCATTCTGATGTACAGGAGTTCCTATTGGAGATGTGGCAGTAATAGTAATAATAATGGTGATAGTAATAGTAATAGTAGTCTACATAGAACATATGTAGAAGATGTTGGAAGTAGAAGTAGAAGTAGAAGTAGTGCTGTAGGCACATAGTCGTACGTAGTACGAACTTCTACTTCTACTTCTACTTCTAGTACCTAGTACCTAGCACTAGCAGTAGTAGCTAGCAGCGGCACTACCTACAGCACTTACACCACGGCTATATGCTAGTCTACACCTACCTAGTGCTAGTGGTACCTACTGGTAGCTGGTAGGCACTGTGTACTGTAGACTGTAGACTAGGCAGACTGTACCTAATCATATTCCATAATTCTATTTTTATTTTGTTTCATGATTGATTGTATAACAGACGTAGCACCCAAATTAGACAAAAGTATCAAACCACTACAAAATATAATTTTATCGTCAAAATCATATAATTTGTGTTTACGAAATATCCAGTATCAGTATCAGTACCAGTACCAGTACCAGTATCACAAGAAGTACAAGTAGAAGCACAAGTAGGAAGTACATGTAGGTAGACCACTACTACTATTAAGTGTACTACTTCTACTAGGTACTACTACTACTACTACTACTACTACTAGTAGTAGTAGGAGTAGTGGTAGCTTACAAATGCTAGTAGAGGTGCTAATACTGATGCTAATTATGTATAGCTACTAATACTGACACTAATACTAATTTAGCTAAATCATAATATGACGCTAAATACTAATACTGATAGAAGTAGAAGTAGGTAGATACTACTACAGTATACTCGTTGTAATTGTAGTTGTACTTAGATGTAGGTACATGTATGTAGATGTACTGTATGCCGCAGCTATAATAGGAACCGACGACACTTTGGGCAAAAATTTTTTTGAATCTTGCGCTTACTTCACCACAAGGCCATAATTCAAAGCTTTGAACACAGTGACTTCGGGATAACTTTGGCTGTAGGAGGCGCATGAGATGGGGAACAAGAGGACTGGGATCCATAAGAAAATATCTTACTAGCGTAAGATTCAGAATTTGAGAGGCTGCAACGCTGTGTGCTGCGTAGAGGCAGCGCCTACAGAGATAGAGGCAGCACATACAGAGATAGAGGCAACACATACAGAGATAGAGGCAACACTAGAGATAGAGATAGAGGCAACACTAGAGATAGAGATAGAGGCAGCAACAGAAATAGAGATAGATATAGCCTGTAGTATCTACGTGGGTAGAGGCAGTGGATGAAATAGAAGTAAATGATGAAAAAGAGAAAGGAGTAGAAGGTAAGTTCCCAATATTATGCTTGGAGTGCAGCGTCCAAATGCCTTCCAGTCCTCCGACCGAAGACGATTGGCGTCAAGTACAGACGCCCCTATCGCACGAGGTTCGTGGGTTGGACGAAAAAAGATTGGACAAGTATATAGGTATGTTGTTCAAGTATACCAAAAGAAAGAGAGGTAGCAACTTTAACATAGGACATGGTCAAGGAACTAGTAGAAGAACACATGAAAGATGGGAGAAATCCTCGATGGATCTGGGGAAACACGCCAAAAACACGAAAAAGATAACTGATTATCTCCATTCTATTCAAAAAGAAGAAGTACTTCAAGAAGAAGAAGTACTTCAAGAAGAAGAAGAAGAAGAAGAAGAGCTTCAAGAAGAAGAGCTTCAAGAAGAAGTGCTTCAAGAAGAAGAAGAAGAAGAAGAAGAAGAAGAAGAAGACGAAATAGGACAAATGCTAAGGGAGGCAGAAGCTGAAAGTGAAAGGCAAGCCGAAGCACATGTAGAAATGAAAAATCTGTATTCACATGAAAATCTCGAGCATGCTATGAAGGAGCTGTATGATGGGGTGGCAACGAACAAAAAAAATGTCATGACGGAGCGGGACAGCCCCTTCATGCGAGTCCTTGCGAAGGCACTCGCGTATTACTCTTCCATATGTTATCTACTATAGAGTCTTTGTCCAACTAACTATTAATCACTAAGTAGGTGCTTATACTAATAAGTACTAATACTAATAAGTACTAATACTAATACTAATAAGTACTAATACTAATAAGTACTAAGTACTTATATGCAAAAATTATGCAAAAATTATGCAAGAATTATGCAAAAATTCCTATATGAAATTGGGACGGAAGTGGCGACACTTTGATGAATTACTTAGTGAACTCTTTCTTGACCTTTCTCCAGACAGAAATATGATCTCGGATTTCGGATTCCAAGAGCATATACAACTTTTGAAACTCGATGTGCTCTTGGGAACAGATTTTTGTCAAACACGAACGACCCTGTGTTATTTTGTTAAAAAAAATTAATTATGGTCGGTTCCTATTATAGCTGCGGCATACAGTATGTATGTAGGTACTGCCCTACCAGTACCAGTACCAGGTACCAGCAGTTCTTTTGTTGTACTTATATTTGTACTTTTATCCGTTGACACCTGTGCTTACAGCCTGTAGACTGGCGGTAAGGTAAGGGTTATACTTCATACGTCATACATTAATACTTAATACTCGGTGCTAGCTAGAAGCAGCCACTGTTACCATTACTACTGCAAGCTACTACTAAAACTGCTACTCGCACTCATGCAGGAACTCGTAACTCATAACCAGTTGACGCAATGCATAAATATAAAGTCAATTTCTTGTTAATTGGTATGATAGTAGTATTGGTACAGTTTTCATGATAGTCCTCTTTATCTATACCCATTAGAATTAGAACAACTTCTATTCTGGTCCGGATCTCTAATCTCCATATCTCTACATAGGCAACCAATTCATATTGATTGTGTGCGGATATCTTGGTTGGTGCTACATATCTCTATTGACTGCTGGATAATCTGTATTTTGCATTTCCAATGAGTTGCGGATTTCTTCATCACACACATATACACTTTTTCACTTTTTCTTTTTGGAAGATGTGCGAGGAAGATCTTGTTTTGTGTGTGAGAATATGAAAATATATGACTCCCATCCCATCCATGCCATGCCATCCCCTAGGTTCTCTCTTCTTTTTTTTAAAAAAATTTTAGCGATAGATACTTCGATGTAGCGATACACAGCAGATAGACTTCTACTTCATGACAGCAGAGCACGTGAGTGGTACAATTCGACGGGTGGTGATACAAATCAAACTGTGGCTACCCATGGAGTCGTATTTGAGCAAAATCTTTTCTGATCTGTATCAAGACGATGGAATGGTGGTGATTGGAAAAGGATTGGGACTCGAGCAACTTTTCGCTAAGTTCATGATACTGTATAGTTCCTCTTCCTCGTCGTCACCCTCGTCTTCGGCTTTTCCGACTTCCACCTCAGCTAATTCCTCGAGTTTTGAACCAAAGAAGTTGGTATTCGTGTTGAATGCGGGTAAGAACGCACATAATTTGAGGCAATCTCTACTCTATCATGGGTTCAAACCTGAGGATCTGCCAGTAATGATCAACAACGAGACGCCAGCGGCAACCAGGAGCCTACTATACGCTGCAGGGGGATGTTTTATCATCACATCACGTGTTCTCATCATAGACATGCTTCGTGAGAATATACATCCGATGAAAATCTGTGGTTTCTTGATATACGACTCCCATCGAGTCACTGAAGGATCAACTGAGTCATTCATCCTCAGTGTATATAGAGAGAAAAATAGGGATGGATTTATAAAAGCTTTCACAGATTCACCTGAGGCTTTTGGTAGTGAGGATCGAAAAGTTGAAAAGATCTTAAGAGTGTTGTGGGTGAAGCAGTTGTACTTATATCCTCGCTTTCATCTGAGCATATCAAATGTGTTGGAAAAGGGAGCAGTAACCTCATCGTCCTCATCTACATCTACATCGTTGTCATCCTCTGATACAAGTCCACCTCTCCAACCAGAGGTCATAGAAATCTCTCAACCCCTTACATCCAAGATGAGTGACGTGCAGCAAGCTATCATAGTCGCCATGGGTGGTTGTTTGAAGGAATTGAAGAAGAGCATGCCAACTCTGGATCCGAGTGTTCTTTCCGTGGAGAATGCCATGCTGAAAAGCTTTGATTACATCATGAAATCTCAACTCGAGGGTGAATGGCATCGTATATCGCCTAAACAAAAGCAGCTTATGGAGGACGTGAAGACTCTCAGGAGTCTATTGGATAATTTGTTAAGGTATGATGCAATTACGTTCTACAAGCACTTGTTAAATTTACATACCACTTCTACTCAGAAGTTCAATCAGTACAACGCATCAATGTGGCTAACTACAGTATCAGCGGAAACAATATTTACAAAGAGTAAAAGTAGAGTGTATATTATTGCTAAATTGCAGAGTTTAACAACGCCTTCTTCTCGAAGTCAAAGTCAACCGGGCAAAGTCTCTCAGTCGTCTTCCATAGAAAAGGCATTGGACATCCAATCCGAGATTATTCCTACTATGGAGGTTCCCCCTAAGTGGGATTTGCTTGGATCTGTCATGCAAGATATACGCGGTATTATTAATAGTCCTGAATACATTTCATCACACAAAAATACTGGCACTATTTATGATATAGGTAGAGACCGTGTGGTGTTGGTTGTGAAAGATGAACGGACGCTAATACAAGTCCAACACTACTTGAATTTGGGTGGAGATTTCATTGCTGATAATAAATTTCGTGCTTTTATATCGACGCAATGTCTATCAATAAAGGAAAAGGTCGTATCTAATAGAAATAAAACTAGTTCCTCCTTTCCGTCGTCTTCATCGTCGTCAAAGTATGGCAAGAAGAAAGGAAGTAATGTGATTCAAGCTAAGTTATTACCACAGCATAAATCGAATGCTGTAAATCCTGCATATAACTGGATGGGACTGGGAATAAGCCAGGAAGAGATGAAAGGATTGTCATTGGAGCAGCAAATGATTCTCATACAAGAGTTGAAGTTGTATGAGAAGGTTCCAGTTGTAGCTGCCTCCAATTCTGTTAATATCAGTATGGTGGGTATAAGTGACGATGAGAGTGATGATAATGATGAAGGGGACGATAGAGACGATAGAGACGATGATAAAGATATTAATGTTGTACAGCCCAAAATGAAACGACAAAAAAGAGAAGACATAAACGTACCTGCTGATGAGAACCATTATGAAGACGATGAAGACAGCCTCAACAAAAGAAATGAGAAGCGTACTTCTTGCAAAATAGTACTTGATGGACTTCAGGTTATCATTATAACGAGCGAACAAATACATAGTGCATATGACTTCTTTGATGATATTCGTCCTAGATTTGTTATTATGTATGATCCGGACTTAGAAATTATTAGACGAATAGAGGTATACCAAGCACGTCGTAGAATGGTCGTCCCAGATCAAGTGAAAGTGTTTTTCCTGATGTATGACAAGAGTGCGGAAGAATCAAAGTATGTATATTCAGTAGCTAAGGAGAAAAAAGCATTTGAAAGACTCATTGACACCAAAGCAGGTATGGTCATTAAACTCCAAGATTTTGTTGAAGATAATGATGAGAGTGCGATGTTCATTACTGATACGAGAACAGTACAAGCTGCGAAGCAAACTTGTAAGGACAAACCTGTGAAAATAGTGGTAGATTTACGAGAATTCAGATCACAATTGCCATTCTTACTGTACAAGGAGAAACTGAGGATCGTTCCAGCCACCATCACAGTAGGTGACTACATTCTATCCCCTGATATTTGTATAGAAAGGAAGGGAATTTCAGATATGTTCCAATCATTCAATTCTGGTCGTTTATACAATCAGGTGGAAATTATGCTGAGACATTATAAGTTATCAGCATTGCTCATTGAATTCAATCCTGATAAAAGCTTTTGTTTGCAGGGCCCCCAGGATATAACGTCGGATATAAGACTTGACAATATTTGCTCAAAGTTGTCTCTGCTTATCATGAAGTTTCCTGCTTTGAAAATTTTATGGTCACGTGGACCCCATACAACCAATCACATATTTAGAAGACTGAAAGAAGGTAGATCTGATCCTGATGTCGATTTAGCAATGAGTATAGGAAATAAAAGCGCACTGGGTGTTATAAAGACAGTGGATGATGATGCTGACATCGAAAGTAGCGAGAGGTTAGCTAAGGTGGCTGCCTCAAATGCCGCCAAAGACATGCTGCTATCTTTGCCAGGTATAGATGCAAAGAATTATCATATTGTTATGCAGAAAGTGAACTCTTTGGCGCAGTTGTCTAAGATGAACGAACATGCACTAATACCTCTGATTGGACCCTTGAATGCGCGGAGTTTGTTTGAGTTCTTCCACCAGAGGATTAGTGGTGGGGGGGGGGGGGGGGGGGGGGGGGGAGGTGTGAAAGAGCAATATTAATGTATATCGAGAATACATACACTGGTTAAGATGCACGTTTTCTTCTTCCTCTTCTGCTTCTTCTTCTTCCTCTTATTATTACTATTATTACATATTCAACCTGCCACATCTCCGATAGGAACAACTCCTGTCCAGAGAATGACCTTACGGAGGTTTTCGAAAATGTTGCTGAATCCATAATGCGTCAGGATTCTATCCAAATCTAAGGATATACTTTAGATTTGGATAGTATTTTGAAATATCATTATGGTTTTCCTCAACGAATGTCTTTGGTAGCGATTATGTACTTAGTAATTATTCAAATTTAAATTCAAATTCAAATATTCAATTATTCTTTGGTAGTGGTAGCGGTTATATGTAGTAGTAGTAGTTGTTGTTGTAGTTATTCAAATATTGTTCAATTATTAGTAATTATTACGGGTATTACGATTATTATTATTATCATTTTTGTTATTATTATTATTATTATTATTATTATCATCATTGTGTACATCCATGGTGATAGTGATAGTTCTGATTCGTATTCGTAGAGAAAGAAGTAGACATACAAGTACAAGTACAAGTACAAGCAATAAGAATAAGCAATGGGGACGGTGCCTAAATTTCATATTCATACTCTAATGCGAGTTCACCGGTTCAGCACACATAGAAGATAGAAGTACTTCGAAGTAGAGGATAGTCTAGAAGTACTGCTACGTACTAGTACTACGTACTACGTGGAGAAGGTATGGCAGTTGTACAGAAATGCAAGTCATAAATTCTCCACGTATGTGTGGAGGTTAGACTCATTCTGGAGAAGAAACACGAATGGTTTGTCACTGCCTACATCAAGTCCACAAATTGTTGATACATGATTTCCAGTAGACACTTCATTGATAGTCTACCAGTACCACTAGGTCTAGCCGTCTAGCACTAACACTAAGAACCCACACTAACACTAACACAAGATATTAAGATACGAGGAAGCGCTGCTCCCTGCTCCTCGTATCCATGAAGGTTTGGCTCTACCATGGTTTCCCTTGTGCTTGTGAGAGAGGCGGTTTGGTAGGCGCGCAAAGATGCGCCTATTTATTTTAGTGGCTTCTTATATTTTACTTTGTATAGGTTTTTAACTTCACTCCACACTGAATTTTTACTAATACTAATAGCAAATTTATAGTTTTTTATATAGTTATAGCAAAAAAAACTCCGTTCCTCCTTGCGGTAACTGTTAAAACTGTAACTGTAACTGTAACTGTAAAACTGTAACTGTAGGTCCTAGTCCTACGTCCTACTACTGGTATTGCTAGTACCTAGTACTAGTAGTGGACTAGCTTCTATCCTGGCAAGAGGCAAGGGCGGTGAGCGAAGTGGCTGGTGCTGCATGGGGCGGCGGCTTTAACATCATTCCTAGCTAGTTACACCATCATCTATTACTATGTAGATACTGGGTAGATTGTTTTATGAAATAGTTCCTATAAGGGCGAAACAAATCCGGCACAAGCACAGACACTCGGCGTAAAGGTTATATTTTCCTATGTTTGTTCTAGAACTTCAGAACTTGAATTTCGAACATAAGTGTTGAATCAGGCATAATTCCCCAGGCAGGAAACCCTTGTGCTCCATATGCATAATCTGGGGTGCATGTGATTTGAGCGATTTCGTCCTTCTTCATAGTGAGCACACCCTCATCCCAGCCCTTGATCACGTTGCCCATACCAACCTTGAAAGTGAATGGCTCCTGTCCAGGGTCCTTAGTAGACCAGAACTTCTCCTTAATGTCATTGTTTTTACCGTAACCGGTACAATGGACAGTAACAGTTGCCCCTGATGGAACTAAGTTCCCCGAACCCTCTTCTAGAATAACCTTTTCAAAACCCTATGCGTTCAGAAAAGGAGGAATGAAGGATCAAAAGCAGTGAAGGTAGGGAGTGAGGTGAGATATTGGTTGAAAGATATGGAAACAGTCGACCGCAGGAAGGGTTAAAGGGAGTGCACGTACCATGACAACACGAGCAGCCCTAATTCTCTCTTCCAAAGATACGTGTATATTGTGGGCACATGCAGTGGTTAGAACAGGAATGGCACCTCTGCTGTGCTAGGTATGGTATGGTATGGTATGCTGTGTTCCTGCTATTTCGCTATGCTGCTGTAGGTCAGACGATGAGAAATCTCAGATGGGAGATGGAATACTACTAGAACACCCATTTTCCATGAAGTGTGGATGATCGAACACTTTTCACACCTCTGAAGAAAATGCCGACGATAATACATTTCGAAAATATATAGAAGTAATAACATAGTATAGAAGTAGAATAGGGAATAAAAATAGGGAACAATATATATTGCAATGTATTGAGGGTATGGAGGGGCGTGTTGAGGGTATTGCAATAATTTGGAGGGGAGCAATAGCTACAATCACAGTTATTACAATATATTGCAATGATATTGATATTGCAATAATATTGCTATAACCAAATAGCATAGAGATCTAATCAACTGACAATAGTGCTTAAACGTACTAATTAAGTATGTAAATGAGTATCTTAGGAAGGAATAATGACATTGATGAGATATCTCTTCATCTCTTCTCACATCACCACCAATTTGTCCAAAATTGCATATACAAAATGGCTTTAATATTTTGCATAAATCTTACACAAAATGTCCTTTCTAGCAAATATTAATATTAGTGTGGGAAGAGGGGAGCAATAGCTACAATTACAATAGTATTGCAATACTACATTGTTCCTTATCTCTGCATTGTATGGATATGGATATGTGTGTACGTGTGTACTGCATTAGCTTTTACTTTTACTTTTATCTTTTATTCAAATATTTTATTGTAGAACGTAGAACGCAAAACTTGAAAACTAACTAACCCTAACCCGAAAACTAAAACTGAAACCACTTACCTACCACATGATACCACATACTGGTGCGTGAAATGTATAATTTCACGGGACACATACCACATATAACTGCCACCAATACCATACAGCTATGTATACTGGTTGTTGTTGTTGTTGTTGTTGTTGTTGTTGTTGTAATCGTTGGTGGCGTTTGACAATTTGAGTTTTGTAGCTGAAACACAAAACGTGTAGTATAATGTACGTGTAGTACCTACTTGCACCCACTAGCCTCTAGTCTAAATTATATTACAATTATCACTGCCATTATACATGCCTAGCAGGCACAACATCATGGTGCTATCAGTATCATTACCATGGTAACTAAAAACAACATGTCGTGTTCTCTTCATGGATTGTGCACCCAAATCTAAGGCGTGGCCATAAAAGTTTTTGTCGTGCATCATTTTGTAACACTTGCAGAGTCGCAGATACACTGTAGACACTCAGTTGTAGTTTCAACAAGACGACACACAAGATCCATACCATCGGGTGCAGCATTTCTATTGCTTTCATGAACTTTTCAGATACATACATATGCTCACCTATTTTGAGTTCAAGACATGGAGTACTCTATTCATGTTTTCTTTGCTCCGGGTGAGCAAGCGGGTCAGGTAGAATTGTTGTAATGGGAATTTTATACAGCTCACATCTCTCTAAGAATAACTTTTTTGCAGCATCGTAGAACTCTTCATCAATTGGATCTCTCCACTGATAGGCTGTCAAATTTGCGTACAATTCAGAGTGCGAATTAGTAGTATGCTTTTTGTTCTCTCGATACTTTATCTTTTGTGGTTGCAAGTGCTTTAATTCACTACCTCCGTACATTGCACGGTACAATTTCTCCGTTTCTATTGGATACTCAGTCAAGCCTACAAATGCAAAATCATCCCTCATTGTAGCGATCGCTTTATCCATCTCCTTCTTATTGATTATAATTTCCTTCTCGCCTGCTCCACAGTTGTGACCCAACGTTAGTTTTGTCTGGCATCCCGTCATACCGGGCAACTGCACGTATTGATAGATGGGCAGATATTTTCCCTCCGTTCTAGCATTGTATATCGGATACCTCTCTTCCCAAGGCATCCCCGTGGGTATCATCATTTCGTTGTTGTATAAGTAAGCACTGATAATTCTGTTCATCGGATGCCTGAATATCGCTACCACGTATCCCTTCATCTTTTTCTCTTCGTACGGATTGTGAAAACCAAAAGTGTCAGGACAAAACTGAACTTTACACTCAGATTTAATTTTCCCTTGAAACATCAAATCGTAAATAAAACTTTTATCCATCTTGTTCGTACGTCTATATTCTCTGTAAGCTTGAGCAACATGTGGACAGTTCTGGAGGACCAAGTAATCTCCAATCCACGAAGAGGCTTTTTGCACATGAATCCAGCAAACCTTGTCAATAGTTTTTGGCGGAGGAATCCCATCTAATGACGACGCCCCTGCTGCTGCGATTGTTGCAGAGGTCGACAGCGATGATGGCAACGATGGTAATGGTGATGATGGTGGTGGTGATGATGATGATGATGATGATGATGACGAGGCCGATGCAGACATCGTTCTAGTTGCTGCGTCTATCTGAGAGGATGGTACATCCTCCCCAGCGGCGGATACTGGTAAGTTCATCAAAACAAACACGCACAGCACTAATAGATAGAAGAGTCCACGATTTCCCATTCTCCTCTCGCGCAAATTCTCTTCGGGTGCTTCCATCGCTAGTACCCTTCGTCCTTTCCTCACTTTGCACATTGCATACACAGAGGTTAGTGAAGGAGAAAGTGCATCATACCGTATCTCTCATTTCGACGAAACCCAAATGATAATGCCTTCACTGCTTGATGGTATGCTCGTGTGTGTTGTTCACGTGGGGAGCTGTCGACTACAATCTTACTATGCTCTGATGCTCCTGCCCCTGCTCCTCCCTCCCCACATTATTTGTTGTTGCAAAGTACTTCAGTACCCCCGCCCCTTCACTTTGTCAAAGCTCTTGGCTCTAGTAGTGTGTCTTGGTATGTATCTGGGCCCAGCAGAGCGGGATCGAGAACATACAACATGAAAATATACAGCTAGCTATGTGATACGCACGATCGAATCCCGATGCATTTTCTTGGAAATTTTGTTACTACATATCAACTTTTATCATTATATTTGCTTAATGTTGGTAGCAGGGATACAGGAACCAACATCACAATCCTCTCTACCTAGTTTTCAATGCGTGCGTCTGTAGGATTATTAGTCCCTCCGTCGAGGATATTTCACGGGGTATACAATCATACTTTGTACTCAGACTGGTGGGAGACGTTGTGATCGGATTCCATTTGTCTGTTGTTACCTCTCTTGGGACGAGAATAAATATACATATATTCATATATTCATATTTATTAGATTTACAAGCGTGAAACGAACCCAGACTGGGAAAGAGAGGATTTTAGTACTACTCTTAACAAGTAAATCTGCGAAATAGTATGTCGTTAACCGTAGAGGTCGCGGGATATGGGTTGTGCCAAACAACTCAACCATATTCTGTGTATGTAGTATGTGTTCAACAGGAGTCATTTCAAGCATGGAATGTTTATCGTAGATATTCGTCGTTCGTCGAGCTCAGTAGGCAAGTCAAAGCTTTGTACCCTGATACTATAGATGTTCCAGCAATAGACGGCGAATCGCTACACTTCGATACACTGGACAATTCTAGACAAGCGTTGGATAAATGGCTAAGGTCCGTGATATCGAACAGTATGATTCTGAGAACGCAGTCAATGTATCAATTTTTATGTGCAGATGCCAATCTACCCCCTCCCTACCTAGAAATACACTGGAGAAATAGCGAGAATGGTTCATTCGATGAGATGGATATGGATGATATGTTCGAGGGGCAGGACAACAATGACGAGGATGACCAGGCACTGTACGAAGATGAAGAGGAAGAGGAGGAAGATGAATATCCTCATCAGGCGACGGCGCAAAATGTATTTACTTCTATGGGTCCAGAGGGCCATGTGAACTCTTCTTCTCGTCCCATAAGTAATAACAAGAAGAAAGGTAGAGGACCGCATGATTATGATATGAATAACGACGACGAGGACGACGGGGATGACGGTATGGATATTAAATCCTTATCTGTGGTAGAGGCTGAATTTTTGTATGATCGTGTTGAGGATATGACGAGTAGACTGGCCAACGATGCCAATTATGATGGTAGCCGTGCAGGTAAAACGATCAGCTTAGAATCCTTTCATATCATAAGGGTCATAGGTAAAGGAAGTTTTGGGAAAGTGTTTCTAGTACGAGAAAAAGCAACTAATGTGTTGTATGCGATGAAAGTACTGAAAAAAGATTACATCATTAAAAAAAATCAAGTCGAGCACACAAAGACGGAAAGGTCTGTATTGGGCAATATCAATCATCCTTACATTGTTGGTATGGCAAAGGCTTTTCAAACATCAGATAAATTGTTTTTTGTGTTAGATTATTGTTCTGGTGGGGAATTGTTTTTTCACCTGGGCAAAGTTGGAAAATTCTCTGAAGAAAGAGCTAAATTTTATGCTGCACAGATCACACTCGCGTTGGACCATGTTCATTCATTAGGTATAATCTATCGTGACTTGAAGCCAGAAAATGTGCTACTTGACAGCAAAGGAAATGTAAGGTTGACTGATTTTGGCCTGAGCAAAGAGGGTGTCACTGATCACTCCACAGGTGCAAATTCGTTCTGTGGAACGCCGGAGTACATCGCTCCAGAAGTTTTGTTGAGATTGGGTCATGGTAGAGCAGTAGATTGGTGGTCATTAGGGGCGTTGTTATTCGAAATGATCACGGGGTTGCCTCCTTTCTATAGTCGTAATAGAGAAACAATGTTTGAGAAAATCATGAAAGCAGAACTTGTATTTCCGCCTGGAATGTCAGAAACTTCCAAAGATCTTCTATCAAAATTACTCGAGCGCGATCCTAAGAAAAGATTGGGGTCTAGTGGAGGTGATGCACTTGAATTGAAGCAACATGTATTTTTTGCCGATATCGACTGGAAAAAATTAGAAGAGGGTAATCTGCCTGCACCATGGGCACCTACTGTATATGGGTCACTAGACACGTCCCAGTTCGACCAAGAGTTCACCAGTATGAATCCGATTGTATCTCCTGATGTACGAGATGCATATTTTGGTTCATTAGATAAACAATTTGAAGGGTTCAGCTTTGTGGATGAGGAAAGTATACAAATGATGCAAGCAAATATCATGTCTGGGAGTGTTCCTAAGTCGGGTGCTGGTGCCACCTTGATGAGTAGGTCTTTGAATAAAAGCAGATGATTGGTTTGAGCAAAACATAAAATGGAAACTCTATTCAACATTTACCTACACATCTGCACATGCAATGTAAGCAAATCAGGACTCCAGATTCATGGGTCTTTGATTTATTAGTATTAGTATTACCTACATGCAGGAGACGCGTTTAGATGTTTAGATTTTAGATGTTTAGATTTAAGGAGGTAATATTGTCCTCTTAATATTAATATCAATAATATGAATATTATTATTATTATGACTTATAACATTATAACTTATACTTATTATATACTTACCTATATCGTGATACATATGTATAGATAATATCTATATATACTAATCACTAATTGCTTGATGAGTGTGTTTATTACAGAAATATATTATATTACATATTTTATGGTATAAGTATATTTGGTATATGTATTCATTGATGTGGTGTACAACCATTCAATTGCATCATAACATGGTTGAAATGAATAAGTTTAGTAAGTAGAGATTAATTCTGATCATGTTAAGGGTCAAGTGATGTTGTAAGTCAGTGTAGTCATTATTAGGAATTGTTATCTAAATAAGATCTTAGTGAGAAACGTAAACTCTTATTTAGTATATTTAGATAATTAAAAGATTAAATTCACCCGATAATCGCAGGGCAAAGATGAGTGAGGAGACACCTGATCAAGAGGGTCTCCAACAGCTCACCCTGAACATCAGTATGCCGGCTAGTCCAGGAAGACTAACGCCGGAACAGAGGAGAATTATCCTAGACCAGATAAATGAGACGCTCCAACGAACGGAGGAGATCGACAATGAGGTCAATGTATCCATCGGGCCTGGCCTGGGAATTGAAGATATTAGTAGTCCAACATCACGACTTGAAAACGTCCTAATACAGTCTCAACAAATGTTAACATCAACTATGGCTAGGAACCAAAGGGAAACAGAAGCCAAGGAACACCTGAGCAGATTGAGGAACACAGGATGTGCTGAAGTTCTGAAGCACATCGCAGCCATCGACAGTTACATCAATGGTATCGCAGATCCTGTTGCTGTAGTAGCCTATGTCTCGCCAATCAATGACCCGACAAGTGAAGAGGTCGATAATGTCCTGATGTGTGCGGCAACCAGATGCAAGGTGGGCACAGGTAAAGAGGAAGTTGAACTCACATGCATCAATGAGCTAAGACTGCGCCGGGATTCCGAGTCAGAAGAGACACGAAAGAATAATGAGTCCTACTTACATCTGCTCGCATTCTTGATCTGGGAAGCTGATATGCCGCACGACCCAACACGGAAAATTCCTCATATCAATAGTGTTCTGGCGACTGTGGTAAAAAGCGCAAAAAGTTCGGTAAACTGTAGTCATGGACAATATCGGACCGTAGTATCTGCATTCCTTAGTAAGATGTCGATGGCCCTCAAGTATTATAAGGGTGCAAGTACCATACCAAAAAACAGCTTGCTGAAGGAAGTGGTGAACAACCTTCCATCTGGTTTTCGGGAATGGTTCTCTCACAACTACCACGAGGTATACAAGCGACCAGAATGCCTGTGGAAAGACTTCCGTGAGTTGGTTCTGTCTGCTGCTAGCGCGTACAACACGATGTCCCTGGATCAACAGCAGATACATCGTACTGATAGTCTACCTATATCGAGATACGTTGACACACATTCAGAGCCTATGAACGAAGACACTATTTCATCATCATCTTCTGTATCTCGTGCAAGTGCTGATAGTAAGAATGCTGTGCCACTATGTTGGCATAATAAACGTAATGGTTCTTGTGCTTATGGGTCCAAGTGTAAATTTATCCATGTGGATAAACCACCTAAGGTGCGTACTTCACCTATGATATTACCTGTGACTAACGCAACTTCCGACCCTATATCACATCGTAGGGAGGATAAAGCTATGAGTCATTGTATTGATACTGGAACTTCGCGAATATGCGTTCCATCACAGTCGATGTTGGATGACCCTGACCAGTGCTACCCAAGCAAGTTAATGGTGAAGGTTGCTGATGGAAACATTAGTTCTGTGGAGTCCGAAGGCAGATTTGGCGAGAAGCAAGCATTGGTTATGCGCCAGTTCGATTCCATTTTACTTCCAACAGATGCTGTAACGGACCACAGCACAATCATCATATTCGACACTGACATGTATGTGGTACCTATTCATAGAGTACAATACCTTAGGAAGAAGCTAGCTGGATTAGCACTAAAAAGTAATACCACCAACACCTATAGATTAAAGAAGCAAAATGGGATATTCCCAATCAGATCGCCGGAATTAGCTAGGAAAATCGTGAGGGGTCCAACTGATCGCACTGTAGTAGCGAAGGCAAGTAGTTACTATACTACTCAACACAATTCGGTGATGGAGCAAATACGTTTTTGGCATGAGTCGTTAGGCCATATTAGCAAAGAGGATATGCTGAACATGATACAGATGAAACCTTCATATAAGCCGGTAGGATTGCCCAAAGAGCTGAGCGAGAAGAATATCAGACAGTTCTTTAGGACAGCGTGCGAAGCCTGTAAGGCTGCCACTCTCCGACAGAAGCCAGTGACACAGGAACCTGGGACTAAGTATAAGCCGGGTGAATGTTTCGCCATGGATGTGATGACATTCGATGACGAGTCTATAGGGTTTCACCGGGATGCCATAGTAGGACTAGATGTGGGTTCAGATAAACCCTTCGTATTTTTGGTGAACAATAAGGCCAACCTGCATAAATTCGTAGACAAAGTGCGAAGGATGTACAACGGGAAAGGATATAAGTTACAAGTCCTGAGAGCAGATGCAGCATTTATTACCACTGCAACAATGGAATATTGCATGACTCATGGTATAGAGATTCGCCAGCCAACGCCGTATGAACATGCCCAGTTAGGACCGGCCGAAGGTCTGGTACATATTCTCTCTAACGATGTTAACAAATTATTATATTCTGTTAAACATGCTACACAGATATACAAAAAGTTATGGTCATTAGCGTTATTGGAGGCTGTGCGACTTCGAGGTATGAAGTCTACAAAGCACAATCCGGGAGTACCCCGTGATATAGCATGGGGTGACAAGCAAGTAGACTTGAATAGAGTGCCGCATTTACCATTTGGATCAAAAGTGTTAGCGTGGATACCGCTACCATTGCAGACAAAATTATCTGGACGTTCCTTCCGTGGCCTTATTGTGGGTCCAGCCCCATACACCAAGGGTGGTATATTGGTATTAAATTTGGAAACCAACCGTAT